>ERZ791741.6-NODE-6-length-172612-cov-10.223422_pt1 | contig 172612 bp, 140 predicted proteins | sample MGYA00510040_ERZ791741 | MGnify/ENA primary metagenome ERZ791741 (study PRJEB30046, sample SAMN00791960) | human gut metagenome | study: EMG produced TPA metagenomics assembly of the A metagenome-wide association study of gut microbiota in type 2... | reverse complement strand
AGGAAACATCTTCTTCTGACTTGCTTTCTGAACACCATTCTTTAATTCCACGACTTCCTGCATCGGAACTCTGACTTCAAGAATCTGGTCCTCCAGGTGACGGTTCTCAATTGTCTTATCAATGTTTGCTTTTACTTTGTTTTCATACCCGGAATAAGTATGAACTACATACCATTTTGCATCTGACATAAAATCACCTTTCCGCTTCTGACCAGCTATTTTATCAGAAAGTCAATCCCATATTTCATCAGTACATCGATCACAGAGATCAATGCGCCCATCAATACAGAAACGATTACAACTGCAGCTGTCTGCTTTGCAAGTGTGTTCTTATCCGGCCAGACAATCTTTTTAAATTCGGCCTTCATTCCTTTAAACCAGCTTGACTTCTGAGCTTTTTCTGCTTTTCCTGTCTTTCCACTCATACATCCACTTCCTTCCAACGATTATTTCGTTTCTTTGTGCAGTGTGTGTGATTTACAGAATTTGCAGTACTTCTTTGTCTCCATACGGTCCGGATGTGTTTTCTTATCCTTAGTCATGTTGTAGTTACGATTCTTGCATTCCGTACATTCCAATGTGATTCTTGTGCGCACAACTTCCACCTCGCTTTATTTATTTCTTTTACATGTTACTTGGCAGTTTGCGAGACCGCCCAATTTTAGGCATAAAAAAAAGACCTACTTCCATTCGCTAGTACAGTGTACCATACCAGCGAATGGGCGTCAAGTCTTATTTTTTCATATCGATTTTCTCAATATGCTGATTTATTTTTTTCTCTTTTTGCTGATAATCACACCAACAATTGCACCAATTGCAAGAACTGCTACAACTACAACTCCTATGATTGCACCTATTGAGGTGTTATCTCCCGTCTTAATACCATCACCTTTAGAATTTTTATCTTTGTCCTTGTCAGGTGTTACAACATCCACTTTTTTCAGTTCTTTCGCCGCCTTTGCAACCGCATCAACCGCTGCCTGCAAATCTTCTTTTGAAATGTTTTCATTTGCAAGAGCTGCTTTCAATCCGTTCATAGCTTCTTCGTAAACTTTCCAGCTTTCTGCTGTATAGTTGTCTTTCTTGTAGTACTCAAGACAGTCATCATAATATTTCTGTGCTTTTTCTTTGTCTACTTCTTCTGGAGTCGGAGGCACCGGATATTCTTCAAATACTGCATATACGGTCATATCTGCATTTACAATTGTATCTTTTGTCACTACCGTACCTGTTCCATCCGCTTTCGTGTTCCAGCCTTTAAATGTGTATCCGTCTTTTGTTGGATTTTCAGGAAGTTTGTCTCCAATTGCTTTTCCTTCTTCCACCTTTACTTCCTGAGTTTTTCCATCTACATTGAATGTAACTGTAAACTCGCCTTTTTCCGGTGGATTTGTACCTCCATCTTTTGTAAAGTATGCATAAATACTCATGTCATCTTTTACAATTGTCTCAGCTGTAACTTTGTCTCCTTTTCCATCTTTTTGTGTAAACCAGCCTTGGAATGTGTATCCATCTTTAGCCGGATCTTTCGGAAGGACCTCTCCGAGTTTTTCTCCCTTAAGGATTTTTTCTTCTGTCACAGTTCCATCAATATCAATTGTAACTGTCGCTTCTGCCGAAGCCGAAACAAGTTCTTTAACCGCTCTGTTCAGCGCATCTGTTGCCGCTTTCGCTGAAGGCTGTGTTACATTTTCGCCATTCAGAACTGTCTCCGCAATAGCCAATACTTTTTGCATTGCCTCCCAGGATTTCGCTGTATAATCCTTTTCGTTCAAGGCGTTCGCTGCTTTGATCGCCTTATCAAGCGCTGTCTTATCTGCTTTCTTCACAAGCGCTTCTTTCGCTGCATTCAACGCCGCCAATGCGTCGTCAACCTCTTCCTGTGTGGCTTCCTTATTTTCCTTGACTTTCTTTGCTTCGTCCAGTTTATCTTTAAGAATCCCCCATGTATATGCAGTGTAATCCGCTTCTTTCATACCTTCTGCTTCAATCGCTTTGATTGCCTCATCAAGCTTTGCTTTCTCTACCGGTTTCGGTTCTTCTGTTCCACCATCCACAACAGTGCGCACACGAACCTCTGCAATCGCCATGTCTGATGTTGTTACTTGACCATTGGACATCGTCTCCAGACCTGTAAGTTTTACATATTTTGCTTCTGTGGCTTTATCAAAGTTCGCTTCCAGCCAACCTGCTTTCGGTGTCCAATCTCCTGTCGAAACTTGTTCCCAATCCTTTCCATTCTTACTTACTTCTACTTTATACTTCTTAATAAAGCCGTTTTGATGTCCTTTGCTTACATCATCACTCTGATATCTTGGATAATAACGCAATTGGTCTAATTTCACTGTCTCTTCCAGTTCCATCTGATACCAAAGGTCCTCTTTTGTAGGTCTTGAATCAGCCGCCCATGATGTATGCCACCAGCTTCCTGTATCACCATCTAAAGCTTTCTCCACTGGGTTACTTCCAGCCTGTGTACTTCCCGCTGTCGGTGTAATCTTATCTATTGGATAATCCTCTGATGTTTCCGTCCCTGTCGTCTCTGTAGATACAACGCGAAGTTCTGCCACCGACATATGCTTATCCGCACCTGTATCAGAAGCCGTATGAACGCCCACCAAACGCACCTCTTTTGCTGTCACCGCATCGAATGTTACTAACTTCCAATCCGAAGCCGAATTCTTCCATGTTCCTTTTGCCGCTTCTTTCCATTCACCATTCTCTGTCTCGCGGTATTCTACTCTATATTCTGTAACATTTCCATTTCCACTTCTTGGGAGATAGCGAATACCTGTCACTTCTGAAGCTTTGTCAAGTTTCAAACCAACCCAGCGTTTATTTACGTCGCTTCCGTCTTGCGAACTCCAATTTGTATGCCAATGTGTTCCCGGATTATTGTCAAGAACTAATCTCGCTGGTCCTTCGTTACCTGTTCCATTGTATTGACTATCCGCAAACGCCTCCAGTTTATCCACCGGATAGTCTTTGCTGCTATCTTCTGGATCGAGTGGCTTTTCCTGCTCCAAATATACAGTAAATTCATCTCTTGTCTTATGGTCTTCCGATTCAAGCAATACAAGAATTTGCTTATCGTTTGCCGGAAGGACTGTTACTGACGCATTATCTGCACCTGTTGCCTTCACCGTCGCACTCTTTGTCGGCACATAATATGCCCCTGTTGCAAGTTCCTTCTCTGTTAGTTCTTTTCCATCAACTGTTAAAGAATCAAGCTTCGCCGTCGTATTTGTCACAAAACTTCCCACCGCTTTTTTAATCTCAATTTCTGTAATACCTGTGCATGGTTTCGTCTCTGCTTTTGTCAACTTGGCAGCATTTGTTAATTTGAATTTTACAAATGTTGCTGTCACCGGCGCAAAAGAGTATGTATATGGTTTTACATTATTCTTTTCCTCGCCAATCTTCTCTGTTGTATCCACTTTAGTCCATGGTCCGTCTGCCGATTCAGCAACATAAATCTCTGTCTTGCCCGCATCCGGATAAGTTGCGGAATTGCTGTCTTTAAAGAAGTGAATCACCACTTCTCCAAGTCTCTGCTGTGTCGCATACTCGAATGTAATCTCTGCAGTATTGTGACCTTCCTGAGAATACTGGTAGTTAGTCCAAGCAGTCGGATTTGGTCCGCCTCCTGTATTTGAACCAATCTCTGTCTTTCCATCCCAAATAGCTGTCAATGTATCTGACTGGCTGCCTTCTGGAATATTCTGTGTCAAGGTCAAATATTTATCAATACTTCCTTCAATCTTAATCTGTTCATTCTGCACACGTACAGTCGCTGTCACCGGCAACACATCACCAAGAACAGTTGCAACTCCATGTACAGTTACATAACCTTCTTTGTTATAAGCATCTTCTGCCACATCTTCCCATGCCACTTGGAATGAGGCATCCATAATTGTTCCGTCTGCCGCAATCGCCTGTCTTGTTTCCGGAAGTACCGGCACTGTGCCAACCGGTGTTGTCGTTGTGTAGTTCATCAGACCGCCAAGCTGGTCGATTACACACACGATTACGGACACCGAATAAAGACCATTCACTGTGCCTGTTATACCAACCACACCCTTTTCTGGAAGATCTTTCTTTTCCCAAACTACCGGAAGTTCCTCCGATGTGCCGTCTGTATAACGAGTCTCAATCTTCTCTGGGAGCACCACTTCATTGCCTGTCTTCACATAATATGTCTTTGACATATAAAAGCTGTCCAAACGTTTTTCTGCCTCTTCTCCGTCACCGACCGCTTTCGTAGTCACTTTCACAGAACCAGATTCCAAACCATCCGCTTTCGCAGTTACTGTAAATTCTCCCGCCGTCTTTGTAGACTGTACAATCGCAATCAGAGAACCATTGTATGCCCGTCTGTTATCTTCTTGATAAGAATCGTGGTCTGTCTGCCATCCATTATCCACACCAACAAGAACTCCGTCACCTTCTACATTGAATGTCACACGGTTCTTTGCATCCGGTACGATATTGCCATCTTTATCTGTCACATCTACCTGAATGTATGCAAGATCTTTTCCATCCGCATCAATCTCTTTACGATCAACTTTTGTATCAAGTTTCTTTTCGTCGCCTGTTGTTGTCACAAAAGAACGACCTTCTGTCTCTTTGATTTGTTTACCAGACTTATCATAAGCAACCGCAGTAATTGTTCCATCTTCATATGCAACATCCCATTTCAGATACAAATTCTCATGGGCTGTATTGCTCTTGCCTTCACCTTCATATATCTGATATTTGTATCCTGCATCTGTTGTTTTCTCTGTAAATTCCTTTTTGCCAAGTGATTCTTTCTTATCACTTCCTTTTGGTGTAAAGAATAATTCTACAGATGCCGCATCCGAATATACGACAACCGGAACCTTTCCATTCACATTTGCAACAACATCTTCATTCCATGCCGGAAGCACATGTAATGTATTCACATCTTCATTCCACTGACTCTGATAGAAGTAGTAAGAATCTTTCGGAAGTCCTGCCGTATCCACGATACCAAAGAATGAGTTCTTTGGAGAAGGCCATGTTCCCTGTGCCCCTCCTGTTGTACCGTTCCACGGTGTTGGTTCTCCAAGATAATCAAATCCCGTCCATACATACTCTCCTGCCATATAGTCTTTTGTAATAATATCATACCATGCAGAGCTTGCCACAGCGCCCCAGCCAACCGCCTTTTTATCGTAAGAAGTTAAATCCTGATTCGATTGATCACCATCTGCCTTATAGTATACGCCGCGGCTGTTGATTGCGGATGCCGTCTCTGAACCATATAACATGGTGTTTGGATACTTATCATGCACCGTCTTATATTGTTCTGCATTACAGTAGTTAGCACCAATTGCCCCACCTGCTTTCTGCAATGAAGCTGCCATCGCCCATGAATTAGGGTTCTGCGCTTTCAGCTTGTTGTCACCAATAGTCGCCGGTCTAGAGCTGTCCAGCTTCTTCGCCCAATCAATCAGCGTCTCCGCAACTTTCGGGAAATCATTTTCACCACCAGCGCCTTCCCATATCTCGTTACCTAAAGACCACATAATAATGGATGGAGCATTCTGTCCGCGCTTAATCATGCTTGTCAAATCAAACTGTGCCCATGACAATCCAGATACTCCTCCCAAGATGTCATCACTTGCAAATGCTTTAAGAGGTTCTGCGTCACCACCAATAATCTTGTTATCTTCCTCAACCGCTTTTGCAAACCAATTTGCATAATCCTGCGTGTTAGTATTCTTATTGTACATCCATCCATCAAACGCTTCTTCGATGACAAGCATCCCCTTTTCGTTGCAGATCTCAATCAATTCGTCTGCCGCCGGGTTATGTGTCACACGGATAGAGTTACACCCCATCTCTTGCAGAATCTCTACCTGACGTTCGATTGCACGACGATTCGCCTCCGCACCGAGCGAACCCTGATCGTGGTGCATACATACACCCTTCAACTTCATCGGTTCACCATTCAGTTTGAATCCGGTACTTCCATTCTGCTCTGTATAGCGAAATCCATACTCTGTCTCATATGTATCTACCACAGTATCCCCTACCTTCACTTCCGTCTTAACAGTGTAAAGATTTGGATTCTCTGTACTCCATAAAGCAGGCTTATTTGCCGGCAGAGTCGCTTCAATATCAGCTCTTTGTCCTGCTTCAATCGACTTCGCCTCTGTTGTCACAGTTCCGATGCTGTCCTCTGTTCCTTTTTTGTAAATTGTATGTGTAAGCACAACATTTGCAGCCTCTTTATTTTCATTGTCAACTGTTGTCTTTACAGACATATTTACAGTTCCGCCTTTTTCTGTTTTCAAATTCGGTGTCTCAATCTTTGTTCCGTACAAGTCTACGTGAACTTTGTCCATTACAGAAAGATTCACGCTGCGGTAAATACCGCTTCCTGAATACCAGCGGCTTGAAGGTGTCTTATGATCCACCTTCACTGTAATTACATTCTCTTTTCCGTATTCTACCAAGTCAGTAATATCAAACGAGAATGGTGTGTATCCATATGGATGCGTACCAAGCTTTTCACCATTCACCCACACGGTAGCATTCATATAAACGCCACCAAAATCAATGCGGAGTTCTTTTCCCTTCATGTCTTCCGACACTATAAAGTGCTTTCTGTACCAGCCTGTTCCTCCTGGAAGATAAGCGCTTTCTGCTTCCATTGATTTAGAATACTCTTGCTCAATGCTGTAATCGTGTGGTAAATTTACATTTCTCCAACGAGAATCATCAAAGTTTTTGCCTTCTGCGCCACTCGCATCCCCCAGATAGAATTTCCAGTTATCATCAAAATTCTGTTCTCGCACTGTGGCATCACTATATGTATTCACATATACCACTTCTTTGTCTGATGACATCTGTGTTTCTTGATTTACTGGGTTCTGCGCTTCTTTTGCATACGCAACAGTCATACTGCCAAAGCTCGGTGCAATTAACACTGCTGCCAATGCCGACGCTACTACGCGTCTAATCTCTTTTCTTTCCATAGTATCCCCCAATCTTTTTAGTATCATTTTCTTAGAACTGCATATTATTATATCTCATCAGACCAACATTTTCAACAATTCAAACTGGTTTTTTCATTATTTTTTATCAATTCTATCCATATTTTCCATCTCTCACACAAAAATCTTTGGCATTATTATACTCTACGCATCTGCTCATGCTCTTTCGAAATCTCTTCATAGAGCCTTGGAACTGTCCATGTCTTGTTCGTTTCGGTCAGAATCGCTTTATAATCTACTCGCTTTACTCCATTTTTTCTCATCATAAGGAGAATCTGATCAAGTCTTTGATTGGATATTCCAGCGAATACCATCATCTCTTTTTCCAGTTCTTCTCCTTCATAAACTGCCTCTATGCCTTCCATTTCTTTTATCCCTGCCAAATAGCCAATCTGTTGTAAATAGTCTTCTTTCTCAACCTTCTTCATTCGAATCTTTAGTGTAAACAAAATCATTTTCAGTTCTCTCAACTGTTTCTGATCTTCAAAATTAATCAACAACACGGTCTCTCGCATAGTTATACCACTCCTCTGTCTCTTTTTCATTTTCACTGTTTAAGAATACGGTCATATTTTTTAATTGGATTTCCAAAATCGGAGTTTCTTCCTTATAAAGAAACAACATACATTTTCCAATTTCTTTTCCTTTAAAATGTCCAATTAAATACTTGTCAGTATCTCCACCGTTACTCCTGTAAAAATTATCTTTCGGCATTTCCTCTATCATTTTTACAGCCAGAATATCCTCTGTCTTAATCTGATAATCATAAGAAGCTGCACGTATATCCATAATACCATTTTTCATTTCGACTGTCACCTCTGTGGTCGCAAATTCAACTAAAATCGCTGCAATCCATACAGCACATCCTATGACCACGGCACTTATTACCGCCGTAAATATTTTCGCCGATGTCTTCGCCATATTCATAGAATAATTCATACCACACATGCAATCCTGCACAAACAGCCTTTTGTCGTGAGGATTACTGTACCATCCATTTTTCCAGTACACATCATCATCCGTTTCAATCATTTCCACATCCGTAGATGCAATCTCTTTTTTCTTCTTCAAAAGCCAACATAGTCCCCCCGCAAGAAATATACCGGCAGTCATGTGTAATGCAATATATACAAAAAAGTCCCCCGTGGTCAGCCATTGATCTTTCATCATACAGATAGACATATATACCCACGCCGCCGTATTCACTGCTGCACAGATAAACAGACACATCGTCCATGTTCGCTTCGTTAACCGATTCAATGCCAAATTTGTCTTACTGTCTTTACTATATACTACATTCGGTCTTCGTTCCACCCACCAGTGAAAAAGCAAGAAAAACAAATTCATTCCAACCGCAATTCCAAACAGCACATAACCAGTTACATCTTCTCTTAGATATTTTTTCATCTGAGGAAATAGCATCATCACAACAGTCAACAAAAATATAGGAATATACCATTTTTTAGGCAACGGCATTTTATCCGAATACGCCGAAACCTCTGTATCAATATAGATTGTCTGCTTCGTCTCCTCCACAATCCATCCCCTTTCCACTTTCAATTGATACATTTTCTGGTGTGTCCCATAGACAAACCAATAGATTCCCCCAATATATTCGATAAGCCAGACTGTCCAAGCAATCATAAAAATTCCCATACTGACAAATGCCAACCCACATACCAATATTCCCAAAAGCATGTTCCAGTGTTGAAATTTTTTGAACTGCCTTTTATATTTCTGTGCGATTACTTGTACAACCTCTTCTTCCACGTTCCCTTTCGGAATGTGAACACCAAAAATCATCCCTTCACTGTACTCTTCTTTTCCCCCATATGCAAACATACAGACTCCAACCATCATCGCATCTGTAAACAAGAAAATAATCGACATTATAATTGCCATTTCCATAAAACTCACCCCTCCACTGACGTCGGATGCATATTTTGAAACATCTCTTTGCAAATTTTCAGAAATTCTTCTTGACTCATGCCCTTTAGGCACGCTTCCGCTGAAAGCAGTTCCAACTCAGATTCCAGTTTTTCTCGAAATCGTCCTGCAGTCTCCCACGCCGGACATATTGTCGCCCCTTTTCTTCGATCAATCTCAACAAATCCCTCCATCTTCAACAACTGATACGTCTTATTGACAGTCATCACATTTACCCCCGCATCCTGTGCAAGCTGCCGAACAGTCGGGAGTCGGTTTCCCACTTTTAACTCCCCCCTACCGATGCCTGTCACAATCTGGTTCCGCAGCTGCACATAGATTGGAATATCACTTCCCATATCTAATGATAAAATCATACAATCACCTCTTTTATTTCGTCATAATTTAAGTATTATTTATTATAATACATTTAATACTTAATTACAATGATTTAGGGGGGATTTCTCAATCCCCCCTAATCAAACTCAATCTTTTAGATACTACTCCTTCTTAAATTCGATTCAAACAAACGGCTGTATCCGAGCCAATCCTTATTGCCTTCTTTTTCTTTAAATATCTCTGTCAGCGTCTGCATTTTCGCATCTGTCGCATCTGCATAATGCAATGCTACCGCCTCGGCAAGTGCTGGTTTTTTCGGAGAACCATATTCCAACTCCCCATGATGTGCAATTACGCAGTGTTTCAATTCACTTGCAAGCTTTTGCGGAAACCCGTCAATCGTACGCACTCCCTCTCCAATCATCTCAACCCCGATCACAATGTGTCCCAACAACTGCCCGTCATCTGTGTAATCATTCTCTGGAAAGGATGACAGCTCTTTTATCTTTCCTATATCATGAAAAATAGCTGCTGTATATAACAAATCTCGATTCAAAATCTCATATGCACTGACATAATACTCACACATTTTCAAGATACTCAATGTATGCTCCAAAAGTCCGCCCGCAAATCCATGATGCACACTCTTTGCTGCTGAGTGATTTTTGAAACGTTTGATAAACGCCTCATCTTTCACAAAATAATACTCAAGCAACTGATGAAGATATGTATTCTCTACTTTACCAATATAAGATAACAATTCTTCATACATGCCATCTACGCTTTTTTCTGTAGTCGGCATATAATCTGCCGGATTGTATTCATCTTCGTATGGTTTGCGAAGCTGTTTAATATTGAGTTGTAAATTGTTATTATAGTTGATTACCTCTCCAAGAACTTCCACAAAGTCCATCTCATCATAATCTGCAATCCCCCCCGAATTTGGATCCCAGATTTTTCCGTCCAAAGTTCCTGTCTTATCTTGAAGAAGTAAGTTATCATACGGCTTCCCATTTCTTGTCTCTGCCGTGCGTTTTGTCTTGCATAAATAGATGCCCCTGATTGTCTCTCCCTCGCGTAATGTGTTAATAAATCTCATATCTTTCCTCTTTCTATTCTTTTATTCCGATTGTGACAGTAAATTCAATCTCCACATATTCTTCAGCTCCCCGACGCTGCCCTGTCAGCGTAACTTCGGTACCGACATCCTGTGTAATCATTGTACTGTGATACCCGACAACAGATTCTATCTTCTTCTTATCTATGTGTGTGATAATATCACCATTTTGAATTCCCGCCTTCATCGCTGGCGAATCTGTCTCCACCTCTGTTACACAAAAACCTTTCGGTATGTTCTGAGCTGCCGAAATCTCCTCTGTAACTAGTGTCCCTACAATTCCGATATATGGAACTTCCTTTGCATTTGACATCAGTTCAATCTCGCTTTTAAGTGAAGAAATTCCATATGCTGTCATCACGCCCATATCTCCACCAAGCTTTGGATTAATAATTCCAACAACAGCTCCATCCACATTAAACAATATTCCACTGCCTTGAGCTGTTCCCCGCATATCTGTCACAATCACTTTGTACTCTCCATCTGCGAGCATCACGCTCTCCTGAATCGAGCTTACGATTCCAACACCCATCCCATCACTATACCCAAATGGATTGCCGAGCGCAATCACTGCTTTTCCCTGACTCATCGCATTGGAATTGCCAAGATCTGCCACCTTAATTCTTGACCATGTCGCGTCTGTTATCAAACTTCTGTCCACCCCGACAATCGCCATACCGATGTTTGCACTTTTCTTTTTCAGCGTCGCAACATATCTTGTATTATCTGCAAATCTGACCTGTAATTCCGATGCATCCGTCAACACACCCACGTCTGTTAATATAAGAAGTTCCTGTCCATTATCTGCAACAATAACACCTGCCCTTTTATAATCATCACCAGCGTCCTCTTTCAACAGATTTCCATCTTCATGCATTCCTTCCACTTCTACTACACACTTTTTTGCCTCTATAGATGTCTGTGTAAGGAGACTGTTCAATTCTTTATAACTTTCTATTGTGAGTTCTTGCTGCACTGGCTGAGTATCTTCTGCTAATGTATCTTGTATATCTTCATCTTTCGGAATTTCAATTTTATCCGGATTTTTCTGGAATGTAGATTCTGCCCATGGTTTTAACGCAAAAAAACCAATGCTGGCAGCAACTCCAAAGAGAAGTCCTTTTCCAACCAACCAAGATATCTTATATAACACCTTTTTCCTGCTAAATGCTTCATCCTTGATTTTTTCTTGTAAAAAAGAATATTTCTCCGGCTCCTGATCTGGTCCGTGATCCGTTTCCATAGACATACTCATTTCTCCTTATTTCTAATCCTTTTTATAGTATACAATATTTCTTCTTTCCTTTGCAACTCAAATAGGTTAAAATATACTCAGGGTGAGAAAAATGAATCAAAAAACATTATTAAAATTAGAATATGACAAAATAATCAATCTTCTGGCAGATCAGGCATCTTCGGACAGCGGGAAAAGACGCTGCAAGACTTTGTTGCCTATGACTGACTTAGAAGAAATCAATACAGCAGAAGAACAGACTGCTGCCGCATTTACACGAATTGTGAAAAAAGGACGGCCTTCTTTTAGTGGATGTTACTCCGTGGAAGACTCTATGAAACGCCTTGAGATCGGTGCCGCTCTTAGCAGCGCAGAACTTCTTCGCATCTGCAAATTAGCAGAGACTGCGGGGCGTGCCAAATCTTACGGACGTCATGATACCGTGGACGAACTTGCCGACTGCCTCGACAGCTATTTCGAGCAGTTAGCTCCGCTTACTCCACTTACAACCGAGATACGAAGATGCATTATCGAAGAAGATGAGATCAGTGATGATGCAAGCAGCAATTTAAAACATATCCGTAGAAGTATCGGAATGATCAACGATAAAGTACATTCCACATTGACCTCCCTTGTCAATGGGTCGCTTCGTTCCTATTTACAAGATCCAATTATCACAATGCGGGGTGACCGTTACTGCCTGCCGGTGAAAGCAGAATACCGCAGTCAGGTAAGTGGAATGATTCACGATCAGTCTTCTACCGGTTCCACACTTTTTATTGAACCGATGGCTGTCGTAAAACTTAACAATGACTTAAAAGAACTTTATGGAAAGGAACAGGAGGAAATTCAGATTATTCTGGCAAGACTCAGTGTGGATGCTGCGGAATACATCGAAGAACTTCGCAGCAATTACACTATTCTCGGAGAACTGGATTTTATTTTTGCAAAAGGTGCTCTGGCACTTTCCATGAATGCAAGCCGTCCAATTTTTAATACAGACGGATATATTCATATCCGCGAAGGGCGCCATCCACTCTTGGATAAGAAAAAAGTCGTACCGATTACGATTATGCTCGGCAAGGAATTTGACCTCCTCATCGTGACCGGACCGAACACGGGCGGTAAGACTGTTTCCTTAAAAACAGTCGGCTTATTTACACTGATGGGGCAGGCAGGTTTGCATATTCCTGCACTTGACCGCTCCAAACTTTCTGTATTCGAAAATGTATACGCCGATATCGGGGATGAGCAGAGTATTGAACAGAGTCTCAGTACATTCTCTTCACACATGACGAATATCGTATCTTTCCTGCAGGATGTGGACGACCATTCTCTTGTACTCTTTGATGAGCTCGGTGCAGGAACCGATCCAACAGAAGGAGCCGCGCTTGCAATCGCAATCCTTTCTTATTTGCATGAAAGAGGAATCCGAACAATGGCAACAACGCACTACAGTGAGTTAAAAGTATTTGCACTTTCCACCAAAGGTGTGGAAAACGCCTGCTGTGAATTTGATGTAGAGACGTTACGTCCAACTTACCATTTATTGATTGGTATTCCGGGAAAAAGTAATGCGTTTGCCATTTCCAGCAAGCTTGGACTTCCAGATTATATTATTGAAAGTGCGAAAAGCCATCTGTCTGAACAAGACGAATCTTTTGAAGACTTACTTGCCGATTTAGAGACGAGCAGACGCACCATTGAAAAAGAGCAGGCTGAGATTGCCTCTTACAAGCGCGAAATCGAAAAGTTAAAACATAGTCTTGATGCCAAACAGGAAAAATTAACCGAACAAAAAGAACGTATTATAAAAGAAGCAAACGAAAAAGCCAACGCCATCCTGCGCGAAGCAAAAGAAGTTGCCGATGAGACGATGAAGCAGTTCCGAAAATTCGGAAAAGAAAATATCTCTGCCGCCGATATGGAACGAGAACGGGAACGTTTACGCAAAAAAATGGCAAAGACACAATCCGACATGACATTGGAAAAGAAGAAACCAAAGAAGCAGCACAAACCAAGCGATTTCAGATTAGGAGAGTCCGTGAAAGTTCTCAGCATGAATCTGACCGGAACGGTAAGCTCCCTCCCAGACGCCAAAGGAAATCTTTTTGTACAGATGGGAATTCTTCGCTCTCAGGTAAATATTTCTGATTTGGAAATCATCGAAGAACCGATGACCATCACAGCCAAACAGATGCGACGCACCTCCACCGGCAAGGTGAAGATGAGCAAATCGCTTGCAGTAAGCCCTGAGATCAATCTCCTTGGCAAGACCGTGGATGAGGCTATCGCCGAACTAGATAAATATCTGGATGATGCATACATTGCGCATGTGAGTCCTGTTCGTATCGTCCATGGAAAGGGAACCGGAGCGCTTCGCAGCGGAATCCACAGCTACCTGAAACGCCAAAAACATGTGAAATCCTACCGTCTTGGTGCTTTTGGTGAAGGGGATGCCGGTGTTACAATCGTAGAATTCAAATAGTCATTTAGTCGCAATGGAAAAGGAGAAGGTCAATGTTAACAAAACAAAAAATACTAATCGTAGATGATGACGAGAATATCGCAGAGCTAATCTCACTCTACCTTACAAAAGAGTGCTTTGATACAATGATGGTTCACGATGGTGAAGATGCACTGTCTGCCTTTGACAGTTACAGTCCGAATCTAGTTCTTTTAGATCTGATGCTGCCGGGAATCGACGGCTATCAGGTCTGCCGAGAAATTCGTTCCAAATCAAACGTTCCAATTATCATGCTATCAGCCAAAGGTGAAGTGTTCGACAAAGTACTCGGTCTGGAACTAGGTGCAGATGATTATATTATCAAACCATTTGATGCCAAGGAATTAGTTGCCCGTGTAAAAGCCGTACTCCGAAGATATCAGTCCGGAAAATCGGATACGTCTTCTGAAGAAAGGGGCAAATGCGTTTCCTATCCAGGGATCGTCATCAACCTTACAAATTATTCTGTTGTTGTCGACAACATACAGGTAGAGATGCCTCCAAAAGAACTTGAACTTTTGTATTTCATGGCCTCTTCTCCAAATCAGGTATTTACGAGAGAACAACTTTTAGATCAAATCTGGGGATATGAATATGTCGGTGATACGCGCACTGTCGATGTCCATATTAAGAGAATTCGCGAAAAAATTAAGAACCATGATACCTGGGGACTTGCCACTGTCTGGGGAATTGGTTATAAATTCGAGGTAAAATAGTATGCGCAGTGCATTACATTTAAAATTTTTTATTGTTTACATTGCATTTGGGTTCTTAATTTTATTTTCAGTATCCGCAATTGCTCCTCAAATGCTCTCCTATCGTTTGGAAAAAACAACTGCTGAGAGGCTTTACACCGACGCTTCAACCTTATCTTCCGAATATCTTCCCCAATATTTTTCAGAAGATATTTCTTTTCCAGATGTCCATATGCAATTAGAAGGAATGCAAAAATATACTACTGCTAATTTATGGTTTGTGGAAGCTGATGGAACACTGATTACCTCCTCTACTTTATCCGGGCAGCCTTTGGCTCCAGATAAAATTGATAATTTTAATCCGGCCGAAAACGGAAGTGATACTTATCAGATTGGTAACTACCACAATTATTTTGATGAAAATATGATTACAACCATTACACCTGTGACAAACAGCTATGTTGTGAAAGGATATCTACTTATTCACAAACCGGTTTCACACTTAGAAGAAGAATGTAAGACTCTTTTACTTCCGGTTTATATTACTGCTTTCGTCATCTACCTGCTTTCTTTTTCCATTCTGGCGGCATTTCAGTTCTTTGTCTACCGCCCTCTTCGGAAAATTACAGAAGCAGCAAAGCAATATGCCTCTGGCAATTTAGAGTACGAGATACCGGTCAACACACAGGATGAGATTGGATATTTGTCTGCTTCCCTAAACTATATGTCTACGCAATTAAAAGATATGGATGACTATCAAAAAAAATTTGTTGCTAATGTTTCCCATGATTTTCGCTCTCCACTTACATCCATCAAAGGATATTTGGAAGCGATGGCAGACGGAACAATTCCAGTAGAAATGCAAGACAAATATTTCAAGATTATTTTATTCGAGACAGAACGTTTGACCGACTTAACCCAGGATCTTCTGACGCTGAACCAGTTTGATACTAAGAATTTACTTCTTGAAAAAACGTCCTTTGATATTCATGAAGTCATCAAAAATACAGCAGCTACGTTTGAAGGAACCTGTACAGCCAAACATATCTCTATCAAACTGCTTTTTGCAGCAAAGACACTGTATGTCTCTGCAGACAAACGAAAAATCCAGCAGGTTCTGTATAACCTTTTGGATAATGCAATCAAATTCAGTCCAAACGATTCCGAAATTATAATTGAAACAACAGAACACAATGAAAAGGTGTTTGTATCTGTTAAAGACCACGGAATAGGCATCCCCAAAAAAAGTCTGAATAAAATCTGGGAGCGTTTTTACAAATCTGATCTCTCTCGTGGAAAGGACAAAAAAGGAACGGGACTTGGTCTTTCCATCGTAAAAGAAATCATTCAGGCACACAAGCAAAATATCAATGTCGTAAGTACCGAAGGTGTAGGTACGGAATTTACATTTTCGCTAAAAAGAGCTAAAAAGGATGCTTAATAAAGCATCCTTTTTATTGCATTCTTGTTCATATTCTCCTTTGTTACCCATGTATATCCACTGTCAATCACCGCTTCATTACCAAGACCTAACACATCTCTTGCCGCTGCAACAACAGTCGCATATCCCATTCCATACGGATTCTGTACGATCAGACCATTCACCTTGCCTTCTTTTAACAATTTCATCTGATCGCTCCCACCATCAAATGCAACCACACTCATATCATCCCGTTCCAACTCAGTCAACACATCTGTTACCAGTTTTGTCGCACCTAGATTCATCGCACAAATCCCTCTCAAATTCGGGTGCTGCTCCAAAATATATTTTATAACATCTTCCTGTGTCAGTGATTCCGCCTGAACCTCTTCTTCTCCCTCTGCTTTAGCTGCGTTCTTTTCTTCTGCAATCGCCTTTGCCTTCTCCTCTAACTGATCCATGTAATACACATCCACAATTTGCACATTCGGATACGATGCTGCAATTTCGTCCCGGAAACCTTTTTCTCTTTCCTTTGTATTCATAGCCTGAGAATCCGGCATAATCAATGCCACTTCCCCATTTTCATCCATAATAGAAGCAAGCTTTGACGCCGCCGTCTTTGCAGCCTCTTGATTGTTCGTGGAACATGTAGCTACGACTCCCTGATACTCACTTCCCGAGTCAAACGCCACAATCGGAATATCATTCTCTGCCGCAAGATCAAATTGTACCTCGCATGCTGTCGCATCTACCACTGAAATCCCAACTGCAATCGGATATCTGGCAAGTTCTTCGTCTAAAATATTAATCTGTTCATCCACATCATCGCTCTCGCTTGGTCCACTAAAATTCAAACGAATCTTGTCATCTCCTTTATATCCAAGCATGGAGTTTATATCCGCAACAGCTCTTTCCGCACCTGCTTTCACTTCATTCCAATAACTGTCACCACTATTTCTTCCTATGATAGAGATATATGACCCTGGTTCCAGATTCAGATTCTCAACATTCGAATATGCAATCGGACGAAGTACATCAAGCTTACTCTGATTCTCATTTTCTTCTTTTCCAGTCTTGTTAATCGTTGTCTGCTGCTCTTCTCCATCGTTTACCTTTTTTTCCGAACATGCTGTTCCTACTAGAGCAATACAAAGAATTCCTACAATTATTTTCCATCTTTTCTTCATATTTATAATTCTCCTAAGTCAATTCTTAAATTTATCCTTTACCACTATACACCAAAATCAAAAAAAATGGGATAAATTATTTCTTAATTTTTACCACCATTCTAATTTTTGATAAATTTTTATCAAAAATTGTATACTGTATCCGTTTTTATACAATATATGCCTTGCGTTACATTACCATCTAAGTTATAATGAGTTCGATTGAAATATTATTCATTTTTTATCTAATAAATTATATCTAACAGGAGGATTTTACCAATGGAAAAAAATTGGAATTCTAATTGGGATGGGTTCAAACCGGGACGTTGGAACCGTACATCTGTAAATGTCCGTAACTTTATTCAGGAAAACTATACTCCGTATGAAGGAGATGACTCTTTCTTAGCCGGACCTACAGAAGCTACTACAAAACTTTGGGCTCAGGTTATGGAACTTTCTAAACAAGAGCGTGAAGCAGGCGGAGTATTAGATATGGATACAAAGATCGTATCTACAATCACTTCTCACGGACCGGGATACTTAGACAAAGACTTAGAGCAGATCGTTGGTTTCCAGACAGATAAACCTTTCAAACGTTCTCTTCAACCATTTGGTGGTATCCGTATGGCTCAGAACGCATGCCATGAAAATGGATACGAAGTAGATCCTGAAGTTGTAAAAATCTTTACTGAATATAGAAAGACACACAATCAGGGGGTATTTGATGCTTACACACCAGAGATGAGATTGGCCAGAAAATCAGCTATCATCACAGGTCTTCCAGATGCATACGGACGTGGACGTATCATCGGTGACTACCGCCGTGTTGCATTATACGGAACAGATTGGTTAATCGAAGACAAAAAACAACAACTTGCTACTTCTTTAGTAAGAATGACTGGTGAAAACATCCGTCTTCGTGAGGAATTGTCAGAACAGATCCGTGCACTTGGAGACTTAGCAAAATTAGGTCAGATTTACGGATATGACATTTCCAAACCTGCTGCAAATGCAAAAGAGGCAATCCAGTGGTTATACTTCGGATACCTTGCAGCTGTAAAAGAACAAAATGGTGCAGCTATGAGCCTTGGACGTACTTCTACATTCCTTGATATCTATATCCAACGTGATTTAGACAGAGGATTAATCACAGAAGAACAAGCTCAGGAATACATTGACCACTTTATTATGAAGTTGCGTCTTGTAAAATTTGCACGTACACCAGAATATAACGCATTGTTCTCAGGTGACCCTACATGGGTAACAGAATCCATTGCCGGTGTTGGTGTTGACGGACGTCCACTTGTTACAAAGACATCATTCCGTTACCTTCATACATTGGATAACTTGGGTACAGCTCCAGAGCCGAACTTAACAGTCCTTTGGTCAACACGTTTACCAAAAGCATTCAAAGAATACTGTGCTAAGATGTCAATCAAATCATCTTCTATCCAATATGAAAATGATGATTTAATGCGTCAGACTCACGGAGATGACTACGCAATTGCTTGCTGTGTATCTTCTATGAAAGTTGGTAAAGAGATGCAGTTCTTCGGAGCTCGTGCAAACCTTGCAAAATGTTTATTATACGCAATCAACGGTGGTGTTGACGAGAAACTGAAAGTTCAAGTTGGACCAAAATACCGTCCGGTTGAAGGCGAATATCTTGACTACGATGACGTAATGTCAAAATTCGATGACATGATGGAATGGTTAGCAGGACTTTATGTAAATACATTGAACATTATCCACTACATGCATGATAAATACAGCTATGAAAAACTTCAGATGGCTCTTCATGACAGAGAAGTAAAACGTTACTTCGCAACAGGTATTGCAGGACTTTCTGTTGTCGCTGACTCATTAAGTGCTATCAAATATGCAAAAGTAACACCAGTAAGAGATGAAGACGGATTAGTTGTAGACTACAAAGTAGAAGGTGAATTCCCGAAATACGGTAACAATGATGACCGTGTTGACGAAATCGCAGTTGAAATCGTTCGTTCATTCATGGACAAAGTAAGAAAACACCATACATACCGCCAAGGTGTGCCAACAACTTCTATCTTAACAATTACTTCTAACGTAGTATATGGTAAGAAAACTGGTAATACACCAGATGGTAGAAAAATGGGAGAGCCTTTAGCTCCAGGTGCTAACCCAATGCACGGACGTGATACTCACGGTGCTTTAGCATCACTTGCTTCAGTTGCTAAGATTCCATTCAGACACGCACAAGACGGTATTTCAAATACATTCTCAATCATTCCAGGTGCTCTTGGAAAAGAAGACCAGATATTCGTTGGAGACTTAGATCTTGACAGAATCGAAGAATGCGGAAATCAGGCTTGCAATATTCCAAACATCATGGAAAGCATCGACAACGAATAATATTGAAGGAGGAATTTAAGATGGCAGTAAACCAACAACAAGTAGATAACTTAGTAAACATGTTAGACGGATACGTAGAACAAGGTGGACACCACTTAAACGTTAACGTATTTACAAGAGAGACTTTATTAGACGCTCAAAAACATCCTGAAAACTACCCACAGTTAACAGTACGTGTTTCTGGATACGCTGTAAACTTTATCAAATTGACAAAAGAACAGCAGGATGATGTTATCTCACGTACATTCCACGAAGGCATGTAAGAGATAAAGTTCACACATTAGTAAAAGCCGGACAGGATCATGCTCGCATGGAAACCTGGCCGGTTTTCTACTAATGATGTGGACGAACGTATATGAGCAAACATAGTTGCGCAGCAACAAAAGAAACACCGAAAGGTACTGTTTGCGAAAGGAGACTTTTTTATGACCAAAGGTTATATTCATTCTATTGAAAGTTGCGGTACAGTAGATGGTCCCGGAATCCGTTATGTAATCTTTTTCCAAGGTTGTCCTATGAGATGTCTCTATTGTCATAATCCAGATACTTGGGAGCCAAATAAAGGCACTCAGATGAGCGTAGATGAAGTGTTAGAAGGTTTCTACAGTAATATGCCATTTTATCACAACGGTGGTGTTACTGTGACTGGTGGAGAACCTATGATGCAGATGGATTTTCTCATTGAACTATTTACCAAACTTCACAAAGATGGAATTCACACTTGTATTGATTCTTCCGGTATCATGTTTCAACCAGATAATGAGACATTTATGAAGAAATTGGATACTCTTCTTGAAGTGACAGATTTAATTATGCTTGACATCAAGCACATCAATCCTAAAAAACATGAAGAGCTTACGGCTCATTCGAATGAGCGTATTCTTGCATTTGCAAGATATCTTGATAAAAAGCATATTCCAGTCTGGATTCGTCATGTTGTAGTTCCAGGGATTACTTTATATAAAGAATACTTGGAAGAATTAGGGCATTTTCTTGGTACATTGGGCAATGTCCATGCATTGGACGTGCTTCCGTATCATTCCATGGGAAAAGTAAAATACGAAAATCTTAACATGGATTATCCTTTAAAAGATACACCGGAAGCAACTAAGGAAGAGGCAGCAGCAGCAAAAAATATCATTTTGTCTGCCTATAAATGTACTAAATTGAAAGCATAAAATCGCTTGTATATTTAGTCTGTTTGTATTAAAATAAATGAAAGGGTAGATATATTTCATATCTATCAAATGTACAAAAAGGAGGATACATACTATGGCACACGTAATTAGTGATGAATGCGTAAGCTGTGGAGCTTGCGAAGCTGAATGTCCTGTAGGAGCTATTTCTCAGGGTGCTGACCACTATGAAATCGATAAAGATGCATGTGTTGACTGTGGCGCTTGTGCAGCACAATGCCCAACAGGAGCAATTTCTGCTGAATAATAAATAATCGAAAAGTGATCACCAAAACAAAAAGGGGCTGTCGGTTAATATCGATTTTTAGCCTCTAAATCTTAAAATACGAATCTCCCATAGAAATCAGTGTTTTTCATACCTGATTTTCTACGAGAGATTCGTATTTTTTCTTTTCTGTATGTATTTTAGGGCACAAAAACCCCTCAACTGCATTTTTGAAAACACACTTTTTCGGCATTATATTGCTAAAGACATTTAGCTTTATACTCACAGCCGCTGCAGTCTGAGTCAGATTTTTTTCAATGACCTCTCTTACTTTGTACTTCGGATGTCAATTTTAATACGGTCAACGGCTCTTATCCCATGCATGTTTGCGTAAGTAACTACAGCATACATCATAATTGGATTATACCCGGTTCTTCCCTTGTCTGAACAATTGGCTAATAAGCCAGAAAAATCTAAATCCATTACCTTTTTCAGAGTATAGACTAGATTGTCGTTAATCATTTTCTCTCTGTTTAGGACTATCATTTCCCGACAGCCCCTTTTAACGCTATCTGTATAAAAGATAATTTCCCTTTCATAAAGCTGATTTAGAACTTTTGAATCTTTCTTTTCACTGCTGCTAAAATTGCACTTACGGAAACCCCAAGCATCATCATAGAATTTCCAACTCCTGAGATATCCCCTGTCTGTGGCGCTGGTTTTCCACCGTTACCATTTGGTTTTTCAGATGACGTATCTCCACCGCCTGCTATCTTGTCGTTTGAATCTACTGTATTATCACCACCATCTAGTGTCTCATCCGCTCCATTTGGTGTCCCGGATGTCTCTCCACCGTCTGGCATTGTTGTATCTTCTTTCTCAGTCGTAAATGTAATTGTCGTCTGACTTGATGTCTGATTGTCTAATCCGACAGCCTCCACATTTATAGTATACACTGTTTCAGATTTCAAATCTTTCAATTCACAGCTTGTTCCTGTTATCAACTCTGTATTAATCTTCTCTCCATTCACATACACGTTGTATCCGGCAACACCCTCTGCGCCTGCCCATGTAATCACCGCAGAATGCGCTGTAATTTTGTCGGCATTCACTTCTTCCGGTGTTGGCACAACAACTTCCTCTCGTTTCGCAGTGGTAAACTTCACAGTTGCTTTTTCAGAAACTTTTCCACCTGCTTCCACAGTCTCAACAGATACAGTATACTCTTTTCCAGCCTCAAGACCTGTCAAGTCATAGTCTGTTCCTATAACAAGTTCTGTATTCACCTTCTTGTCGCCAACATAGATATTATACCCCTCTGCTCCAGCTGCCGCTTTCCATGTAATATCCGCTGTTGTCTCGGTGATATTTATTGCCTCTACTTCTATCGGCACAGCCACAACATGCTCTTTCGTAGTAAACGTTATTTCCGCATTCTCAGAAAGTACATTGTTCTTTCCAACAGCCTCTACTGCAACTTTGTACTTTGTTTCCTCTGTCAGACCAACCAGCTCATACATTGTCTCTGTCACCGGCGCTTCATTCTTTTTCTCACCATTCACATAGATGTTATAACTTTCTGCTTCTTCTACTGCTTCCCATGTAATGGATGCTGTTGTCTCACCAACTTGATCTGTTTTTACTTTTGTCGGTTTTTCTACGAAAATTTCTTCTCCATGTTTCGCAGTGGTAAACTTCACAGCTGCTTTTTCAGAAAACGCTCCATCTTTTTCAACCGCCTCAACTGATACCGTGTATTCTGTCTCCGCTGCCAGATTTGTCAAGTCATAGCTTGTCGTTTTCACAAGCTCTTGATTCATTTTCTCATCGCCTACATAGATATTGTAACCATCAGCTTCGGCTACCCCTTTCCATATGATGGTCGCTGTTGTCTCACCGACTCTATTTGCTTTTACTTCTGTCGGTTTTGCAGCAACATATTGTGCAGTTGTAAATTCCACACTCGTTTTCGCAGATAGCGTATCTTTTTCACTGATTGCCTCAACAGAAACTGTATATTTTGTGCCGGCTGTCAAATTTGTCAGTGCGCAACTTGTCTCTGTCACAAGTTCCGTATTCACTTTCTCTCCGTCAACATATACGTTGTATCCCTTTGCGCCTTCCACTGCATCCCATGTCACAGTCGCAGAAGTCTCTTTGACCTCACTTACCGCTACATTTTGCGGCGCTTCCACAACATCTTTTGTGACATCCTCATAGAAATTTACCATACTTCCGCTGAAGAACATATTTTTACGACTGTCACTGCTGTATGTCTCAAGACCTTTCACTTTCAGATAAGTCCATGCCTCATCCGAGTTCAATGGAATCTGTTTTGCATTCATGTTATTTTCCAACACTTCGCTTGTCGTCAGTTCTTTCCATGCCGCTCCATCGTTACTTCCAAAAATCTTAACCTGTTTCCAACGTCCATTCACAGATGAAGATGGCACATATTCGATTGATGAAATATAGCGTGATTGATCAAATTTGAATACAAGTTCTTTCTCATCCGTGATATTGTAATTAGAGTGGTATTTTGTATTCGGATTTCCGTCGAGCAGATTCGCTGCCGCCTCTGTTGTGTTATTATTCTGTGAAGAGAATTTTTCCAGCGTCACATGCTGAAGCTGCAAGTACTGATTTTTCTCATTCACCTCTGCTGTCTTGAACGCATACGCTTCCGACTCCCCTGTCACATAGGCTCCGTGAGCCCCATAACGAATCAACACATTCTGATCTCCAGTGAAACGAAGCTCATTTTTCAGTCCATCCTGCGGATATGCCTGCCATGTCTTGCCGCCGTCTTTGCTGTATTCCAAGCTCTTCACATCTCCAACGAACAAGTCTTCTTGATCATTCAAATATACTTTATTCTTCGGCGACTCTGCCGGTAAGATATCAATCGTGTGAACGACATCTGTTCCTACCAGACCAACTTTAATGTCCGTATCCGGTTTGATGTCTGCCAGTTTGTCCACCAGTGAAATCTTATGCTCTTCTGTTCCCTGTAATGTCGTATCTGTCCATGTCTTTCCGCCGTCCAAGCTATATCTCACACGAACAGTAGACGTATCATAGTTGCTGTTAAGTACCAGTTTCCCTGCATCCTCACCGTCAAACGAGAAGCTCGCCAAAGCAGTCGTGTCTCCCTTTAACAGTCCCTCCGCAACAATTCTTGCCACATTCGGCTGTCTTGTTCCACTCTTTTCATAATCATTATCTTTTAGTGTTGATGCCTCTAGCAACGCATTACGACGCAGCGTATCCAATTCCATCTGGTGACTTGTATCTGTTACTTTCGCCCGAATCTCTGATAACAGATCACTCATAACCATCGGATAGTATTTGAATGTACGCTCAATCTCCTTCGCAAAGCTTAACGCCTGCTCGCTTGTAAGTTGTTCATTGTCAAGGCGCATATCTAACTTGCCATACCATGCGTCTAAGAATTTTGGTTCTTTTTTCAGCGCTTTATTAAGAATCTCTTCTTTTTTCGCTGCATCTGTAAAGCTATTCGCAAGAAGCGTATATTTCTTTGCCTCTACATATGTATCCCATTTGCCTTCCAATACATCCGTCACAAGTGTCACATAACTTGACGCCTGACCGTCTTTATCTTTCGTCCGATTTCCCCAGCCAAGCATATAGTCTGAATATTCGCTGTGTGTCTCGCGCCAGTTAAATACGTCATTCTGAATGTGCCACTCATACTGTCCTGTGCCGGCTTTTCCGCCCTTCGGATTCCACATCCATGTAACTGCCGCTGCATGTGCCGGTTGTCCGCATGTAATAGATGGACGCCCGAATACTTCCGCAAGGTTCGTGTACGACTTCGCAAAGGCCCCACACACGCCGCCTTCTTCCCAAATTGTCCACAGACGGATAATCTTCTTGCCATTCACTGAAGCTCCGTATTTCTTATCCTCGTCAAAATATCCGTCGAGCTTATATTTTGTTGTCCATTTCTGCTTGTTCTCTGCGCTGTAATACTTCTCGTCTTCGTATTTCCAATCCTTCAATTCATATTTCATATACATATAAGAATCCAGAAAATTTTTTTTATGTTCTTTCCCCCATGCCATGGAATAGTCCGCAAGCCAGTAGAACTCATCCTCATTCATGCGGGCGTCAACCACCCAGCGCATCATCGGCACTGACAGTGTACGAAATTCTTTTGCAGACCATTTTCCATTGTCAATCTTATTCTCAGCCGCCACAGTCGCACCAGCGTCCATCCTTCCACCGTCTTTAGACAACTCTTTATAAGTCGCATATCGCTTCGCCGGGTCTTGTCCCTGATAACTGCCATTCCAAAAACGAACGCCCTCCGGATTCGCATAGACAGATGCCACCGAGATTGCAAGACGCAGATTGAAGTTATTCTCGCGTGTATCTTTAAAATCCTCTTTATGCGCGTTGTAAATCTTTCCAAATGCCATGAGCGAGTTGTAGTAAGTTCCCTGCGCCGGCTTCGAACCGCCATTGATGTAATACGACAGCGCATCCTCATTCTTCAAGAGATAATCAATCGCATCTTTGTAAACGCCATTCTGCATCGTATACACGTTGTGAAGCGTGTAAAAACCTGCCTTGTCCACAAGTTCCCGCTGATAAATCTTATGCGTGTTCGTTTTCACCTGCTGTTCATTATTGTAATCAATTTTACTCAACTCCGCATCAAGCTCTTCCACTGTCTGCACCGGAAGATCATAACCATCTGACGGCTTATAATTCTCTGCCACGAATCCCGCATTCGCATAAACTGCATGGTCACTTCCATTGCTTTTATTTTCATCTGCATAAAATTTAATGTATTTTTTATTTTTAAGATCAATTTTGACATATTTAGCCTCATTTTTGACAACTCCGCTATTATATACCTCCTCCCAATTCTTGTTGTCATCAGAAAGAGAAATCTTGAATGTAACGCCGTCACTGGAACTTGTTCTCGCATCAATTCCCAAATAACCTACAAAATACTTTTTTGTCTTTACGACATCTGTAATATTATAAACAACTGTTGATGTCGCATGTGCGCCGATACCTTTTGCGAACTTCAACGTCTCATTGTTATAACGCACCCAAAGATTGTCCTTCTTTTCATTCTCTTTATTAACAACACAATCTTTAAAAATCTGTCCCCAGTATCCAACAGATGCCCCCGGCTCTTCTTTCATATCCGATAAATACTGAATACTTTTATTCGCCGCAATTACACCCTCCTCCACAGATGAATCTGTCGCTTTTGACGCTTGTTTCACCTCACTTTCCACAGCTTCACGCTCTGCCGCGAAGGCCACTCTCATTGGTGAAGAAACTACAGTAGAGCACGCGATTGAGAACACCAGTGTTCCCGCAAATAAGCTCATTAACTTTTTCTTTTTCACACTTCTTTTCCTTCCTTCTTTTGTTTTAATTCTCCGGTATCATTTATCGGATAAATTTATTGTCACATGCCTATATCTTTTTGTCAATAGCCACCGTTTGAACTGCATAAAATTATTTTCAATATTTATTCTATAAGAATTCCTCGGTAAATTTAATCTGTGTTTTACTGAGTTCTAAATTGATTTTTGATTTGTAATAGACTGGCAGATAATCCGGTTTCTCAGAGTTTCTAGTAAACTATCAAGCTTTTTCAGTAGCTAATACAACTTAACACAAACTATCCTCAAAAAGTAATCATTATTGCTGTTCACTCCTAACCTCTTGATTCTTTAAAATCTGTCGAAATTTGATGAGCGGTTTTTTATAGTTTATGGACTATCTTATGGTATGATATATGTGTTACATATTCATTCTAATTTAATAGGGGGTTAATATTGTATGGGCGAAGTTCATTATATGATTTCAGAAGCTGCCAAACGTGTGAATGTTGAAACCCATGTTTTAAGATATTGGGAAGAAGAACTTTCACTATCTATAGGGCGCACGGAAATGGGACATCGGTACTATACAGAAGATGACATACAGCTTTTTTGCTGTATCAAAGAACTAAAAGAGCAAGGAATACAATTGAAAGAATTAAAGGGACTCATCCCTGATATGCTTCGAACGAGAGATAAACTTAAACTTCAAAAAGAACCTAAAGAAGAGCTAACTGTTTCAAACTCCACTGTTGAAGAACAACCGGATATGCCTTCTAATGAGTCATTGGAAAAAATTCAATCACAAATAGAAGAAGTCTTTCAAAATGCGATGCTTGAAAATAATAAAATTCTTGAAGAATCTGTCAGTCAGGCTATCTCTCAGACTATCCTCAAAGAAATGAATTATCTTTTTCAAGCTCAGGATCGGCAGGAAGAAGATCGTTATAAGAAACTTGATCATCTAATCCGTCAACAACAGACTTATCGCAAAGAGTCTTCGCGTTCTGCACCAATTAGGAAGTTGAGAAAACTGTTCGAGACATAAACAAAATATACGACACTAATTAAGGCGGTTCAATTCCGAACCGCCTTAATTCATTTTAGCATTTTCTTCTTTTTTTTAAAATTACCACTGCTATCGCTAAAATCGCCACTGCAAGTCCACTCACAGTCCCCCCTACCGAAACAGTATCTCCAGTTTTCACACCATTTGATTTATTTGACTCATTGGAATCTTTATTTTCATCTGGTGCTGAAGTTTCTATTGCCTTTAACTCTTTTGCTGCTTTCGCAACTGCATCTATTGCGGCCTGCAAATCTTCTTTTGAAATATTTTCATCTGCAAGTGCAGCTTTCAACGCATTCATAGCAGACTCATAAACCTTCCAACTCTCTGCTGTATAATCGCCTTTTAGATAATAGCTTAAACACGCATCATAATATTTCTGTGCTTCTGTCTTGTCCGGTTTTTCTGGACTTACCGGACCCTTTTGTTCAAATATTGCATATGCTGTGATGTCTCCCTCAGCTGTTGTCTCTGCTGTGACAATGTCACCTTTGCCATCTTTCTCGGTATTCCATTCTTTGAAAGTATACCCTTCTTTTTCTGGTGCTTGTGGAAGACTTCCAATTGCTTCTCCCTTGACTACCGTTTTTGTCTCAATCGTCTTGTCCCCGTCTTTAAATGTAACAATCACATTTTCAGCACTTGGGGTTTCTGATTTTGTCAGAACATAGCGTTCTCCTTTTGTAGTCTCAAAAGTAACTCGTCCGTCTTTTCCTTCAACATCTGATACAGGTACTCTATCGCCTTTGCTATCTCTTACTTCAACATATTTCCAATCTCCGGCCTGTACCGTACAAGTTCCACCATTTTTAGAAAGAATAGTTGCTTCTGTCAAAGCTCCATCTTTCCAGCGTTCGCTTACTTCAAAGTTACCTCTTGCAACAAGTCCGCTCACAGAACCAGTTGTCCACTGATTATCCGGCATCGCTGGAAGCAGATTGATATATCCTGCGTTAGACTGTAATAGCATCTCTGCCACACCGCTTGTAAATCCAAAGTTTCCGTCAATCTGGTATGGTGCATGAGAATCCCAGAGGTTTGAATAAATACCTGTTTTAATAAACTGATTGATAATCTGGTAAGAGTGATTTCCATCACCCGTTCTTGCCCATGTATTCAATCTCTGTGCGATTCCCCATCCTGTCGCATTATCGCCACGTTCTGTCAAAGAAACTTTTGCTGCATCCATATATTCTTTATTGTCTACTGTTACCAAATCACCCGGATATACGCCAAGTAAATGCGACATATGGCGGTGTTTTGGATCATATCCTGAAATTTTTCCATTTGCTGTCTGACCAAGTGCAGTCTCATCGTACCACTCCTTAATCTGTCCACTCTCTCCGATTTCGATTGGCTTTAATCCATCACGATATTTCGTCCATTCCGCAATTTGTTCGTCTGAAACTGTTCCTGCTTTGTTTGCATTCAGCGCCTCTGCCGCTTCGATACAGTCATTAAATAATTGCCATACAAGTACATTTTCATATACGTTTCCTGCTGTGTATGGACCATGCTCCGGTGAGTATGCCGGAATTGTTACATAACGTTTTGTTCCGTCTGCATCCGTCACTTCTTTTAAGATTGACATATAGAACTTTGCTTCTTCCACCAACATTGGGAAAATTTCAGATTCTAATTTTTCTATATCACCTGAATACTCATATGCTTCATATACATTCTGCAAAATCCACGGAACTGCTGCTGGAGACCAGCCCCAGCTAAATGCCCAACCAGAACAAGTCCATCCAAATGGTGTATTTTGTGTATTTGCCATGAAACCATTCTGTTTTCCATCTGAGTTATCAATTCCAAAATAAGTAGATGCCGTGATACGCCCCGGTTCACGAAGCCCTTCTACATAGTCAATTAATGGCTCTGCACACTCTGCCATATTGGTCACATAGGTTGGCCAATAGTTCATCTGAAGGTTTACATTCATGTGGTAATCGCTTCCCCATGCTACCGGACTATTTGCTGCACCTGTACAATCTAGCCAAACTCCCTGTAAATTTGCCGGAAGTTTATCTCCTTCTCTTGTAGAAGAAATCTGCAGGTAACGTCCATACTGGAAAATCATCGTCTCTAAATAGGCTTTTTCTTCTGTGCTTGCCTTACCATCTTTATATGCTTTGATCAATTCATCGATTGTCTTATCTGATACTTCCTGACCAAAATCAATCTTTACTCTGTCATAAATATTCTTATAATCAGCCTGAGCATCTGCTTTTACTTTGTCATAGCCTTTTTCTACTGCTTTGTCCATGACCGCTTTCACATCATTTGCAAGTTCTGCGTCAGACTCTCCGGTACGATATTTTGGATATGTCATCTCATAATCTGTATCTGCTGTCACATAAATGTATACTTCTGTTGCACCACTGACAAGAAGTGTTCCTTCTTTCTCTTCCACTGGAGCAACCTTTCCATCTTTTGTTACGACTTTCAGTCTTCCATTCAATTTCAGACCGTTATCTTTCATCTTACCTGCAACAACAATAGAGTCATCTGTCGTTGTATACGTCACTTCTTTTCCAAGAGCTGCATTGCTTGGTTGATCTACAGGGAAACTCACTTCAAACTCTAATGGACGCATCTTTCCTTCTGAGCCTTTGATTTCCTCAGCCGTCAGTTTCATCGCGATCACATTGTCCGGATAACTTGCAAAATATTCACGATAATAATGTGTATTATCTCTATCATAAGACACTGTTGCAAGTGCTGTATCGATATCCAACGCTCTTTCATAATTCGTTGCCTCTGTATGTTCTTCCTGCGGTTTTTCAGGTTCTGTCTCTTTCATCGTTGTCACGATACCGTCAAACGATACTTTGTTATTTTTTACGCCTTTAATCGTAAGTGTATGCTCCTTCGATTTATCAAGTCCATTCACTTTCAAAAGGCTTTGTCTTGCAAATGCACTATCTTTGGTATCTACTTCTTTCCACTCTCCGCCGTCTACTTGGTATTGGAATTTTCCAACTGCATTACTTTTGGCTCCAAAAAGCTCAAATCCTGCTCCCTTGAATTTACAAGTAATCGTTGCATTCTCTGCCTTATCTGCATCTACATATACTTCATCTTTTCCAAACCAAGAATTTGCATCAGTTTCATTATTTGCTGCACGATCCCAACGTTCCCAGGCGCCTTCAAATTTTACTTTTTCACTTTGTGCTGTAGGGTTCCAGTCAATCGTCTCACCTTCTAACACTTTGAAATAATCAAATGACGTCTTCTTAGCAGTTCCATTTGCAGAAGATTCAAATTTTAATGTATGCTCCCCATATTCCAATCCAGAGATTTCAAAAAGAACTTGTCCTTCCTGTCTTGTCTCCTGAGTCATCGTTCCTGTAACTTTTGTCTTCTCATCTTCATCGACAACTGCTGTAAAGTTACCCATGTCTTTAGCTTTTACACCAATCATCTGAATTCCGGTTCCTGTGAATCTTACAGTCAATGTTCCCGGATTTGGATTATAGTGTTCTGAACCACCTTCCCAACTGCCTTGTGGATATGAAGCCCAACCATCACCATATGTAATATGGTCGCTATTATCGCCGATAATTTGACTATCTTCTTTTGGCGGATCTATGCGGTCAAAATCAAGATAAATATCTCCCCATCCCTGATAAGCGCCATATTCTCTTGTGTTTGCTCCAACTAATGAATTACACATATTTGATGCATTGCTATCTCCGTTCAGAAATGCGTTCTGTACTGATTTCACATAATCTGACATCGATTGTTCTCCAACCTTGTCGATATTTCCTCCCGTATGTTCCTGTGTCTCCGAAGGTCCTCCATTCCACAATGTCTTTTGGTTGAAAGTAAGATGTTCCTTCTCCACTTCGCCGTATACATTTGCCCCCATATAAGAGTTTCCAATCGGAAGAGACAATTGCTGCCACCAGTCTGTATCACTTCCTGCCCCTGTAAAGTTTCCTGAAGAGCCTGTCAGCTCTCCCTTTGATAATGGTTCATCAAAACGAATCTTCATCGGATCTTGCTCTGTCTTTACGGAAGCCGCTTGTGCAGTTGATGTCCCTGTCAAACTCATTCCAGATACCGCTAACATTGCTCCCATCGTTCCGCCAAGCACTCTTTTAACGCATGTTTTACCTTGCTTTTTCCATCTCATCATGCTTTTTCTCACTTTCCGCATTCCTAAAATAATGCTATTTACATAATTTTCCTTTTTATTATAGCTATTTAGCATGGCAAATACACAATTTTTTCACCATAAAATCATTTTTTTAATTTATTTTGCCCATTATATTTTTATTCAAAATACAATTATATACAAAAATCGCTGTTTCATAGCTGTCGAAATCATCTCTCCACTCCTGAAAAGAAGAATCTCCTGTAGAAAACAAGATGCTAAAAAGCATTGAATTCTACAAGAGATTTCTATTTTGGAATGAATGGGCTAAAAATCCGTATTAACTGATAGCCCATATTAATCAATTTAGTTTGTTCTTTTACGTCTGCTCACAATACCGACGGTTCCAACTGAAGCCAACATAAATAACATTAACCACATATAGGAATTGTTGTCTCCTGTAGTTGGTGTATTTTTATCCGTTTTGTCTTTATTTGTATTGTCTGGCTTTTCCGGTGTTGGATTGTCAACTTTTTTCAGAAGTTTTTTCGCTTCTTCAAACTTACTTGTAAGCTGAGAAACCGCACTGTCTACTTCTTCTTGTTTTGCATCTTTATCTTCATATACAGCCTGTGCATCTACAAGAACTGTTTTTAATGCTTCCTTGTATGCCTCAATTGATTTCTTCGTGTATACGTTTTCTTTTAAGTCGCTTGTAAACTTGTTTACTTCATCCAGCTTACTCTTCAATGCCTTTTTATCCACCTGATCCGGTTTTGGATCTGGATTCGGATCCGGATCTGGAGTTGAGGAGTCTCCAACTATCACTTTTATTTCTGCCTTCATATCTTTCGGATTCTGAATGCCATCTGTCAATTGAAGTGTTCCTTCTAATGTATAAGTTCCTGCTACATCTCCATTATAATTGCCCTCAGTCCATTTTACTGCAAGTTCCGCATCTAATCTTACTTTCTCTAATGTAACAGTAACTTTTTCTGGAAGTTTCAAATCCTTAAATGCTGTTCCTTTAGCAACTGTGACAGAATCAAGTGTTCCAACTCCTACAATTTTCTGTCCCTCTTCCTGACTAAATACAAATGAAAATTGTGTCGGCAGTGATTGGTTATTGTTTTTATCTACTGCAATGATTTTTACAACGTATGTCTCGCCTGCTTTTAAATTCTTCATCGTATATTCTTCTGTATCAACTGTAGCAGCATTTTGTCCATTGACATAAATAATATATGCACCTATTGCTGTTTCTTTTGGTGCTTGCCATGTCAATTTCACAGAAGAGCCATCTAAGATTACTTTCTGAATATCCGTTACTTCCGGTACAACTACATTCTCTTCTTTTGCTGTTGTTGTCACCTTCACTTCAATTGCTTTTTGGGATGTTCCACCTTCATTGACCGCATACACTTTGAATGTATATTCTGTTGCAGGGCTCAGATCTGTCACTTTCAAATATTCCTCATTGGCTGAAAGTTCTTTGTCTCCGTATACAACTTTATAAGAAGTAGATCCAAGTACCGCATCCCATTTTAATGCAACAGAAGTGCTTTCCACTAAGACTGCTTTTCCTTGCTCTTTGTCTACAACTGGCGCCTGTGCTTTTCCAAGCGCTTTTACTGCATCCTCTAATTTTTTCACGGCATCTGCAACCTCTTTTTCTGTCGCATCATCTTTATTCATAACCGCTACTGTTTCATCATATACAGTCTTGAACGTTGCCCATTTTGTCTCATCATACGCTGTTTCCGACAATTGAGAAGCTGCTGTGATTACATCCTGTAATTTCGCTTTATCTACTGTAACAGATTGTGCTGGTTTTAGCACTTTTAAGTAATCAAGGTTTGCCTGTGTCTTTCCACGTTCTTCAACAATCACGCATTTTACTGTATGCTCTTTATTCTGTAAATCTTTCTTTGAAAATAAGAGTTGCTGATTGTCTCCACTACTAGACCCATTCAAAGATTGCTTTCCATAGCTTGTGCCATCGATAAATACCTCTAACGCTCCAAAATTCTCATGTTTCTGAACATATACTTCAATTCCGGTTCCGCTAAACTTGTATTCAAAGTAGGCGCCTTTTACACTACACTCCGTCTTTGTACCACCATGATGTTTATCTCGCTCACCCGCCCAGTTACTCCAGTTATGATCACTCCATGTAATCGCATTATTTTTTATACCATTATTTCCACTTTCCGGCACTGTTCCATCTTCTACAATCGTTTCTGTGACTTCTCCATCTTTCTTGATTGCCACTTTAAACTCTTGTTCTCCGAACTTAGAAGTATCTGCATTCGATACCGCTTTGATCTTCACAGTTCCATTTTTCTCTTTAAATGTTACCAGACCATTTCCATCAACTGTTGCGATGCTTTCATCTGACGAAGACCATGTAACACTTTGGTCTTTCACTTCCGCTTTCGTGTCTTTTCTTGCTTTTGTGGCTGCCGCAAGTACATCAGCTTTCATCTGAACTGTACTGTTTGCTTTTCCAACAGTCGTAATTCCTGATACGCTGGATACTTTTACTTCACTTGGCTGCGCCGCTGTCTTATCCAGCACTTTAAATGCATCCAACTCAACCTTTGTTCCTCTGCTGGCTTCAGATTTTTCATTTTTAACAACTAGTTTAATCGTATGCTTTCCATATTCTAGGTCCGTTTTCTCATATACTTTTACTTGTCGTTTTGTCTGTGCTGAATAAGTATCTACATCCTTATCTTTCTTACCGTCAATCCATACTTCATATAGTCCTCTATCCGCATTGGTAACTGTAATCACTTCTATTCCGGTTCCTACGAATTCCAAAGTCGCAGTCTCTCCACCCGTTGGTGAATTGATAAACTGACAGGTATCATTGTAGTTTCCTTCTGGATTTGTCCAATTCCCCCATCCGCCTTCATATACAATTCGAGAATCTGCGTTATCAATCATACCTGCCATATTCCTTAAATCTCTCACAGATACTTTCTCCGTTTTTTCGGATTCTTCTTTGCCTACAACCGCAGACACCTGATATTGAATGTTTTCAAAGTGTTCATCAATCGCTGTATCCCTGTAAGTTGTCTCTGAAAGACCTGTTTCAATTTTCTGAACATCTCCACCATCAATCTGACGATATACGTTATATTTAACAGCCTCTACATCTATCGCATTCCATGTAAGATCAATGCCTTCGTCCACAGTACGCTCTGCTGTCAGACCAGATGGAATAGTAACAGATTTTGGAACATCCTTGATTGTATATGTCTTTCCGGCTTTTGTCTCAAAAGAAATCTTATCTTTGCTGAGCGATTTCAGTTCTACAACATTTCCCTCTTCATCAACAACTGTTGCAAGAGATGCATTATCCATCTGAACTGTTGCTGTTCCTCCATTCTTTGATAAAATATCAGCTCTTGTTACAGCACCATCTGCCCAATCCATGCTGACTTCAAAATTGCCACGTGCAATTAATCCATCTACACTTCCATCTGCCCATACATCCGGTAACGCCGGAAGAAGGTTGATGTATCCCATATTACTCTGCAATAACATCTCAGCTACACCTGATGTATAACCAAAGTTACCGTCTATCTGATATGGTGCATGTGTGTCCCAAAGGTTTGTCAAAATTCCTTTTTTGAACAAATCTGTGATTAATTTATAAGACTTATTTCCATCTCCGAGTCTTGCCCATGTATTAATACGCTGTCCCATACCCCAACCGGTACTTTCATCTGTACGGTATTCCATAGATACTCTTGCAGCCTCAAACCATTCCGGTGTGTCTACAGAAATCAAATCTCCTGGGAATAATCCAAGCATATGCGATAAATGTCTATGTCCTGCCGCATCACTTCCTGGTACACTTCCTAAAGTTGTTTCTTCATACCATTCTTTAATCTGTCCATCTGCTCCGACCTCAATAGGTCCTTTCAAATCAGCTTGATTTTTCTTCCACTGCGCCACTTTATCTTTATCGACGCCGAGAAGCTCTGCTGCTTTGATTGTATCCTCATACAGCTGCCAAATCAAAGTATGCTCATATGTATTCCCTTCTGTTCTTGGTCCATGCTCTGGTGAGTAACTTGGAGCTGACACTAGTTTCCCATCTTTATCTCTTACAAGCATCTGATCATAGAGAATTGCTTCTTCTCTCATCATTGGATAAATGTTTTCTTTCATATACTCCAAATCACCGGTATACTCATAGTGCTCCCAACAGTTCTGTAAAATCCACGGTACTGCTGCCGGTGACCATCCCCAGTTAAATGCCCATCCAGGACAAGTCCATCCAAATGGGTTATTCTGTGTATGAGCCATGAAACCATTTTCCTGACCTTCTTCACTCTTAATTCCCGCATAAACTTCCGCAGTCACACGTCCCGGTTCTCGCAAGGAATCCACATAATCTATGAGTGGTTCTGCACACTCTGCCATATTTGTTGAATAGGTCGGCCAATAATTCATCTGTAAGTTTACATTCATATGATAATCTGAATGCCATGCAGAATTATTTCCACCAACCCAAATTCCCTGTAAGTTCGATGGCAATGTCGCTCTCGACGCATCATCTTTTGGAGTTTCCCTTGAAGATTCAATGGTCAGATAACGTCCATACTGGAACAACATCACTTCTAAGTAACGACGTTCTGCATCCGTAGCATTTCCAGCTTTGTATGCATTTAACAATTCATTGGTAGTCTTCTCAGATGGAACCTGTCCAAGATCAAGTTTTACACGCCCGAAAATAGATGAATAATCTTTTACATGAGCCTCTTTCAAAGTATCATATGATTTTGCAGAAGCCTTATCCACATAAGCTTTCACTCTTTTTGACACTTCTTCCTTTGACTCTCCTGTACGGTATTCTGGATAATCATTCTTATAATCCGTTCCGATAGACGTAATAATTGTAACAGTCTTTGCATCTTTTACTGTTACTTTATCTTTATTATCTTCCGTCTTTCCTCCTTCAGTTAAAACCTTTGTATGAGAACTGAACTGCATCTGGTTATCTTTCAACTGTCCATCTATGGAGAGCAACCCATCTTTTACAGTCGTCTCCCAATCTCTCTTATAAGATTGTTCCTGTGGATTATTGCTTCCGCCACCTTTTTCATTATCCGGCTTCACACTGACATCTAGATTGAGTTTTTCATCTCCATCTGCTGTCAATCTTGTCACAAGAACATTGTCAGGGTAACTCACAAAATTCTCTCTCGTGTAATGTGTGCCGCCCTTGTCGTATTCCAAGCCTGTAATAGCAGTATTCAGATCCAAATACCTCTCATAGTTGCTGACTTCAGCATTTGAAGCATAGTCAAAATCAAGATACATATTTCCGTAACTTAAATAATATCCATATCCATTCACTCCGGCATCATCAGAAACACCTGTAAGCTGATCACATTTTGCACTTGCGGCACTGTTATTCCCTTCCGCAAATAATTTTTGAATTTCTTTGAGTGTCTCTCCGTTCTTCCCTTGTTGTACTAAGTTACCTCCATTATAATCTTTTCTGCTGTCACTTGGTCCCCCTGACCATAATGATTTTTCATTCAGCTGAATACGCTCTTTTGTCTCTCCGCCAAATACATTCGCACCGATTCCACTATTTCCTATTGGCAGAGACCATTTTTCCCATCCATCATAGCTATCAGCTGCAGGACTGTTATACCACAGTTTCAATTCACTATTGTTTGTTTCCTTCTTCTGTGCATTTGCTTGTGGAAATGCCATTCCAGATGTTGCCACAACTACAGCACATGCACCTGCCAAAGCACGTCTCAAATGTTTTCTTTTCATAATTTCCCTTTCCTTTTTAATATCTTTACATTTTTTCCTATTCTTTCTCTACCCTCCTCATTTTTTTTGCAATTTGCACATATACACTTTTCACTATAGCACACTTTTTAACTTTTTAACATATTTTTCCCATTATTTTCCATAAAAATAATCATATTATATAAAATGACACGAATCAAAAAAATGATTCGTGTCATTTAGTATACATAATGTTTTATATTTAACTTATTTTGCTTCTTTTTTTGATCACAACAACTACCGCACCTACTGCCAGCAGCATTATAACAGCTGTCATTCCCCATGTTGTCATATCACCGGTTGTCACGCTATCATTTCCACCGTTGTTGCTACCGTTATTTCCACCATTTCCTCCTGTATCTGGTGTTGGTGGTGTTGTTGGCTCTTTACCTGCATCTTCCAGCTCTTTGTTCATTACTTTTGTAATATCTATAAGTGCTTTCAATGCATTATCAACATCATTCTGTGTTGCGCTTTCATTCTCAAGAATTGCTTTTACATCGGCAAGTACCGCCTGATATTTTGCCCAATTTTCTTTTGAATGATTCGTCTCTTTATAGTAGGCAAGGCATTCTTTGTAGAATTTTTCTAATTTTGATTTGTCTACAGATGGTTGTGGTTTATCAATCGGTTTCAAAGCACCTTTCGCTTCCTGCAATGCTTTTACCGCTGCATCAATCTCTTTCTGAGTCTTTGCTGTATTGATAACTGCTTTTGCATTTTTCAATGCCTGTATGAATGTTTCCTTCTCTTTTCCATCTTGATACTGAGACAGATCCAACTTCTCATACTCTTCAATTAAAGCTTTTAACACTTCTGTATTCAGTATAACTGTCACTGTACATTCCGCTTTTAGCCCTGCCGCATTCTTAACTGTAATCGTTGCTGTTCCGGCTTCCACTCCAACGACCACTCCATTTTGATTGATTCTTGCAATCTTTTCATTCGAAGAAGTCCATACAAGTCCTGTCAAAATAGTTCCTTCTTCATGTTTTACTTCCAGTTTTACTTTCTCGCCAGCCTTGATTGTAGCATCATCTAATGTTACTGTTTCTGCAACCTTCTGTATACGAAGTGGGACTACTTCTGCAATTGCCGCAAAGTTTCCTTTTCCTTCTTCTACGTAAATCTTAATTGTTCTTACCATACGCTTGGCATCTCTCACTCCAGAGACATCTTCAAACATATTTGTAATCCACTTTCCGCCTGCTCTCTGTGCATCATCAACGGAAATTGTCTCACTGGAAGCAACTTTATTTCCTGCCTCATCAAACGCTTCATAGCGATACTGATATACTATACCATTTGCTGTTGACGGTCTTTGCTGGAATTTGAATCCATCTACGGACAATTCTTTTCCCAAATCTACTGTAAGAACTGCCGGATTATCTTTGCTTACTACAAATTGTCCTCCACTGTATCCTGAATGCCAGATTGTAGATGTGTCTCCATCAGAAGCATTGATTGCTCCCGCATTCTCACTTTGAGTCTCCTCTGTGTTTGCAGAAGATGTCATATCTTTCAATTCCTCTCTTGGAATCTCTATGACAGCGCTGTCTGCCACCTTCACCTTAAATGTAACTTCTTTATCTTTTGGCAATTTTGCTGTCAAAGTTGCTGTTCCCGCTGAAAGTGCTTTTACAACACCCGCTTCTTTGTCTACCACTGCAACTTTGTCATCACTTGTTTTCCATGTAATCTGATCCAGATTATTGCCATAGATTTTTGCTGTCTCACCTTTGTAAAGTTCTGTATTTTCCAATATAACGGATACTGCATCTTTCTCTTCTGTGATTACAAGATTATCCAATGTAAAGTCTGTCTCACCGACCTTTGTGTTTCCGGCTTTTCCATTCGAATAAAGACCAATCCATGTCTGCCCGCTTCCGCTGCCGACTACTTCCATTTTCACATGCTCACTCTTGCCCCGCGCCTGTGCAAGACAATTTTCTTCTGTCGGAGCTGTGTAAGTTGTTCCATCACCGATTACCATTGCATATCCTTTATCCGGACCTGACTGATAATCAAATTCTACCGTGTACACTTTACCCGGCTCAAAGCGGAAATTCTGTGGAAGTGTCTGATAAATAATGCCCGTGTTTGCTCCGTGATGCTTCACCGACCATTCACCTTCAATGACATCATCAATAAGTCTTCCGCCCCATCCTGCCTGTGTATATGGCTCATTTTTCTGAGACAAATGTGTCACTGGGTCAGAGATTCCCTGAGCCGAACTCAATACAAATGGATACAATCCCTGTACGACTGTCTCAAAATCTTGTTTAAACACACCATCTTTTTGGAAGTTATTCAAAGATTTTTCCACTACACGAATGTCGTCCATGTAAGTAGAGCCATCACCATAAGCTCTGGAAAGTGTCAACTGTGCAGTCTCGCTCTCTGCCGTAAAGGAAACTTGCATACGCTGCATCTTGCTTCCGTTCTTCTGGTCACTCTTTACATAGTTATTGAGAATCGAACGCTCTGTATAATTAGAAACTTTCTTTTCTCCTGCATTGACTTCAATCGAAGCTTTTGCATCACTGTTATTTTCCACATAAACTTCTGCTACATAATCTGCACCCTTTTTCAAACCTGAAATTGTAGTTGTCACAGATACGCTATCCATAGGACTGTTAAATGCCAATCTCTGATCACCTGTGTCTGCTTTTTCTACTACAACTGCATTGTCATTGATATCTCCTGACCACTCATCTGCAGATAATCTTTCACCGGCTACATAGCCATTGAATCCTGGATCTGTCACATAATCGTACTCTCCAAAATCATTTGCAAGTTCTTTCACTCCTGCCGCATTGCCTTTTACTAAAACATAAGCAGTAGCAGCCTTTGCATCCAATGTCACTTTACCGCCAGATACAGCCACGCTTGTCTCATTGATACGTCCTTGGTCAGAAAGCTCGTACATCACAACATTTGCAAGTCCTTCCCATCCATTTGGAAGTTCCCATGTTGTCTGTCCACCGTCCAGATTCCAATGATATAACTTTTCATTGCCATTCTGATTGTCTGTCCATGGGAGCAGATATGTTACATCATCTAATACTTTCTTGTCATTTAATGTAATTGTACGCTCAATGTTTTCATCATCACGCTGTTCTTCATTTCTTGTGACAACAACCTTATCGCCATTATCATTTCTCAATGTGATCTGTTTTTCATGGTTTCCAACCGGAGACTTTCCTTCTTCGTAATTCTCCCAATCTGTCACATAATAGTGCTGTAAGAATTTTGTCGGTAAGTTCTGGTTAAATGTCTGAAGAATGTAGTTGTCGTAATCTTTATCTCCACCCCATCCTTCAAATCCATACAGGCGATATCCGCCAAGTAACGGATTGTCTGCTGTTCCACCAAATTGTGGATAATTCAATACTTGAGAATCTCTCTGATCATTTCTGATAAAACGAATAATATCACTGTTAAATCCTTTTGAAGTTGCTCCACCATACGCTGCATCTGTAGACCAATGCTGCCATGTAGAATCATATTCCCCCTGTGCACTGAACTCTGTAGAGAATCTCCATCCTAATGAATTGATCTCTTCTGCGATTCTTCTTGTCTCCCACGCATCCTGATACCATACATCAAGATAAATGAAATCCATATTATCTTCCAGCGATTCTGCTTCTTTCTTTAATTCCGCTTTTGAAGCATCTACTGTTCCCTGAGAGTCTTTAACAGCTTCCGGCCATTTAATACTCAGGTGCTCCGTATTGTTAATTCTGTCATACAACTGTACAAAACGTTTCCATCTTGCCTGACTTGATAAATCCCACAGCTTATTAATTGTCACAGACTGGTCTAACCAACCCCATCCATAACTTAAAGATCCTTCAATCATCTTCTCATTGAAAGATGCTGCTTCTGGATAGATTTCCTGTGCATTGACGTGAATACCAATCTCAGTATTATAGTCATGTGCAATCTTAATTAACTCTTGAAAATCTTCCACTCCGCCTTCTCTTTCTGCAATATCAGCATACTCAGAGTTTGCAGAGTCATGTCCTTCGTTGCCGTATCCTTTCAACATAACTGCCTGTGGAAGACCGTCTGTTGCAAGGTATACTTTCTTAATATTATCTGCTGTTGTATGGTATGGGTTCGATGCCATACTTGCAAAGTTCATAACAATACGATAGTTTACTAAATCTTTGATATTTTCTGATCCATATGGAATGTTCATGATATCACGGAATGCAAGTGCACCGTCATTCCAGTCAATTGTCTCATCGCCGTTTGCATCTGCTGCGATTGCAACTTTTGTACACGGAAGTTCACTTACCGGATAAGCATCGTATTTTGAAGCATTCTTCTGTCCGTTTTTATCTCCTAATTCATAGTACCATGCAGAGCTTGTAAGACTCATTGTATCTGCGCCATTATTGCGGATGACACGTTTGTCCCCTTCTATCTCGGAATTGCTGTAAAGACCTGCGCTTAATTTTTCATTTGTCAGGAATCCATACAGATATCCATCTGTCTCAGATGGCTCAAATCCATCTTTAAAATCAATAAACACATCTCCAGAAGCAGTTGTTGTTGTAGATGTCTTCGCTCCTGCAAAGTTCGCCCCTGTCTCCACTGCATCTACAGTCAGGAGGTTGAGTCCTGGAACATCTATTGTTGCGATTTTCGCACATCCTTCTGCCTTTTCTAATTTTACAACTTCCCAAGTCAGGTCATTTTCTTTTACGCTGACTTTGACATCCATATCCAAATTGATATTGTCTTTCTCCACATGCATCGCATATGTTCTAGAATCAGCTGTGGTCTCTTTTACTTTCACTGTCGGAACAATAGAAACACCATTAATCGCCACTTGATTCAACTCTGTCTCATTTCCACGGAAATATGTATCTGCAATCTCCTGTCCATCTGCAAGCATCTGGTATCTTGCAACAACTGGAAACTCTTTTCCAATATATACTTTCATCTCGTCAGATGAAATCGAATCGTATTTAGTCAGATCCAACGGAGCTTTTAATTCCAGTTCTATATCTTTTACATTGTTCTCTTTATCTTCTACTTTTACTTCACCAGAAAACGCCTGATATCCTGGTTTGGAAACAGCCATGTTATAAGTCCCAAGCTCCAATCCGTCAAACTGATATTTTCCATTTGCATCAGTTGTTGCAGACTTATTTCCCACACGAACGGTTGCATCAGCCAATGCACCTTTTCCTTTTTCCGTAACAGTACCTGTAAGTGGTACAAGTTTCGAATATGTTTTCTTAAAACTCTGTCCATCACGCTCTGCACAGAACACCCATTTGTCTTCCATACAGTTTTCTTCTCCGTATTTAACGTCGGCAAAAGAAATTGTTGTTGCACCGTTTGTTTTCACACCAAAACGACCTTTTCCAGCATTTTGCTCGCTGAATTTGATCAATGACTGATTTGTCACACGCTGCGTCACTCCGTTTACCGTCACGGATAATGTCTCTCTGTTTAATGAGATAGACATCTGAAGTTCTTCTCCTTCTACCGGCGTCGGCAGACCAGGGATTCCCGGATAGCTTTCTTCCCCATTCAGCTTATACTGATAATACCATTTACTACTTGAATCATATCCAACATACAACCAGTTATTATCATTTACATAAGTGTAGAATACTCCCCAGTTACCGCTTGGTTTTACAGCAAGTGAAAGTTCTCCTGACTCTTCCATCTTCTTATCATTGTCAAGAAACAGTACCGGTGCAGCTTTGCTCGCATCGCCATAGGCGTGTCCCCCACCATTTTTACTTCCACCTTTTAATTCAATCCATGCTCTCCCTTCACCTGAAGGTGGTTCTGGGTCTGTGCCTCCATCTCCGCCATCCGGTGCTTCCACAGATGGTTCCCATACCTGACCTGCAAGGTCTTTGTACAGAGTCCAACTGCTGTAGTCTGTGTATACAGTCTCACCCGCTTTCACATCTGAGAAATAAATATCTGTGTACTCCTCATTGTATTTTCCGGCACCAAATCCAATCTTTCCAGATTGTGTTTTCAAAGCTGTAACATTTTCATTATTTACCACAGCTTTCCCACTTTGTTTTGTAGTCTCATTTTCCACTGTAATGTTAAGACCATCTTCTTTATAGGAAGTGCTAATACTTAACACATCTTCTTTGTTCACAGCCGGAAGACCACTTAACGAAGGCCAGCTTTCTGCTGTTCCATTCTTATACTGGTAGAACCATCCGCTTGCCCCATCGTAAGCTAAGAACCCCCAATGTGTATCATCCACATACTTCGTTACAAAGCGTAGTCTTGTCTGAGCCTTTTCACTCGCCACCTTTATCTTTGCACTTAAATCTTCTCCAGTAACCTTTTGACTAGACAAAACAAATGCTTCCGGGGTTGCACTGCCAAAATGCCCATTTGCATTACCACTTCCGGCTTTCAGATGCGCCATCATCTTTGGTGCCGCCAACACATCCAGTAATGGCATATAGCTGAGGAATGTTGTGCACACCATAGCAGCTACTAATAAGACTGCCGAAAGTTTTTTCATTAACTTTTTCATACTATCTCCTTTCCCCTTTCGTACAATTTTTGTTCTTTTTACTTTGTACACTTTTATTTTACTTTTTTATATTAGCATATTCCTCCAAATGAAACACTATTTTTTTACTAATTTATACCATTTTTTACATTTACTTCATCTTCCCTTGAGAAAAATATATTCAGAGTTATACTAGATTATAGAAAGAAAAGTTTTGGCAAACGTAACATTGGGACATCATCTTTCAAAATCAAGAGGAAAAAGGAGAAAGGAACATGAAGAAACGAAAACAACTCAAAAAATGCAGTGCAGTTCTACTTGCCATATCGCTTATACTGTCAATGGCAGTCCCAAGAATTGCAAGCGCTGAAGAAACTTCAGCAAAACCGTCGGTTGAGCAGACCGATGATACTCAGACAGCACAGAAAGAAGGGGATAAAGGGGATTCCGTTCAGACCGTTGCTGACAACCAATATGACACTACAAAACCAGTAATTGAAAAAGTAAAATTTCCTCAAAACGGGCAGACTTTAAAAGTAGGGGATACGCTTAAATTTTATGTGTATGCCTACGATGCAGATAGTGGTATTAACTCAATATACGCTTATCTGAATTATCAAAAAGGTGGACAGTATGTATCCGGAAATTCTCTCACATGCACTTATGATGAGACTGAAAAGAGATATGAGTTGACTTGCACACTTTCAGAAAGAAATGTTGACTCAGCTGCTATCACTACTATTAAAGCTGTTGATAAAAATTCAAATTATGTAAACTGGGAATGTTGGGATTCTAGTGCTGGTACTCATAAATATGCTGTTAAAATTGAGCCTACTGAATTTCCAACTGTATCCGTCAGAAATTTCACACTGGCTTCTAATCAGCAAACTGTAGAAGCGGGAACCCAACTTGCCTACTCATTTGAATTAGAGGGAGATACACTTCCAACAGATGAAAGCGGTATTACAGTTGAATTTAGAAATGAAACAAATCATCACACCTTTGGAACTACAGCAGATTTTGACAGCGCTGACGGAAAGTACAAAGGACTCGTTTATGCCGATTATCCTGCCGGGAAATGGGAATTAGATGCGATTTATCAAAATGTTGATGGTGCAACATGGAATTTTCAAATGGAGAATATGAAAGACTTTTGGTTTGAAGTTCCAGAGTCTCAAAGCTCCATTCCACAGATTACTTCTATTGCATTAGAAAAAAATGGAGAAGTATTGAAAAAGGGCGAAAAAGTCACATTATCTGTCAAAGTAGAAAGCAAAGAAACAATGGGAGACTATGGTTCTGCTTATTTCAGACCTTCTGCTGATATTGACACATGGTCTCAATTTGTGTCATTAGAATATGATGCAAAAAGCAGTACATATACAGGAGTCTTTGAGGTCACAGAAGATACTTACCCATGTGAATGGTTTTTGTCGGATATCGATGTACGAAACAATTCAAACATGAAAGCAGATGCATCCAAAAAATATCCTGATTTGACTACAGACTATCCGTTCTATGTGAATGTGACAGATGGAACAACATTTGTAACCCCAACTTATAATGTAAATGTCAGATTTCATGCTTTTGGAAAAGATGGCACTTGGAATACTGTAAAAGAATTTTCAAAGGCAGATGTGGAACGAAGAACAACCTGGAAAGAAACCGGACTGACAGTATCTGAAATGCAAGACGGATATCAGGGATTAAAACAGATTGGATGGGTAGATCAAAACGGACAGGACTTTGACGAAAACACACCTATTATAAGCAATTCATATATAAACTTATACGCCAAATATGAAAAAACTCCAGTAATTTTTTCTTATGAATATGTAAATGAAAATGGTGGATGGGAATACGATAGCAATCATATCATTCTATTTCCAAATGGAAGCACATACAAGGATGTAAAAGAGTATCTTGCAAAACAACCTGCCCCGGAGACAACTTATAAAGATTTACAGTTTGATCATTGGACAATTACAAATATTGCCGATGCGAATAAACCTCTTGTGGGAAATATTTATCTATCTGTTCAGGCTGTCTACAATAAAAATATTGTAAACGCATCGTACGGATACTTGAATCATGAAGGAATTTGGAACCATGCCCAAGATACGTTACTCTTTGACAAGGGAACAACTTATCAACAGGCTATCGAGCAGGCAGAGCAATATCAGATAAAAGACGGTCTGTCTGGAGTCCAATTTGAATCATGGGAAACTACAGGTTATTTGCCGGACTTAGACACTCCTCTCGGTGAAGCAGGCAGAGTTTCTCTGAGATTCAATGCTTCTTACACCGGAAAGGTTGTCATAAATCCTACAAAACTTTATTATGACACCAAAGGGCAACAACTCTGGTCAATTGAAAAAGCACTCGTCTTGGAGAAAGGCACAACCTACGAGACAGCATACCAGACTTTACGCAATCAAGAACTCCCTTCTATGTATAAAGGACTTCGATTCAGTGGTTGGAACATTTCCGAAAAGTCAGGCGTAATTTCTACAAACTATGAAGAAGTTTACTTGAATGCAGAATATGAAAATTATATGGTTCGTTATGTCTTAGATGACATGTTTAAAAATCCTGGTTCGTACGGCGGTGGAGAACCTGACTTTGAATATATCTACTGTCAGCTTGCCGAAAAAGGTGAGACTGTAACAATACCAAGTTCTTTCGATGGCTATAAAAATATAACATGGGTTCAAAAACCTACAGAAGAAACTACTTTCAAGGTAGAGCACGATATGCACTTTTATGGATATGGTGACAAAGATGGTTCTGAGCCAGATAAACCAACTGACCCAGAAGAGCCAGATAAGCCAACTAACCCGGAAGAGCCAGACAAACCGACTAACCCGGACAAGCCAGTTGTTCCTGAACAGCCAACTAATCCACAGCTGCCTCAAGATGTGATTGACAATGTTGTAAACGATCTGAACAATGCTTCCGGTGGCGAAAGCATTACAATCTCTATGGATGGCGCCACGGTCGTTCCGAAAGATGTTTTAGAAGCCGCACAGGGCAAAGATGTTGAGATCAAGTTAGATATGGGTGGATATACTTGGACAATCAACGGAAAAGATATTCTTGCAGAAGATTTGAAAGACATAAATTTGGAAGTAAAACAAAATTCTAATGCCATTCCAAATAAAGTAATTCAATCTCTAGCAGGTGATAATCCGACTCAGCAGTTATCATTGACACACAATGGAGATTTTGGTTTCAAGGCAAGTCTGACAATCAACGTCGGAAGCCAATACCACGGACAGTACGGTAACTTGTTCTACTATGACAGTGACGGAAAGGTTGTATTTATCAATGCAGGAATGATTGATGAGAACGGAAATGTAACGTTGACATTCAGCCATGCATCCGATTACGTAATTGTTATGAACAAACAGAAAATGTCTGATAATGATGTACCAAAGGATTTGCGTCAAAATACAAAACAAAATGCAGTAGCAACGGGCGACAGCAGCCATACCTCAATACCAGCCTTCACGGCTATATTCGCACTACTTGCATTCACTATAGTTTCAAAACGAAAAAAAGAAGTGAAATAACATATAACAAATGGGGACTATTTCGTGGAATAGTCCCCTAAATACTCAGCTATCTTGTTTCAGATAATTCGCAAACTTCGTATAGTTCGGAAGCCATGTCAAATTGACTGTTCCAATCGAACCATTTCTCTGTTTTGCAATAATAATCTCTGCTACATTTTTTAATTCTGTGTCTTTATTATAATAGTCATCACGGTAAATAAACATTACCACATCGGCATCCTGCTCGATTGCCCCTGATTCACGTAAGTCGGAAAGCATCGGTCTATGCTCCGGTCTTTGTTCTACCGCACGGCTTAACTGTGATAATGCAATCACTGGCACGTTCAGCTCTCTCGCCAGACCTTTTAATGATCTCGAAATATCTGAGATCTCCTGCTGTCTGGACTCGCTTCTTCCTCCCACACGCCCTGTCATCAACTGCAAATAGTCGATAATGATCAATTCCAAATTATGTTCCAGCTTGTACTTTCTGCATTTTGAACGCAGTTCCGAAATCGAAATACCCGGTGTATCATCGATGATCAGATTTGACTTCCCGATAATTCCCGCACTTTCAATCAGCTTTTCCCAATCCGAATCCTTCAGGTTACCTGTACGAAGCGACTGAGAATCCACCTGAGACTCCAGAGAAAACAGACGGTTCACCAACTGCTCTTTTGACATCTCCAGACTGAAAATGGCAGTCGTTTTATTCTCTTTAAACGCCACATTCTGCGCAATATTCAGCACAAATGCCGTCTTTCCCATAGACGGTCTTGCAGCCACAAGAATCAAATCCGAAGGCTGAAGTCCTGACATCTTATAATCCAAATCCAAAAATCCAGTCGGGATTCCGGTAACACTTCCATTTGTCTTTGATGCCTTTTCAATCTTTTCCAATGCACTTAGGACGACATCTTTAATCGGCACATAATCTCCGGTATTTCTTCTCTGAACAAGTTCAAACACCTTTTTCTCGGTTGTCTCAAGCACCGCCTCCAACGGCTCTTTACCTAAATAACAGATATTGGCAATCTCCTCATTCAGCTTAATCAAGCGGCGCAACATCGCTTTCTCCGAGACAATCTCCGCATAATATTTGACATTTGCAGATGTCTGTACTGCACTCAGCAAGTCTCTCGCAAATTCCAAACTACTAACCTCCGCCGGCACATCTTTTTCCCGAAGACGATTCTGTAAAGTGATCAAATCGACCGGTTTTCCTTCATTAAACAATTCTACGATAGTCTCAAACAAAATTCCATATGCTGACTGATAGAAGTCCTCACCGCTGATGATCTCAGAAGACGTCAGTATCGCTTCCTTATCCATCAGCATCGCCCCAATGACTGCCTGCTCAGCCTCAATGCTGTGTGGGAGAACTCGTTTTATGAGTGCTTCTTCCATAGTCTGCCTCCTACGCTTCCTTCACGACCACTTTTAATTCTGCTGTTACTTTCGTGTGAAGTTTCACAGGTACATTATGTGTTCCAAGCGCCTTGATCGCTTCTTTTAACTGTATCTTTTTCTTATCAATATCATATCCCATCTGTTCTTTTACAGCAGCTGCGATTTCCTTTGTAGATACCGAACCAAATGTTCTGCCGCCCTCTCCCACTTTAATCGCAAGCTCCACTTTTCCTGCCTCAATCTTCTTTCCAAGTTCCTGAGCTTCTTCCAACTGTTCCTGTGCAATTTTTTCATCATTTGCCTTTTTTAATTTCAGATCATTCAGATTTTTATTGTTTGCTTCCAATCCTAATTTTTTAGGCAGAATAAAATTTCTTGCATATCCGTCATTTACATTTACAATCTGACCTTTTTTACCAAGTGCTTTTACATCCTCTAACAAAATTACTTTCATAACTAAATATCTCCTTCTTCTTTCATCTTATAGATTGTCTCTTTCAGCGTCTCGATTGCCTCTTCCATATTCGTATGCTGGAATTGGGCTCCCGCAGTGTTCATATGTCCTCCACCACCGACACGTTCCATAATAATCTGCACATTCACTTCATCAATCGCCCTTGCGCTTACATAAATCCTTCCATTATATTTTGTCAATACAAACGACGCCTTAATACCATCAATATTAAGCAACTCATTTGCCGCCTGTGCGCCAATAATCGTCGGACTATCTACCTCTGTATTCTCATATCTTGCAATTGCATACTCGTCACAGAACACTTCCGCACTGCTTACAATCTCTGCCTTTGCACGATAAGACTCCATATCATCCCGGAAAATCTTTCGCACATAAGTAATGTCTGCACCACATCTTCTCAAAAATGCAGCCGCCTCAAATGTTCGTACTCCTGTACGGCTCATGAAATTATTGGTATCAATCACAATTCCGGCATACATACTGTTTGCTTCTACATTCGTGATACGCACATCATCCGTAATATACTGTAGAACCTCTGCTACCATCTCGCACGAAGACGAAGCATAAGGTTCAATATAAGAAAGAACTGTATTTTCAATAATATTACTGCTCTGTCTATGATGGTCAAATACGACTATCGTCTTTGTCATCTTAAGCAACTCAGGACATTCTGTCATCTCTGGCTTGTTCGTATCAACAACAACTGCAACTGTACTGTCATTGATAACATCACTCACATCCTCTGATCGAATAAACATGTCGTCCGGATATGTAGGACTCTCGCAAAACGCCTGATACAGTGGGCGGACAGATGTCGTAATATCATTCAACACAATGTAAGCTTTCTTCTCCATCGTCAGCGCAGCACGGTAAATTCCAACCGCTGCCCCAAACGAATCCACATCCGCAATCTTATGTCCCATGACAATAACCTGATCCTTCGCCGTGATGAACTCTCGAAGTGCTTCCGCCTTTACTCTTGCTTTGACTCTCGTATTCTTTGACGTCTGCTCCCGCTTACCACCAAAATACGTAATTCCATTACTACTCTTTATAACTGCTTGGTCACCACCACGTGCAAGTGCCAAATCAATCGCTACACGCGCATAATTATAGCTCTGGGCATAAGTATCTGTTGCTATTCCTATGCCGATACTCAATGTAGCCGGCATTGTATTTCCAATATTTACACTTTTCGCCTCATCCAATACAGGGAATTTGTTCTTCTCCATCTCTTTATAATATGCCTTTTTAATTACGAAAAAGTATTTGTCCTTCTCCATCTTTTTAACAATTCCATCATTAATAGACATATATTGATTAATCTTTCTGTCAATCAACGCGACAAGCAATGACTGACGTACCTCCTCAACGCTCTCCATAACTTCATCATAGTTATCGATATAAATCAGTCCTGCAACCAGCTTTTGATCTTCATTGGAACGGATATACTCATTCAGTTCTGTTACATCATTCAATGTAACAGTCACAAAATATTCCCGCCCTTTTCTCATCTGCAAGATATTCTCCGCTTCCTGCAAATCTTTCACCGGTACTTTAGACATAACCGCACGGTAGTCTCTTCCATTATAACTTACTTCTTTTTCAATTGGCTTATCTTCGTCTTTCGGAAATACGCTTCGGTTCAATTCCTGAATATATTTGCTAAGATATGTTCCTGCTTTTGCCTCATTCCCAAATACTGCTGAAAAGCAAGTATTATTCCATATAATTTGTCCATCCTCTAAAAGAATCGCATACGGAAACTGTAAATCCTTTAACAACACATTCTGTACGGAACCATACTGAGCCGCGAAATCAACCAGATCTGAAAAAATAATCGTCTTATTATAAAAATATAACACTCCGACTATCACAATATACACTGCAACACACAAACTCATAATTATCCCTGCACGTTTGTCCACAGAATATATCCACAAATTCATTGCAATCAACAATATTGACATAATCGCCGGCCATTGCATATATAGCCTCAGCATTCCCTTTAAGTGTACGTCTTTTTTCATCTCTTTGCCCTCAAAATCCTAAAGTTTCAATTTGTATTATACCACCATTTTGCTTATAAGGAAAGTAAAAAAGCACGCACAAAGAGGGAGCACTCTCGTGCTCCCTTTAACTACAGTCTATTCAGCTGTTTATCTAGTGTTTTTTCTTTTTCTTGCAAAGAATGCCACTACGACTGCAAGAACTGCCGCTAACCCTGCAACTGTCCATGCAATTGGAGATGTTGCGTCGCCAGTCTTAACAACATTGTCTTTACCTGTCAATGGATTTTTTGGTGCCTTCGAAGAATCTTTCAATTCAGCATTCATCTTAGCTGTAATATCGATTAATTTTTCTAATGCACTGTCTACTTCTTTCTGTGTTGCATTTCCATCAGCTAATACTGCTTTTGCTGTAGCAAGTGCTTCCTGATATGCTTTCCAGTTTGCTTTTGAATGATTTGCTTCTTTGTAGTAAGCAACACATTCATCATAGAACTTCTGAAGTTTAGACTTATCTGCTTTTGTTGTCTCGTCAGTTGCTTTTACAAGACCTGCATGTGCAGCTGTTAATCTTGCTACCGCCTGATTAATTTCACCCTGACTTGCATTTTCTTTTGCTGCAACTGCTTTTGCATTTTCCAATGCATCTGCAAATGTTTTCCAGCTCTCTGCTGTATAGTCTTTTGCATTCAATCCACTGTACTGTGCGATCAAATCATTTAATGCTGTTTTATCACCTGCTTCTGGTTTTTCTACTACTACCAAACCTTCAATTGCTTCTTCTAAATTCGCAATCGCAAGAAGCACATCATAATCTGTCGCAGCTTCATCAGCATCAACTTTCTCTGCCTCTTTAATCTTGTCTAATAATACTTTATATGTATTCGGAGTGTAGTCTTCTGCGCTTAAGTCTTTTGCTGCTTTAATTGCTTCTTTTAAGCCTGTTTTATCAACTTCAAATTTTACTTCCTGTTTTGTACCCATCAAACGAATTTCTGCTGCTGCCGAGAACTTGTTTGGTTCATCCCCTAATGTAGCTGTTGGTTTGATTTTAACGTTTGTTACATTCTCAACATCTTCAAATGTAACTACCTGCCATCCGCTTCCGCCAAAGCTTGCGTCTGCTACTTTTACATATCCTTCCGCATCTGTTTCTTTCGCATTATTCGCTGCATCTGTTGTCTTCACCCATATTTGCGCTTCTTTGATTACACCATTTTTCGCAGATCTCTGCTGAAGTCTCACTCCAGCTACTGTCGTTGGTTCAGCAGTTGCAATATCAATCCAATGGTTCTCAATAGGTGTTCCCGCCCATACAGTATGCCAGATTGTGTTCTCATCACCGTCCAATACATTACTTGCAGGTCCTTCTGAGCCTGTCTGAGATTGTTCACTTCCTGCTGTAGCAGTCATACCTTCTGTTGAAATATCTCTTGAGTCATCTGTTGCATCAAGACCCTTTGAGTTATCCATTGTAACCATTGCAGCTTTTAATGCATAGTACGCTTTTTCGATATCTTCCGGTGTAGAGTTGTCTTTGTCAAGAGCAACGCGTGCCTTTGCAAGCTCTTTCTGGAAGTTATTCCATACTTCTGGTCTATAGTCTGCTTCGTTATATTTACCTTCTGCGTCTTTAAGTAATCCTTTCAAAGAGTCTTCTGTTACATCTTCCTCCACTCTTTCGATCACAAGATTATCAAGAACAAGTTCTTTGTATCCGCCAAAATTCTGTGCACTTCCTGTTGCTTCCTGAAGATCCGGTGCTTTTTCTGTAGAATAGATACCAAACCATGTCTGTCCTGTAGAATCACCTGTAACCTGAGTTGTGAAGTGTCCATCTGCATCTGCTCCCATGTGTTTTGGAAGTTCTGTAAGCTGAACATTTCCGTTATATTCGCCGATTCCTACTGCTGCTGCGTAGATTCCATCGCTACCAGCCTGATAGTCAAAGCTTACATTGTATGTTACACCTGGTTCAAAACGGAAGTTCTGTGGAATTGTCTGGTATGCCAATGTAGATCTCTGTGTCAACCCGTTGATCTTCACTGACCAGTCACCGCCAAGAACATCGTCCATCTTCTTCACATCCCAGCCTGCCTGTGTATACTTGCCATGTCTCTCAGAAAGGTGGATTCTGTTATCTTCTACACCTTCGATTCCAGAAACAACGAATGGATAAAGTCCCTGTACGCTCTTCTCGAAATCCTGCTCAAATTTTACAACCTGACCTTTATCGTTTGTTGTAATGTTCTTAGAATCATTTTCAACGATACGGATATCATCAAAGTAAGAAGATCCCTCTCCTGCCGCACGTGAAATTGTGAGTGTTACTTTTCCTGATTCCGGTGCTGTAAAGAATACATACATGTTCTGGAAGTAGCTGTTTCCATCTACTGTGGAGCTGTTTGTATTATGTGTGTATGCTTTTACATAGTTCTTTGCAATGGAACGTGTTGTGTAATTAGATCCGAGCACTTTGTCTCCTGACTTGATTTCAACAGATGCCTTTGCATCACTTCTGTTATCCACACCTACTAAAACTGCATACTGTTTTCCAGCTTCTAAATCTGTGAGTTCCTGTGTCATAGAAACTTTTCCGTCCAATTTCATCATTGGATTACTGTGCTGACTCTTTGCAATCTCTGCTGTTCCCTCGCCTGCTTTTGTCCACATATCAAGTTTTCCACTGTTGAATCCTGCATCTATGATGTGCATTCCTTCACTCCAGGTTACCTCAATGTTTCTTTCTTCACCTTTACATACTACATATGGAACTTCTGATTCTGCATCTAATGTAATCTTTCCGCCAACAACTTTTACAGTCTTCTCATCTGTCTTCCCAAGATCTGTCAGTTTGTATACTTTTACATCCTTCAGACCTGCCCAGCTATTCGGAAGTTCCCACTCAGTTGTTCCACCTTGTGTATTCCAGTGGTACAGTTTTTCATCTTCTGATTTTACTTTTTCTCCTGTCTGCGAATCCCAAATCCATGGTAACAGATAAGTCTCTGTTCCTTTCTTGTTGCCGTTACGGATATCATCGTCTGTTCTGTCACCTTGTGATACTGCACCTTTCGCAATCACTTTTCCATCCAAAGTCATTGTTCTGTCTCTATATGCCGCACTGCTTGGATCGTTTGATCCTCTCTCAAGAACTAATGTAGAACCATCTTTATCTTTCAATGTGATCTTCATCTCTGGTGTCCAGTTTGCTGCTCCGCCTACATTAACCGGTTTTCCGTCTACCCAGTCCACAGCTTCATAGTGCTGGATGAATTTTGTTGTCAAGTCATGTGTATAAAGGTTGGTAATATACGCATCATAGTCATTACGTCCCTGCCATCCTTCAAAGTCTTTCATATTATATCCGCCAAGAAGTGGAGCTACTGCCGCACCGCCATATGACGGATAATCTCCTACCCATGAATCTTTTTGGTGGTTACGCAAGAAACGCATCACATCACTGTTCTCACCTTTTGCGTCTTTTCCACCGTATGTAAGGTCTGTTGCCCAATGCTGGAATGTAGAGTCATATTCATTAGCTCCACCCCACTCGTTAGACATACGCCATCCGTTGTCATTGATCTCTTTTGACAACTTACGTGTCTGCTGAGAGTCATCGTTCGGGCTACCTGTGTTATTTCCCCAGATATCTACATAGATGAAGTCAAGCATATCTTTTCCATCTCCACCAAGAATTTTGTGGAGTTCATCAAAACGAGCTTCTCTCTCACCTGTTGCAAGGTCGTAGATACTGTCAAGTCCGATTCCCTGATCGATCCAGTTCCATCCATAACGTAGACTTCCATCTTTATTACGACGAACATTGTCATCTTTAAATGCTTTTGCTTCCGGATACATCTCACCTGCATTGACATGGATACCAAATCTTGCGCCGTAATCAGCACCTTTTTCCATCAAAGTCTTCATGTCTTCCGGTCCACCGATTCTCTTACCGATGTCTGCATAGTCAGGATGTGCAGAGTCATGTCCTTCATTTGCATATCCTTTCAACAACACAGACTGCCCAAGACCATCTGTGTGCATTGCCACACGTTTTACGTTATCCAATGTTGTTAAGAATGGATTCTGTGCATGAGAACCAAAGTTCATTGCGATACGATATGCAACTAATTCCGGAACTTCCTCACTCTTGAATGGGTTATTCATAATATCACGGAATGCAATGGCACCATCCTGCCAGTCAATATCTTTATCTTCGTTGATATCACCTGTAATCGTAACTTTCATCTTTGGATTTTCTGTCTCTTCTAATACCCATGTACGGTTGTGAGAGTCTGTCATTACTCTGTGCCAATACCATGCAGAACTTCCAAGTCCCATAGATACATATCCATCCTTTTGTTCCGATGTAGACATAACTCTTGTATTGCTAGAACCACCTGAAGAACTTGCTCCAGCATTACGTCCTTCATACTCTGAGTTACTCCAAAGACCGGCACTCATCTCATCATTGGAAACAAACGCATACATATAATCTCTGTTACGAATTTCTGTGTCGGCTGTCACTTCCACATACTCATCACCGCTTACCTGTGTCTTTGTAGACATCGCAGTTCCCATCAAATTCGCATTTTCCTGTTTACTGTTTACAGATACAAGGCTGTGGTTTGGAATCTCGATTGTCTGAATCGGATGTCCTAATTTTCCTTCTGCTACTTCTTTTCCTGGAGCAGCTTCATCCAATTTGTTCTCAACTTTTGTGATCTCAAATGCAACTGTGTTATCTTTTGCAACTAACTCTGCTGTGATCACTGCGTCAATGTTCTTTGCTTCATCTTTTACAGTCATTACATAAGTTGCTTTTTTACCTTCAAATGTTGCTTTTACATCATCTTTAGAAAGTTTTACATCTGTTCCATTGATACGGATTGTATCAAGCTTGCAACTCTGACCTTCAAAAACTTTTCCTTTCAGGTCTCCCTTTTTCATCTGATACTTTACGACATTTGGGAAGTCTTTTGCCACATAGACATCCATATCGTCTGTAGACAGTATTTCTGTTTCCTTCGTCTCTGCAATTTTCTCAAGTTTGATATCTTCTACGGATACTTCTTTATCCTTTACTATAATTTCTTTTGTAATTGTGTAATATCCGCCTTTTTTCACACTCAGCTCGTATGTTCCAGCTGTCAGATTTAAAGAATAGCTACCATCTTTTCCTGTTTTTGCTGTCTGATCTCCCGCTGTGACCGTTGCTCCCTCTAAAGCTTTTCCATCTGCGTCTGTTACTTTTCCAGTTACAGCATATTTTGCAGCTTCTTTTTGTCCTGTATAGTGGATGTCTTTCAAAAATACATCTGACACTTTTTGAGAAAAGCTTCCACATTTGAACGCAATTTTATTCCCCCAATTAGCAATGCTTGCAAATTCTTCATTTGCAAAAGCCACCTTATCATTCACTTTCACAGTCACTTTTTTATCAGCTGTCCAATCAACACGTACTTTTACTTCTGCTTCCTTTGTTGGTGCTGATATTCTTTCACCCTGATACCACGGACTATTTGGTGAACCATACTTTTGCCAGAACCATCCGCCATTATCATAGCCAATGAATAGTCCTGTTGTGTCTGTATTATATCCAAGATAAATACCAAATCTGTCACTATTATTCTGATCAGTATTTTCGTTATTCGATTTCATCGTAAATTCAAAATAACCCTCTTTCGTAAAATCGAATACGTTAGGATTCACAAACATTGCTGGTTTTGTTCCCGGATTGTTTCCATTCCCTTTTCCAGACTTTAAATGAAGCCATCCATCTTCTACTGCACAAACAGCATCTTCACCGACTTTGTTTTCCTGAGTCCACTTATCATTGATTCCATCTTCTAAAGCAGCTGTCTCTTCTGTCTTTTCTTCTGCAACTACAGCGTCTTCTGCTGATACAATCTGAAAATTCGACGGAAGCATTGTACCTGTCATAGATGCAATCATAGCCAGACTCAATAGTCTTAAGACCATTTTCTTTTTCATATTTTACCTCCTATTTTTCGATTAGTCGTTTTGACAACCAAATCTACTTACTTTCATTTCAGATTATACCAAATAACTAATTTTTATCAATATCCTTTTTGCATTTGTGGTTTTTTGTACAAAAAAATATATCTATTGTGCAAATAAAATCCTTAGTTCTTTTACAAAATGCCATACTCCTCCATCAATACATCAATAGATAACAGATAGCCTTCTTTCTGCATTTCTTCTTTTGTATTTTCTATACAAAAAAACTGCTGCCCCGCAAATATTATTTGCGAAAGCAACAGTTTCTTTACTTAATAAATTACTCCTGAACGTATGGCATTAAAGCAATATGTCTTGCTCTCTTGATTGCTACTGTGAGAGCTCTCTGATGTTTTGCACAGTTTCCTGTGATTCTTCTTGGAAGAATTTTTCCTCTTTCAGAAACATATTTTCTTAATTTAGCCACATCTTTGTAATCGATTTCGTTATTTTCTTTTCCACAGAATACACAAACTTTTTTTCTTCTGCGTCCGCCTCTTCTCTTCATTGGAGAATCTGCTTTATTACCTTTATCGTAAGCCATTGTCAATACCTCCTATTTTACTCATCGAATACGACTGTTAAAATTTACTACACAATCAATATCGTCTAGCTGAATGGTAATTCCTCATCAATTCCGTCCGGAATATTCATGAATCCATCTCCGATGTCTGCACTTGGTGATGGACTAGGACTTGCCTGGTATCCACTGTTTGATGCGCTGGCTGCTTTGCTCTCTGCAAATTCCTGTTCCTCAACAACAACATCTGTTGTGTAAACTCTCACGCCGTCTTTGTTCGTATAGCTTCCCGTCTGAATACGACCGGTTACCGCAATCTTTACTCCCTGACGCAAATACTTCTCTGCAAATTCTGCCGCTCTTCCGAAAGATACACAGTTGATAAAATCTGCTGTTGCATCTCCATCGCGTTTAAAACGGCGGTCAACTGCCAATGTATATCTGGCAACTGCATTTGCACTCTCGCCCTGCGAATATCTAACTTCTGGATCTCTTGTTAAACGTCCCATTAAAATTACTTTATTCATACGATTTCCTCTCTTCTCTTATGCTTCCTGTCTAACGCATAAATATCTGAGTACATTATCCATGATACGAAGTCTTGCTTCCATCTCAGCTGGAACTGTAGCATCAGATTCGAAGTGGATGAAGTAGTAATATCCTTCTTTCATCTTCTGAATTTCGTAAGCTAATCTTTTCTTACCCCATTCATCAACGTCAGTTACGTTACCACCGAAACGAGCGATTAATTCTTTCACTTTTTCGATTGTAGCTGTTCTAGCGTCGTCTTCGATTTTTGCATTGACAACAACTGCTAATTCATATTTGTTCATGTCACTTGCACCTCCTTATGGTCTCTGGCTCCTGAATGACTCAGGAACAAGGAATAAAATAATATATCACAATTTGGCATTTTACCACATTTTTAAGATCGGCGCAAGCACTTTATTGTTTTTTCTTTAATTTTCTTTAATTTTTCTTTAATTCTCTTGTATTCTTTTCTACAAGCTTTCTCGCAATCATGATCTGATGTCCGCATCCTATACATTTGAGACGAAAATCAGCACCGACTCTTAATATCTCCCACTCAAAGCTTCCGCATGGATGCTTTTTTTTCAGCCTCACAACATCGCCAACTTCATACATATCAGCCATATTCTGCCCCTTCCTATTTTACCGCTTCTTCTTTGATCATCACGCCGTGTACCAAAAAACGTTCATCATCTCTGACATTAGTACACGTTGACAGACTGACAATCTTAGACGCCGTCGTCACCTCAGCACTTGTCGGGTATGCCGACTGCTGCTTTATGTAATCGATATAAGTCTGAAACGCCGCATCGTCTGCATAATCCATAATATAGCTGTCGGAAGTATCTTTTACTACGCCTGCTGAAAAAATCTCATATGTTCTTACTTTTCCGTCTGGTGTATAGATGTAAAAATATGGATGTTCTTTGTAAAAACTGTCATCTTTATATTTCAATAACTGCGCAAACATGGAGCCATTCTTCATGTTATGTCCATAAATAAATGTATTTCTTCCCGAAAAATCTCCCGGATTATTCACATCCACAAACAGTGTTCCCAATTTATTTGTGTTAGCTTCAAATGTTCTTTTTAAGTATTCTTCATTATCTCTTCCCTGAACAACCGGATAATTAATCTCCGACGGTTCGTCAAACCGAATCCATCCCACCACATCAGAGTTCATTTCCAATAATTTTTCAAAATCAACGGAAAATGTCTCTTCTTTCGTGTCATCCTTCTTGTCTGTATTGATGACCAGATCCTGAATCTTTTGGTATTCTTTGTCCCCTTTATTGTACTCCGAAAAAATACCATATAATTTGTACGCCGAAACCGCAAATACTACAATTGCAATTACAAGGATGATATTCGAAACAATATTACTTCCACCCTTTTTCTTCTTTCTTCCCCGATGATGTTTCTTTCTATTTTCTTCCGCCATCTCTTTTTACTCCTTCTTGTTTAATGTACAAAAAGGTGAATGCAATACATTCACCCCTTTCACTCTTCTGTTTTAGCTCACTTTCAACTTGAACTTCTGAATCTCTTTTTCGCTGGACACTCGTTCTATCATTCCGCCAAGACTTCTAAGCTTTTCTTCAAACCTCTCATATCCTCTCTGAATGTAAACAATATCATCTACAATCGTAATTCCATCTGCCGCAAGTCCTGCGATGCAAAGCGCTGCACCTGCACGTAAATCCGGAGCACTTACTCTTGCTCCCGAAAATCTCTCAACGCCTTCAATCGTTGCAGAATTTCCTTCAATCTTAGCTATCGCTCCCATACGAGCCAATTCATCTAAATATTTAAAACGATTTTCAAAAATACTCTCTGCAATAATACTTGTTCCCTCACAAAGTGCAAGCGCCACACCAATCTGTGGCTGCATATCTGTTGGGAATCCAGGATATGGAAGTGTCTTTACCTGTGTATGCTTCAAACGTGTCTTTGCAACTACACGCACTGCATCATCAAACTCCTCCACTTCGCATCCAATCTCTTCAAGCTTCGCAATCGTCGCTTCTAAATGCTTTGGAATTACATTCAAAACAGTCACATCACCTTTTGTCACTGCTGCCGCAAACATAAATGTTCCTGCCTCAATCTGGTCCGGAATAATCGAATATTCTGTCTTGTGAAGCTTTTCCACACCTTTAATCTTGATGACATCTGTTCCGGCACCTTTAATATTGGCTCCCATACTATTCAGGAAGTTCGCAACATCCACTACATGTGGTTCTTTCGCAACGTTCTCAAGAATCGTAATACCATCCGCCATCGCAGCAGCCATCATCACGTTGATCGTAGCTCCAACACTCACAACATCGAAATAAAGATGTGTTCCCTCTAGCTTCTCAGCCTCAGCAATAATCTTTCCATACTCAATTTCCACTCCGGCTCCCAAGGCTCTGAATCCTTTTAAATGCTGATCGATCGGTCTGCTTCCGATATTACACCCCCCCGGAAGTGCAACCTCTGCTCTTCTATATTTGCCAAGTAGTGCCCCTAACAAATAGTAAGACGCTCTAATCTTCTTAATATAATCATACTCAATACTGAAATCCTGCACACCTGCTCCATTAATCCGCACTGTATGGCGGTCTACTCGCTGAATGGTGGCTCCTATCCCTGCCATCGCTTCCAACAATACATTAATATCATTGACATCCGGTAAATTTTCTATCGTAACAGTCTCATCTGTCATAATTGCTGCCGCCAAAATAGCTAATGCTGCATTCTTTGCTCCGCCTATCTCTACTTCCCCTACTAACGGATTTCCACCCTTAATAATATACTGTTCCATTTCACACCTCAATTATCAGATTTCCATTCGATACTGAATCTTTTTCAGTCATATTTCTCCCAATATTATTTATACTTCTTTGCTATTATAACACAAAATGTATTTTTGTAAAATTATTTTTCCAAATTATAAACCGAAATAGGAGGTCTGTGCCTCCTATTCTTCAAATAACTCCAATACATTTCCTATTGTCTCTTCAATTGTTAGTCCATCCTCGCAAATCGTACAATCCGCATACTTTTCAAATAATCGAACTCTTTCTTCGTATAAATCTTTTAAAGTCTGCCCTTCTTTTAAGACAACTCCACGGCTTTTCGCATTTTGGATTCTTCTGTCTATTGTCTCATAGGATGCCTTTAAATATACAACTGTTCCTATTTTTTTGTAATGTTCCATTGCCTCTTCACAATACACAACACTGCCTCCTGGTGCAATCACCGCTTTTTCCACATCCAAGTCCCGATTGACCTGATTCTCTATTGCAAGGAATCCGTCATTTCCCTCTTGTGCAATGATCTCTTTAAGCAATCGGTTCTCCTGTTTCTGTATCAACAGGTCTGTATCCACAAACTCATATCCAAGCCGTTTGGCAACCACAACACCTACCGTACTTTTCCCGACAGCAGGCATTCCAATCAAAACAATATTTTTCATATGTATTTCTCCATTCCATCATTCTATCAAAAATAAAAATTTCTTCGGCATTTTCTATGGTCACATCTTCGTCTGAATAACTCCTGATACACCATAATCTGAATCATATCTCCTAACCAGTCCTCTTTCCGGCTTCTTCTGCTCCCCATACGTTCCTGTGCTTCCATCTGCATTCCTTCCGGCTCTATCCCGTCCAGCTCTTTCACTCTATCGTAAATCCTTCTGCACATCATCCGCATCTGCAGCTGATCCGGATATTCATCATAGACAACGCTGCCTTCATATGCCATCCTGTCACACTCATCTTCCACATAAGGTAGCAACTTCTTTGCCGTCTCCGGATACATACTTTTCATATACTCAAAATCACGCTGTTCTATTCTCTCATCATCATATTGTAAGGGCATTGGATATGCCATATAATACGGTAATCGATAATCCACAGACCTACACTTCCATTTCTATATACAATCTAGTATATAGTATGTCAAAATATTTGATATGTGCTACTCTTTGAGTGGGATTCCTCTTCCATCCGTATTGATACTCCCTGTCAAAATGAGGATTCCCTCTATAAATCCCCATATCCCTGAGATGATACTTCCGATTCCACAAGTCGCCACTGTCAGAACGAGTTGAATGACCGCTTTTGTTGTATATCCCAGATAAAAATTATGCACACCTAATGATCCAAGAAAAATCCCCAGCAATCCTCCTGCCAGTTTTGATTTCTGTTCCACCATAGGTCTTTGATGCATCAGACTGGCGCCGCACATCGTACAATATGTCATACCGACATTGGTAGCATTTCCACAATTAGGGCAATGGTTATCCCCAGTCCCATTCGAAAATCCACAGTTTATACACACTGCCGCATTCGGATCAATCGGTTTTCCACAATTTCTGCAAAACATATTCTCTTCCTCCTTATACTCTACAATTCTATCTTTTGTTTTTTTTACTGTAATTTTACAATTTTTCTTATAAAAAGCAATGCCATAGCATAGTACTTCGCGGTATCCATCGTACCATTTTTTCACTACATCTGCAAAATCACTTCTATCATAAAACGCAAGCATCTCATCTACTTCTTTTTGTGTAAAGCAAAATGCTCTGAATACATTGGATTGGTAATGGAGATAATCTTCAAATTGTTCAATCCTGTAAAAATACTCTCTTTCGAGATTCGAAGACAGCCTGTGTTCACAGCAAACTCCAAGCTGTCATTCGTCTTCAGCGCAGACTCAAAAAGAGATCTGATCAGCGGAATCATCTTCTCATAAAAGCCTCCAAAATAAGAGTTCTCCAGTGGGACATCATACTCATCGATCAGGATAATTACTTTTTCTCTATAACTTTTCGCCAGACAAGTTGATAGAAAACGCAATGCATCCAGATAATCTGCATCTGTTCCCTTAACATCACGTATTGCAAGAAAGCGTTCTTTTTCTTCTTCCGTCAATTTTTCAATTTTCAAAAGTTCTTTTATCAACAACGTTTTGTCTACATAATAATACCCCTCTTGTATCATTTCCTTAAAATTATCCACTCCGATTGGAAACGGTTTAAATCCCACTTTCTCACTTCCTTTCCGCATTGCTATTTATTAGTATTATAGCTTGTTATGTGCTCTTTTAGCAAGGAAAAAAGATGCCTGTAATCAAACAGACACCTTCTTATCTCTATTTCACTGCGTTTTGCCTTGCAATCGCTCGCTTTAATGCAGCTTCAGCTCTTGCAATATCAATCCCTGTTTCCTTTTGCTCCAACCGTTCTCGAGCACGTGCTTCCGCTCTTTTCGCGCGTTCTACGTCAATCTCCTCGGGCCACTGTACGCCCTCGGCAAGCACTGTAATCTTCTCCTGCAAAATTTCTACAAAACCACCAAGTACAGCTACTTTTTTCACCTCTGTGCCCTTGTGTATCTTCATCACACAAGGCTCCAGAATCGTTGTCAGTGGAATATGGTTCTTGTAGACTCCCATCTCCCCACCTACGGATGTAAACTCCAAAAAGCTGCCTTCCCCTTCGTAGAACATCTCCTCTGGAGAAATAATTTTCAACTCAAACATGTTATTTTCTGCCATATACGCGCACCTCTACTTTACTCTAGCAAGTACGTCGTCAATATTTCCTGCATTCAAGAAATAGCCTTCTGGAATATCATCGTGTTTTCCTTCCAGAATCTCGTTGAATCCCTGCACTGTCTCGCTAATCGGCACATAGCGCCCCTCAAGTCCTGTAAACTGTGTCGCAACAAAGAATGGCTGAGATAAAAATCTTTGTATCTTTCTCGCACGTGATACAGTCAGTTTATCTTCCTCTGAAAGCTCGTCCATACCAAGCATTGCAATAATATCCTGTAATTCTTTATATTTCTGCAGCACTTCCTGTACACCACGCGCCACTTTATAATGCTCTTCTCCCACAATATTTGGATCGAGCATTCTGGACGAAGAATCAAGTGGGTCTACTGCCGGATAAATACCAAGTTCTGTGATTGCACGGGAAAGTACGACTTTCGCATCCAGATGGGCAAATGTCGTAGCTGGAGCCGGGTCAGTCAAGTCATCCGCAGGCACATAAACAGCCTGAACAGAGGTGATTGATCCATTCTTTGTCGATGTGATGCGCTCCTGCAAAGCACCCATCTCTGTCTGCAGTGTCGGCTGATATCCTACCGCAGAAGGCATACGTCCCAAAAGTGCAGACACTTCCGAGCCTGCCTGTGTAAAACGAAAAATATTGTCGATAAACAAAAGTACGTCTTTTCCGCCCTTGTCACGGAAATATTCTGCCATCGTAAGACCTGTAAGCCCTACACGCATACGCGCTCCAGGCGGCTCATTCATCTGACCGAACACCATCGCAGTCTTATTGATTACCCCTGATTCCTGCATCTCATAATAGAGGTCATTTCCCTCTCTTGTACGCTCTCCAACACCTGTGAATACAGAATATCCACCGTGTTCTGTTGCAATATTTGTGATCAGCTCCTGAATCAATACGGTTTTCCCAACACCTGCTCCACCGAACAGACCAATCTTTCCACCCTTTTGATACGGGCAGAGAAGATCTACGACTTTGATACCCGTCTCAAGCATCTCCGCCTCAGTTGCCTGTTCTTCAAACGTAGGAGCCTTTCTGTGAATCGGCTCATACTCAACATCTGTCGGAGCCGGTTTCTCATCAATCGGTTCACCGAGAACATTAAAGATACGCCCCAGTGTGTTCTCTCCTACCGGCACGGAAATCGCAGCCCCTGTGGCAACCGCTTCCATCCCCCGGACTAAACCGTCTGTCGGTCCCATAGCGATACATCTCACCACATCATCTCCCAGATGCTGTGCAACCTCCACCACAAGTCTAGTGTTATCCTGTCTTGTGATCTCAATCGCTTCATTAATCTCCGGAAGATGTCCGTCTGCATATTTGATATCTAAGACCGCACCGATAATCTGAGTGATTTTTCCTATATTTTTTTCTGCCATTTTTTCACTCCTCTATCCGATAGCTTCCGCTCCGGCTATAATTTCTGTTAATTCCTGTGTGATCGCTCCCTGACGGGCACGATTATATTTTAATTCCAAATCATCAATAATCTCTTCTGCATTGTTTGTTGCAGAGTCCATCGCCTGCATACGGGCACCATTCTCGCTTGCAATCGCCTCCACAAAAGCACCGTACAAAATACTTGTCATATATTTCGGAACGAGAAGACCAATCGCCTCCTCTTCATTCGGCTCAAAATTCATCAATGCTGACTCTTTCTTTTCTTCTGTAGGCACAGCTTCTGTGCTCACCGGAAGCAGTTTCATCAGCTTCGGAATATGACTGACCGTATTTTTAAACTCTGTATACGCCACATAGATTTCTCCGATTTCTCCTTTTGAGAAATCATCAAGCAGCCGCTCTCCGATCCGGCGTGCATCTGCATACGTCGGTTCGTCAATGACATCCGAGTAATCCTCTGCAATTTGATATCCTTTTCTTGCAAGACTTTCCACACCTTTTCTGCCGACTGTGTAGAGCCGGATATGTTCCTTTTCTATCCCGCTTTCCACGATTAGCCTTGCAATATTTGCATTGTATCCGCCCGCAAGACCACGGTTCGAGGTCACTGCCACAACCGCAACATTTTTGGAATCACTTTTTTGCAAATACGGATGCTCTATATTGCCCGCCTTCGCAAGCATGGAAGTCACTGTCTGATACATATATTCAAAATACGCCTTCGAGTTCTCTGCACGCATTCTCGCTTTTTGCAGCTTTACAGTCGAGACAAGCTTCATGGCTTTGGTAATCTGCTGCGTACTTTGAATGCTTCCGCGGCGTCTTTTTATCTCTCTCATGGATGCCATGATCGTCTTCCTCCTTTTTTACTGATGTGTGAACTGTAACTTGAACTCTTCAATCGCTTTTACAAGTGTAGCTTCATTTTCTTCTGTGATAACCTTTTCCGTCTTAATTGATTCCGAAATCTCCGGATATTTTGTCTGGATAAATTCAAACAGTTCTGTCTCAAAACGTAAAATATCTTCCACTGCAATGTCAAGCAGATGTTTTCTCGTCGCCGCATAGATGATGATTACCTGATACTCTACCGGCATTGGTTTGTACTGTGGCTGTTTTAATACTTCTTTGATTCGTACTCCCTGTGCAAGTCGTTCTTTTGTATCTGCATCTAATTCAGATCCAAACTGTGCAAATGCCGCAAGCTCACGGTACTGTGCAAGGTCGATACGAATCGGTCCTGCAATCTTCTTCATTGCTTTGATCTGTGCAGAGCCTCCTACACGCGACACAGAGATCCCAGGATTGACCGCCGGTCTGAAACCTGCGTTGAACATCTCTGTCTCAAGGAAAATCTGTCCGTCCGTGATCGAAATGACATTTGTAGGAATGTAAGCAGATACGTCACCCGCCTGTGTCTCGATGATCGGGAGCGCAGTTAATGAACCACCGCCTAATTTATCCGATAATCTGGCTGCTCGTTCCAATAATCTGGAGTGCAGATAAAATACATCTCCCGGATAAGCCTCACGTCCTGGCGGTCTGCGAAGAAGTAAGGAAAGGGTACGATAAGCTGTCGCATGTTTCGACAGGTCATCATATACAATCAATACATCCTCTCCGTTTTCCATCCATTCTTCTCCCATCGCACAACCTGAGTATGGTGCGATGTACTGAAGCGGCGCAAGCTCACTTGCCGTTGATGCAACAACTGTGGTGTAATCCATCGCGCCGTATTCTTCAAATGTCTTTACAATATTTGCCACTGTCGATGCTTTCTGACCAATCGCAACGTAAATACATTTTACACCCTGCCCTTTCTGATTGATAATCGTGTCAATCGCAATCGCAGTCTTTCCGGTCTGTCTATCCCCGATGATCAGCTCACGCTGTCCTCTTCCAATCGGAACCATAGAATCAATCGCTTTGATTCCGGTCTGCAGTGGCGTATCTACAGATTTACGCGCAATAACTCCAGAAGCGACTCTTTCTATCTGTCTGAAATTTGTCGCCTGAATTGGTCCTTTCCCATCAATCGGCTGTCCCAATGCGTTCACGACACGTCCAAGCATACAGTCTCCTACCGGAACCTCTACTACTCTTCCTGTCGTCTTTACCATATCTCCCTCGTTGATATTTCTCTGGTCACCTAAAAGAACTGCACCTACATTGTCTTCTTCTAAGTTCAGCACCATACCATACACTTCACCAGGGAACTCTAACAGCTCTCCCTGCATCGCATTTTCCAGTCCGTGGATACGTGCAATACCATCGGCTACCTGAATAACCGTTCCCACATCCGATACTTCTAACTCCGATGCGTATCTTTTAATCTGTTCTTTAATGACAGAGCTGATTTCTTCTGGTCTTAAGTTCATGGAGCGAATCCACCTTCCTTCTGTTTTTATAGTTGAATTTTTCTTAAATTTTTCGACAGCTCATATAACTTTGTCCGAATACTGCTGTCAACAATGCGATCTCCGATCCGAATGACCATGCCGCCGATCAGTGACGCATCCACTTCATAATTCATCTCGAACTGCTCATAAGAGGTTGTCTTCAAAAGTTTTTGTTCTACTTTTTCTTTCTGCTCCTCGCTCAGTTCAATTGTCGTTACTACACGGGCACTTCCAATCCTCTTTTCTTCTTTCACAAGTCTGATAAAATATTCGAACACGGCACACATGTCTTTCGCATGTCCTTTTTTGATAAGAAGTGTCATCAGTCCGATGATCTCTTTTGGAATCTTTTGCAAAAATGTCTCCTCGACAATTTTTATTTTTTCTTCTTTTCCAATATTCGGATGATTCATCAGTTCGCCGAATTCTTCATTTGTCCGCAAACTATCCGCTACGCACACTGCCGCCTCAAAGAATTCGTCGATGCAATCTTCTTCACAGGCGACTGCAAACAATGCATCTCCATATGTCTTTGAAACTAACTTAGCCATGTATGATCACCCATCTCTTTCAATGTCTCATCAATAAGACTTTCTTGTACTTTTGTATCAATTGAAGCTGCTACCACTTTTCCCGCCATCAAAGATGCAATGGTAATCATTTCCTGTTTCATATCATCCAGTGCCCGTTTTTTCTCTAACTCGATCTGAGCATTGGCATGTTCTATAATACGGGCTGCCTCTTCTTTTGCTTCCGCAACGATCTTCGCTTCGTTCTGCATCGCTTTTTTGCGTGCAGCGCTTAAGAGTTCCTGCGCTTCTTTATCTACTTCTTTCAGCTTTCTGTCATACTCTTCTTTGTATGCGATTGCCTCCTGTTTTTCACGCTTTGCAGTTTCTTGATCATCCAGAACACGCTGTCTGCGCTTTTCGAGCAGACTTCTGACCGGATTAAATAACAGATACGACAAAATCGTAAATAAAAGCAACATACTTAAACCAAGCACAACCGCATCAAACAGAAACTGTGCGTCGAGTGTAAATAAACGATCCAAGGTTCAGCCTCCTTCCTTCTTGTTTTCTTTTTATTTCTTTTTACAATTTTCCTAACAATGGGTTTGCAAATAAAAGAATCAATGCAATAACCAAACTGTAAAGACCTGTTGTCTCCGCAACTGCCTGTCCCAACAACATCGTAGATGTGATATCTGATTTTGCACCCGGATTTCTTCCAACTGCCGATGCACCGTGTCCGGCTGCCACACCTTGTCCAATACCAGGTCCGATACCTGCGATCATCGCTAACCCCGCTCCAATTGCTGAACAAGCTAAAATTAATGCCTCGTTTGTAATTTGACTCATAATAAATTCCTCCTAAAATCATGTTCTAAATTTTGTTCTTAAATTAATCGGGTATTTTATCACTGACAAATACCATCGTCAACATACAGAATACATATGTCTGAATAGCCCCTGAAAAGACGTCAAAATAGGCGTGTAGAAAGCCGGGCCATATAATGGCAATCTGCGAAAGCAAACCATACAATAGCGCCATAATAACCGTTCCCGACAAGACGTTTCCAAAAAGACGAAGTGACAACGAAAACGGAACCGCAATCTCCCCAATCAAATTGATCGGGAATAAGAATGGCAGTGGTTTGAACAAGTTCGTGAACGCTCCGACTTTGTTGTACCTGATATTATTAAACTGTATCAGGAAAAATGTGATCACACCTAGCGGAAATGTAACTCCGTAATCGGCGGTCGGTGGTCTTAATCCCACAAGCCCTGAGAGATTGCTGAATAAAATAAACAAAAACAGAGTTCCAATATAATTTCTATAAGGAATGCCCTTTTTTCCCATACCACTTTTCACCATGCCATCCAGCGTCTCTACGACGTATTCCACTGCATTTTGGAATCCTCCCGGCTTTCCGTCAGTGTCTTTTAACTTCAGCCTTGCAACAAATGCAAATATAATCAGCCCCAGACATACAATCAATATACTGACGTGCGTCGTTGTAAGGTATAGCTCCTGCCCAAACAGTTCAAACCTTAAAAGACTGTGTATCATAAAATCAGCCTCTTTTGCAGCAACTATCCCCAAAGCATCTCTCACAAAACCCCCTCCTTTACTTAGATTTTTTCAATTTTAAAAATAGTTTATGCATATACGGCTGTAAATACGCTGATATCTTTAATGCAATCAGCCCGACAAGCAGTGTAAGTGGATTTCCAAAATCAAAATAAAGCACACACCCCATCGCAATGATTACAACCGTCATACGAAACGCATAAGTCTTTCGAATGTGCTTTGGCGCACCCTCCTCTCCAAGATCCAATGCATCTTCAATGGAATGTTTCATGTGAACTGCCATACCAATTCCTATCACAATTCCACTCCACAATCCAGCTGCATTATACAAATCATTCTGAAATGCAATCAATATTATAATCTGTACAACCGCACCTAAAAAAATAATTCCGACAATCAATTCTGTCAACGTTTTATCTTTCTTCATTTTCCTCTTCCTTATCTTCCTGATCTTCATTCGCATGCCGGGCAAGCAAATAGACATTGCGTCCTCCTGCCAACACTCCTAATATGATAAACGGAATGGTAACCGGAATCCCCAATTTTTCTTCCAGCCAGTTCCCCAAAAATACACACATTAAAATGGGAACAATCATACTGATACCGAGCTGGCTAATCAATGCAAATGTTTTATGCACACTTTTCTTGTATTTCATAGTTCTACTCCAATCTTACAACATCCCGTCTCTTGTGTCTAGCAATTTGTCGCATTTTTCCAAAATTTGATTGTTAATCATTACACAAAACCAACAGTTTTCTATTATTTACATATTTTTTACGATCACACAATAAAAGAGGGGTGTTAATCCCACTCCAAGCGATGTAAACGCCCCTCTTTTGTCATATTCTGAAATCCATTTTGCCTCAATGCTTCGTATAATACAATCGCCACAGAATTCCCAAGATTCAAAGATCTGATATCTCCCACCATCGGAATTCGGATACTGTCCTCCTTGTGATGTATCAAAATCTCCTCCGGAATTCCTGCGCTCTCTTTTCCAAACATAATATAGCAGTCCGGCTCATAATTCACATCAGTATATACATTCGGTGCTTTTGTCGTTGCCATATAAATTTTTGCTCCTGGATTTTTCTCCATAAAATCCTGAAAATCAATATAGGTCGTCACATCCAGATCATCCCAATAATCCATTCCTGCACGCTTGATCGCCTTTTCATTCAGCCGAAATCCAAGCGGCTCAATCAGATGGAGACGTGTATTTGTAGCAACACAGGTTCTCCCGATATTTCCAGTATTCGCCGGAATCTCCGGCTCAAATAATACAATATTTAACATCTTTCGTTACCTTTCATTTCTTAGTCGGTCAATAAATCTGCCAAGACGACCTATCGCCTCTTTTAGATCTTCCAAGGAATATGCATACGAAATACGAAGAAAGCCTTCACCACAGTCCCCGAACGCAGTTCCCGGAACGACCGCCACCTTTTCTTCTTCCAATAATCTTGTCGCGAATTCTTCTGATGTCATCCCAAACTCTTTGATATTCGGAAAAATATAGAATGCGCCAAACGGCTCAAAGCATTCAAGCTTCATCCTCTTAAATTCATGCACAAGAAAACGTCTTCTCTGATTGTAAGACTCGCGCATCTCCTTTACTTCTTCATCACAGTTACGAAGCGCTTCCACCGCCGCATACTGGCTGTTTGTCGGTGCACACATAATCGCAAACTGATGAATCTTTACCATCTGTTCGATAATATTGGCAGGACCGCATGCATAGCCAAGCCTCCAGCCGGTCATCGCATACCCCTTTGAAAATCCGTTAATCAGAATCGTGCGTTCTTTCATTCCCTCAAAACTTGCGATTGACACGTGTTCCCCTTTATAGCTGAGTTCTGAGTAAATCTCGTCTGAGATTACAAACAGATCATGTTTCTTCACAAGCTCCACAATCGGTTCCAAATCTTCTTTTGTCATAATAGAACCCGTTGGGTTATTTGGAAACGGCATAACAAGAATCTTTGTCTTCGGTGTAATAGCGGCTTCCAACTCCTCTGCTGTGAGCTTAAATTCATTCTTATGCTGCAGCGGAATCACGACCGGCACTCCATCTGCAAGAATTGTACAAGGCAGATACGAGACGTAACTCGGCTGTGGAATGAGAACCTCATCTCCCGGATCCAACATGGCACGCAGTGCGATGTCAATTCCTTCACTCCCCCCTACGGTTACGATCACTTCATCATTGTAATCATATTGTACACTCACTTTTCTATCTAAGTATTTACAAATTTCTATTTTTAATTCTTTTAGACCGGCATTCGATGTATAAAATGTACGCCCCTTTTCCAGCGTATAGATTCCTTCTTCCCGGATACGCCAAGGTGTATCAAAATCTGGTTCTCCTACTCCAAGGGAAATCGCATCCTTCATCTCATTGACCACATCAAAAAATTTACGAATTCCTGACGGCTGAATGCCAACCACCTTCTTTGATAATGGATTTCTCATTACGGTGTCACCAACATCCTTTCTGATTCTGCTTTTTTCACGAGTATTGTTCCATGATCCTTATATTTTTTCAAGATAAAATGTGTTGCCGTACTGATTACCGCCTCTACCGGAGAGAGTTTTTCCGATACGAACTGGGACACCTCTTTTAATGTCTTTCCATCCAGTGTCACTAAAAGATCATACCCTCCGGAAATCAAATATACCGCAGTTACTTCCGGATAATTATAAATACGCTCCGCGATTCTGTCAAATCCCTGATTTCTCTGCGGGGTCACTTTCACCTCGATAAGAGCGGTCACTTTTTCCATCCCTACTTTATCCCAGTCAATCAGCGTGTGATAACCGCAGATAATCTTTTCCTTCTCCATCTGCGCGATCTCGTTTGCCACAGTCACCTCATCTGTTCCAAGTAACACTGCCAGCTCGCCCAAATCTACACGGCTGTTTTTTTCGATATATTTTAAAATTGTTGTTCTCATAAACCCTCCTTAATTTGACTCATACATCTTTAATAATTCATCCGGTGCCGGTCTGTCAAGATATCTTTTCTCTTCGCCGCCCAAAATGACTCTCGCAGTCTCTACAGTCGTCCTTCCAAGAACGACCGCCTGTCTCCCTTCCTTTTGGAATTTCTCCACAAGCTTCTCGCCATCTTCTGCAAAGAGCAAAACACTTCCCGCCGATGTAAGCTGATACGGATTCAGATGAAAATATTCACAAATCTCCACCGTCTCCTGTCTAATCGCCATCTTTTTCAAATCAACCTCAATCCCCACACCGGAACTTTCCGCCATCTCCCATAAAGCTGCCAAAATCCCACCTTCGATAATCTGGTGCATCGCCGATACCCCCATTTTTTTTGCAATCTGCAGCTCATCCACAGAGAACAGTTCTCCTTCCATCTCTCGAATCGGATTCAAAAATGCCGGGATAAACCGTCTTGACAATTCTTCTTCTTTTTCCCGCATCACGCGCAATGTTCCTTCCAGCGCGATCCACTTTAGAAGCACAATATCCTGTTCTGGTCTCCCCATACAGCTTCTTAGAAGTTCTTCCTTCTTTACTACGCCCATACCATTCACATATACGATTGCCTGATTGATTGCGGGACTTGTCTCCGCTTTGGCACATATAATCTGAATACCATGCGCGCTTCCCGCTCGTTCCACATACTCAATCATCGCTTTCAGACGAGATTCATACGCATACGGCGGAAGCATAATATGCACCGCTGCCCCTACAGGTACTGCACCCCGGGTTGCAAGATCATTTGCCACCTGCGCAAGTGCAAACACACCCAAATCTTTCTCGTCCCCATATAGAACGGTGGTAGAAGATAACACTTCCTCCCCTTCTCCTGCTTTTATCCCATAACACATCTCTTCTGCAGACGGTGGAAACATCGATTCTTCTCTATGAAATTGCAACGGTTTTAAAAGCGAACGCTTTAACACGGTCTGGGATACTTTTCCTACCTTCATAACTTTCTCCTTACTCTGCCGGCGCTTCCGGCGGTGTCGCATTCTGTGCATTCTGTGCATTCTGTGCCTCCTCTTCCGCCTTTTTTGCAGCCTCCTCAATCTTTGCCTTCGCCTCAGCAATTGCATTGTTGATCTGCCCTTCATCCTGTGTGGCGATTGCCGCCTTTACAAGTGCAGAAGCCTCTGCATTATCTGATGCCGTTCCCACATTCACTGTGACTGGTGACGCACTGTATGTACTGTTGTTAAAAATATCTCGGCTCACTTCCTGTCCATTTTCATAGACAACCTTCCAAAGTCTCGCCGTCTTTCCCGTATGTCCAGAACCACTCTTTATCATCATGCCAAGTGAATCTCCGTACTCGACGAATTTCTTTCCTGCCGGTGTTGTGCTCAACGTCTCACTGACAAACTCAATACTCCGGTTCGCATTTCTCGTCTCTTTTCCATAAATTGTAAATGTAAGATTCCCACCCGATATATATCCCTCAATATAAATTGGTGTCTCTGTATTATTCTTGAATTTCAAATCCTTATAGTCACCTGCGATTGCCGCATCCATAGATGGCTTCACATAATCTACCAGCATGGAATGCGGCTGTCTCTGCGTCACCTCCAGTTCCGCAAGGATCACGGCATTATAAAGTGTTGTGGACACCTGGCAGATTCCACCACCCATACTCTGTACAACTTTCCCATTCTCATAAGATCCGGCTTCTGTAAACCCATTCTCCGTGGTATAAGGCTCCATAGCTGCATTAGCAGAATACTCTTCTCCCGGCATCACCAAGGCTCCATTAATATGAGCAGTTCCGGATTCTATATTCTGCACTCTTCCGCCTCCGCTTCCGCAATATGTAGTAAATATTCCAAGTGTATCCTGAATCGTCTCCAACTGCTCCCGAGTAACATCCGGTACATCTGAGACAGACACAAGATCCACAGATGCCTCTTTCTTATTCCATTTCTTATTCAAATATGTCTCAATGGCTTTTACTGAGGCTTCTGCATCAATCGTCTTTCCCTGAACTTCATCTGTAATGACAAATGCACTGTTCTCTCGTGTAATCGTCGCATTTGCCGCTACTTTTTCCAACGGCTGCGCTTTCTCTTCAAAAACTGCCTTCGCCTTCTCGCTGTCGATCTCATATATTGCATAAATGACTTCTTTTCCTTTGTCAAGCTTTTTCACTTCGAAATACCGACTCCAGATACTTCCATCTTTTCCATAATTAAGTGCCTTTTCTACAAGTCCATCCACATCTTTTATCGCAAAACCAATCTCTCCTAGTGTCACTTGTACATTCTCTTCTTCTATATGAAGCGAAATACTCTGTTCTTGATATTTTTTGATCTTTGCTTCTACTGCCTTTTTTGCCTCTGCTTTTTTCATACCGGACACATCCACCGTCTCAACATAGACATTATTATAAATCTCATTGTCCGCAGTACTCATCACCCGGCTACGAAATACAAAATAGAGAATTCCGAACACAATAAGAATTGAAAACACAATAATTCCTGCTACTACAAGCAATCTTTGTTTCTCTTTTGCATTCATTTTTCGTTTTCTATCCTGTGTTGTTTTTTGCATAATCAATCCTCTCTACACTAAATATGGAATCACACTTGTTGCAACCATCGCTATAATAATAACCATGATCGTAATCGCCATGATTTTTCTTACTTTTTTATCATAAAAATTCATTATTCACACCTCGATTTTATACATTTCTTTACATTTTAAACTCTTTACCGTATTTTTGCAAGAAACATTGTTGAAATGTTATTGTGTCTCGACCTCAGTTACTGCCGCCTGATGTGTCAGCCTGCTTCTATTCTGATAATCAAACAAAATGAAGTTCTCTTTTTCTTCACATGTTCCAAGTACATCATAATGAAATTTTTCAATATGAGTCATTTTTCGCAACTGTCTTTTATCGTATGCTTCATATCCAATCAAATATTGATGCTCTTTTGATTCCGTCTCATAAAATGCATTCAGCCAGTCCTTTGACACTTCATGCTCTCCCGCAAATTCCGGTCGGTTTTTGACATTCTCGCGAAGATACAGATCAAATGTCAAAAGTTCTCTGCAAAGACTCTCTCGTTCTTTATGTTTTTCTCTGATAAATCCAAGTAAAATCTCATATCTTGTAATTCTGGAATGACTCATCAGGTGCAGTTCATGATTCTCATAATATCTGCCAAGTCCCTGATACAATACAAATGGTGATGCATACTCTTCTTCCAATTTTCGCAGGCAATAAGAAAACTGCCTGCTGTTATAGTAGACCTCCACCATCTCTTCCACGCTCTTTAACTGCATCATCTCTTCATACGACAGCCACTTTGTGTAGAGCACCTCATACGGCGGACGGCTTTTATATACAAGTCCATACCGTTCCTTCTGTGATTCCATATAGGAACCTTTCAGCACTTTCAAAAATCCAAGCTGAAGCTGTTCCGGGTGGAGCCGATACACATCATCAAAAGATTTTTGAAAACTCTCCATGTCTTCATACGGAAGTCCTGCGATCAAGTCCAGATGTTGATGCACATTTTCGCCCTGATTGATACGCTGCACAATACGTGCCACTTCCTCAAACCGCATCGTTCGCCGAATCTCACGAATCGTCTGTTCATTCGTAGACTGCACCCCGATTTCAAGCTGTATCAGTCCCGGACGCATCGACTCAATCAGCTCCAATTCTTCTTCATTCAGCAAATCTGCCGCCACTTCAAAATGAAAATTCGTGATTCCTTTGTCATGCTCCTTGATATATTTCCAAATTTCAATCGCATGCTTATGGTTACAGTTAAAAGTTCGATCCACAAACTTCACCTGCGGCACTTTCTCATCAATAAAAAACTGAAGTTCTTTTTCTACCAATTCAAGTTTTCGGAAACGCAGACATTTGTCTATCGAAGAAAGGCAGTAACTGCAGGAAAACGGACACCCTCTGCTCGACTCATAGTAGATGATCTTATTCTTAAAATCTGCCATATCGTGATACACAAACGGAACTTCGCTCAAATCCATAACTTCACGCCATGAATTCTGCAAAAATTGTCCCTCTTCTCCACGGTAGGCAATTCCTTTAATCTCTGAAAGCTTCACATCTTTTCCGTGATAATACTCCACCACTTCCAAAAATGTCTTTTCCCCCTCTCCGAAGATCACCCCCGTCACTTCCGGAAGACGTTCCAGCACATCTTTTGTATCGTAGGATACCTCTGGACCACCCACCCAAATTGGAACACTCGGGAATATCTTCCCAAACTCCCGAATCAGTTCTTCCACATAAGACAGGTTCCATATATAGCAGGAAAAACATAAGACATCTGGTTTTTTCTTATATAAATCCATCAAAATATCGTCTATCTGCTGATTGATCGTATATTCTGCAATCTGTATCTCATCCTTATACTGCTGCGCGTACGCTCTCAGACTGTACACAGCCAGATTCGAGTGAATATATTTCGCATTAATCGCCGCCAAAACAATGTTCATAGCATATCTCTCCTTCTCTTTTTGTATCTGAAAATCAAATTTCCTGATATAGTAAAAATGCTATTGTATAGACAATCTCAAACTGTCCATACAATAGCATTTTTCTTTTCGTACGTTACACTTCGAACTCGCTCCATGAACGTTACTTTTGCAGTTAACTCAGCCCAGGCACCCTCACGGCACCCGGAAGGTTCTGCTTAGTGCTGCTTCGTTCCCGACCTGACACGGTTCACAGATTCCCGTCGCGTGAGACCCAAACATCAACGCCACTTTCAAAAGGCAGCTCCACAAATAAAAGCCCTCCGTGTAACATCACCCCTACTATAGCGGATTGTAGGTACAAGGCACCGCTAACGCCCCGGCTGCACGAGTCTATATTATACTCTCCAGACAGTACATTTGTCAATGCTATTCATTGAAATCGATAAATTCTATCACTTCGTCCAAAAATAGTTTTCCATTCAGATGATCAATCTCATGACAAAAACACTTCGCAAGTGCTCCTTCTACCGCAACAATCTTCGGATTGATCAGTTTCAACAGTCCGTCGCCCATATCCTCTATCAGACATTTCACTTTCTCATCAATTACCGTAACTTCTTTGCATTGTTTTCTTAAAATCTCATCATCAAACATTCTAAGCTGTCTTACTGCCATCTTCCATCACCTCTTGCAAAAATCAGTCTTCGTTGCATATATATTATTATAGTGCGCTTCTTTTTCAACTTCAACCAATAATTGTGTATGCAATTCAGTATGTCATTTCGACTCCGCTTTTCGTTTTTCCCTCAACTCTTTAAAAAAATTCCTCACCAACGCACTGCATTCTTCTTCCAACACACCTATTTCCAATTCCACCTGGTGATTGAATTCTTCCATCTGTAGTAAATTCAGAATCGATCCCGCACATCCCGCTTTCGGATTCATACATCCTACAACAACCTTCTTCATTCTGGACTGTACAATGGCCCCCGAACACATCTGACACGGCTCCAATGTAACATACATTGTACAATCCTCAAGCCTCCAGTCGTCCATTTTCTTACTCGCCTTTTTGATTGCCATCATCTCCGCATGCGCAATCGTATTTTTGTCAATTGTTCTGCGATTATATCCACGTCCGATAATCTTATCTTCGTAAACGATCACGCATCCAATTGGAACCTCTCCAAGTGTATATGCTTTTTTTGCCTGTTTGATTGCCTCTTTCATATATTTTTCATCTTTGTTCATCATACACTCACCTTTTGTATCTTCTAACTTCAAACTCCCAAATAAAACTCGTTCTTAATTATACTGATTTCTTCTAAATCTGTCGACACCAATATCCAAAATCATCAAATGTATTCTTTTCTTCTACCGATAATTCAAGATCCGCATCCATAACACGATGAAATTGCGGAAACCCAAATGCTCTGGCTGCTGCTCGCTCTTTTTCATGATAAATTCCAGGCACACCAATCCAGCGGTTTTCCCCTTCCTCAATATACAGGAGATGGTGGTAATTATAAAATCCATGCAGCAAAAAACTATTGTTTGCCAAATGCCACTGTGTTCTCGGTAATCTTGCAAGATCCTGTCTTTGAATTTTCTCGTATGTTCTTGTCTTTGGTGGTATATACGCTTCTACCTCCTCCGTAAACTCCTGCTGTTCCACTAGTTTTTCCACATGCTCAATCAAACTCTCTCGCTCTTTCGTCTCTTCTGTCGTAAGTTCCAACGCCGTCTCTGCATTTCCTCTCATATCTTTTAATTCTTGTCTGTCCTCTAATGCATCTTCTGCCATTTCCTCTGATATCTCTTCCTCATTCTCCTCTTCTGTATCTTCTCTCCACCCCTGCACTTCTCTGTGTTCAGTCACCATATGTTGTATATCCGCTGCTTCCTCTTTCCACATCGCAGCGTATGTTTTCCCAGAATTGTTTTGCAAAATCAGTCCCGCAAGCTCTTCAAACACTTCTTTTCCTCCTGCGTCCTGCGGATCGAACTTTAAAATATAATTAATCACCGGAGCTACATCTTCGATTACTCCTTGCGGAATTCCTATACATTCCTCTCCTTGCGTATAAAACACAAATACACCCAATTTCTTTTCCTGTCCAAAATCAAGGTTCTTTCCATGTATCTGAATTGCACATTTATCCACTCGTTTTTCTAACTTTATAAAACCAACATTTCGGGTCCTGTTTCCATTTTCATACTCGTACAAATACCGGATGATCTGTTTCATAAATCTCATTCCTTTCTTACTTCTATAAGACACTTTATTCATCTTTCAAAAAGAAAAGAACCAAAAAGTGGCAGCATACCGCTGCCACTTTTCTATATGATTGCATTCATCTCCTGGTATAGCCTTTTCGCATAACTGTCTGTCATTCCACAGATATAGTCCGTCACAAGTAGAAGTCTTAAATACAATCTTTCCTGCTCGCTTTTCCCTTGCGCATGACAGTGGTATGCACTCTTATAGTTTTCCGAAATAAACGAAATAATTCGTTTATTGGTCTCACTCAACTCTGTATCCGTATCGTAATCAATTGCCGCCTTTACGAACTTGTCCAACAGAAAATCAAGCATCACAGCCTCCGACATCTCCATCTTATAAATAACCGATGTAGAGAACACATGTCGATATGCGATATCTCCCAAAAGATTCATCAGCTTTTCCCCATATGTCCCATGAAACAAATCATAGCAATATGTCCCACTCATAATTTTCTCATAGTTCGAAGTAAATCCATCCGTCGCACAATTGATCAAAAATCCCTGCATCTGCACAATCCAGTTCTTTACCGCATACTCCTCCGGATTTTTCACCTTTCGCCGCTGCCCGCTCGCATACTTTGCTTCCAATTTCTCCAACGCATGAAAAGAATATTCATTTTCCTCATTTGCAAGAGAAACTAACTCCTCTTTCAACTGATGATAAGAAAGAAATCCTTTCACAAACGCATCTTCAATATCCGCCGTCTTATAAGCAATATCGTCTGCTGCTTCCAAAATATAGGTCAGCGGATGGCGCTTTCCGTTCGTTCCGGTGGTCTTAGCAATCTCCTCATAAAGTTCCTGATCTGCATAGTAATATCCAAGCTTTTTATCCTTGATATTTCCTGTTGTCGTATCGATTTCCAAAGAAGATACCGGATATTTCACGATTGTCCCAAGCAGGGCATACGTCAGATTCATCCCATACTCATCCACAAGATAGTGCAACTTACTGACAAGTCTGAGCGCCTGTGCATTTCCTTCAAAATGGTAAAAATCTTCTCGCATCTGGTCATCCAACACTTGCTCAACACTCTGTCCACAAAATGTCACAACTGGAAGGTTCCTCTTAAACCAATCACGGATCACTGTCTCACCAAAATGTCCAAATGGTGGGTTCCCAATATCATGAATCAAACCCGCACACTGTAAAATATTGCAAATCTCCTCTTTCATCTTCGGCGTAAAATTTAAATCCTTCTGATATGCCAAAATCGATTCCCCAATATTTTGTCCCAAAGATTTTCCAAAAGAGGACACTTCCAAAGAATGTGTCAGCCTCGTCCGAATAAAATCACTTTTATCCAAAGGGAATACCTGTGTTTTGTCTTGAAGCCGCCGAAATGATGCACTCCCAATAATCCGGTGGTAATCCTTTTCAAACTCACTTCGTAGATCTGCTGTCTTATTTCCCCCTCCAAACTCTCTGTTCCTTCTGCTGGATAATAATTGATTCCACTTCATACTTTCACCCCTTTCCTTCACGCAAACTGTTTGCATTAATCCAGATAGATTGGCGGATCATAATCTTTTCCAAGCAGCGCCTTCTTCCGCTCCTGATACCCTAGAAATGCCCACTCCGTCATATCTGTCCATTTATGTTGTTCCTGATCATAAACTTGTACATAACCGATTCGCTTTGGATGCATACGCACACTGTTCGTCTGATATTCTTTTCCAGTATACGGATTAATTTCTCCAAGAATCGGTATTTCTGACTCTTTCACCTCTGCCACCTTCTTTGTATCTGGAGTCCGAAATTTCGGCTTTCTTATATATCCTCTGATTCCACTAAAACCACTCTTCTTTTCCTCCACTTTTTTTGGTATCTCTTTCATCGGTTCTACTACTGGCTCTAGCTGAAGTTCTTCACTCATTTTCACAAGCTCTCCAACAGTAATATCACGCTCTGTGACACGGTTCTCCGATTTAGTTTCCGATGGCTTTTGTGACGATTCTGCCGTGTTTTCTTTCCTCACTTCTCTCTCAGCCAGCTTTGGTTGTTCTTCCGTCACAATCATCTCCACCTGTTCCATAATGCTCAACTGAAAAGAACATCCTAATATCTCTGCAATCATACGCATGTCCTGTTCCTGAAAATTATCTCTTTTTAACCGTTGTGTCATGTTCTGTCTAGACATATTCTTCCCGGTTCGTTTTTCAATCTGCTCTGCCAGCTCTTTGATCGTCATCCCCTTACGACTTAAGATAATTTTCACCTGTTCACCAAATGTCAGATTCTCCATGTCCGTTTCCTCCTTAGTAACTCTCTTCCAAATACTCTTCCAAAGTCATACCTGATTCCATAATTTTCTTTGCATCTTCCTCACCCACATACCGGTAATGCCAAGGCTCATATATAATTCCCGTTTCAGCGGTTTTCTCCGGTGGATAGCGCAGAATAAACCCATACTTATAACAATTTTCTTCTAGCCATTTTGCCTCTTTTGTCTCCGCCTGCTTTTCATCCAATTCCGAATATTGATTGGAAATCAAATCAAGTGCAAGTCCAAGCCCATGCTCACTTGTCCCTGGAAGTGCAACGCTCAATTTGGTATCCTCATATGCATCCCAATAGTTCAACCCAGTATTCAGCCGTTCCTGTACAGAAAGGTTAAAAACTTGTGTCTGTTTTTCAATAGAGCGATACGCTGAACAGATAATAATGTTCATCCCTTCTGCCTCTGCAGCCTTCAGCATACTGTTGAGCGGCTCTGCAATTCTAGAATCCACACTATATCCTTTCGCTACCTCCGTGAGTTCCGGCACATATCCATCTTCCATCGGATGAGAAGAATTTACCAACACCATATTCCACGGCAACTCTTTCTCTTCCTCCTCATATTCCTGATGTACCCGCTCCAACTCTCTTTGAACTTCTTTCGTTTTTTGCCTCTCTTCCTTTCGCACCTCAGCTATTGTCCCTTTCGTCCGTTTTTCCATTTTTTTCTTCTGTCTCATACCACCAAATACATTCCCCAATATCAATCCAAGAACGAGACACCCTACACCGACAGCCATAAGCTGTCTCTTTGTTCTCCGTATTCGTTTTGCTTTTCTCTCCACCAAACTGCTATAATATCTCCACATTTTGGAACTTCGCATACCCTTCTCCTCTTTGTTTCTATAATTCAATCTTTTCTATCGTGTTTGAAAATTCACCGCAATCAGAACAAACCGCAATTTTACAAGGAATATCAGCAACTTCGTACTCCTTAAAATAATATTTCTGAGGAAATTCTTCTGGTTGTTTTATCAGATATGGATTCCCCTCTTTTGAAAACGCAATCTCAAACTGATCTAATCCTAATTTCATGCCAAGCCTAGTTGCTTTCATAAAACTTTCCTTCAGCACCCAGTAGCGATAAAACTCCTCTGCTCTTTCCTCTTCCGTATTCTGCTCCAAGATTCTTTGAAATTCGGACGTACAAAAAAAACGTCTGGCAACATCCAGCCTAACCTGTTTGACACCTTCGATATCGCACCCAAGATACGTCGCATTGCTTTCAATATCCGTAATGGAACAAAGTGCATAATGTCCTGAGTGAGACAGGTTAAAAACCAGATCTTCTGATATGTCATATGCTTCTCGCATCTGCTCATATAATATCCACACCCCTATGCTCAAAGCTTTTCCTTCCTGACATATAATCTTATCCGCCTTTTCCTTACGAAAATCTGGAACTTTTTTGTAGTATTGTAAATATTTTTCTTTCTTCAATAAAGATGTTACATCTGCAACCCATGTTCTAATCATATGTTCAACTTCCTTCATATGCTATAATACCATATGTAATTATTTTTTTTCCATAGAAATTTATTTATTTCTATACTAAAAAGGACAGATTTTTCTCTGCCCTCACTTCATAACCTTGTTTCGCAATTTTCCCCATATAAAAATCTGAAAGTACATATACGCCTTGTCAAATACAAACACCCCCGCCTGCGCTCCGATCAAGACAATCCAAAACATCTTTTCTACTGCTTCTTCTGCCAAAATCAAAGTCGGAAAAATAAGCAGCACCGGAATAAACATGGCATTAAAGATTATGTATTTTCCAATCCACACCGCAACTGTCTTTTTCTGAATCTTGGAACTTTGGGCAACCTTCTCCCAAAGGATCTCGCTCAACACCAAATAAATCCCCATTGCAAGAAATGTAATACAGTACAGACGATTCGGCGCCACAATCAGCCCCACCAGAAAACTTGCTGCCAAAAACGCTGCGCCTGCCTTGATTCCCCATTCCCGCAATACAATCCCGACACAGAATGCTGCCGCTACGATCAGGAACAGGCTGCTTGTCTCAATCACTGCACTCAACACAAGTAAAATGACCGCAAATGCTGCGAGCACTCCTGTGAATGCCATTTTTTTCGCATTTACATGCATGAGCAAAGATCGCCTCCCATACATTCGCACAGTGTGTCTGCACACCATAAATCACAACATAAGTTTCCCGTTCCATACGATGGACGACCATAGCCATATCCCGTATTCTGATAACGCTGTCCTCTAAACTGCAACTGATTTGCATAATTTACATATTCCATATTGTTCGGCTCCATTGCCGCCGCCTGTTTCGCATGATCTACCGCCACAAGATTATTTCCCAAACCCATGTTGGCTATCGAACTGTAATAATACCACATCGCATTTCGATTCGGTATATTAGAAAGCACATTTAATGCCTCCCGGAAACGCCGTGTATTAATATAGTTTCTTGCCGCCTGAAGTTCCACAGTCTCCTGACCGCCTCCGGAATAAGACTGCTGCTGACCACCTGTATAAGATCCGGAAAAACCGCCTTCCCGTTCCTTCATAATCTGATCATACGCTTCCTGAATCTCTTTAAACTTTTCCTCTGCCAGCCCTGACAGCGGATTGTCTACATACGAATCCGGGTGATACTTTCTGCTCATCTCCCTGTATGCTCTTTTTACTTCATCGTTACTTGCGCTTGGTGAAACACCTAACACCTCATATGGATTTGCTATCATAATCTTCTATTCCTCTTCTTTATTTTTTTCCAACTGCTTTTTATCATACTTTTCCCACACGCCTACATACAAAATATTCCTCAGTATGTCCGCATCTTCAATACATGGCAGACGTTCAAACTGACTGGTACATTCTGCCAACACATAGGTCATCATCTCTTTACATCGCTCATCAAAGTCCGGTTCCCCGTACAACGAAATCAATGCGTTATAACTGCCATTTTCCAAATCTTTCTCAACATCGTCATACGCATCTAAAATATAGATAAACTTTCCAAGATAGAATCCCATCCTACGCAGAGTTTTGGTCCACACATCCTGTCTGTAAGTCAATAGTTCTGCCATCAACTCTCCAAAATACCTTGCCGTAATATCAATATTCTCTTCTTCCTGCTCCTCACATGTCTGCAGTTTTTTTAGGCATCTTCGAATTATCCTGCATTTCTTTGGATATTTTTTTTCAATCTCAAGATATGTCTTTCGGAATGCCCGAACTCCAACAAGTCCCGCCTTGCTCTTCTCATCTTTCCAATCATCTGCAAAATGAAAATAGGTCAGCACAATATTCATATCTGCCGCATATTCCGTAATCTCATTATATAGCATCTTCTGCTTTTTCGCCGGATGCACCACACATCGGTGTTCCTCAAGACTCATGTCACTCTCATAAAGAGAATGTAACAGAATCACAAGAAATGTCATATCATAGGTCAACGTCAACTGTCCTAAAAATCCATACTTTTCTCGTAAGACTTTGCACAGTCCACAATAATACGCCTTATATTTGTAAAAATCTTTCATCTTCAGTTCCGGCTTAGACGCTGTCACATATCCAAACAAGATTTTCCCTCTTTCCAATTAAATCATTCTCAAAAAGTAGCATTGACATTTGCATATCTCGCTTATTATATCATACTCTGATTTTCTTTTGGAGTATTTTACAAATATTTTATGATTATATGGGATATTTGCAAAAAAACAAGATATCTTAGCCTCTAAAGCCACGATATCTTGTATATTTAACTTCATTTTAGTATGGAAGAAAAATAACAGAAAATACCATAACTAATATAATTGCCACGATAGACGGAACTGCCGTACGTTTCAGAATTCTCGTAGGGCTTATTCCCACAGTAGATGCTACTATCATGATAACTGCCGCAACCAGTGAAATTGTTCTAGATAAATTCGCAATCATCTGCATTGGCAACGTGATCAGCATTCCATGTACCCCTGCCGTTTCAGCAATTCCAGGAATCATAGCAATTACTGCATAGAACATCGCAAGTCCTCCTCCACTAAGGATTCCAAACAAACATGTCGCTAATCCAAAAATTACCATTCCCTGCAACATAGGATACAGAATCGCCATTAAAATAATCGCAAGACTAGATGCACTTGGCACAACCAATGTGGGCACTGATTTAGACTCCGACAATATCTATTGCCTTTCAAACGAAAACAGTGGTAACTCGATGATTTCTATTCTAGCCGGTGCAAACGATCTCTTTACACCAGAAGATATAAGAAAAAAAGAAATCTCTTTGAAAATACAGGATATTGCCCGATTCAATCTGAAATTCCTTTAGACACTGTTTTAGAAGCATGTAGGATTGCACATGAACATGGCGCAAAAACCATCCTAAAGCCTTCTGCATGTAATTCGCTCTCACTAGAGCTTCTTTCCCATGTTGATATTATTGTTCCAAATGAGGATGAGATTGCAGAACTCTTAGGGAATTGTAACACTTCCCTCGAACAACAAACAGAAATGTTATTAAGTTGTGGCGTAGAAATTGTTATCGTGACTCTAGGCGCTCGAGGATGTTATGTCAAAACAAGAGAATGGAGTGAATATTTCTCTGCCATCTCATTCCCATCTATAGATAATACCGGAGCCAGCGATGCATTTATCAGTGCATTTGCCTCCTATCTAATGATGGGATACAGTATCCAAAATGCTGTACGTATCGCTTCCTACGCTGCAGGTTTTTGCATTCCCCGAGAGGGTATCGTACCTGCTTTAATTGATAAAAACAGTTTAGAATCTTATATACGTCAGCGTAATCCTGAATTATTACAAAAAAAGACCGCATTAGTATTATATGAAATAGTATTGAATATAATAGCTCCTACCATAAAAGATTGCACTTCCATATCATAACATTTTCTTTTCTGCTTTATTAACCATTTATATTGAAGCAAAAACACCCACACACAATCCAAATTACTTCAATCAATGCATACATTTCTTTACCTTATTTTATAAGTGCATCTATTTTTGCATTCTTTTCTTCTTTTGTGATAATACCCATTTCACATTGTTGCTCGATTCTTCTGATTTCTTCAAAATTATCCACTTTTTTCTTGGCGATGCTGATTTCGAAATTGTATTCATCCTGAGTGATGACATCCATTGCAAGCGCACGGTCGAGCTTTGTTTTTTCCTCTGCAAACTCTGCTTCAACTTTTGCTTTCTCTCTAAGAACTGCATTTTGTTTCATGCGTTTTTCCAATTCAACCAACTGTTCTTCCAATTCCTGTTTTCTTGTCAGTTTCGGATCCATCATGGTCAACAAATCACTAACATCAAGATTTCCCATATCCCCTGTCTTTACAACATAATCAACATATTTCTTTCCAATCTGTATATATGCCGCATCTAGCTCCTGTTCAATTACATTAATCTGCATTTTTAAAGAATTTAATTCTGCATTATCCTGTACAGATGTACCTGCTGATGCCCCCACATTTGTTGCCGACTCTACAAGGCTATCTCCTACATTTTTTACTGTCTTTAAAGCTTTATCTAAAATTCCCATTTTCTTATATCTCCTTTAAAACTTACTTCCACATACATTGCATTTCCATCTTTTACCCAAATCGTCTGCACCTAAAATTCCAAAAACTCCGATTTTCGCATACTTTCCTACTGTTGAAATTTTTTGGACATTCTTACTTCCACAGACAGGGCATGACATATGGAATTGCTCTTGTCTCATTTTTTCATTCGTCTCATCAATGCGTCCTTGTTCTTTTGCATCGTTTTCTTTTCTAATTTCTTCTTTCTTACTACCTACCTCAGCATCATAGTTTTCGCCAGCTTCAATTACTTGAATGAGTTCTTTTCTCGCTTCTTGCGATTTAAAAAATGAACCATTCGTCATCAGATACTCCTGGGGTACAGGCTGCATATTACTTCCGCAAACTTTACACATTGTCTGATTATCTTTTGATTTTATATTTTCAATATTGGCACATTTTTTACAATAATAAAACATTTCTTTCACCTCTTTTCTTTCGTCAATCCTTTTCATAACTGTTATATTTCTTTTATGGGTGTATATATGCTCATATATAATGATACCATATATTTATGATTCTTACAACTAATGGCATACTAAAATATAATAATTTCATGGAGGTAAACACACATGAAAAAAGAAAATCCTTTACGGCATCTTCCGTCTGCGCAAAAATCATACGGAAAGATACAAATACATTTAGCTGATATTCTAAAAGAAAGAAACATCTCTCTAAACCAATTATCTTTTCGAGCTGAAATGCAAAGGACACAATTAAGAAATTACCGCGATAATAAAATCCAACGCTTAGACATTGATATTTTATTGAGATTATGTTATGTATTGGATTGCGACTTATACGAACTCATTGAATACATTCCACCTGTTCAAGACGAAGAGTAGATATATGTCTTCACCATATAATGATTTTAAAGTCATAGAATAAATAGCATATATCTCGCTTCCGTCATCCCATAGTTTTAATGTATCCAAATACCACTCTCTATGCCTTGTCAACCATCTCCCATCATCCATGACAGATACATCCTCAACTTCTTCTCCTATATGGAGTCTGCGAGGATAACAGTCAAGAATATCTTTTATTCCTGTCATATCATCTGTAACTGGTTCTAAGAGTATTGCAACAAATCCGCTTTTCCCAAGTTCCCTTTCTTTCAGAATATTTTCTACTTTATTCAGGATTCCATTCGGAAGCTGATATTTTCTTTTAAACAAAGGTTTCAGTCGCCTTAAAAGAATAAGTTGACTTTTTGAGTAGATTTTAATGTACATTTCTTTCACCTCTTTTCCTACATCTATATTTAAAAAATAATATACGTTTGCAAAAAAAGACAGTATCAGGAACATACAAATCTCTTTTCCAATACTGTCTTTTCAAATTTTATTCGGCTATTTTGGTCTTTTTATTTGCCTCGCGACCAATTTGCGACCAATTCTGCGACAAACATGACTGTTCTTCGGATTTCCTTGTCTGCCTTTCCGATTTTCTCTCTCAACTATTGAAATGCTGAAAAACCGCCATTTTACGCACAAAAAAACCACCGCCCCCGAAGCTCTCTCGACTTCAAAAACAGTGATTTCTACCTGCGCCTTCAGGGGTTCGAACCCTGGACACCCTGATTAAGAGTCAGGTGCTCTACCAACTGAGCTAAAGGCGCATCTCGCATTATTGAATTTATTCTCTTTAACGCAAGGAATATTATATAATAATTTTTTTATAATTTCAAGTGCTTTTTTTATTTTTTATAGAATTCCTCTGCTTTTTCTCTGAATATTCGCCTGAAATGGCATTGACTTGTTTCTTTTTCGCCCACAGCCTCAGCCAGAACAGCTAAAACTGCAGGTAATCAGATCCGGTTCAACCGGCAATAGATTTTACAATGAAATTTTTTCTTCAAACTCTTCCACCGTTTTCGCTTGGAATGCCATCTTCGTCCACTGCTTCAGCACTTCCAACTCCTGCTGGCTTTGAATTTTGTCGCAAATTGTTTCCGAAACAGTCCCAAGATTTTGCAAATACAAAAGCAGTGTCTCCTTGCATCCTTCCACGCGCCCTTCCGCACGTTCATCCTTCAGCATTTCTTCAAAAATCATAAAACGTTCCTCCATCTCTCTGTCTGCTTTGACCTCACGAATAAATTTCTGAAGCCTTTCCACATATGAATCGTGGAATTCTCTCTCACTTCCCTCAACATCTTCTCTTATATAGTTCAGAAGTGTTACAAGCTCCTTTGGAACTTCACTTTCATTCTTTCCATGCGTATTTAAAAATACAATGGTTCTTCCATCCACAAACTTCACTTCAGCAGACTCTTCGCATTTCATCCGTAAAGTATAACGATACTTCCCTTCTCCAAATGGATCAAAATCACAAATGAAAATGACGTATGTATTCGGAAGTTCTGCATAATCCTCACCCGACAACAGCATCTCCATGTCCATCTGACTCTGATAATAACGGCTTCTCTTTCCAAGTGCCGGTTTCTTTTCTACTTGCATCTCTACATTATAACGTGTCTGCTTTTCGTCCTTCACATACACATCAAGACGGACGCCTTTATACTCCGGATGATAGACGATGCTCTTTTCTTTACTGATTTCCACACGATCGATTGGAATCTGCAGTACTCGCTCCAAAAGCCCCTTGCAATTTCCCTCGTCCATCATGACTGCCCCAAACATGAAATTATCTTTAATTGTAAGTTCCTTTAACTGTTTTTTTCTTCCCATACGACTCCTCCATATGCAGAGGAATTCTATAAAATAATTTTAACAGAAGAAATCTGTATCCACCAGTTTTAATTTTATTTTTTCATAATAACCACATTCCCCAATAACGATTCCTCTTTGTCCATTCAAATAGATAGAGTTCCTCTAAATATATATCAGATACAACGAAAATCCCCAAAAAGATTAATATCATAATTTCGTTTCCTTATTAAGCTATAATTAAGGGAGCAAAAAAATTTGCTCCCTTAACACGCATCTTTCTTAGATACTTCTTTTCTTTCTTTTAAACACCACTACTGCTCCGGCTACCATCAGCATCATCCATACTATCGACAATGCTTCATCGCCTGTCTTCGTTGCTTTATCTGCGCCACCATTTGGTTTTGTATTTCCCTGCTGACCGCTTTCTCCTTGAGCTGAATTTGGTTTTTCTGGATTTGCTTTCTTTTCTTCCAATCCATCCATCGCCGCACGAAGCATCTTTTCCGCCTCTTTCACTTCCGTCTCAGATGCATTTCCGTTTCCAAATACAGCCTCTGCCTTTGCAAGCACCGTACGGAATACTACTACTGTTTCTTCGGTATACTTGGCAAGATCAATTCCTTCGGCTTCTTTGAGAAGTTCCTCTAATTTGCTCTTATCCGGAATCAATCTCAGTCCAAAGATTGCCTGAAGCAGTGTGTCATATGCTGCATTTACCTGCTCCTGTGTGGCTTCTTGATTATCGTATACAGACTGTGCCGCCTCTCTTGCTGCCATAAACGCATCTGCTGTTGCCTTTGTATACTCATCAATTTTTTCCACATATTTTTGTGAATCTTCGAGTAATCCTTTTAATTTTGTCTTATCTGCCAAAACAACATCTTCCAGTCCGTCTATCGCTGCCAATAATGCTTCTCTTGCAGCGTCAATTTCTTCCTGAAGTACATTGCCGTCTGCAATGATTTCCTCTGCTTTTGCAATCGCATCTTTCAGTACCTGTACAGATTCCGGTGTCTTTCCTTCTGTATTTGTTGTTTTTGCAAGTTCTAAGGCAAGCGCTAAGTCATCTGTGTTCCCTGTAAATCCTAACAGATGTACGTTTGCAAGAAGTGCTTCATAAGCGGCGTCTACCGCTGCCTGCTCTGCTTTTTCATCTGCCATTACCGCTTTCGCCTCTGTAAGCGTTTTCTCAAACAACGTTTTCACAACATCTACAACATCCGCATATTCCGCCTTTTCTTTTTGACTTTCCGCATACGCGATAAGTGCTTCTAGCTTCAACTTATCTACCTGTTGTACATCTACGCTTGCATTTCCATAAACTGTGTCTTTGTTTGCCGGATTGACCAAACCATCTTCCGTCTCTACGACCGGTGATTTCTTACCAACTGTTGGATGTGAACACCATTCCGGCATGCGTACAATAAAATCATATGAAGATTCAGATTCTGCAAGTGTTCCTTTATACGTAAGTACTTTATTTCCTTCACTGATAGATTGGAATGTCAAAATATCCTTTCCTCTCTCAAGTCCCGGATATAAAATATCCAATGTCGCGTCTGAAAGTTTTTCTGCATTTGTTGCCGGTTTCTTTAATGTAACTGTCGCTGTAATCTCGTCGCCCGGTTTCGGGTTCTTTGGTGAAATTACAATTTTCTCAATCGCACTGTCTTCTTCCTGTAAAACATCCTGCAGACGATACTCTGCATAATTCATCGGAGCTCCATTGTCAACATGTGTTTCGTATAACAATCCAATGTTTCCATCCGGAAGTTCTGTCAAGCATGAATAAATGAATTCATCTCGATTAATTTCATAACGATATTTCCAATCTACCGTATACTTTTCACTTCCGTCTGTATTTTCATTGATCAATCCAATACGCATCACACCATTTTTACGAATTTCTCGATGTTCCGGAGACGATAAAATCAAAACTGGTTTGCCTTCAATTGTTTTACTGTAATTAATCACAGATACCATTGAATTACCGCAATAAGCAAGCTGTGGATCCTCTTTAAAAGCTCCATATGTAATTCCATCTTCACTGTCTGCATATCCCACATAACCTGTCGTTCCTCTTGCATACATACGGACACTTCCATCCGGAAGCTCGACAAATTGTGCTTCACTTGTCTTTCCCGGATTCAGGGATTCACTTGTTGTCAATGTTGTGACCGGACCTTTCTTCCATGTAATACCGTTGTCATCACTATAGAGAACACTTGCCCTCTCACCTCTTCCTGCCACTGTAGAATATACCGGAATCAAAATACGTCCTGCAAATTTTCCTTTCTGAATCACATGTCCCCGTCCCGGTCCAAATCCTAAGAATTTTTCATCTTTATCTTTCAGTTCATTTAAAATCTGAGGAGATGACCAAGTTTTTCCTCCGTCTTTACTTGATGCCATCCACAAATAAGAAGTGCGATATACTTGCAGTTCGGAATCCTCATAGAAAATATTCATCGGAACGTTTTTCCCATTATATTTCAAATTCGGATCTCTTTGCTCAACAGTCAATGCCTGTCCGTTTTTATACAAATTAAATTCTTTGTCAACTGTGTACTCTGTCGCTTTATTATTTGTGAAATCCCATACTGTACCGTCTTCTTTGATGCCCATCGTAAAATTGTTCATATTTGTGACATCTTTTCCTTTTTCTGTCAACGCCAAATATTTGTTTCCGTCAGCTTCAATCATTCCGGAGCCTTCTTTGCTCTGTCCTGAACCAGTTCCGTATGGGAACGCATCTGCCATCAAGAAAATTGTTCCATCTTTTGCCTGTACAATTACCGGATCTATAAATGATGCACTGTTTTTATTGACTACTCCCGGTTTATCAGAAATATCGACAAAATGGAATGGAATCGTTGCGTCCTCCCATTGACTCTGACCTGCCGGTCTGAACGCTACTGTTGTATCTAAGTTATTCGGCGAGTCTGCCGCACTTCCAAATCTCGCATCTGCTGCCGCCATCAATCCACCATCTGCCAATGTAATCAACGCCGGAATACGGAAATATCTCGAACCCGATTCATCAAACACACCGTCTTCCTGTGGTTCTTCAGGTTCCGGCACATAACGTCCTGTCTCAAATGCGCCTATATCCGGCATCATATCGAGCTTATTTCCAAAAAAGTCTTGTCCCCCCGCATCACTGACTGGTTTTCCTGCATCAATTGCCGGAGAACTGTCTTGCAGTTTATATCCGTCAAATACACTTCTGTCATAAACATTTCCATTTTCCTGTGCTCCTGCAGGCGCTTTTCCACCGTTTACAAATTGCGGATCTTCCGTAATCGCATTTTCATCTTTTGGAATGCTCGAATAATTATAATAAACATTATTGCTCCAGTTTGCCTGAATTCTTCCCCAGTTACATACAGAAGCCGGAGCTGCTTCTTTTCCATCATAATAGAAAATATTGTTATAAATATTACTCTTTCCTCCGGACATACGATTTACCGGAACGTTTTCTTTCATATAGAAAACATTGTTGTAAATTTCTCCATTTGGATTACCGGAAAGATTCAATACACCTCCCAAATCATTCTGACTGATATTATAACGGAAAACAGTATTCACCGCCTGTCCAAGACAGAACATAACACAGCCCCCTGCATTGTTAGAAGAATAATTATATTGATAAATACAATTATCCCCCGAATCCGCATCCCATGCCTGACTGTCTGGGCTCAAATAAGAGTCATAGCACTCATTATACTGGAATAACGGCGTTTTACATTTCCATGGCCAAATGCCTGCTGCTAACATACCGCCTCTGTTTTTATGACCGTTTTTATCACTAACCGGATATTTATAAATTCCATTATTCATATCCCTTGAAAATTCTTTCACAACATTACGCTCTACCAGAGGACGGAAACAATACATCATTGTAATACCGTCTCCACCAAGGTCAGAAAGATAGTTATTCCGAACAACAACATTTGTAGAACCATATGTTCTCACCGTATCATCCGGCAATTCTGCCGTCTTAAATTTATCCAAGTAACATGTATATCCTACTGCAATTCCCCAGCGGTTCACATTATCCAAAGTACATCCCTCAATCAAAACATCATCATATTTTGCAATACCTGTTGATAAATCCTTCGGCTGTGCACAGACCATATAAATACCGCCATTACACATATGCTTGTTATATACATTTCCCTGTATATTTCTGATATCGAGATTACGAAGCACAATATGATCTGCTGTTCCGATATTCTGAGTGATTCCCGCTACTCCGGTTCGATCCATTCTATCTGCAGAATTATACTCTTCTCCTTCTGCAAAATTTCCTTCATTTGTCATTGCAATATTGCTGATTTCTATATATTCCACGTCATATAATAGAATACAAGAAGATACTTCTCCTCGCAGAACATGACTGCTGCTGTCCAAAGAAGCCAAATTATAATCTTGATACCAAACCCCTTTTCCATTTGTATTGATAAGCGGCAGTGGTTTGGACTCATCTCCATAACTGCTGATAATAATCGGTTTTTCTTCTGTTCCGGAACCTTTTACATGAATATACTGATCTTCAAACACCGATCCACGTTCCAGCAAAACCTGATCTCCTGGCTGCAATTCCAACTTATTAATTTGATCCAGCGTCTTAAAAGCTTCCTCAGCACTCATACCGGAATTTTCATCATTTCCATCTGAACTGACATAATAAACGTTGTTCTCGGCAACTGCAGTTTCATTCATTTCCACCACTGTATTTTTTGCAGTTTGTGCTTCCGAGCCTTCTTCAGCAGACACATCCACTGACAATGCCATATTCAAAACCATTGTCGCCGCTAACATTCCTGCTAAAAATTTTTTTCTGTTTCTCATACGTTCCTTCCTCCTTTTGAATTGTTGATTTCGCACACAAAACCGTTGATTAATTTTGTGTTTTCATTACTATATAACAAATATTATCAAATTCTATTTTTATTTACCACCAAGATAGTTGGGTTATGTTTAGATATATTGCGGTTTTTTTGTTCTATTTCCACACACTGCGCTTGCACATTATAATTGTTAGCTGTATGATAATAAAAGAATCTATTTCCTCTTTTTTATAAAGATACAAAAAATGAAAGTGAGTTGACAATTATGAGTACGGAACGTTATGAAACATTAACAGAAGATGTCTCTTTTGATTTTTTCAAACTGATATATGCTTCCACAGCAAAATATGAAGGAGATTGGCATAGTACACTCCATGCACATCAGTGTACAGAACTTTTTTATGTAACTGCGAATCACGGACAATTCCGCGTTGGAAATACATTTTTCCCTGTCCGTTCTGATAACTTGATTATCGTAAATTCCAATGTAGAACACACAGAACTCCCTTCCGAGGACAGTCCTTTGGAATATATTGTCCTTGGAGTAAGTGGCGGGGATTTTCTTCTTTCAAAAGGTGGTGATAATCGCTATTGTGTCATCGATTGTTCAAAAGACAATCAGATTATCCGTGATTTAATGGAACAGGTTCTTACAGAAGTAAAAGAAAAATCCCCCCATTACACAATCACAGTCGACGCACTCCTCCAGCTTTTATCAGTCCATCTTTTACGAAATAAAAAAATTACAGTTGTACAGCCTCTAACAAATAAAACAAGCATACAATGTGCAGCTGTCAAACGTTATCTTGACGAACATTTTAAAGAAGATATCACTCTGGAAAAACTGGCACGCGTCGCCTTTTTAAACAAACACTATTTGACTCATATATTTACACAAGAATATAAGATTTCTCCTATTAATTATTTGGTACACCGCCGTATCGAAGAAGCCCGCTATTTACTAGCACAAACAAATTACAGAATTTCCGATATTGCAAATATGCTCGGATTTTCTTCCAACAGCTATTTTTCTCAAACATTTCATAGAGTTGTTGGCGTTTCTCCTTCACAATTTCGTTATCAAAATTCAGAATTGTAAATAATACATTTGTTTTCATAAAAAAGCACCGGAGAAATTCTCCGATGCTTCTTTTTTAGTGTGCCAGCACTTCTGCTAACGCTTCCAATTCTTTTCTGCTTGTCTCATTCAACGTAGATTTAATCGTTACCACAGGCTCACAAATTGTAATATTTTTCATTTCTTCCAAAATCGCTCTCATCTGTTTTGCTGCCGAAGGTGCCCAACTTCCGTTTTCAATAATTCCCACTGTACGTTTCTGGTAATTTTTCGCTTTCAAATGATGCAAGAAATCTTCCATACATGGGAATACTCCCGCGTCATAAGAAGCTGCCGCAACAACCAGTTTCGAATAACGGAATGCATCTTCCACGGCCTCCGCCATGTCTTCTCTGGAAAGGTCTGCAATCACTACTTTTTCTGCGCCATTTTTCCTTAACATCTCAACGAACTCTTTTGCCGCTTCTGCTGTATTCCCGTGAATAGATGCATATGCCACAAACACGCCTTCGTCTTCCGGTTCATAACTGCTCCATGTATTATATTTATCAATATAAAATGCAAGATTTTCTTTTAAAATTGGTCCATGAAGCGGGCAGATCATCTTGATGTCCAATGTTGCCGCTTTTTTCAACAACGCCTGCACCTGCGCGCCGTATTTTCCTACGATATTAAAATAATATCTTCTTGCTTCACACGCCCATGGCTCTTCCACATCAAGCGCTCCGAATTTTCCAAATCCGTCCGCTGAAAACAAGATCTTTTCTGACTGTTCATATGTCACCATGACTTCCGGCCAGTGCACCATCGGTGCCATAATGAACTGCAATGTATGAGCTCCGAGATTCAGTGTATCTCCTTCTTTTACAACAACAGATCTGCCCGTGAGATCCACATCAAAGAACTGAGACATCATAGCGAAAGTCTTTGCATTTCCTACAATCTTCATATTCGGAAATTTGTCAAGCAATGTTTTTGCATTCGCTGCATGATCCGGTTCCATATGGGAAACCACAAGATAATCAATCGTTCTTCCTTCCAGTACAGCGTCAAGATTTTCCAACCACTCTTTTGTAGCTCTTTGATCCACTGTATCCATCAAAGTAACTTTTTCGTCTAAAATCACATATGAATTATAAGAAACTCCATTCGGAACTACGTACTGACTTTCAAACAAATCCAAGTCTTTATCGTCTACACCAACATATAAAATAGAGTCTGTAATTTTCGTATCTTTCATCTTGCACTCTCCTTATCTTCATTCTCTAAAACATTCTAAAGCCAAAAAAAGAGCGAAAACCTTATTCTTTTAAGACCTTCACTCTCATTCCTTCAATGCCGCAGACCGGAATCGAACCGGTACGGGAGTATAAGTCCCGCAGGATTTTAAGTCCTGTGCGTCTGCCTGTTCCGCCACTGCGGCAAAAGAAAAGTATGGATGGAGAAGGATTCGAACCTTCGAAGGCGGTGCCAACAGATTTACAGTCTGCCCCCTTTGGCCACTCGGGAATCCATCCATATATGTCAGTCTTTATTAAGCCTGACAATATATATTTATATCATATTTTTTTTAGAAACGCAATACTTTTTTAAGATTTATAAGTCATAACTACCGCAGAATATTTTCCCATGTTCAGAACGACTTCTCCATCTTCCACAAGGTACTGCTCACTGTCCATCTTATATCCATGTTCATAGCTATATATATTACTCTGCATTTTACATTTCATCGGAACTTCCGCTCTCCATACCGGCACGGTCACTTCACTTAATTCACTTCGGTTGTGGATAATGATGATTACCTTTTCTGTTTCTGTAAAACGCCCATACGCCAAAAGATTTTCTTCTCCGAGCAGAATCTCCAGCGAACCATAACGAAGTGCTTCACTCTCTTTGTGAATCCGTATAATATCTTTGTGAAATGCAATCAGTTCATGATTTTCATGCCCCCACGGATAGGTTCTCCGATTATCCGGATCGGTAAAACCACACACACCTGCCTCATCTCCGTAGTAAACCGTCGGAGCGCCGACCCATGTCATCTGCATAATGACTGCCTCACGCATAACCGCCTCATTTGTATATTCGCTTGCCGACTCATATCCCAGCTTATCAACTCTTCCAACCATATGATTGGTACGCGTCAGGAAACGTGAATGATCGTGGTTAGACAATTCGTTCATCGCCACATACAAAGATGGTGTGAGCATGTTTGCCATATGATATTTCATCGCCTGAATGAAATAATCGGCATTGCCGCGAAGTTCCACTCGATCTTCATCACTGTGTTTTTCCATTCCCGTCAGGAACCATGTGACCGGCTCCATAAACGCATCATAGTTCATCACAGTATCCCACTCATCTCCCTGAAGCCATTCACTCGGATCACCATAATGCTCCGCCAAAATAATGGCATCTGGATTTGCCGATTTTACGGTCTCTCTGAACTTTTTCCAAAATTCATGATTGTATTCATTGCTATGTCCCAAATCTGCTGCAACATCAAGTCTCCAGGCATCAATATTATATGGAGGCGACACCCATTTTTTCCCAATGGAAAGAATATAATTTTCCAGTTTAACAGATTCCTCATAGTTCAATTTCGGCAGTGTATCGTGCCCCCACCAGCCATCATAATTTCCATTGTAAGGCCATTCTTCTCCAAAGAACTGGAAGAACTTCCGATATGGACTTTCCTCAGATATATATGCTCCTGGCTCATAGCCATCTGCTCCTTCATAAATCCGCTCACGGTCGAGCCACTTATTAAAAGAGCCACAGTGGTTGAACACACCGTCCAAAATCACCTTCATTCCGCGGCGATGCATCTCCTCCACCAGACGGATAAACAGGCGATTACTCGCTTCTAAATTCTCTTTATCCGTCACGCGGCATTTATATTTTTCAGCATAGCGGTTTTCTCTCTGATCTGCTGTCAGCACATCACCACCGTCATTCACGATCACACCAAAATGCGGATCGATATAATCATAATCCTGAATGTCATATTTGTGATTCGACGGAGAAACAAACAGGGGATTGAAATAAATTACTTCGATCCCCAGCTCTTGCAGATAGTCCAGCTTTTCCAGTACCCCCTTAAGATCACCGCCATAAAATTCCCGCACTCCCATCAGCGCCGGATATTTATCCCAGTCATCCACCTTTGTACACGGCTCTCCAATATACATATACTCACCGGACTCTACATCATTATTTGTATCTCCATTATAAAAACGATCCACAAAAATCTGATACATTACTGCGCCTTTTGCCCAGTCCGGCGTTGCAAACCCTGGAGCGATGGAAAATGCGTAATATCCGATTATCTCGTTTGTGACACCGTATCTGTTGTAATAACAGATCTCCTCTCCTTTTTGTATCTCAAAGCAATATCGGAATGTATCCTCTCCCATTCTCCAGTTCACTTCATAAAAGTCAAATTCACCCTTTGTATATACTTTTTGCAAATCATATTTCGCGTCTCTGGTCAAAAGGCGAACGGCATCTACATCATCTTTCGCAGTGCGAAAACGCAGCGTGATTGCCTCATTTGCATCGGGCTGCGGGGGAATGACATACGCCCCCGTCCCGTCACAAAACAGTGCCTGCTCATTCATATTTCTTATCCTCTTTCCTAAGACTCAGCTATTTCTTCATCAAACAATGCACTAAATTCTTCTCTCGTGATCTTCTCTTTTTCAAGAAGCAAGTCTGCACAGGACTCTAATACATGATTATATTTTTGAATGATCTCTTTCGCATTCGCATAGCATTCGTCTATAATCTTCTTCACTTCACGGTCAATCTTTCCTGCGACTTCCTCTCCATATCCTCTTGAAGCGTGGCCGAAATCCCTTCCCACAAACACTTCTTCACTGTCGCTGTCATAGTTGACAAGTCCAAGTTCTTCAGACATACCAAACTTCATGACCATAGATTTTGCAAGCGCTGTAGCCTGCTTGATATCCTGTGAAGCCCCTGTTGTAATATCGTCAAACACAAGCTCCTCTGCAATACGTCCGCCAAGCGCTACCGTAATCTCCTGTAACATCTTTCCACGTGTATTGAACATCTCATCATTTTCCGGAAGCGGCATCGTATATCCGGCAGCACCCACTCCGGTAGGAATGATAGACACGCTGTAGACAGGTCCCACATCCGGAAGCACATGAAATAAAATCGCATGCCCCGCTTCATGGTAAGCCGTAATTTTCTTTTCTTTTTCAGATACCACTTTACTTTTCTTTTCTGCTCCAATTCCAACCTTCACAAACGCATGGCGGATATCAGACTGTTGAATGTATACCCGATTCTCTTTCGCCGCCAAAATCGCAGCCTCATTTAACAGGTTCTCAAGATCTGCCCCCGTAAATCCGGAAGTTGTCTGTGCAATCTGCGCCAAATCCACATCATCACCGAGCGGTTTCCCTTTCGCGTGAACTTCCAAAATCTCTTTTCTTCCTTTCACGTCCGGTCTTCCGACCATCACTTTTCGGTCAAAACGCCCCGGTCTTAAAATTGCCGGATCCAAAATATCCACACGGTTCGTCGCTGACATTACGATAATTCCTTCATTTACACCGAAACCATCCATCTCAACAAGAAGCTGATTCAATGTCTGCTCTCTTTCGTCATGTCCGCCGCCCATTCCGGTACCACGACGTCTTGCAACCGCATCAATCTCATCAATGAAAATAATACATGGCGCATGTTTCTTCGCATCCTCAAACAAATCACGCACACGAGAAGCTCCCACACCGACAAACATCTCTACAAAATCAGAACCGGAAATCGTGAAGAACGGAACACCCGCTTCTCCTGCCACGGCTTTTGCAAGCAATGTCTTTCCTGTTCCCGGAGGTCCCACCAAAAGAACACCCTTCGGGATTCTGGCTCCCACCTGAATGTATTTCTTCGGACTTTTCAAGAAATCTACGATTTCTTCCAATTCTTCTTTTTCCTCTTGAAGCCCTGCAACCTGCGCAAATTTCACCTGCTTATCCGAACCACTTGTCATACGCGCACGGCTCTTTCCAAAGTTCATCGCTTTTGCATTGGCACCGCCGCCCTGCCTGTTCATCATCATAAACAAGAAAATCACAACCCCGACCATCAAAAGCGTCGGAAACATCGTGGTCATAAACCATGACTCTTTCGGCACATCGTCAAGTGTGCACTTTACATCTGCTTTACTCAACAACTCCTGTATCTCATTTACATCAGAAACATTCAGATATTTGACGTCTTCGCTCTGATCTTTCATCTGAATCTCAAGCCGTCCAGTCGGCACCTCTTTATTCTGCCGGATGATGACTGAATCCACATCTCCATCCTGAACTGCCTGCGTAAATTCCTGATACGTATATTCACGCTGCTTCATGTTCATCTGGCCAATAAACCAGTACACTAATAAGGCAAGCGCCACAACCATAAAGATTGAAGCACCTCCCATTCCTCTGCTTTTCTTACTATTCAATTCTTAGCTCCTTCCTACTCCACACCTTCTACAACACCGATGTATGGCAGATTTCTATATTTTTGTGCATAGTCAAGTCCGTATCCCACAACGAATTCATCCGGAATATTGAACCCTACATAATCTACTTTTACATCGCGCACACGTCTCTCCGGCTTGTCAAGCAGTGTGCAAAGTCTCATACTCTTTGGTCCTCTCTTTGCCAAAATTTCAAGCAGGTAAGACAGCGTTCTTCCGGAATCAATAATATCTTCCACAACAATTACGTCTTTTCCTTCCAATGTCTCATCTAAGTCTTTGGCAATCTTTACAACGCCGCTGGATGTCGTTCCGTCCCCATAACTGCTCACACTCATAAAATCCATGGATACCGGAACTGTAATTCTTTTTGCAAGTTCACACATAAAAAATACGCCACCTTTCAGCACACAGATAAGGTGTACTTGTTTTCCCGCGTAATCCTCACTGATCTGCTTTCCAAGCGCCTCAATTCTTGCATCTACCTCTTCTTCTGATACTAATACTTTAATTGTCTCTGCCATGATTCTTCTCCTTCGTTTATTTGTATTTCTAATATTGTTTTTGTATTCTTAGTTACCCGGTAAGCGCTGCTCGTACGATAACCGACAACCCACAATATATGACTGCCTTCTGCGATCAAGGGAATCTTTCCTCTTTCCTCCGCCGAAATCTTCTCATTGATAAAATAAGACTTCAGTTTCTGCGTCTTGCCATCGCTATGAATCGCCAAGTAATCTCCGGGCTTTCTTGTTCTAATACTCACCGCGTCCCTTATTATATCATAATCAAACCATTTCGTGTAAACTTTTTCAGAAGCCTCCTGTGGCACTTGGTCTGCCACGAATACGCGGCTTTTGATCTGCCAGCCACACCATTCACACAAATGTGTTTCCTGCCCTTCACAGTCCAATATTTTCTCTTCTGCTTTTTGCGGTCCAGGCTCTGTTTTTTTCCTGCACACAACACCGTCATACGTCCTCCAGGCTTCCATATCATACGGCAGATCCACCCTTCTTCCGACTTGCTTTTCAAACAACTCCTGAAGCATCTGCAGATGAACAGCTTCAATATCTTTCTCTCGCCTGCAGACTTCCCAAAGTACCTTTTTCAAAACAAATGACTGTATCACATGCGGAATCTGTTGAAATTCAGCCTGCAGGATAACAGTCCCTGTTTCTTCGGTTCTAGTACACTGCCTCCACGAAATCTCAGTCTGCTCTTCCAAAAATCCTTCAATCTCCCTCAGCCGCTCCATTGTCTCATTAATGTGAGTAACTATCCTTTTATTCACCTGCTCCTCAAAATACGGCAAAATGTGATTCCGGATACGGTTTCTCATGTACGCATCACTTTTATTGGTCTCATCCACACAAAAGACAATCCCCTCTTCTTCCAGATATTTCTCAACCTCACCACGCTCCACTGCAAGAAGCGGACGAATCACATTTCCATTTACCGGACGTATGCCGCCAAGCCCTTTCAGACCTGCTCCGCGAGCCACATTCATCAGAAATGTCTCTGCATTGTCATTTTGATGATGCGCAAGCGCAATTTTAGTTCCTCCATATCGCTTCAAAGTTTTCACAAAGGCTTCCCGGCGCACTTCACGCCCCGCCTCCTCCAAAGATTGTTTCCTTTTTTTTGCAATTAATGCAACATCTTCCCGATAAATTTCACATGGGACACAATGCTTCTCGCACATTTTTTTTACATACATTTCGTCCGCATCCGCATCTATCCCTCTCAATCCATGGTTCACATGAACACAGACCAACTCAAACGGAATCTCTTTTTGCAGCTGTATCAATACAAAAAGAAGGCATATAGAATCTGCACCTCCTGATACGCCTACAATTATCTTATCGCCATTCTCGATCATATGCCATTTTTCCACATACCTTCTTATTTTTTCTAACATTATCCACATTTTCCTTTGTAATTATTCACTCGCACTAATTTTATCTTATTCCTTTTTATTTTGCAAGACTCCACATGCCCACGACCATAATCGTCATATCATCCAAAGGGATCTCCCCGGAACATTCCAAAACCTGCTCTAAAATGTGATGCGCCATCTCTTTTGGGTTGGTTATGCTTGTCCCCTCGATGATCATTTTCATGATCAGCTCCTGCTCTCCAACCGGAAGCGCATCAAGCACCCCATCTGTCACCATCACAACAAAATTCCCATCGCACAAGCTTCGCACAACACAATCCACCTCCAATTTAGGCAAAACTCCTATCGGAAGACTGGTTGATTTGATTGTCTCTACCTTATCCTCATATTTTACAAACGTAGTGGATGCCCCCGCCTTCACAAACTCACATTTCCCACTATACAGGTCAAATACACTCATATCAATTGTAGAAAACCGCACCTCTTCGCGCCCCATCACCAGCGCTGTATTCAACATCTGAATTGCTGTCTCTTTCGGGAATCCAGCTGCCAGAAGTTCCTCTAACATTTCCACCACCATGGCGCTTTCCTTAAATGCTGCTTCCCCTGCCCCCATTCCGTCGGAGAGTATGATGCCCTTCCTGCCGCCCGGCATCTCCATCATCGAAAAGCTGTCCCCCGATATCTTACGGCATCCCTTTCCGATTTTCGCAATTCCCTGAAGCGTATGAAAACGTGGCCCTTCCACACAGGTGACTGTACAATACTCTTCTCCAAGCACCGGCCTTTCATCGCGGTCCGCCACCATCTTTCTTCCGACACACTCCGATATGATCTGCACAAGCTCTTTCGTGGATACACACTGCCCTTTGATAGATTTTGCCGTAACATGAACCTCATATTTCCCATCTTCTGTCACAAAAAATACCGTACTTAAAAGCCGTACCCCAATTTTGGAAAATCTCCCCCGTATTTTCTTTTCCAAATGCTCGTCCGCAAAAATACTGGCGTCCAGTTCTCTTGTGGCATGCTGAATCATCTGGGCAAATGTGTCAAGCTGCACCGCACATCCTTCCCTGTTCTGTGCCATTTTATTATTCCACATCAGATTCTGTCTCGCGCCTTTAAACACCTCAAGCGCCGTCCGCAAAAAGCGCGGCGCCTGCACACATCTTTTCTGTATCTTACGTTTCACCTCAGTGTTCAGTTCCACACCATATTCTTCTATGGTACAAAAAATCTCATGTACCATCTGGTAGGTCAAAAACGCCTCTTGTCCAAGACACACTTCTTTATTCGCACAATTGCCGCACACTTTCTCATTTACTTTTTCGTACATTTCTTCCATTTCCGCTTTTGTAAATAAATCATGTTTTCTCTCCAGCTGCAAAAATACCTTGGTCAATTTTTCCAAAGACTGCACAAACCGATCCATCTGTATCACATATGGGTTCGCCTGCACAGCTCGTCCTATTTTTAACTCCTCCATCATGAATAACCCCTTTTCCAGAAATTCCGTCTAAACAAAAAGAATGTGCTCAAACACATTCTATCTTTTGTATGGTATTATGAAATTTTTCCATTATGGTTCCGGCTCAAACAATATCTCATTCTTGTGGATGAGCCCCAGCTTATCTTTTGCAACATCTTCTATGTACGCATCTGTTCCTGCATACTCTTCAAATTCTTTAATCTCTTCTGTACGCTCTTTTTCTTCTTTCAACTGTGCCGTAAGTTCCGCTTCCTGCTGCTTATAACGCTTGTTCTTTGCCTGAAGTGACATACTTCCCACCGACAATATGATTGTCAATAATAAAATCACACCACATATCGAAAGAATACTCGCTTTGTGACGGCGCATTCTTGTCCGCTGACGTTTATCACGGTTCCGCTGCTTTACACTTCTCATCATTGATACACCCTTATAAATCTATTTTTTGTCCCAATATAGTTATATTACCTTTTTTCCTTTGATTTATCAATAGATTTTTCGTCTTTTTCACGAATCCTGGCAAACAGTTTTTTCCCCATCTCAGACAAAAAATGCAGCACAAAAAATGAACAAACTCCCCCAACCACAACACCTATGGTAAAGAACCAACGTATACTACCATCACTAGTGTCATAGATCTTGACAAACAGATACAAACCTGCCCATACCCAAAAGAAAAAATCTTCTAAAGAAACGAAAAACAGATCGTGTTTTATAAGTCTTCTAAAAACTCTAATGCACGTATAAACCAAAAGTACAATATTGCCCGCCAATAACGCCTGCAAAAAAATGGATATTTCATCACCGATTCCAAGCATAACTCACCTACTTAAATAATTTCATAAAGAAATTCTCGCTTTGACCGGCATTTTGATGGACATCCGAGTACGCAATGCTGTCGATATGTCCGGATAAATCCACTTCCCCTTTTTCTACACTCAGACGATTTACATGCAGATCCTTCCCCTTGACCATGAGCATACCCTGTTCCGTCTCCAGCAATATCTCATTCAAATCAAACGACAGTACATCAAGCACACCTGTAACCATACTTGTCTTTCTATTGTTCACTACCAGCTTATGTGGTTTTTGTACCTGTTTTTCTTCCAAGATTCCACAACCTTTCTCCTTATTTCAAACTGCCGCCGGTATTTTTACCGGAAGTAATATCAATTTTGATATATCCTAATTATATGAAAGGTCTTGCTGTATTATGACTGTTTTATAAATATTTAAACAAATCTTTTGCTTCTTCTTTTTTTGTTGTGTCCTGAATATCCAGCACTTCTACTTTTACATTCTTCGTTCCGAATTGAATCTCAATAACATCTCCCGGCTTTACTTTCACGGATGCTTTGGCAACATTTCCATTCACAAGCACTCTCCCCGCATCACACGCCTCATTTGCCACTGTTCTTCTTTTAATCAATCTTGATACTTTTAAAAATTTATCCAGTCTCATCTTTTCTCCTCCACCTTTATTTTTCTTTTTTTATAACTTTGCACATGACTAAACTGTTTATAGAAAAAAAGAATGTGCCAAGCACATTCTTTTTATCATGAACATTTATTATGCATTTACAGCGTCTTTTAATGCTTTTCCAGCTTTGAATTTTGGAGCTTTGCAAGCTTCAATCTTCATTGTCTCACCAGTCTGAGGGTTTCTTCCTTCTCTTGCTGCTCTTTCACTTACTTCGAATGTTCCAAATCCAACTAACTGGATCTTTTCACCTTTCTTCAGTTCTTCTTCCACTACGTCTGTGAAAGCTTTTAAAGCTTTTTCTGCATCTTTCTTTGATAACTCTGCTTTCTCAGCGATTGCTGAGATAAATTCTGTTTTGTTCATGGATTATGTTCCTCCTCTTATTTCAAACATAGAATGTATTTGTCAATAAATTCTATCGGTTTCTTTGCATGTTTCACACGCTTTTTCTGTATGAATATGCCTTTAAATACTGTTATACCTTTTCACTCGTCTTTTGTCAAGTGTATTTGCCCACTTTTCCCTGTTTTTTGGGGGTTTTTAGGCACTTTTCACACCCTTTTATAGCATTTTATCAATCATCGCCAGAACTTCTTTTCCAAGCGCTTCTGATTTGGCATCTGCATCCTCTAAAGAAGTGCCTTTTACACCATAATAGAATTTTACTTTTGGCTCTGTTCCGGATGGGCGCACACATAACCATGCGTCATCTGTCAGGTCATAATATAAGACATTGGAGTTTGGAAGTCCCGTTCTTGTCATCTCACCTGTCACAAGGTCCTTGATTGTATCAGCCTGATAATCTCTTGCTTTCAACACTTCATATGCACCGATTTTTGTAGGCGGCTCTTTGCGCAGTGTCTCAAGGATTTCCTGAATCTTTGCCAAGCCTTCAATTCCTTTTAATGTAATCGCCTGAATATCATCCTTGTAATATCCAAACCTCTCATACATATCAACCATGGCATCCCAAAGTGTCATACCTTTTGTCTTATAGTATGCAGCCGCCTCACACAGTGCCATCGTCGCAACAATTGCATCTTTATCTCTTGCATGAGTTCCGATCAGACAACCATAGCTTTCCTCAAATCCGAATAAATATGTGCCTTTTTTACTCTGCTCAAAACCGAGAATCTGCTGTCCGATAAACTTAAATCCTGTCAGAACTTCGATCAATCCTGTACCATAACCTTTTGCAATCGCATCTGCCATATTTGATGTCACGATTGTCTTGATCAGATAACCGTCTTCCGGCAATCCTACGGTCGCTTTTCTTTGTCCAATCTCATAGTCTGCAAGCAGACATCCTGACATATTCCCTGTCAGCACTTTATATTCTCCGGATTTACTGTCTTTCACATATACACCAAGACGGTCTGCATCCGGGTCTGTCGCCAGAACAAGATCCGCATCTACTTCTTTTGCCAGTTTTAATCCCAACTCAAATGCTTCCTCAGCCTCTGGGTTCGGGTAAGAGACTGTAGGAAATTCTCCATCTGGTAATTCCTGCTCTTTTACAACATATACATTTTCAAATCCAAGCTCTTTTAAAATACGTCTTGCCGGGATATTGCCTGTTCCATGAAGGGGACTGTAAACAATCTTTAATGTTTTCCCCATCTCTTTGATCGCATCCCAATGGATTACCTGCTTTTTCAATTCTTCCATATAAGCGTCATCAATCTCACCGCCGATCACCACATAAAGTCCTGCTGCCTTAGCCGCCTCCAGTGTCATCGTCTTCACAGTATTGAAATCAGTCACTTTTTTCACTTCATCCATGATTCCTTTATCATGAGGAGGAGTAATCTGAGCCCCATCTTCCCAATATACTTTATATCCGTTATATTCCGGCGGATTGTGACTTGCTGTAATATTGATTCCCGCAACACAATTCAACTTTCTTACCGCATAGGAAAGTTCCGGTGTCGGGCGGAGTGATTCAAATACATACGCTTTGATTCCATTTGCATTCAGACACAAAGCTGCCTCATCTGCAAACTCCGGCGACATTCTTCTTGAATCATATGCGATTGCCACGCCTTTTTCCTGAAGTCCTTTTTGCAAAATATAATTCGCAAGTCCCTGTGTTGCTTTTCTCACTGTATAGATATTCAAACGGTTTGTTCCTGCACCGATCACGCCGCGCAACCCCGCTGTTCCAAACTCTAAGTCTTTATAAAATCTTTCTTTTATCTCATTCTCATTATCTGCAATTGCTTTTAATTCCTGTTTCGTCTCTTCATCAAAATATGGGTTTGTGAGCCACTCTTGATATTGTTCCTGATAATTCATACCATTTGTTCCTCCTTCGCTTTATCGCTACTATTATACACCAGCATTTTATAAATGAAAAGAAAATATCGTCTCTAAAAAATGTTTCTTTTCATCCATCTGACGAATTGCCATCTCTAATTTTTCAACACTCTTTGTAGGAATCCACGCTTTACTGGAACGATAATAGGAATTTGCCGCCTTCCAAAATTTCTCTGGATAAGATAAACTAATCGCAAGATACTCTAGTTCATGCTTTCCAAGTGACATAATCTGACTATAGGCATCGATTATTTTATCTCCAAGCAAAATATTCCACCGATTCTTTTCCATTGTCTTTCTGATGAAATAGTACAGATCTGCCAACTGCACATCCTGATGGAAATGCTCAAAATTTGTTGTTGCAATTCCATCCTGCACCATCAGAACATTGTGATAATTGTATTCACCATGCGTGATCGTTGTTTTCTCTTTGCTTTGCTGTACCAGCAACTCATATTCAGAATTTTCCAATCTGACGCTCGCACTCTGCGCCCAATCATACATCGCATCAAAATGTTTTAAAAACGCCAGTTCGAACTCACCTTTTCCCACTTTCCCGCGGATAAACGCCCGTACCTTTTTCATCTCACGGTTATGTCTGCAGTACTCCTTTCGCAAATCCTCACCTTCCATAACAAAGGTCTCTGATTCCTCACCAAAATCAATTGGTCCTCGCAAAACTTTATGCAGTTTTGCAAGATTTTTTGTCGCCCCCACAATTTCCTGCTCTTTTCGGATATCGCATTCTTTTCCGTCATACCAACGTTTGACCACATACTTAATCCCATCTTCTGATGTGCTGAATAATTCATGCTCTTTATTTTCTATGACCTCATCTACCCTGTCACATCCATTTTCCATCATGTGTGCATATAATTTGTGCAACATCGGAATTCTTTTTTCCGAAATCATAAGCTCCCTGAGCACAAAGAGTCCCTGATTCGTAGTACATAAAATAGCACCCCTGATTCTGCGGGTGCTTTTTATATCTATATCATATTGATCCAACACACTTACTTCATTCTCTTTCATCGTTGCCCCCTACATTCATTATTTCCTATTCTCTCTAAATGTATGACGGACATCTTGTAAGTATGTGCATTTCTACAAAAGAGTTTCCTCGCGCAGCTTCCTGCTTTGCTCCAATAAAATCTCCTTTGTATTGTATTCCGGCTGCTCAATCACAAGCTCCAACAACGCCTGCAAGACGGCGCCAATCTGTTTTCCAGGCTGCATACCATCCGCAATCAGATCGCTCCCCGTAACTGCTAACATCTTCAGAGAAACACACTCTTTTTTCTTCAGAATCTCTTTGTAGCATCGCTCGATTCCTGCAATATTTGAAAGCTTCTCCTCGCGCATATATTCACTTTGTGCCATTGTATCCGCTTTTCTGACCTCCAGATAACACGGAAATAATTCTTCACCGATCTTATTCATGGCTCTTCTGACGTTCTTTGGCTGTGCGGGCATGCGATAATCATGATACTGCACAAGTTTTGTCACTTTTCCAAGTGTATCATTATCAAACTTCAGTCTCTTCAAAATTTTTTTTGCAACTTCCGCTCCTTTTACATCATGCCTCTTAAAATGTGCAACACCGTCTGTGTCCACCGTCTTCATCTGCGGTTTTGCAACATCGTGAAGCAGCATCGTAAGTCTCAAGACCTTATCAGCTCTGACCTGTTCGACTGCCTTCAACGTGTGCATTCCTACTGAATACATATGATGCGGCGTCTCCTGACCTGTCCGCATCATATCATCAAATTCCGGAAGAATCACTTTTGTAATTCCAAGCTCATATGAAAGCGCCAGCAAACCCGGATTCGGCGATACAAGCATCTTGACTAATTCCACCTGAATCCGCTCTGCACTGATATTTGCAAGCGTCGGTGCAAGCTTTCGAATCCCTTCCATCGTCTCCTCTTCAATCCGAAATCCAAGCTGTGCCGCAAATCGCACTGCGCGCAAAATTCGAAGCGCATCTTCCCCAAAACGCTCCCTCGCATCGCCCACACAACGGATCACCTTTCGCTCCAGATCTTCGATTCCGCCGAAAATATCCACCAGACCTTCCTCTTCATTATATGCCATCGCATTGATCGTAAAGTCTCTTCTCAAAAGATCTTCCTTCAGACTTCGTGTAAACACAACTTCCTTCGGATGTCTGCTGTCCTCATATTCTCCATCCACACGGTATGTTGTCACCTCGAACGCCTCTTTGTCGACCAGCACCGTAATTGTCCCGTGCTCAATCCCTGTATCAAATGTTCTCTTAAACAGTGCTTTCGTCTCATTCGGAGTCGCCGACGTCGTAATATCCCAGTCATCAGGCACTCGTCCCAAAACAGAATCTCTCACGCAGCCACCAACCGCATACGCCTCGTAGCCGTTCTCCTTCAATTTGTTGATAATAAAATTTACTTTCTCAGGCAAAAAAATTTTCATATGCGCTCCTTCGAGTTCCTTTGACTTCACAAAACTCACTGCAATTCGTCTCATTTTCCATATAAATGGATAGCAAAAAAGCGGGTGATGGGAATCGAACCCACGTATCTAGCTTGGAAGGCTAGTGTTCTACCATTGAACTACACCCGCATGTTACGTATTATATTATTAAGCTTAAGCAACTTTTAAAAGTATGCCCAGAGCCGGAATCGAACCAGCGACACGAGGATTTTCAGTCCTCTGCTCTACCGACTGAGCTATCTGGGCTTCTGTATCCTTTTTAGCTGTTCCTTAACACAAGTGATATATTATCAAAGGTCAGCTAAAAAGTCAACACTTTTTTTCAAATTTTTTCAATTTTTTAAATATTATGTTTATGAAGTGTAAATCCCCTGCCCATCACTTCATTTACCTGATTGATGATCATGAAGGCTTTCGGGTCAATTTCTAACACAAGTTGATTGAGCTTTGGCATCTCACGGTTGGACACTACCGTCAATAGCGCCATAGACTCTTTCCGCAAATATCCGGATTCTGTTTTGAGGAATGTAGAACCGCGGTCAAGCTTTTGCTGAATCGCTGTATTGATCTCTTCATAATGATCGCTGATAATCTTCACCTGCATCTGGCTCTTTCCATTTACAAGCACTTTATCCATAACCGTTGTGTAAATCATCACAAGAAGAATACCATATAAAATCTTCTCTCGATCACGAAATACCATCTGCCCGATCAAGATCATAAAGTCAAACGCATACAATCCCACAGAAACCGGAATCCCCAATTTCTTATTTAAGATCAATGGCGGAATATCGACACCACCCGTGGAAGCTCCCGCTTTGATGACAACTCCGATTCCGACTCCAATCAAAAGCCCCGCAAATATCGTACTGAGCAGAGGATCTGTCGTCAGTCCCTGAAGCGCATCTACTCTTTGAAGCACTCCCAGTATAAACGGAAAATAGAACGTACTGATCAGTGTTGTCAGCGCAAACGAAATACCGAGCAGCCATATTGCCAGTAAAAACATCACAACATTAAACACTGCCGCAAAGACCTCCACCGGAATTCCCGCAAAATGGTTTGCGATCAAACCAAGTCCTGTCGTTCCTCCGGTAATCAGTCCCATCGGCAGTACAAATGCAACAATTCCAAAACAATACGCCGTATTCCCAAATATTACCCAAAATAGTTTTTTCCAGTCAAAAACATTCTTCAACTCTTTTTTCCACTCTGTTTTCATCTGAATCCCCCTTGTCCTTTTATCCATTTAATTTGTTAAAGAGAAAAAGAAAAGCAGGCATTCACCTGCTTTTCCTACTATCTGTCAATTTGAAATTTTTATACTCACTCCAAATATAACTTGTCATGTTCTCTCTCTTTTCTTCTGAACTTTGTCTTTCTATAATGTATCATCTTTTCCCGAAAGATTCAAGAACATTTTCCGTCTCATAAGGACAACAATTGCCAAAAGTGAAAGTAAAAATGCTGCCATAACAGAAACATTTACACTGTCTCCTGTTGCTGCCGCTTCGTTCGAAGAACCACCATTTGACGTACCGGATGTTCCGTTGTCCGGTGTTCCTGCTGTTCCGCCACCGTTTTGCTGTTTCAGAACAAGGTTACCGATTGCTGCTTCAATTGCATCTGCATAGGCATCTACCTCTTTTTGCTTTGATCTTGGCAGATTCTCATCTATGCCTGCAAGCACATCTTTCAAATCTTTCACACTGTCATCTGTATAGACACTTAAGTCTGCCGGAATCTTTGCTTTCGCTTCATTCACTTTCGTGTAATCTGCAAGCTGCACAACCAGTTTCGCCTCTGCATTTTCAAATGCTGATTTTGCGTTTTGGAACTCTTCCTCTGTTGTTGTCTTAGCATCCAGCTCCATCAATGTGTCGTATGCTGCTTTATACGCTGCATAGCTTGCATCCGTATAGTCCTCTGCCGGTGTCTTCAGGACGATAGAATCACGATACTCATCCATGCCTGAAGCAAGTTTTTCCAAACCTTTTATTGCTGCACGAATCGCTTCTGCTCCTTTCGCAACAGATTCTTTTGTCCCGTCTGCTTTCAGTGCTTCCGCTGCCGCAACAGCATCCTGCAATACTTTATAACTGTCTGCTGTATAATTCTCTGCGTTGTATTTTTCTGACTCTGCAATAGCAGCTTTCAGATCCACAACACTTACAAGAGCTTTTTGTGCTTCACGCATCGCCGCGATATTGGCTTTGTCAAGCTCTGCATCTCCTTTGGACATATCTTTTTCAGCTTTTGCAATCGCCTGAGAAAGAATGTCATAGCTTGCACTTGTATAATCATCTTTGTTCAGTTTCCTGAGTTCGTCGATCACTTTCTGGACATCGCTCTCACTGCCTTCTGCGAGCACTAAACTCTCCACCGCTTTATCTAACGCTTTGATGATATCTGCCACCTGCTCTTTCGTTCCGTTGTTCAGATATCCTTGCGCTGTCTTCACAACATCCTGAAGTGCTGCCCAACTGTCTTTTGTGTAGAGTGTTTCATCTTTCTTCGCAATCTCTGCAAGTTTTGCATTCAGCGCCTCTGTGTTCACAAGCCCCTGTTTTGCCTGTTCAAATGCATTGCGCGCCTCATAAATTTCTTTTGGATTCTTGCGTTCTGTTTTATCGGCTTTCACAATCGCATCTAATGCTGTTTTTGCAGTTGTGTATGACTTGTAAGATTCCTTTGTGTAGTTCGCCTCGTCATATACCGGCGCATTCTGGAGTTCCGATTCTGCAAGTTCGCTCTGGACAAATGAGTACTGTAATGCGTTTTCTGCCTCTTGGAGTTTTGCAAGCAAATCTGCTACTTCTTTCTCAGAGATATTTTCTTTGTCTTTTAATCCCTCTTCAATTTGATCTATCACCGTCTCATAGGCTGCATAGGTTCTTGCTGAATAAATCTCTACATAAACAGGCTGTTCTTCTGTTCCCACATTTTCTTTTCCTGCTTTCTGATTTTTCAGCGCATTCTCTAATGCAGTCACATCACCTTTGACAACGGCATCTTTATGTGCGGAAAGAAGTGCTTTCTCTGCCATGTCTACTACTTCCTGTGTCACATATTCATTTGCTGCGATTTCTTCTACAACCGCTTTTGCATCTTTAACTGCCTGTTTGCTGTCTGCAGTCCAATTGTCTGCGATTGGTTTTTTGATCGCCACATTCAGCGCATCTTTATTGACCGCTGCTTTTTCTTTTTCATTTGTCTTTATAATAGAAAGCTCTGGGATATCCTTTTCCCATGTTACAATGATTTCCAAAATCTGGCTGTCTTTTGCCACTGCAAATTCATTGATTGTCTGATTCAATTTTCCAATTGTAACCGCTTCCTGTTTCTCACCATTTTTATAGAGCACAGCCTTTACAGTTGCGTTGGAAACCTTTCCGTTTTGGATTATACGGATTGTTCTCTGGTTCGGTTCGCTGACACGGTATGTGAAAGAACCATTTTCTGCTGATGGCTTATACGTTGTTGTAAAGTCTCCATCAAACATATTAGACGGAATCTTTCCTGCCTCCTCTGTCACCTCTGACACTACATCACGGTTAGATTCTGTCGTCATATATGCACCGCTATTGATCTGCAGCTCATACAATTCAACCCATCTTTCTGTGTATGTTGTCAATGGCACGATTCTTAAATAACGTCCGGATGCGCTAAGTCCTGCTGCCTCCGCATACATGTTTCCAGGGTTTGTTGTATCATGTTTCAGGTAATCAACGTCTTTTGCTGTAGTTGAGCTTGGCAAGTTCGCTGCCCCTGCATTTCCGACTTCCAGAATCTTTGTCCACTCGTTATCCGGGGCATCTTTTCTGTCTGCCACTTCAAATTTTGCATGTCTTAAGAAGTCCACGCTTGTCTCTTTCATATAGTATCTGAAAGATTTGAAATCTACTGTCTGCCCAAGATCAAACACAATCTTTTTACCTGCATCCTGTGTTCCTGTGATTTTTCCGGATGTGGCAAGATTTCCATCAAATAAGTTATTGACTTTTCCGGTTGCTCTTAAATCCTCTGCGGAACTATTCTGCGCGAAATCACTCTCTACTGCCTTTTCACCGATAAATGCATATGTCACATCAAATTTACTGATCGTAACTTTTTGTGTGTCATTTCCGGCATTGTAAAGTCTTACATATCTCGCATCTTCCAATGCTTTTGTATTGACATCTATCCAACTCACACCGTTCATAGAGCCTTGCAGTTTAATATTTGCATTCTGTCCTGCATTGACAGCAATCTTCTCAATTGCTTTGACATTCTTTAAATCTACACCGATGTACTGTCCTTTTTCTAAACTGATTGTTCCTGGAATCAGTGAAAAGACACCTTTTTCCATCTGACCAACCATTCCATGATTTTTTATATTTGTATAGACATTCTCTGTGGTTCCTGCCTGAGACATCTTCTGTGTCACTGTAAACTCAGAGAATTTTGCCCAAGATTCTTTTCTCTCTAAGTTGCGAATACGGATATAACGGGCTGTCACTCCATTCAAATCAATATCCAACACATCTTTTCCTTCTGGTTTCCCGGTGTATGCTTCATATCCTTTTACCGGAATCCAGGTCTTGTTGTCCACAGATGTCTCAACTGCATATTTTACAATCTTATCTCCCCCGTCGTGTCCAACTACGATGTGCGCTTTGTCTAATACCGCCTCTGTTCCAAGATCATACCCGAGGAAGTCATCTTTCATCACATCATCTGTCGTTGAATTACCACTTCCATCTGGATCGTACCAAACATATGTATTGTCATCTCCATCATAAAGGCTGGATTCTTTTCCCTGAGATACTGTCCAGCGGTCTGTCTTCATCACCTTATATGTAATTGGAGTTGTCGCATTCTTTGGAGCACGGATATCCAACTCTCCTACACGCACCCACCCTGCTGTCTGCTCTTTGTTTACAATTCGGATTGCTTTGATCTTCTCGCTTGTTGTAAAGTTCACTGTCTGATCTTTTGCGTTTATGAGATCTCCTGCTTTTTTCCAGTTGTTCTGTCCGTCTACGCTGTACTGTACTTCTGCTTTCTTGAACACATCATTCGGCGCTGATTGTCCCTGTGTCATTCTCACACTGCCAATCTGTTTTGCCTCCGGCAAAGTTACCTGAATATAGGCACCTTCTGCGATTGTGTCGCGGTTCGGATTCTCATATGGTCCTTTTGCAAGCCATGCTTCTGTGGAAAGATCACCATCAAACAACTTGTCTGTTGTTGTTCCACTCTGTACAGAAATTCCACTTAATGTCACGGTTCCGGTATAACGCTCTGTCTCTGTTGGAGCTTCTTTTTGATTGTTGATCTGAATTTCACGAATCTCAAGCCAGCAGTCATTTTTATTGTCCGCTGTCGCAATCAGTCTGATTCCTTTTGCTTTCAGATCTTTCGGAAGATTTTCTTCCTCCACACTGATATCCTGAACTTTTCCCTGTACTCCGGTAAAGTTATTATCCATTCCTTCCAAAGTCAAGTCTGTCCAAGTTCCATCTTCTGCCATGTACTGCAGTTTTGCATGCTCAAAATGATCTTTTCCTGCTCCAAGCACAAAACGAATGCTGTCCACATCAATCATTTTGTTATATTCCACACCGATATAATCCCCTTTTGCTAATGAGTTCGGATTTTTGTAAATCACTTTTGTAGATTCATCGCCGTCAAAGAGATTCTCTTTCGCTCCTTCCGGTGTATCTTTTCTGCTTGTGATAAACTTCTGAATCACTTTATCTGGGTTGATTGCTGTCTCTGCCTTTGCAGATACATATTCCGCCAATGTATTGATAAATGGAACGATGTGCTGTACACCAACTTCTGCATATTCCTGATGATCTACATATAAAAAGTCATGTGTTTTTGAGCGGTCAAATGCTGTCTTTCCGGCTGTGTTATAATTGATTACAGCTGACACATCGCCTTCCAGATCACTCTTTACACCATTTAAATATGCAATTGCCGCTTCTGTTGTGTCGTCCCAGCAGTCCAGCCAGTATACAATCTGCCCTTTGATCGCTTCATTTCCGCTGGCACGATATGTTTTGGCAGCTTCTTTGAGCAGTTCAAATTCTTCAATCATTGCATCCACATCATCTGCTGTAAGTGTCTCCGCTTCCAGTTTTTCTTTAAATGCATTTAACTGTTCTTTCAATACTACAGATTCCTGCAATGCCGTAACACGGGAATCCATTGCCTGATTGATCATATGCTTTGACATCTCACGAAGCGCATCGCTTGCTTCATTTGAAATCGCAGAATTGTGATCCACGAAAGAGAAGGATGCATTCCAAATCTCTTCTGCCTCTTCTTTTGTCTCCCAGATATTCCATGCATAAGATGCATTTCCGAAAATTGCAACTTTACTTGGCTCTGACTGCTGCATTGGATTCAACATAATTCCCTGAATCTTAGATGGTTCCACTCCCGGATGAAGGAATGTATCATATCCACCCATGATCAGGTGTTTCTTTGAGTTATCTGTACAAGGCCAATTAATCCACATAAATGGTCCACGACCTACATTGTTTGTAAATGTAGAAGTAAAGTTATCCGTCACTTCTCCCCAGACTCTTCCTCCAGTCATAACAATCTGTACGTTGTCCGGTGCCTGTTTCAAAATCTGAAGTTCCTGACTGCTTCCGTTGCCCATATAGTCATATGGAACATATGGAATTGTCATCTTCATATCCGGATATTCTTTTTTCACTTCTTTGAGCCAATCTGTCATATCATTCAACAGGCGTAATCCGTTTTGTCCACCCGGATTCCAGAAGTCATCTGCAAGAATGGCAATCTGACGTACACCCTGATCGATCACCTGTTTGAACTTTGCCTGCAATTTTGCTAAGTCTTCCTTATAATGTTCATCAAAACGAAGATGATTTCCGCTTGGGAACGGATGCAGCGCATATACATAACGACATTTAGACTCATTTCCTGCCTCTGCCAATGGTCTGATCTTTGTCTTTAACTCTTCCTCCGTATAAAGTTCATCCCACTGCGTGCGGTGCTTCGGATCATCTTTCGGTGCATAAAAATATGCATTCAATTTATAATATCCGCCCCATTTCATCAGATTCACGCGATCTTCTGTAGACCATGGATTTCCATAATATCCTTCGATAAATCCACGGCTCACAACATCTGCATAATCCTCAATCTCAAAGTTTCGTATTGTGAGACTGTCAAGCTGTGCAAATACATGATACAGCGTAGTCAGTCCGTAAAATGCAGAATCTGTATCTTTTCCAAGTACAGAGATTACATTTTCATCACTCGCCAAAAAATACGAATCTGTATTCTCAAACAATGCATCTTCCGGTGCATACTCTTTTGTAATATAGTCCTCTGCCACTCCGTCTTTTCCGTGTACGCCGACATAGACGTTCGTCGCACCTTTCTCCGGCTCATCTGACTCCTTCACCTTAATATCTTTGAGCGCCGCTGCCTCCTCTAAACGGTCTTTTGTCGCCTCATCAATTCCGGTGTCATAGATGACATTCATCTCCTTGCCGAGAATATAATCTCCCTCCTGATATTCCATCTTATGAGGAGTTGGATAGATTACATAGTCCTCTGCGGTTTGTTTTGCCGCCTGTACCGGCATAAAATTAGTCGGTATCGCAACGGTTGCCGTCAGCATCCCGGCAATCAGTCTCTTTATCATTTTCCTTCCCATAATTTTCGCCTTTCCTTTCTCATATTTTATCCTCATGCACTATCATTTCTTATTATATCATTTTTCATAGTTTTGTGTTGTTTTTTTTATTTTTTTTATATAATTTTACACCTTATTTTTAATATATTCTTTTGTGATATAGACAACTTCACCACTAAGCAAAATCAGAGCCGTCATATTTGGCAATGCCATCAGTCCGTTGAACGTATCCGCGACCTCCCACGCAAGGTGCGGCGTTATCATACACCCCGGCAGAATCATCAGTACATAGACCATTTTGTAAAGAAACGCCGATTTTTCTCCAAACAGATATGCCGCCGTGCGCTCTCCAAAATACGCCCAGCCAACCATTGTTGCAAAAGCAAACAATACGATCGAAATTGCAAGAAATTTATCTCCAAAAGGAATAACCGTCGAAAAAGCTTCCCCGGTCAAAGTTGTTCCATCCACATTTTCGATCCCGCGCGCCATATTGGAAAGATACACTTGCGGCTTATAGACACCAGAACTTAAGATTACAAGCGCTGTCATCGTACATACTACAATCGTATCAATAAACACTTCCAAGATTCCCCACATTCCCTGTATGGCAGGAGATTTCACATCTGATGCCGCATGCGCCATAACAGAAGAACCAAGCCCCGCTTCGTTGGAGAATACCCCTCGCGAAATACCGATTTTCATTGCCTGACGAATTCCATATCCTATCACTCCTCCTCCCACTGCTTTCATGCGAAAAGCCTCCTCAAAAATCATGCGTACTGCTCCCGGAACTTCCGCGCGGAAATGAATGAGCACGAGCATTCCGCCTGCCATATAAAACAATGCCACAAATGGAACCACTTTTTCCGTCACTGCCGCAATTCGCTTCACACCGCCTAAAATTACTGCCGCCACAACAAGTGTCACAACCGCTCCTGTAATGAACGGCGGAATAGAGAGACTTTCTTTTAATCCGCTTGCCATGGAATTCGCCTGTGTCATATTTCCCATTCCAAATGATGCAAAAATGCAGAATACAGCAAAAAGCACGGCAAGCCATTTACACCCAAGTCCACGCTCTATGTAGACCATAGCGCCGCCAACCCATTCTCCCTTTCTATTTTTATAGCGATACCGTATCCCCAGAAGATTTTCCGCATAAATTGTCATCATCCCCAAAAACGCAGATACCCACATCCAAAAAATAGCTCCCGGTCCTCCTGCAATCAATGCTGCTGCCACACCTGTGATATTCCCGGTTCCAAGTGTTGCTGCAAGCGCCGTACAAAAAGACTGAAACTGAGAGATAGAATGTTCCTCTTCGGTCCTGCGCACACGCCTGTCCCGAAACATCTCCCCGATTGTTTTCCCTAGCCAGATCCGCACCTTTGTAAACTGGAAAAATCCGGTGCGCACGGTAAACATCACTCCGACAAACAGAAAGACAGCGAGCATTCCCCTCCCCCAGATAAAACGGTTTACAACCGCATTGATTTCCTTTACATACTCCATAAAAAATCCCCCATATACTTGGCAATAATACCAAGTATATGAGGGATATGTTATAAAAAGTCCTACCGAATCTCCAATAGTTTCTGTTTCAGTTCATTTTCGATACGGTTCAATTCTGCTTCTGCCGTTCTTCTCTTTTCTTTTCCTTCCTGCTGAATCTTCATCACTTCATCCAGTGTAGAAATCAAAGATTCATTGGTTGCTTTCAGCGTCTCGATGTCGACAATGCCCCGCTCTGACTCTTTTGCAGTCTCCACCGTAGCAAGTTTGAGTTTTTCCGCATTCTTTCTCAATAATTCATTCGTCATATCAGTCACTTCCCGCTGAGCCTTTGCCGCACGAGAAGAATTTTCCACACCGATCGCCAAAACCATTTGACTTTTCCACAGTGGAATCGTATTTACCAACGTAGACTGAATCTTTTCAGACATCACCGTGTCATTACTCTGCACAAGGCGAATCTGCGGCGCCATCTGAAGCGAAATCGTCCGAGTCAGTTCCAGATCATGAATTTTCTTTTCAAACCGATTACACAGCGCATTCAGATCATTGACCGCCTGGGCATCTTCCGGCAGCCCTGACCGTGCAGCTTTCGCCTCCAGTTCAGGGAGCTCCGTCGCCGCAACATCCTGTAATTTTTTCTTCCCGGCTGCAATGTACATCGAAAGTTCTTTGAAATACGTTGTGTTCAGTTCATACATCTTATCCAGCATGGCAATGTCTTTCATAAGCTGTATCTGATGTCCTTCCAACGCATCACAAATTTTATTCACATTCACTTCTGCCTTATCATATTTCGCTTTCATATTAGCAAGCTTATTGCCGCCTTTTTTAAAGAATCCAAAAATCCCTTTTTCTTCCTCTTCCTCATCAAAGCTCTTAAGTTCCGTCACAACACCCGCAAGCATATCACCAACTTCGCCAAGATCCTTCGTCTTTACATTCTCAAGCGCACTTTCCGAAAAATCAGCAATCTTCTTTTGGGCCCCCGCTCCATACTGAAGAATTGCGTTGGAGCTTCTCAGATCGATCTTTGCCGCAAAATCTGCTACCATCTTTTTTTCTTCCGGTGTGAGCACGTCCAATTCCTCAACCTGCTCTTCTTTTACTTCCACAACTTCTTCTTTTGTCTCCCCAAACGGATCCAAGGTCAAAACCGGCGCTTCCTGCATCATCTCATTGATATCTTGTCCCATAAGCTTATGTCCTCCTACTATTTAAAATCTTTTTCTTTATATCCTTCTCTTGCGAGCATCATCTGCAGAACTGAAATATCCGTTGATACGTCAAACGCAGCATCCTGAAACAGATCATCTAAAAGCTTTTCAAACGCTCGACTGATGGTATCGAGTGTATTCTCAATCTCCTGCATCGCATTCGTGATATTCTCCCCTTTTACTTCCAAAGCATCAAACTCACGGTACGCATTCACAAGCTTCAGTGTTGTCGGCATATAATAGTCCATAAACTTATCCATCTCTTTTTTCTGCTCCGGATGTTTTTTCACTGACTCAAAAATACGGCGCACAACCTGCTCCAATCTGTCTAACTTTTCAGAAATAACTTCACCCGGAATATCGTCATTCGCCTCACGGATTGTCCTGATATACTCATCCCCGGTGCGGATCATCTCCAAAATCTCAGGTGACATCTTCTCTTCCTGTTCTTTTCTTTTTGCCTCTTCCATCTCCCTCTGCCGAAGCGATTCCTCCGCCTGCAGATAATAGTCATATGCAATCCGATTAATCATCAGGCAGGTCTCCTGCTTGTCCATGTACGCTTCCCGAAACACTCGTTTCTGAATCATCTTTCGAAGATCTTTCCTCGTCTCTGTCTCTGACTGATTCGACTTTTCTGCCAATTCCTTAATCTCACAGAAGCCTCTTCCATTCAAAATCTCTACATATTTTTGCGCCCGTCTGTATCTCTTGCGATAATGATTTCCTGTCGCAGACAAAATAATTCCTGCCAGAAACGGAATCAAAAGCACACCTGGACCTAGAACGATCTCGGCAAGACTTGCTGTACCTATCATCTCTAAAAATGTCTTTGTAACCAGCAGAGCGATCATCCCCGCAATCGAAACAATACTCAATATCGTTCCTGCCACAATGCGTCCTGTCCCTTTTTTGATCTTGGGCGCAAGCACCATATTGATCTGCTTTTTCCCTACCGGTCTTGCATAGTTTGCCTGATAGACATTGCTTTGCTGGTTGGTCTGTGCCTGCTTCCTCAGATTCTCAGCCTGTCTTTTCTGGCTCTCCTCATACTGCCTTCTCACTTTTTCCTTATATACTCTCGCCTCATCCAGCGCCTGATTCACCGTCTGGTTAATTGTCTGGTTCAGGCGATCGTAATTCATCGACTCTACAGCATTTTGCACCGTCTCTTGGATCCGTCTTCCAAGATTTGAAAAATCATTATCATACATATATCCGTCATATCCTTCCTGAATCATTCTTTCGCTTTTCCGGCAAAGCCCACCGGCTTTACCGGAGTAAACATTCCTCTACTTTCCAATCACCGCCTCAATCCTCTTTTTCAGAATCTCCTCACCGATGATCCCAGCCATCCTCATAACTTCATTTCCTTGTTTCATTATAACAAATGTCGGTACAATTTGGATACTATAATCTTTTGCAATTTCAGTTTCTTTTTCAATGTCTATTCTGACGACTTCCAGCTGTTCCTTATAGACCTCTTCTATCTCATCCACAACCGGCATCATCATATTACATTTCGGACACCAGTGCGCAAACAGAACAATCAGTGTAACCTGCATATGCCACCCTCCCGGACACTAGTGTACAGCTCGCCCTTATGGTTTACATCTTGCATTCAAGATGTCGCAGACCTCTTCAAACGAGCGTCTAATGCATTTCAGCTTACATGTCAGTTTCCTGTTATCATAGCAAAACTGACAAAACGAATGTTTCCACTTTCCTTTCCCCATAAGGTTCTCCTGTTCTATACACATACTTTCTATATAGAATATGCCGAAAGCTTCGAACTATTTCCTCGCTGCGATCAACTTATGGATCGGATTGCCAAGGCTTGAGAACTTCTGCTCGTATTCTGTCATAATATTCCCCACATTCATCTTTTCATCATGATGCAGGTCATATGTATGTGCCAGCAATTTCCATCCTGCTTCCGCCACCTGTTCCAGAGAGAACTCAAACAACTGGCTGTTATCTGTCTTAAATTCCACAACACCATCTTGTGCCAGCACCTTGTCATACTGTCCAAAAAATCGAGTAGATGTAAGCCTTCTCCCGGCATGTCTTGCCTTCGGCCAAGGATCCGAAAAATTCAGGTAGATCTTTGCCACTTCGCCTTTTCCAAACACATCCGGCAGCGTGAAAGCATCCATACAGATAAAACGAATATTTTTCATATCACAAAATTCTTCTGTGTCGTATTTTTCCAATGCCCTCAGCAAAATACTCGAATAGCGCTCGATTCCAATATAGTTTATCTGCGGATTCTGCTTGGCAAGATTCAAGAGAAACTGCCCTTTCCCCATTCCAATCTCAATGTGAATCGGGTTCTCATTTCCAAAGACCGTATGCCACTTCCCTTTTTGTTCTATCTCATTCTTTATTGCAACCGGATGGTTCTGAATCACATCATCTGCACCCGGAATATTTCTAAGTCTCATACTCGTGCACCTCATTCTTTTTTTCTCAGTATATCTCGTCGGAGATATATCGTCAATTTATAGTTGCATTATTTTCGCAAAACCCTTTTTTTATTTCTTCTACTGTGTTACATTATTCATATCAGGTTGCACAAAAGGAGGGTTCACAATGAATTCTATCATCAGCAAATTGTCAGAAATTGAGACAGCTGCTACAGCCATTGTAAAGCATGCCGAATCAGAAAAAGACAGGCTCGATCAAAAGATGCAAAAAGACCAACAAAGATTCGACGAAGATCTGGCTGCAAGCACAAAAGAAAAACTGGATGCAATCCAGCAAAATCTGACTTCTAAAATGAATACGCAGCTACAGCAGCTGCAGTCAGAAAGTGAGCGAACCATACATTCACTCACAAGGGAATACGAAATCAAGCATGAGCAATATGCTCACGAAATATTGAAACGCATTACAGAGGTATAATTATGGGAAATCTACTATCATATAGTGGAATCGTAACAAAGATACATGCAATGCAGGCCAAGCTTTTAACAGATGACCACTTCCGGGAAATTGCACAATTGCGCAATGTTGCCGAGGTGGTCACTTATTTGAAGAAACTTCCCGCATACGCAAAAGCCTTTGAAACCGTAGATGAGAATACACTTCACCGCGGAGATGTCGAGAAAATCCTCATCCAGTCCCTTTACAACGATTACTCCAAACTGTATCGTTTCTCAGGACTGGAACACCAACGATTTTTAAGACTGTATCTCAAACGCTATGAAGTTGATTTGATCAACTACTGCCTGCGAATTGTCTACAACCATTATGAGGAACCGTTTGATCTGAATCACAAAAAGCCGTTTTTTGACCGCTACTCCCAGATCTCAATCGACCGTCTGATCACTTCCAAGACCATGGAAGAATTAGTAGACAATCTGCAAGGCACAGAATATTACGCTCCACTGAAAATTTTACAGGAATCCGGGCACCCCGTCGATCTGTTTGATTACGACCTCGCCCTCAACTTATATGAATTTACCTCCGTCTGGAAAGCGCGAAAAAAAACGCTCAAAGGATTGGAACTTAAGATTTTTACCCGCGACTGCGGAACGAAGATCGATTTGATTAATTTACAATGGATTTACCGTGCAAAAAAATATTACAACATGGATTCCATTCAGATTTACGCTTTTATCATTCCGATTTATTTTCACATCAAACTTCCTGAGATAAAAACGTTGATCGAAAGCGAGTCATTGGACGAGTTCATGGAACTGCTCCGAAAGACTTATTACGGCAGACGCCAACCCTTAGATCATGCATTTACCATTGAAAAGATGTATACGGACTGCCTGTCGCGCCTGTACTCCACCGACCACAGAGAACATCCGTATTCCATTGCTTCCATCAACTCCTATCTTTTCCAAAAGGAAGAGGAATTAAGGAAGCTTACAACGGCATTAGAATGTATTCGCTATGGTCTGTCCGCTGGAGAAACATTAAAATATATAGGGGGTGTGAGACCACAATGATTGTAAAAATGAAATTTTTAAGTATCACCGGACCGAAAAATGACATTGACCGGGTAACGGATCTGTATTTCTCAAAATATGAGATTCAATTGGAAAATGCTCTTTCGGAATTAAAAACGGTCGATAACCTTCAGCCGTTTATCGAGATCAATCCATATAAAGATGCGCTGGAAAAGGCGAATCAGTTCGTCGGATATCTGTCTGACAAAGAATCTCTTCCGGAAGTTCCGCTTTCGATGGAGGAGCTGTTCCAGACAATCCGTACAGCAAACAACAACTATATGGATCTCAAAGAAAAAGAACAGAACCTGAAAGAGGAACAAGAAGCACTGCGAGACAAACTCAAAGTGATCGAACCGTTTTCAGGTCTCAAATGCAACATCCACGACGTGATGCAGTATCAATTTATCAAATTCCGTTTTGGGCGTGTTGCACTGAACTATTATCACAAAGTAGAAAAATATGTAAGTGAGGACCTTAATGTAATCTTTTTAGAGGGTGGAAGAGATACAAGCTACGTATACGGCGTATACTTCTCCTCCCGCTCCGATTCCGAACGCATCGACGCTATTTTAAAATCACTGCATTTTGAGCGTATTTTCCTGCCGGATGAGTATGATACCACGCCGACTGATGCGTGCCGCACACTGGAAAAAAGTATTCATTCGATTGAGAAAAAAATCCGGCATATCGACGAAGAGATTGCTGAGATGCTCTCAAAAGACAGTGTAAAACTTGTCTCGGCACAAAAACGTTTGCAGGCACTCGCCAAGAATTTCGATGTGCGAAAGCTTGCCGCCTGTGTGGAAGACAAACACGATAACTTCTTTATATTATGTGGCTGGATGTCTGAGGCAGATATCAGTTCCTTCCTCGAAGACGTCAAGCACGATCCGAACCTGTTTGTCGTCGTGGAAGATGACCATGAGACCTATTTCGGAGAACCTCCGACGAAATTGAAGAACCCGAAGATCTTCAAGCCATTTGAGATGTTCATCCGTATGTACGGACTTCCGGCACACAATGAGATGGATCCGACGATTTTTCTCGCGCTGACTTACACCTTTATCTTCGGCGCCATGTTCGGAGATGTTGGCCAGGGGCTCTGTCTCGCAATCGGGGGCGGACTGCTCTACAAGTTCAAAAAAATTGATCTTGCGGGGGTCATCTCGCTTGCCGGTATCTTTTCCACCTTTTTCGGCTTTATGTTCGGAAGTGTATTTGGATTTGAAAATATCATCGAGGCAAAATGGCTGCATCCGATTTCAGCTATGACGAGCCTTCCGTTTGTCGGTCAACTGAACACCGTATTTATCGTTGCAATCGCATTTGGAATGGGAATCATTCTCCTGTCCATGATTTTCCAGATTATCAACTCCCTGCGGGCGCATGATTTAGAAAACGCATGGTTCTCACCGAACGGGGTCGCCGGACTGATTTTCTATGGCTCTGTCGTATTGGCGGTTATCTTGTTTATGACAGGTCACAAGATGCCTGCTAACATTTTGCTCGCCGTGCTTTTCGGTGTCCCAGTCCTGCTGATGGTCTTCAAGGAACCACTCGCAAAAAAACTTGAAAAGCGCACCGGAAAAACAGAAGGCGGAAAAGTGATGTTTTTTGTACAGGCATTCTTCGAATTATTTGAAACAATGCTCAGTTACTTTTCCAACACACTTTCTTTTGTGCGTATCGGCGCTTTTGCTGTCAGCCATGCAGCGATGATGGAAGTTGTACTTATGCTTGGCGGCGCCACACAAAACAGCAGTCCGAATTGGATTATCATTGTAGCCGGCAACATATTTGTCTGCCTGATGGAAGGGCTTGTTGTCGGAATCCAGGTGTTGAGACTGGAATATTATGAAATGTTCAGCCGCTTTTACAAAGGAAGCGGACGCGAATTCAAACCATATAATCAGAAAAACGTATAAACTCAGGAGGTTTTCATCATGACTTTAACAGTAAAATTAACTCTTATCGTAACTTTAATCTTAAGCATCATTCTTCCTTTCGGATACTATCTGATCGGTGAGAAAAACAAAAAGCGCTACAAAAAGGCAATCGGCGTCAATATCTTCTTTTACTTTGGCGCTTTTGTAATTGCAGGCATTATGATGTTTGGCGGTTCTGCGCAGGCTGCTGATGCAGCTACAACTGCTGCTTCTACCGCCACAGGACTTGGATATATCGCCGCCGCTCTTGTTACCGGTTTAGCATGTATCGGTGGTGGTATCGCTGTTGCCAGTGCTGCAAGCGCTGCTCTTGGAGCAGTCAGCGAAGACTCCAGCATTTTTGGTAAATCCTTAATTTTCGCAGGTCTTGCAGAAGGTGTTTGTCTCTACGGACTGATCATCTCCTTCATGATCTTAGGTAAATTGTAATTATGAAGATGTTTTTGATCAGTGATAATGTCGATACGTACACAGGAATGCGACTCGCCGGCGTAGACGGTGTTGTTGTACACGAACGAAGCGAGCTTCACGACGCTCTGCAGAAAGTTATGGATGACAAATCCATCGGTATCGTTTTGCTCACCGAAAAATTCGGGCGGGAATTTCCCGATCTTATCGATGAGATCAAGCTCAAACGAAAACTACCGCTGCTTGTCGAAATTCCTGACCGTCACGGAACCGGCCGTAAAAAAGACTTTATCACATCTTATGTAAATGAAGCCATCGGCTTGAAACTATAGTAAAAGAAGGTGAAATCTTGACAATCGAAGAAAAATTAAAGTATCTGCAGGATGCTTCCATGGAAGATGCCAGAGCAATGGGCAACGAAATTATAAGTGAACATCAGGAGGCTTTAGACCAGATACTAAAAGAGCATAAAGAGACTGCCATCCGTCAGGCGGAACTCACCTTAAAAACAGAGACCGCCAACGCCAGACAATCTTTAAATAAGGCCATGGCAAGAGCACAGATCGAACTCAAACGAGAACAGGGAAAATGCCAGACAGACTTAAAAAACCGCTTGTTCAAACGTGTTCTTGTACTTGTAAAAGAATATATGAAGACAGATGACTACAAAAAAATTCTGGAAAAACGCATTCAAAAATCACTGGATTTTGCAGATGGCGAAGAAATCCTGATCTACATCAATCCAAGTGATGCGCATTTGAAAGATGATTTAGAAGCAAAAACCGGCGCATCCCTCACCGTAAGCCGAGAGGATTTTATCGGTGGGACACGTGCCGTCATGCAAAAACGACGTATCCTGATCGACTACTCGTTTAAATCAGCTCTCTCGGAAGAATACGACAATTTCTTATTTTTAGGAGGTGACGACTATGCTTAGAACCGGAACAATTTATGGAGTAAACGGTCCTGTCATCTATCTGAAAGGAAATACCGGATTTAAAATGTCAGAGATGGTCTATGTAGGGAAAGAAAGATTAGTCGGCGAAGTTATCGCACTTGATAAAGATAAGACAACCATTCAGGTCTTTGAGGAGACGACCGGGCTGCGTCCGGGAGAGACTGTTGAGGCTACTGGAGATGCCATCTCCGTAACCCTCGCTCCGGGAATTCTCAATAATATATTTGACGGTATTGAACGTCCGCTAGAACGCATCGCCGAGAATTCCGGTGCATTTATCAGCCGTGGTGTGAGTGTAGATTCGCTGGATAAAGAAAAAAAATGGAATACACATCTGACGGTCTCTATCGGAGATTCTGTTCACGGAGGTGATATCATTGCTGAAATGCCTGAGACAACAGCCATCGTGCACAAATGCATGGTACCTCCACATATCAGCGGGATTATCACTAAAGTCATGCCGGATGGAGCGTACACAATCGATGAACCTCTCGTAACAGTCGAGCTAAGCTCCGGCGAGACGATCGACCTGACTATGACTCAGAAATGGCCGATTCGTGTTCCCCGCCCAACGCACCACCGTTTTCCTGCGTCCGTTCCGCTCATCACCGGACAGCGTATTCTTGATACGATGTTTCCGATCGCAAAAGGCGGCACTGCCTGTGTTCCTGGTGGATTTGGAACCGGAAAGACAATGACACAACATCAGATCGCAAAATGGTCCGATGCCGACATCATCATCTACATTGGCTGTGGAGAACGTGGAAATGAGATGACACAGGTACTGGAAGAATTTACAAAACTGGTGGATCCTAAATCCGGCAATCCTCTGATGGACCGAACCACTTTGATCGCCAATACTTCCAACATGCCGGTGGCGGCCCGTGAAGCGAGCATCTACACCGGTCTCACACTTGCAGAATACTACCGTGATATGGGATATGATGTGGCAATCATGGCAGACTCCACATCTCGTTGGGCAGAAGCACTTCGAGAGCTCTCAGGACGTCTTGAAGAAATGCCTGCGGAAGAAGGTTTCCCTGCTTATCTGGCATCACGCTTATCTGCGTTTTACGAGCGGGCGGGCATGATGCACAACTTAAACGGAACTGACGGCTCTGTATCTATTATCGGAGCTGTATCACCACAGGGCGGCGATTTCTCTGAGCCGGTTACACAGAATACCAAACGTTTTGTCAGATGTTTCTGGGGGCTTGATAAGAGCCTTGCGTATGCGAGACATTTCCCGGCAATCCACTGGCTGACAAGCTACAGTGAATATCTGCTCGATCTCGCCCCATGGTATAACGAACACGTTTCGCCAAAGTTTGTCGACTACCGCAATCAGCTGATGGCTCTTTTGAATCAAGAGAGCAGCCTGATGGAAATCGTAAAATTAATCGGAAGCGATGTGCTGCCGGACGACCAGAAACTCGTTTTGGAGATTGCCAAAGTCATCCGACTTGGATTCCTTCAGCAAAACGCATTTCATGCAGACGATACTTGTGTCTCATTAGAAAAGCAGTTCAAGATGATGGAAGTTATCTTGTATTTATACCAGAAATCAAAAGCACTCATCACACTAAACATGCCGATTTCTGTTCTGAAAGAGGAAGATATTTTCGAAAAGGTCATTGCAATCAAATACGATGTGCCAAATGACAAACTCGAACTATTTGATGAATATATGAAAAAAATCGATGCATTCTATGACCGGATTATGGAAAAGAACGCATAAAGGAGGAGGATTTGTATGGCAATTGAATATTTAGGCTTAAGCAGCATCAACGGTCCTCTGATCGTGCTGGAGGGTGTACAGGATGCGTTCTTTGATGAGATCGTAGAATTTGTAGTAAACGGAAACGAGCGTAAGTTAGGTCGCATCATTGAGATTTACGAGGATAAAGCAGTTATTCAGGTATTTGAAGGGACTGAAAATATGTCTCTGCTCAACACCCACACAAAACTCACCGGACATCCGATGGAGATTGCCCTCTCACCGGATATGCTCGGAAGAACATTTAACGGAATCGGGCAGCCGATTGACGATCTCGGTCCAATCACTTCAACATTGACAAGAGATATCAACGGACTTCCGCTTAACCCGGTAAAACGTGAATATCCTAGAAACTATATCCGCACCGGTATCTCTGCAATCGACGGTCTGACCACACTGATTCGAGGACAGAAGCTTCCGATTTTTTCCGGAAACGGTCTTCCACACGACCAGCTTGCCGCTCAGATTGTAAAACAGGCTTCTCTCGGAGATGATTCCGATGAAGAATTTGCTATTGTATTTGCTGCGATGGGTGTCAAGCATGACGTTGCGGAATTTTTCCAGCGCACATTTGAAGAAAGCGGTGTATCCGACCACGTAGTCATGTTCCTGAATCTGGCAAACGATCCGGTCGTGGAGCGTCTTATCACACCAAAAGTAGCGCTCACCGTCGCAGAATATCTGGCATTTGAGCAGAACAAACATATCCTTGTCATTCTCACAGATATGACATCCTTTGCGGAGGCGATGCGTGAAGTATCCTCCTCCAAAGGCGAGATTCCAAGCCGAAAAGGATTCCCGGGATATCTTTACAGCGAACTCGCGACAATCTATGAACGCGCAGGAATTGTGGCAGGCGTCAACGGTTCGGTGACACAATTGCCAATTTTGACAATGCCAAATGACGATATCACGCACCCGATTCCTGACTTGACAGGCTATATCACCGAAGGGCAGATTGTACTCGACCGTGCACTCCATGGACAGTCCGTCTACCCGCCAATCAACATTTTACCGTCCCTTTCCCGTCTGATGAAAGACGGTATCGGAGAGGGATACACTCGCGCGGACCATCAAGATCTTGCCAACCAGCTCTTTTCATCCTACGCCAAAGTAGGAGAAGCGAGAAACCTTGCCTCTGTCATCGGTGAAGATGAACTCTCCCCGATCGACAAAAAATACCTTGCCTTCGGAAAGGAATTCGAAGAACGCTATATCGGTCAAGGGCTGGAGGAAAACCGTACAATCGAAGAGACACTTGACCTTGGATGGGAACTTTTAAAAATGCTTCCAAGAGAAGAATTAGATCGTATTGACACAAAGATTTTGGAACAATTTTATGATAATCGTTCAGACTCATAGAAAGGGGGCGTTCTTATGGATCCTCGCACATTTCCCACAAAAGGAAATCTGATTCTTGCAAAGAATTCTCTGGCTCTTGCCAATCAGGGTTATGAGCTTATGGACAAGAAAAGAAATATTTTGATCCGCGAACTTATGGAACTGATCGATCAGGCAAAGGACATTCAGGAACAGATTGATTCCACCTTCACACATGCATATAAATGCCTGCAGCACGCCAATATTGAACACGGTATCAGTCTCGTATCACAACTTGCCTATACCGTCCCGATTGAGGATTCTATCAAGATCAAAAGCCGAAGCATTATGGGAACGGAAATTCCACTTGTGGATTACACTCCGGATGAGAATCAGCCGACTTACTCTTTCAGTACAACTGATGAATCCATCGACCGTGCACGTGAAGCATTTCGCAAAGTAAAAGAGCTTACGATCAAATTATCCATGATTGAGAATGCAGCCTACCGACTTGCGACCAATATTAAAAAAACACAAAAGCGGGCAAACGCTCTGAAAAATATTACAATTCCGACTTATACCACTTTGGTATCTTCCATTTCCAATGCTTTGGAGGAAAAAGAACGTGAAGAATTCACACGATTAAAAGTAATAAAACAGCGGAAAATATAATGGAATACACTATTCTATTCAAAAATGGAGTGAACTCTCTATTCACAAAGTTCACTCCATTTACATGTTCCGCATATTTCTTTTCTCTTCCCCTGAAGTAAGATTCGTTCTGATACCAGTTTAGAAAAAGTATCCCAAGTCAAAACTGTACCTTCTTCCAAACCGCAAAAAGAAAGCACTTTCTGATCATATGCCCGAACAAGATCCGGCGTATTACAACTTCCATTTTCTAAATTAGGGCATTTATCACAGATAACATCTGCATGCGTAATAATTTGCAAAGAAGGATTCTCCTGCATCTGTTCTAAAATCTTTCCCATATGCACCACAAACGAATCGCTATATCCTTCTCCTTGAAAAAATGCAAGGCACATTCCATGATGTGCCCGCAATAAAATCGCTTGCTCTTCCATATTCATTCTTAAATCTGAAATCTTTCAACTAATTCATTTAAAATTTTTGCCTGTTCAGATAGTTCTTCACTTGCCGCAGAACTTTCCTCAGCTGTCGCTGCATTTGTTTGAACTGCCTGTGATATTTGTTCAATTCCCAATGTAATCTCCGATATAGAAGTAGATTGTTCTTCTGATGAAACAGCTATGCTATTTATAATCTCCATTACTCGTTTTGAACTCTCTACGATTCCATCCATTGCCTCAGCTGCTCTTTTCGCTATCGCAGTACCATTTCCTACCGCTGAAACAGTTTCTTCAATTAAAGCTGTAGTATTTTTAGCTGCATCTGCTGATTTGCTTGCAAGATTTCGTACCTCATCTGCTACAACCGCAAAACCTTTTCCTGCATTTCCAGCTCTTGCTGCTTCCACTGCCGCATTCAGAGCCAATATATTTGTCTGGAATGCAATATCTTCTATCGTCTTGATAATCTTTCCAATCTCATCTGATTTTCTGCTAATCTCATTCATTGCAGACATCATCTCTTGCATCTTTTCATTGCTCTGCTCAATATCTTTGCCTGTCTTTACTGATTCCTGATCTGCCTCTTTTGCAAATTCCGCATTGCTCTTCACACGCTCTGATATTTCTGAAATTGATGCAGCCAACTCTTGAACAGAACTTGCCTGTTCCGTAGAACTCTGAGATAAAATCTGTCCTGTAGCCGCCACTTGCTCGGCACTATTAGTTACTTTTATAGATGTCCCATCAATTTTTTTGATTGTACCTGTAAGAGAATCTGAAATATTCAGCAATGCTTCCTTAACCTTCTCAAACTCACCTTCATAACTATTTTCAAGTGTGTATTTAAGATTTCCACTGGCAATTTGAGTTAAAATTTGGGATATCTCATCAATATAATCCACATAATCCCTTAACCTTCCCACTGTTAAATTGAAATGGGCTGCCAAATTCCCCAATTCATCTGTAGAATGATATGTAATTTCCTGATTCAAAGATCCCTGAGCTATTTTTTGCGCAACATTATCAATTTCTTTAATTGGCTTGATAATTCTTCTTAACACGACAACAATCAGTAAAACACATAGAACAATAATTCCTACTACTGCCATTACAACAGTCTTTACCAACAAGCTGTTTAAATCATCCATTACCTCTTTTTCCGGAACATAAGATACTAGTGTCCAATCTGTTCCAGTAAAATTCTTGAGTTCAATATTTAGAGCATCTCCACCTTTTCCATATTTAAAAAAACCTTCTTTTTTGTCATTGATAAGGCTTTCCACATATTTGTATAATCCGCCCTCTTCCTTCAATGTCTTTCCAACAAGTGTTTCCTTGGAATGTCCTATAATCATTGAATTTTTATTATCAACTAAAAAACATCCTCCACTTTTTTGAATTTTAACATTCTTCACCAAATTAGAAATTTCATTTAAATATAAGTCAGCTGCTATTACACCTCTTACACTTCCCTGTTTGTCTTTTAATTGTCCAGATACACCTACTACATATTTTTGACTTTCTTCATCAAAAAACACTTCTCCAAACTCAATCACACTCGATTTTAGTCCGTTCACGTACCAGGATTTTTCAAAGACATTATAATCTTCCCCCGGCACAAATGTGGCATGTGTCATATTCCCTTCTTTATCAGTGATATAAATACCCGCAGGAAACGCACTATTTTTCTGTGCTGTAAGTTTAATATATTCTTTTTCTTCTTCCGGCGTCATGTTCATATACTGCAATGTATCCGCTTCAGTCTCTATTACTGCAACTGTAGAATGCATCCACCCTTCAATCTCTGCATAGACTTTTTCTGTATTCTTCTGCAAAATCTCACTATTTTCTTTTTTCACGATCTTTGACGTATTCTGATATGTTCCTCCTACAATTAGTCCAATCACTATAATAATCGTTGGAACAATCACTAATATCATCTTGTTTGTAAGTTTTGTTTGTCTTTCCTTTTTCATTTGTTTCCCTCTTTTTCTATCTGGTATATTTTCTACCACTTTAAATCATCTAAAACTCAAACACTGCAACCCCATATGGCGGCAAGTCGTACACAAAAGAAAACTCTCTTCCATCACATTCCTTTTTCACACTCTTATAAATTACAGGGCGTTCCTTACCTTCCCCACCATATTTCTTTTCGTCGCTGTTTAAAATCAATTTGTATTGTTTTCTCTTTGGAACGCCTACACGATATTCCGGTCTCGCAACTGGAGTAAAATTACACACAAACAAAAGATTTCTCTTTCCATCTCTCGCATGTCTGATAAAGCTATAGATGCTCCTCTCAGCATCGTCTGCATTCACCCACTCAAATCCTTCAGGTGAGCAATCCAACTCATACATCGCCTTGTTCTTTTTATACAGATGCAATAAATCCTTTGTAAATTCCTGTAGCTGTCTATGCCAACTTTCTGCAAGAAGGAACCAATCCAACTCTCGTGCTTCACTCCACTCCTGAAGCTGAGCAAAATCTTGTCCCATAAATAAAAGTTTCTTGCCAACATGCCCCATCATGAATGCATATCCAACTTTCAAATTCGCAAACTTATCAAATTCAAGTCCAGGCATCTTGTTTAACATAGAACATTTCAGATGAACCACCTCATCATGAGACAATACAAGAATATATTTCTCACTATACGCATAGCTCATAGCAAATGTCATCTGATTATGACATCCTTTTCTAAAATATGGATCCAGTTTCATATATTCTGTAAAATCATGCATCCACCCCATATTCCACTTCAAACTAAATCCAAGTCCGTCGCATTCTACAGGTGATGTTACTTTCGGCCATGCTGTGGACTCTTCTGCAATCATGACTACCCCTGGATTTCTTCCGATAACAACAGAATTCAAATGTTTGAAAAATCCGATTGCCTCAAGATTTTCATTTCCACCATACTTATTTGGAATCCACTGCCCATCTTCTTTCCCATAATCCAGATACAACATAGATGCGACCGCATCAACTCGCAATCCATCAACATGATAATGCTCAATCCAAAACAACGCATTTGCAATCAGGAAATTCTGAACTTCAGATTTCCCATAATCAAATACCTTAGTTCCCCAGTCTGGGTGTTCTCCTTTTCTTGGATCTGCATACTCAAAAGTTGGCGTTCCATCAAAGTCTGCAAGTCCATGTGCATCTTTGGGAAAATGTGCCGGAACCCAATCAAGAATCACCCCAATTTTATTTTTATGAAAATAATTAATCATATATGCGAAATCTTCCGGTGTTCCATACCGCGAAGTCGGTGCATAATAACCTGTCACCTGATATCCCCACGATCCATCAAACGGATATTCTGCAATTCCCATTAGCTCAATATGTGTATATCCCATCTCTTTGATATACTCTACAGCTGCCTTTGCAAACTCTCTATATGTGTAGAATCCCTCATCTTCTCTACCAGGATGCCGTTTCCACGAACCAATATGTGCTTCATAAATGGACATTGGCTCTTTGTGATGATCCCATACTGCCCTTCGTTCCATCCACTTGCTGTCGGTCCATCTCATATTACTAATATCAACTACTTTAGATGCGTTCCCTGGTCGAAGCTCCGCATAATTTGCAAATGGGTCTGCTTTATAAATGTAATCTCCTTTGTATGTTTTGATACAATATTTGTATAATGCACCTTCCTGCACATCTGGAACAAAACATGTATAAATTCCCAATGGTTCTTCCCTTTTCATCCGATTTGTCTGAGGATCCCACTGATTGAATTCACCAACTACCGAAACTTCTTTCGCATGCGGAGCCCATACTGCAAAATAAACTCCTTTTTTTTCTTCCCCCCCTATCATATGAGAACCGAGTTTTTTGTATATCTCATAATGATTTCCTTTTCCAAATAAGTAATGATCTAATTCTCCAACTTCATATGACTTCTTTTTGTTTTCTTCTCCCATACCATTACCTTCCTAAATCATATTTTGCTTTGTCGTTTATTCCTACTTATTATAAGTTTATTCTATCACTATATTTATAGTAATAATAGTATTATATTCCAAAAAACTATAACTATCTTCACCTTAATATGATTATTACTCAATCAAACTTGCTGTGTATTTTACCAAAAAGTGCCATACTAACAGATTTAATTTCTGTCAGCATGGCAGTTTTCTATTATCTTATCTAAAATCTTGTTCTTGTAAAATAATTCTCGAAGTTTCTTCCTTGCCTTTCTTAAACAGTTTCTTTATAAAACGCTTAAAATTCTTCCTTTGAGAATGTTCGATTGCTTCATCCACAATTTCTTTTACATCCGCAACTGTCACAACACTCTCTTCTCTCTGCATAAGATCAATGCGGCTATAAAGAGCTAAAATACCCATTTCATCAATCTTATAACCATTTTCTTTTGCGTATGTTTGACCAAATGTCACCAACTCATCATTAATAAATACAGGAAGCTCTAAACGTGAAGTAAATTTCTTCTTAAAGGCAGGATATGCTGATAGCATCTTATCCAGAGGTCTGCGCTCTTCTTCCAATACTACAAGTAATTCCCCTGTTTGTTCTTCCATGAGATCATTTAATTGTGCGACCGTTTTTTTATTCATCTGAGAAGCACGCTCAATAATGATTGCTCCACCATGTAATTTTTCTATAATCTGTGAAACATCTTTTTTATTCAACGACTCCGCTGTAACAATCGCTACTTTTCCTTGTTTTAGCTTCCTATTTTTTTGAATTGCCTTCACAATATCTACAGCCAAAACCGTCTTTCCGGAACCCTTTCTACCTACAACTAATAAATTAGCAGTTCTTGAAGTTCCATATCTAGTTTTACATTTTTTATCATTCTCCAATACGTCTACAATCTGTTCGCTCATACCATGTACTGGTACAAAATAAGAGAATAATTTTTTCTGTTCTTCTGTCAAACCAGCCTTTATTCCAATCTCACTTTGAACATCTAAATCATAGCGTCCTTGCACAATAAAACCTGTATCAAACGGTGAAGTTGGACTCTCTGTGCGCAATTCCTGTACTTTTTCTATGGGTTCTTCCACCACAGTATCATTCATCAACGCTTTGGCTGATATCGCAATTGCCTGTGTGTCTCCAAGCTTGATTCCCTCTGATTCTTCAATTTCTTCAATCTCTTCAATCTCCTCAAATCCATCGGCTTCCACTTCTTCAAACGCTTCCTCATTAAAGCTTTCCTCATCAAATGGATCTTCTTCCGGCTCTTCCATTTCCTCTTCTTGCTCTTGCGGAATTTCCTCTACGGATTCTATTTCTGATTTTCTCTCAAAAACTTGTTCCGTCCGTTCTCTTCTATTTTTATTCGTGCGGATTTCTACAGCTTCTGCTTCTAACTCTTCCATCAATTGTCGAATGTCATCTGGGAGAATGCTCTCTACCTCTTCCACCTTTTTTGCTTCTTGTCTTTCTCTCTCCGCTCTTGCCTTCTCTTGTTCTTCTTGAATAATCTGGGCATTTTCTTTCTGTTTTTCTTCCCAGTTTTGTAAAATTTCCTCTACACTCATTTTAGTAGTCTGAGAAAAAATCTCTTTTTTCATCTGCTCATCAATTTCTTCCTCTGAAGAAGAGGTTTCTTTCTCTTCTGACTCCTCCTTCGTCTCCGAAACAGTTCCCTTTTCTTCTGGCTCTTTCTCTATCTCCGAAGTACATTTCTCTTTTTTCGTCCCTTCTTCTGCCTCCAAAATCAACTCTTCTTCTCGCAGCTCCTCTTTCATCTCCAAGGCGTCTTCCCCTTCTTCCGGTTCTTCTTCCTCCTTCAAGACTGCTTCCTCTTCCTTCGGCTCTTCTTCCTCCTCCAAGACTGCTTCCTCTTCTTTCGGCTCTTCTTCCTCCTCCAAGACTGCTTCCTCTTCTTTCGGCTCTTCTTTCTCCTCCAGCGCTACTTCTTCCGCTTCCTTCATCTCCAAAGCCTCTTTCTCTTCTTTCGGCTCTGAAGTCACCTCTTTTTCTTCCTCTTCAAAAGGTTCTGCCTTTTTCTCTTCCTCAACATACTCTTTTTTCTCTGCTATTTCTTCAGATTTTTCAGCTATCGGTTCCTTCTTCCTTTTTGCCGGAGTTGGTTTGTCATTTCTGTGAATATATTTCTCTTGCTGCAACGGCGTTAATGGCTTATATTTCATCTTCAATTCCATAGCTTGATACACATATTTTCCTTCACTAAACCACAGAATCAAATCATCGCATTCTTCCAAACACTCCGTTAGCATCCCTGCCGCATCATATAACTTTGCAAGTTCATAAGCCCACTTTTCCACATACTCTGCCTTCTTAAAATCTTCCAATGCTTCAATCTGCTGATTCAAAGGAGCTTTTTGGCTTTTCAAAATTTTGTATCTTAATATATATTGGTTCGGATCTTTTGGAGCCATAGCAACAAATTCTTCATAGCAATCTACAGATTCCCTTATATCATTCATTTTTAGTGCTAAAGTTCCGAGACGATATACAATTTTTCTACTTCCAGGTGCTCTATCATATGCTAAAAATAAAATTTCCCTGCTTTTTTCATACTCTCCATTATATTCATAAACTTCACTTGCCCCACAGAGCATTGCCGCATTTTTAACTTTTCTCCAATCAATGCTATCCGCTATTTCTGCTGCCTTTTTATACGATTTTTCTCCCATATATTCAAGCATTTGCTCTGTTTTTACTCGATATTCGTATTTATCCAAAGTATTCACCCCTATTATTTCTATGACCTTTCTGTCTAATCGAATTTTAGCTTTCTACATTCTGCTTTATTTTATCACAGGAGATAACCAATGTCAAAAAGATGTAACAAAAACGTAATAAAAATAAGGTTATCTTAAACTTTTATAAGATAACCTTACTCTCTATTTTATTGTTTTTTTACTCACCTTTTCGGAAAATATATCAATTATAAAACCTGTTACCTTTTTGACTTTATATACAATCTCTAACTCAAAGCTATGATTATTCTTATTCCCTAATTCTAATCTCTTCTGATGTTTCTTTACACATCTTATCGTTTCCTTTGAATCTATGTGGTATTTCTCTTTTCAATATGTCTGCAAATATTGATTTTCTTTACTCCAGATTCCTTACTTTCCGAATAAAATTCTTTACTTATTTTCTTTCTCTGGATTATACTTATACTCTATGGTAAAGGCTTTCATCACAGGTTTTTACATTTGCCATACCACCAACATATTGAATTGTAAATTCTGAACTATCCATTGGACCAAAGCCTCCTTTTCTTACTATTTTCAGAAATTTTTTCTTTTCTGAATTTTTTTGTTGAGTTTATAATAACACTACGGCCTTTATTTGTCAATACTATTTTTATATTTTATTATTATTTTTAAAATTCAATATATAAAACCGAAAAATGTCTGTTTTTAAAGTATAAGTTCTTCTATTTTTTCATAGTTCTCGAGATTGTAAGACTCAATCTGATTTCCATTGATTAGATAAAACGTACTATCTATATAGATTCCCCTGACATTTTCCCCATATTCTTTTGTCATTTCTTTCCTCTTACAGGTAAATCCTTGCATCCTATTATATTCATAAATATGATAATAGTTTTCTTTTTCTCCAAATGTATAAAAAACAATCAGATTTTTCTCTGCATCTGCCAGTACCGACTTATATTGGTCAAATGCCGTGCTATAATAACTGCCATTCAATACTATCTTATCAATTTCTTTGACATTGGACGGATCTGAGATATCGAACATAGAAAGTTTGACTTGATTGCTCTCTACTCCTTTCTCGTCAACTTCCTCTCCGATCCCAAGAAGCAGTCCATCCCCATATGGATGAAGATATTCTGAAAATCCTGGAATTTTTAGTGTACCTATGATTTTCGGATTGTCAGGATCAGATAAATCAACTGAAAAGAGAGGATCTGTCTCTCTAAACGTCACAAAATATCCAGTGTCTCCCATAAAGCGCGCAGAATAGATACGCTCATTTTTTGCCAGATTTTCGATTGTCCCAGTCACATTTAGTTTTTCATCCAACACATACACAGAATTGGACTCAGTCTCCTCCAGAGTCGTAACCATTCTGAGGTATCCATTGTACTCGTCAACGCTAAAACTGTCGTTCAGATAACCGTTCACTTCCGCCTTTGCCTGACCGTTTATTTTACCATTTCCATAAGAAAATTTTCTAATCTCAGTAGACCTACCAGTTTCTTTCCAAATATTTTCACAGATATAAATATTTTTTGCGCTCGCATAACAAAAACCTCCATTTGACAAAATACTGACTGAATTCTTTTCTGCACTTGGATTTTGTATGTCGATCGCTGTAATTACTGTATAAGTGTTTGCTCTTTCTGTCTCTGGAAGGCATATCTCATCACTGGCGAGCAACTCTCCATCCACACATGGAATATACTGTTCTTTTTTACCTTCTTCCGGATTGTAGATATTATATTGACTGAATACATATAGATAATGGTTATTCAGACGCGAAGTGACATAACTTCCACTCTGTGAACACTCTCCAAGTTTCTTTGGTTTCTCTCTGTCAGAAATGTCATATATGATACTCTTTGCCTCGCTATTATCTATCTCTGCACAATCAGAGGCGATCTTTGAAAATTCATTTTTGTTATTGTAGATTCTTTCTCTTTCGCTACCAAGAACAATCAGATATTGATTTTGAACATATATCTCCGATACCTTCATCTCTTCCCCAAGCGTAATCTGCTCTATCTGCTCCAATTTATTTTCCGCTGTATCCACAATACCAATTTCGTTGCCTTCTTCTTTCACCACATATAGATAACGTCCATCCGTCTTGACGATATCTCCCTCGTCTACACTCTCCTCCCTCGTATTAGTCTTGGAATAACTGCTTTCTGTTTTCCCACTATCTTCCACCGCATTCTCCGAGGCCGCTTTTTCTTCGGACTCCAATACAACTCCATCTCCATAATAATAGTCGAATTCTTCAACAAACTTATAAACCTCTTTGTAGGATTTTGCCATTCGAAGCCCTTCGCTCTCCTTCACCTCTTTTACAACCGGATTAACATACCCTTTTTTGCCAACTGTACGCTCCTTTGTCTGAATATACGCTATCCCAAGCAGCCCAAGACATGCTGCTGCCGTCAATGCATAACGATATGCTTTCTTTCTGTATCTTTTTTGATGTCTCATCAACTGTTCTTCCACCACCTCTGGCCTTAACTGTTCTGGAATCTCAATATTTTCTATGTGCTGTCTGATTCTGTCCATGATTTCTTTTTCATGTTGTTCCATATCGCTACTCCTTCCTAACACAATATTTTTCCAAGTTTCTCCAGCGCTCTGCTTCTCTTGGAACGAACCGTATTGGCATTCATTGGTTTTCCTTGTTCCGCAAGTATCTTGCCGATTTCTTTGCTGTTGTACCCTCCGAATACGGATAATGCAATAATCTGTCTCTCTTCCTCTGCAAGTATTTTCCATGCATTTTGAACATCAATGGTTTCTTCATAATCACTATGTGATACACTCTGACTCTCATCTCGGTTTTCCTGCAGCTTAAATGTCTCCTGTCTGCTTCTTACTTTCAATTTCTTTTTGCAGACATTTGACAATATCTTAAATATCCAGCCACGAAACGCCTCATCTTTTTGAAGGCTATAGATATTTTCATAAACTGACAGCACCGTCTCGCTCACGACATCCTCCGCATCTTGAGGGTTCTTCATCATGTACAACGCAAAATAATACAAATCTTTATAAACATTTTCATATAACTTCGAAAATGCCTTTACGTCTTTTTTCCGTGCACGTTTTACTAAAACTGATTCTGAACATGTATCATAATCGTACATCCTATCCCCCTCCTTCCACCGGTATAAATATAGAGTATCAAAAAGTACAAAGTGTTGCATAAAAAATACAGAAATATATTTTTCTTATACACAAAAAGGGAGCTTACCGCTCCCTCTTTATAAGTTATTATCTATATTCTTTACAAATTTATCCTCTATAGTAATTAATCAGACATCCTTTTAAGATGATCTCTCTTTCATTATCTGTCAAATCACCCAACTTCAGTGTAATCTCTTTCAAACTGTCTCCAACCACATATGCTTTCACAGCGTCTTTCTTATCTTCCACTGCTTTTCTCACATCCGGCACGAAGATATAGTCTCCGTTTTTGAAGCTTAACTCTGTATCTTTTTCTTCTGTGATAAACGGGAGCATACCCCAGTTGATCAAATTCGAACGATAACGTTTTGTCGCATATTCATTTGCGATATTTGCCCATCCTCCAAGTACTTTCTGGCAGGACGCTGCCTGTTCACGCGCAGAACCATCTCCCGGTTTCACCGCGAAGATCGTACTTCCGACACCGATGTTACCTTCTCCCACTTCCGGATAAGATGCACGGATTGTCTCCATAACCGATTTTAATTCTTCCAACACTTCTAATGGACACTGATTTGTCTCAATTGCTTTCTGTGCTTTCTGCACTTCTTTTGCGCGTCCCACATATGCAGGATCTTTACGTGACAATGCAAACTCTGCAAGTCCAAGTGGGTTAGAACGGTAAGAAGAAGTCTCTCCTGACGGAATCAACTCATCGGTTGTTGTAACCGGATCGTGAATCTCAGATACCACTTTCAAGATCAGATTTTCCGGTAATGCTGACATTGCCGGCCAGTCTTTGATGTTTGGTCCAAACTGGATCTCAACACTTGGATCCGCAACACCTTTGCTGTCAAACACACGGTTTGCATAAATGCTCTTATCAAAATGATATTTCGGAGCTTTGTATTCTCTGTCCATCACATCAGCCGCAGAAGTTAAGAAACCTTTATTTGCCGCTGTCGCAGCGATAGAACGCGCATCCATAAGTGCTACAGAGGAAATCTGTCCGCTCTGTAATTTAGAACCTTCACGGTTCGGGAAGTTTCTTGTAGAGTGACGAATACTGAATGCATTGTTAGCAGGTGTATCTCCTGCACCAAAACAAGGTCCGCAGAACGCTGTCTTCACGATTGTTCCGGCTGCCATCAGATCTGCAACCGCTCCGTTTCTCACAAGCTCCATATATACCGGTGTACTTGCCGGGTATACACTGAATGTAAATGCATCAGAACCGATATTTTTTCCTTTGATGATCTCTGCTGCCGCGCAGATATTTTCAAATCCACCGCCGGCGCATCCTGCGATAATTCCCTGTTCTACATAGAGTTTTCCGTCGCGAATCTTATCCTGCAGCGAATACTCAACCGCACCGTCAAGACTTACGAGCGCTTTCTGCTCTACATCGTGTAAAATATCTTTTAAGTTCGCATTTACCTCGTCAATCGTATATGTATTGCTTGGGTGGAATGGCATCGCGATCATCGGTTTGATCTTGCTCAAATCCACATAAACAAGTCCGTCATAGTACGCTGCCGCACCCGGATTCAGTTCTTTATACTCTTCACTTCTTCCGTGAGTCTCATAGAATTCTCTGATTGTCTCGTCAGTCTTCCAAATAGAAGAAAGGCAGGTCGTCTCTGTTGTCATAACATCAATTCCGATACGGAAGTCTGCGCTTAACTTGTTCACACCAGGTCCGACAAATTCCATTACTTTATTATTTACATATCCATTTGCAAATGTTGCTCCAATGATTGCAAGCGCCACGTCCTGAGGTCCCACTCCGACAGATGGCTCTCCGTCTAAGTAAATCGCAACAACGCCCGGCATCTTAATATCGTATGTCTTATTCAATAACTGTTTTACAAGCTCCGGTCCGCCTTCACCCATCGCCATTGTTCCAAGCGCTCCATAGCGAGTATGGCTGTCAGAGCCAAGAATCATCTTTCCGCCGCCTGCAAGCATCTCTCTTGCGAACTGGTGGATGACTGCCTGATGTGGCGGAACATACATACCGCCGTATTTCTTTGCACAGGTAAGTCCAAACATGTGGTCATCTTCATTGATTGTTCCACCTACGGCACACAGACTGTTATGGCAGTTCGTCAGAACATATGGGATTGGGAACTTTTCAAGTCCAGACGCTCTTGCGGTCTGAATGATTCCGACAAATGTGATATCGTGCGAAGTCAATTTGTCAAATTTAATCTTTAATCTCTCCATATCGGAAGAAGTATTGTGTGCTTCTAAAATGCTGTACGCAATTGTGTTTTTTGCAGCTTCTTCTTTTGTGACCTGCTGTCCTGTCTTTGCTGCAACAGCTGCCTGTGCATCATTCACATCTTCGATAATTTCTGTACCATTCAGTAAATATGCACCATGTTCATATAATTTTATCATTCTACTGTTCCCTCCTACGTCTTATTATTTGTTCATTATAGTATTCTACTCTTTTGATTGCAAGAATTTCAGATGATTCGATACCATCATAGCGATTTTAAATGTGAGCGCATCGTCAAATACCCGGACATCTAACCCTGTCAGCTTCTGAATCTTCTCAAGACGGTATACCAATGTATTTCTATGTACATAAAGCTGCCGCGCCGTTTCCGAGATATTTAGATTATTCTGGAAGAACTGATTGACCGTACTCAGAGTCTCCTCATCGAACTGATCCACCGCTTTTCCGTCAAACACTTCCTGTAAAAACATGTCACACAAAGATACCGGGAGCTGATGAATCAGGCGGCCGATGCCCAGCTCATTGTAAGCAAGGACATTTTTCTGCTCATAGAAAATCCGTCCCACATCCAGCGCCATGCCCGCTTCTTTGTATGACTTTGACACATCTCGCAGCTGATTTACAATCGTGCCATATGCCGCCCTCATGTTTACCATCGCTTCCATCGTCAATGTATCGACAATGGATTTTGCAATCATATTCAGTTCTTTATATCCCTCGGTCGTCTCCAACGCCTTGATCAGGATAATATGTCCTTCATCGACTGAAGTTACAAAATCTTTAGAGCCGGTTGCATAGAGACCTTTCATCGTCTCAAGAACAATATTGTCCGTCTCATTTTTCGGTTCAATCAAGAATACAACTCTTCTTCGCTCCACTTCAATCCCAAGCTTTTTTGCCTGATTAAAAATATCCACAAGCAGAAGATTATCAAGCAATAAATTCTGGAAAAAATGATTCTTATCCAAACGTTCTTTATATGCGTGTATCAGGTTTTGGAACTGACTGATACAAAGCCTTCCGATAACCGCAACCTGCTCTACAACCTCATGAAGTGCAAGGACATACACTGCATCATAGTTATCTCGAATCAGGAAAAATGCCTCATTTTCACATACCTGCTCATCTTTTCCTTCTTTCAGAAATTTGTCTACTCCAGCCTTAATTCTATCCTCGTTCATTCCCGCAATGGCAAGGCACTTTCCCTCCATACTCCACACGGAACAATCCACCCCCATAATCTCATGTATATCATTGATGGGCTTGTGCAATATTTGATTCGATAACAACTTATCACTTCCTTTTTTTACATTTAAAGCCAAAGCTGCTCCGTTGCAACTCTGGCTTTTTTTCTTATAATCTCTTTAACAATTCTTCTCTTTCTTTTTCAAAACCAGGTTTTCCAAGTAAAGCAAACATATTCTTTTTGTAGCTTTCCACACCCGGTTGGTCAAATGGGTTCACCCCTAAAATATAACCACTCACGCCACAAGCGAATTCAAAGAAGTAAAATAACTGTCCAAGATAGAATTCGTTCTGCTCTGGAATTGTCACCATTAAGTTCGGTACATTTCCATCTGTATGTGCTAAAACAGTTCCGTTCATCGCACTCTTATTGACGAAATCAACTGTCTTTCCTGCAAGATAGTTCAGACCATCCAAATCCACTGGCTCTTCTCCGATGAAAAGCTCCTCTGTTGCTTTCTCCACATTCAATACCGTCTCAAACATAATACGGCTTCCATCCTGAATGAACTGTCCCATAGAGTGAAGATCTGTTGTCAAATCTACAGAGGCAGGGAAAATACCTTTTTGGTCTTTTCCTTCACTTTCTCCGTAAAGCTGTTTCCACCATTCAGACACATAGTGAAGACTTGGCTCGTAGTTCGCAAGTACCTCAACTGCTTTTCCTTTACGGTGTAAAATATTACGGATTGCCGCATACTGTAATGCACCGTTTTCAGCAAAATCATTTTCTAATGCTTCTTTTCTTCCAGCCTGTGCACCTTCCATCAATTTCTCGATATCTGCACCGCTTACTGCGATTGGAAGAAGACCTACCGCTGTCAATACAGAGAAACGTCCTCCGACATCATCCGGAACAACGAATGTCTCGTATCCTTCCTCATTAGCAAGGTTCTTCAATGATCCTCTCGCTTTATCTGTTGTCGCATAAATTCTCTTTGCAGCTTCCTCTTTTCCATATTTTTTCTCCAACATCTCTTTGAAAATACGGAATGCAATTGCAGGCTCTGTTGTTGTTCCTGATTTGGAAATCATATTTACAGAGAAATCCCTGTCTCCGATTACATCGATCAGATGTTTGAGATATGTGCTGCTGATGCTGTTGCCAACATAATAAATCTCAGGTGTCTTTCTAATCTCTTTTGAAACAACATTGTAAAAACTATGTCTTAAAAATTCGATTGCAGCTCTGGCTCCCAGATAAGAACCACCGATACCGATTACGAGCAATACCTCGGAATCATTTTTAATCTTCTCTGCCGCTTTCTGAATGCGTACAAATTCTTCTTTATCATAATCAACAGGCAAATCAATCCATCCAAGGAAATCATTCCCTGCTCCTTTTCTGCTTAAGAGCAGTTCCTTAGCATCTATCGCCAACTTGCTCATGTAATCTACTTCATGTTCTGCAACAAATGTACTTGCTTTTGAATAGTCAAATGTGACTTTATTTCCCACGTTTATCCTTCCCTTCTAATTGGTCTCATAGCTATTGTTATTCTACCAAACGGAAGAGGGGAAAGTCAAGAAATTATGAATATCAGTTCACAATTGTATTCCCTTGTACAAATGTGATACACTCTGAGTAGAACAATCGTGATATAGGGTGGCTGACCTCTCACTCTTTTATAGATGGGAGGTGGAGCTGATGAACAATAAACATTTTGACTTTAAAGACTTAATGCAATTTGGTATGTTCATTTTATCACTACTGACCTTCATTTATCTGATCAGTCATTAGTACATAGAAAAACCACCCTGATACTTTGACGAGTTGGGTGGTAATTCTAAATTATTTTCAATTGGTCAACCACTTTTATGTGGCGATTGTTCTTTTTGTACCTTTAATATAGCACATCCGCATAGACTGCGCAAGCAATATGTTCTTTTCAGTCTCTATAAAAATCTCTTTTTATCCAATTTGAATATTACTGCCAATGCCACATAGCATATCGCGAACACAATCCCCCACCATTTCAAAGCTTTGTACTTTATTTACTCCGCTGCAATCGCTTTATTTCATCTATGCCAAAAATTCTTCTAAAATCCTGCGCACCTGCACTTCCTGCAGTCTTTTTTCTTCCGCTGCAGCTTTTTCTTCTTTTGCCGGTTCTTCCCGCTTCATGGCATATACCTGTTCCTGCTCGGAAACCGGCTCTTCCTGAATCTCTTCCACCTCTGCTGCAACCACTTCTTCCTCTGCCTCCGGCTGAAACGCTTCTTCCATTTCCAATATGCTTGTCTGGCTCATAGCCTTTTCTTTATACAATTTGGCATAGCGATGTGCACAGACATTTTCTAAATAATCAACCATATAATTCTCCGCCATCTGTAAATGATAATTTTCGTCACTTGACATATGTATCATACACAGTATCGCCACACTGGCTCCAGTCCACGCTGCATATTTGAACACTTGATCCTCAAATCCATACAGATAATATACCGCAACAGTTCCCGCTACGCCTAATACTGCTACAATCCAAGTCATCTTCTTTTCCAAATTTCGAAAGGTATGGAGTCTAGTTCCCCAAATACGATACTCATAAACATACTTTTTCACAAATGCTTCCACGTTCTGCACTTTATCGCTCACCATACTGGCATGTTCAAATTTTGCTCGTACAAGTCTCATCAGCTTATGGTTACTTTTGTTCATTCTACTGGCTGCTTTCACCATTCGTCTCAATGTAACATGGGCAACCAGCTTGCTTAAAACTCCAATCCCCGCTGCCACTCCCATTGCATAAAAAATAATTTGATTTTGCACTAATGTCTCTAACATAATAAAAAGAGCCCTCCTTCTTTTATTTATTGCTACCGCTATTATACAGCAAATAAAGAAGTTGGGTTCTTGAATCGTTTTACATATTTCAACAACAAATCATGCGAATTTTGCATGATTTGTCACATGTTTTTTATAAGCGTGGCAGCAAATTCTTCACAAGCCTTACAGAATGTGTGATTGCCTGCTTTTCAAACGCCGGATAGTCCATCGTCGCACTGTTGTCGGCTTTGTCCGAAATTGCTCGGATAATGACACACGAAACTTTATTTAAGTACGCCGCATGGGCGATTGCAGCGCCTTCCATCTCAGTGCATTTCGCCTCAAAATTAGCTACAAGCTTATCTTTCACTTCTTTTGACGATACAAACTGATCTCCACTCACAATACGTCCTACGAATGTGTGAATATCCGGGTTTGCCTCCTCATTGGCAGTCTTCGCCTTCTCTACCAGCTCTTCATCTGCCGGAAATGAAAAGGTATCCATTCGCGGCACCTGTCCGATTGGATCTCCGAAAATACTCGCATCCATATCATGCTCTACCGCATCTGTAGAGATTACCATATCTCCGATATCAATATTGGCATCTAAAGAACCAGCAATTCCTGTGTTGATCAATGTATCCACCCCAAATTTGTCTACTAAAATCTGTGTGCAGATTGCGGCATTGACTTTTCCAATCCCGCTTCTGACAACAACAACTTCTTTTCCGCACAGTGTTCCTCTACAGAAATCCATAGACGCAAATGTGACATTTTCTTCAATTGTCATAGCCTCTTTTAACGCAGCTACTTCCTCCTCCATCGCTCCTATAATACCTATCATAACTGTTTCCTCATTTCTATAATCTCATCTTAAAATCTTCGTATTCGAACTGTCGAACCACCCGGCATTCTCCATCCTTATCTTCCAATACAATTGCCGGCAGACGCATTCCATTGAATGTATTGTTTTTGACCATCGTGTAGATTGCCATATCTTCAAATGTGAGTGTATCACCTCTTTTTAGCGGCTCCTCAAATGAATAGTCACCGATTACATCTCCCGCAAGGCAGGTCGGTCCCGCAAGGCGATAAGTATATTCCTTCTCCTCCGCCTCATAGCCGTCCTGAAGCGTCGGACGGTATGGCATCTCAAGCACATCCGGCATATGACATGCTGCGGACGTGTCCAAAATCGCAATCTGTATGCTGTTTTCCACAATTTCTTCCACTTTCGTAAGCAGTACACCGGCATTTAAGGCTACCGCCTCTCCCGGTTCCAGAAAAATCTCCAAGTCATATTTTTCTTTCATCTCACAAATACATTGCTCCAACAATGCGATGTCATAGCCCTCTCTCGTAATATGATGTCCGCCGCCAAAATTCAGCCATTTCATCTTCGGCAGCCATTCCCCAAACTGTCTTTCCACTTCTTTCAGTGTGTCATGCAAAGGCTGCGCGTCCTGCTCACACAATGTATGAAAATGCAGACCATCAACATATTCCAAAAGCTCTGGTCTGAATTTCTCAATCGTCACCCCAAGCCTCGATCCAGCGGCACATGGGTCATAGATCTCATGCCCCTCCTGTGTTGAATACTGCGGATTAATGCGAAGTCCCACACTTTTTCCCGCCTCAGCCGCTCTCTTTCCAAATCGTTCCAGCTGTTCAAAAGAATTAAATACAATGTGATCGCAGTAAGTTAAAATCTCTTCAAATTCTTCTTCCTTATAGGCAGATGAAAAAATATGTGTCTCTTTTCCAAACGGAATTCCCATCTCTTCCGCCCCAAGTTTCGCCTCGTACAAACCACTGGCTGTTGTTCCCGAAAGGTATTGCGCAATCAGCGGATACACCTCATACATGGAAAATGCTTTCTGGGCAAGCAGGATTTTACATCCGGTTCTGTCCATCACACCTTTTAGTATCTCAAGATTTTGTCTGAGCTGTTCTTCCTGAATGACATAACACGGTGTTGGAAGTTCATTTCTTCTCATCAGTTCTCCTCACCTTTTCTCTCTTCAAATTTAATCGATCAATTCCGGATCTTCACTGATTTTCCATGGCAGTCCGTATTTGTTCAACGCTTCCATGAATGGATCCGGATCAAACTCTTCGATATTGTATACACCGGCTTTGTTCCATGTTCCGTTCATGATCATCATCGCACCGATCATAGCCGGAACTCCTGTTGTGTAAGAGATTGCCTGAGAGCCCACCTCTTTGTAGCATTCCTGATGATCACATACATTGTAAATATAAAGTTTCTTTTCTTTTCCATCTTTTTTCCCGATGAAAATACATCCGATATTTGTCTTACCAACTGTACGAGGTCCCAATGACGCCGGATCCGGAAGTACTGCTTTTAAGAACTGAAGCGGAATAATCTCTTTCCCTTCATACATGATCGGTTCAATAGAAGTCATTCCTACGTTTTCTAAACATTTTAAATGTGTCAGGTAGCTCTGTCCAAATGTCATAAAGAAACGGATTCTCTTAATTCCAGGTATATTCAATGCAAGAGATTCAATCTCTTCATGATGAAGAAGGTACATATCCTTCTCTCCAACTTCCGGGAAATTATAAACACGTTTGATTTCCATCGGCTCTGTCTCTACCCAATGACCATCTTCCCAGTAGGAACCTTTTGCAGACACCTCACGAATGTTGATCTCCGGGTTGAAGTTTGTCGCAAACGGATAACCGTGGTCTCCCGCATTACAATCCATAATATCAATATAATTGATCTCATCAAAATAGTGTTTCAATGCATATGCAGAAAATACGCTTGTCACTCCCGGGTCAAATCCACTTCCAAGAAGCGCTGTGATACCAGCCTCCTCAAATCTTTCACGATATGCCCACTGCCACTTATATTCAAATTTTGCTGTATCTTCCGGCTCATAATTCGCTGTATCAATATAGTGTACTTTTGTCGCAAGACATGCATCCATGATTGTCAGATCCTGATATGGAAGTGCAAGATTGAGTACTACTTCCGGTTTTTCTTTTTCAATCAATGCAATCAGCTCATCTACATTGTCAGCATCTACCTGTGCTGTTGTAATCTTTGTATTTGTCTTTCCTTCCAGTTTTTCTTTTAAAGCCTCACATTTTGAAACGGTACGGCTTGCAATACACATCTCTGTAAATACTTCACTTACCTGACAGCATTTTTGAATTGCCACACTTGCTACACCGCCACAGCCAATAATTAATATTTTTCCCATTTTTCTTCCTCCTGTTTTTATCCTGATTTATTTTGCCAATGCAATTAAAAATTCTCTCACAATCTTTCCTGCCACTGCAGTTGACACGCCGCTTTGATCATAGTGCGGACTAAGTTCGTTCACATCACATCCGATGACATTGCAGCCTTCGCACACTTTTATAATCGCATCCAAAAGCTCTTTAAAACTTACTCCACCAGCCTCCGGCGTTCCTGTTCCCGGAAATACAGATGGGTCTAACACATCCAGATCCACTGTGAAATACACAGGTTTCCCCTTTAATGCCTCTATCGCATCTTCCAACCCATTCAGGTCAAACGGATGCATCGTCACATGTCCTTCTTTCGCCCACGAAAATTCTTCTCTGGCACCTGAGCGAATACCAAACTGATAAATTTTGCCGTCACCTACAAGTTCCCAGCACCGTCTCATCACACATGCATGTGACTCTTTCACATCCAGATATTCATCTCTAAGATCCGCATGCGCATCAAAGTGTATGATATGAAGATTGGGGTATTTCTCAACCGCCGCTCTCATACTGCCAAGTGTCACCAAATGCTCTCCGCCAATCATAAACGGAACTTTACCATCCTTCAAAATCACACGGCATCGTTCTTCTATCATCTCAAGAGACTTCTTTGCACTTCCCATCGGCAGTTCCAGATCTCCGCTGTCAAACACGCAATACTCTGTCAGTTCTTTGTCCTGATACGGACTGTATGTCTCCAGACCAAAAGACTCATTTCTGATTGCGGCACTTCCAAATCTTGTGCCTGGGCGAAAAGACGTTGTCGAGTCAAACGGCGCTCCGTAAAGCACAATCTTTGCGTCTTCATACTCAGACTCGCATCCTATAAACGTCACAATATTTTTATTCAACATCTTGTACTAATTCCTCCACATACGCCGGGAGTGCAAATACTCCTTCATGCAGTCTCGGCAAATAATATTTTGTCTGAATCCCACGCAGTTTCCACTGAATTCCATCCATATCATGAATCGGATGATATCTCTTTGAAGCGAACCCAAATAGCCAGTGCCCTGACGGATAGGAAGGGATATGCGCCTGATAAATCCTGCTGATCGGAAAGGATTCAACGATTCTCTTGTGCATTCTCTGACATTGGAATGCCTCCTCCTTGTAAAATGGGCTCTCATGCTGGTTGATCATAATACCATCTTCATGAAGCGCATTAAAACAATTTCCATAAAATTCTTTTGTAAAAAGCCCTTCCCCTGCGCCAAATGGATTCGGCGAATCAATGATGATCAAATCATACGCATCGGATTTGGAACGGATAAACCGCAGCCCATCCTCATGATAAATATACACACGCGGATCATTCAGACTGCATGCCATCTGCGGAAAATATTTTCGGCATACCTCCACAAGAAGCGGATCTGCCTCTACCACATCAATCTGCTCCACCGTATCATATTTCGCAAGTTCTCTTACAACACCGCCGTCTCCTCCGCCGATTACAAGTATCCTTTCCACTTGCGGATGCACTGCCATCGGCACATGACTGATCATCTCATGATAGATAAACTCGTCTTTTTCGGTCAGCATCAAATCTCCGTCTACAACAAGAATTTTGCCAAACTCTTTCGACTCAAGCACATCGATTCTCTGTATCTCGCTCTGAGCCGAAAACACCTGATAATCCACTCGGATTGCCAGTTTTACATTGTCCGTATGTTCATCATGGAACCACATCTCCATCGCTTACACCTCCCTGTTATTTCAGCACGTTCAGATACTCTATCTGGGCATCTTCCGGTCCGGTCATAGAACATCCTTTTTCTTTTGCGTAAATAATATAATCCAAAATTTCTTTTGTAATCTCTTCTCCTGGCGCAAGAATCGGAATGCCCGGCGGGTAGCACATTACAAACTCACTGCAGACTCTTCCTACCGTATCTCTCAGCGGAAGAGACTCTTTTTCCGCATAAAATGATTCCTGCGGCGTGGTGACAACACGTGGGTCGATGTACTCTTGCGTCAACATTCCCGTTTTATCTTTCTGATAGCGTCTTTTTACTTCCGCCAAGGCACTCACAAGACGCTCCACTTCCTGCTTGCGGTCGCCGATGGACAGATATGCCAGAATGTTTCCGATATCTCCGAACTCAATCTGGATATCATACTCATCTCTCAAAATGTCATATACTTCGATTCCGGCAAGTCCCAGTTCCAGCGTATGAATCGAGAGCTTTGTCGTATCAAAATCAAAAATACTGCTCCCATTCACAAGCTCTTTGGAAAACGCATAATATCCGCCAATTTTATTAATCTCTTCTCTTGCATAGTCGGCAAGTGCAACGACCTTTCCAAAAGCCTCTTTTCCGCGAAGTGCCAAATTTCTTCTGGAAATATCGAGACTGGACAGCAACAGATATGAGCCGCTCGTCGTCTGTGTCAGGTTGATGATCTGCCTTACATGCCCTTCTTTTACTCCTTCGCCAATGAGTAAAAATGAACTCTGTGTCAGGCTGCCACCAGATTTGTGCATGCTGACAGATGCCATATCTGCTCCGGCTGCCATCGCCGAGATTGGTAAATTCTCTCCAAAGTAAAAATGCGTCCCATGTGCCTCATCCACAAGAACCTTCATATCCTGCTCATGCGCAAGTTTTACAATCGTCTTGAGATCCGAACAAATTCCATAATATGTCGGATTATTTACAAATACTGCCACTGCATCAGGATTTTCCCGAATCGCCTGCTCTACCTGTGACACTTTCATTCCAAGCGAAATTCCCAATTCTTTATCTACATCCGGATTCACATATACCGGATGTGCTCCACAAAGAACAAGAGCATTAATAACACTTCGATGTACGTTTCGCGGAAGTATGATCTTGTCGCCTTTTTTGCAGCAAGACAACACCATTGCCTGAACGGAAGAAGTCGTTCCGCCAACCATTAAAAATGCGTGTTTTGCTCCAAATGCATCTGCTGCCAGCTCCTCCGCCTCTTTGATGACCGATACCGGATGGCACAGATTATCGAGCGGTTTCATAGAATTCACGTCAATTCCAACACATTTTTCTCCAAGAAGTTCCACCAGTTCAGGATTGCCTCTTCCATGCTTATGCCCCGGAACATCAAACGGAACAATACGCATTCTTCGAAATCGTTCCAATGCCTCATATATCGGAGCTCTCTGCTGTAATTCTTTTTCCATCTTATCGTTCCTCTTTTCTATCAGGTTACTACAATTCCTTACCACGCGTAATTTCACATACAAAAAACGCAGGCAGGAATTTACATCATTCTTGCTTGCGTCTACTTCTTTATCACTTTCATGCGAACAATACAGTCCGAGACTGTCCTTCTTCACATTCCAGATATTTATGTTAGAGTCTATATAGCAAATATTTTACTTTTAATACTCTTATTGACCGTTTCACAAGTTGATGTGTTGTTCTCAACACCGGTTATAAAGTAACCAACTTATAAAATTTGAGCTTCTAACTCAATCAATAAGGCAGCATTCACTGCCAAAAATATTTGCATGAAACTCTAAACTTTTCTGCGTTCCATACGTTTTGTATTTTATAATATTTTTGCCCATACATCAAGCACTTTTCACAGTTTTTTTGAAAATATTCACAAATTGATTACTGTTTGCTCCTGTCAGTACGTAGAAGAAACAGAGCTTTGTAAGGGCATACTTGCACGTAAAAGAAAAAGTTCTGTTTCTTCTAGTTTTTTCATATCCCATTTGTTATAATATGTGAAACACTATTAATATCATATTCATAGGAGGATAATTTTATGGAATACAGAACAAAAGGAGTCTGTTCCCGTATGATAAAACTGGAACTTGACGGAGATATCATCCGCTCTGTAGAATTTGTTGGCGGATGTTCTGGAAATACGCAAGGTGTTGCCCGACTAGTAGAAGGTATGAAAGTAGATGATGCGATTGCCCGTATGGAAGGCATACAATGCGGTCCGCGTCCAACTTCTTGTCCTGACCAACTTGCTCAGGCATTAAAACAAGCTGCCGGAAAATAAAAAGAAAAGGAATGGATTCATTCCATTCCTTTTTTACCCGGGGGAACTATCGCAGCCACTGCAAATCCGTAGATTTTTTTAGCTCTATGAGCTATATGGTTTTGTTCTTGATGTAAGCTCTCTCTAATTTTTTTGTTATTTTTATGAGTTTCTCATAACTACGCTTGCAGTGGCTGCGACAGTTCCCCCAGAGAAATGACAGATTAATGATACTTTATCTCCAAAGACTACTTGTCATCGAACTACTCACATCAGTATGTGCACTATGTATACATCTCACACGATAGTAATATCCACGTCCTACACTGAGAATCTTTTCTGTGCCTACAGACCACGTGTTGCTTAATTCAGCTGTCCACGACGTCACCCTTGCCCAATTGTCACCCGATAATCTCTCTACAATGACATTTACTGTCACATCACATTTTTTTGCAGCTATTGTAACTCCTCCCGCAGCTATTTTCCCCGTACCTGCATCGCTGATAGTAGACGTGCCTGTTGACAAATATACCCCTCTTGTTTCCGGCAACATCTGTCCAATGATGGTATCTCCAGTCAATAAATACGAATAGTCTTGAGTTATGTTGCTGCCCTCCTGCGCATGTGAGACTGTCTCACTTGTAATCGTTCCAGCTAATCCAAACGTAAATACACTTGCAATCATCAATATTTTTTTCTTCATTTTTTTCTCTCCTTTTTGTCCTTATACTATATATACACATAAGTCGAGAAAAACTAACGCTATTTTTTAAAAAAAATGTAAATTTTTTAAAATTTTTTCAAATTCCGCCTCTTTTAGACCATTTCCAATAATAAAATACTGTATTCCATCATATTCAAAAGAACCTCTGCTTTTCTTCTCTGTGCTGTCTGAAACCTGATACTGCTTAATATGTATACACACACCATCAATTTCCATATCATATTCTTTGACAAGAGTATCTTCCATATCTACTCCAAATGAGCTAGTATTATAATTTACATTTATATAATACAAAACACTTGCCTCCCCCCCATTGCTATATATAAAATAGCTATTTTGTATTTCCCCCAAAATAGTTGCTTCTTGAAACTCCATATTTTCTGGCAAATAGTACATTCTGACTGGATCAAATCCAAGCTCATCCTTTATCCTCTGATATGCCTCTTCCTCTTCACTCACTTTTGCTGATACAATATCTTCATTATCTGAGTCAAAATTTGTCTGTTCTCTATCACCTATCTTCCAGTGAAAACTCCGAAATATCCTCTCCGGTCCTCCAACACTTGTAATTCCCACCGCAAACGCTGCCATAACTGCTGCCGCCAGAACCACATATTTCCGTCTCTTTTGTTTTCTTTTGTAAATTTTTCCAAGACGAATTAACTCCTGCTGTTCGGTCGACAATTTTTCTCCTAATACCTCCTGCTCCTCTTTATATTGTCTAATCTGCTCATATAGCTTTTCATCTATCTTAGAAGGTGCTGTCAGACTTTCTACATCCTGATCCGCCTCCACCTCCCGCATAATCTCATCCGCTTCTTTTTTCAGTTCTTCTTGCAAAAATCGTTTCATTTCCTCACTCATAATGTCTCCTTATGCAACTATCAACAGATCTCTTCCTGTACATTACACTACTTACGTTCTTTTGTCCATTCCTCTTGACCTTTGACAAAATACTGTTTAATATTATTTTATAGAAAAAACTTCGGAGGAATGTTATGAAACGTATTATTCTTACCGGTGGTGGTACCGCCGGTCATGTTACACCTAATATTGCTTTACTGCCCCGTCTAAAAAAACTCGGATATGATATTCACTATATTGGTTCCTATACGGGTATTGAAAAAGAATTAATTGAACAATTTGAAATTCCTTACCACGGAATTTCCTCTGGTAAGCTTCGACGATATTTCAGTATGCAAAATTTCACTGACCCATTTCGGGTACTGAAAGGATTCCGAGAAGCCAATAAATTAATCAAAGAGTTAAAACCGGATATCATCTTTTCAAAGGGTGGATTTGTCTCCGTTCCTGTTGTCATGGCTGGAAAACGCCGTCATGTGCCAACTATTATTCATGAATCAGATATGACCCCCGGACTTGCAAACAAGATTTCCATTCCATCTGCAACAAAAGTGTGTTGTAACTTTCCAGAAACTTTGGAACACCTTCCTAAAGAAAAAGCAGTGCTTACCGGTTCTCCGATTCGTCAGGAATTATTAGAAGGGAGCAAAACTGCTGCACTTGAATTCTGCGATTTAACCGATGACAAACCTGTTATTTTAATTATAGGCGGAAGTCTTGGCTCTGTTGTTGTCAATAATGCCATACGTTCTATCCTTCCTGAGTTACTAAAAGACTTCCATGTTATCCACCTCTGTGGAAAAGGAAAGATGGATGACTCCTTAAAATCTTTAAAAGGTTATGTTCAATTTGAATACATTCAGAATCAGTTAAAAGACTTGTTTGCACTCACTGATATTGTAATTTCACGGGCCGGTGCAAATGCAATCTGTGAACTTCTTGCACTTCGCAAACCGAATCTTTTAGTTCCACTTTCTGCAAATGCAAGCCGCGGAGATCAGATTTTGAATGCTCGTTCTTTTGAACATCAAGGTTTCAGCGTTGTTTTAGAGGAAGAAGATTTAAGTAAAGATACACTTTTAAATTCCATCTACAAATTATATCAACACAAAAACACTTACATAAATGCTATGAAACACTCTTCACAGCAGGACTCTATTAATACAATTATTAAACTAATCGAAGAAGCTGCTCACTGAAACAAAGCGAGATAACTCAACAGATGGTGCCGAAACGGCACCATCTGTTTTCTCAGAACCAGTTGACAACTTCTTCATATTCCTTCTCATAATTCTTCCGTATCCATTGTCTGGCTCTATATAGTCTACTATTCAATACTTCAACTGCAATTCCTAATTGATCTGCTGCCTCTTGTTGTGATTTTCCAAAACAATATACCTGCATAACTGCATCATACCATATTCTATGTTCCTTATATAAACGTTCAAAGATTCTAAACTCCAAGCACTCAGCCCTTCTCTTCTGCTCATTCCTCAGATAATACTCTTCCATATTGTTTATATAACAGACTCTGTCTTTCGTCCCTCTAAATAGATCAAATACTCCTGCTAATATCTCGCGTTTTCTATCTCGATTATAGTTAAACGCAGAATTTCTAGCTGTTGTTATCAGCCACGGATAAACACTTTCTAAATCTACATTTTCAAAATAGATATATAACTGAAAAAATGTCCTTTGTGTAATTTCACTTGCCAGATCTTCACACTTGGTATAATGCATAGCCACTTTAAAGATTGAATCTTTATACGCCCGATAGATACTGTCGAATTTTTTATCTTTTGACGCTTTTGATTCCACAATAAATATCTCCCGTTTTTACTACTTCTCGTTCATTTTCTTTAAAATGTACTCTTTATCTTTGTCTGTGAGATTTCCAAGTTCCCACTTAATATCAACTGTATCCTCTTTGTAACGTGGAATCAAATGCATATGATAGTGAAATACACTCTGCCCAGCTACTATTCCATTATTCTGTATGATATTATAACCATCACACCCTAAAATGTCTGTTAGTTTCGTTACCATTTGCTTTGCAAGCACAAGCACTTTTTCTGCAATTTTGTCATCTAATTCATATAGATTTGCATAATGCTCTTTCGGAAGAATCAATGCATGTCCTTTCGAAGCTGGCTCGATGTCCAGAATAACTCTGAAGTCATCATCCTCGTATAATGTTGCAGATGGAATCTCTCCCGCCGCTATTTTACAAAAAATACAATTTTCATCTTTCATTTTTCTTCCTTCTTTCTTTTATTAATCCCTTTTGAATGTCTAATATTGTCGCATTTTGTCGACGAAATTCATTTGAATAACTGCCATACCAATGCTACACTTTCATATGAAAGGCGGTGCACTCTATGCAACTAAATAAAGATAATCAGTTACTTATAAGTAAAATTTCACATGAACTTAGAAACCCACTCACTATTATATACAGCACACTTCAACTCATAGAATCCAGACATCCTGAGACGAGAACATTCGAACATTGGCACGAACTAATGAAAGATGTAGAATTTATGTCAGTACTCTTGGATGATCTTTCTCGTTTCAACCATGCCAATACCCTTAATCTTTCAACGTTCTCGTTTCGTCCATTTTGGGAATATATATCCCTGTCTTTTGCTGCGTCCATCGCAGATACAAAATTGGAATATTTTTCCAAAATAGATCCTTCTATTAATCAGATTACAGGAGATAAAACAAAATTACAAGAAGTATTTTTAAATCTTTTAAGAAATGCCACCGAGGCAGCTCTGCCTGATGGCTCTATTTCCATGACAGCTGAGCAAACCTGTGACTCTATCCTCATTCAAATTCAGGATAACGGCTGTGGTATTTCAAAAGAACATATAGACTCAATCTTTGAACCATTTACTACATACAAGAAAAACGGTACGGGCTTGGGACTTTCCATTTCCCAGAATATCATTCATGCTCATCATGGAACAATCGAAGTCGACTCCACTCCCCAAAAAGGATCAACTTTTCGAATTACGCTTCCAACAAAGCAGTGTTGTGACAAGACAGCCTGTCAACAGACCACCAATATGAGCGAAGTTGTCAACACCTCCACTTGTGAATCCCGTATACAAACTGATGAAAATCATCACGATCATTCCTTGTTTTGTGATATTTCCAGCTCTTCCATGATTTAAAATTGCAAGACACAGCATGGCTCCGGTCAATCCAAAGATCGCGCCGGATGCCCCTGCTGATACGCTATAGTCCTGTTTCCATATATCTACAGTCATAGATAGCAGATTCCCCCCTAATCCACTTAAAAAATATATCACAAGGAATCTTATCTTTCCGACAAACATTTCAACATTCCAACCAATTACTACGAGTGTAAGCATGTTATTCATCAGATGTGAAAATCCAAAATGAAGAAACATACAAGTAAACAACCTATAATATTCCTTATACTCGACTACAAAAGGAACATACATCGCTCCATGTTCCAACATATACATCCCATCTTCCATCCTTCCACCAAAAGAAAGAAGTAAAAAAACAATGATATTTGCAACTGCAATTCCAATCGTACAAACTGCTTTTTTCTGATTTGCCATAAATTTCCCCTTTCTACAAAAAGAATATACCCTATTATAGAAAGTTTCTGTTGGAATTACAAGTCATCCTGTTCAATGTGAATTTCGTCCCAATATCCCCATTTGCATTTTTTCTTTTTATCTAAAAGTTTCTTTACCGGTTCCCAAAAATCCTTTTTCTCATGAATTTCCAATGTCGTTCTTTCTTCCATCTTTTCTTCATAATTTATAGGTTGGGCTACTTTTTCCTCTTTTTGTTCCTCTTGAACTTCTGCTATCAACTCGTTCATAATACGTTCAATACTATAATTTTCTTCCATCGATGCCTTATGAATCCTGTAAGCAAAATGTATACCTTCTTTCTCCTTATAGTTCACCTCACTTACAAAATACTCTGTCAGCCTATGGAACTCCTCTTTTAATTCACACTCACACCTTGGGAAATAGCAAAAATAAAATTCCTCTTTCTCACAGTAAATATACTCTGGATCTAGCAATATACAATTTGCCTCCAACATGAATTTACGGATCGTCTTAATTGTCCGAAGCAATGCATAAACAAGATTTTTCATCTCCTTATAACTTAAGTTTGCTTTTTCATGAATTGCCTTTAAAGAAACTTTCCCGCTGATATCATAATAATACTGACTGATATTATCTACATATCGAATATCTGTCTTCAAAAGTCCAGGGATCGTATTCTCTTTTAACATATATATCTGATAGTCTTCCGCTTCACTTTCTACCCCTTCTAAAATCAAATATGCCCGTTTTAAATCATTTTTATAACACGCCTTCACTTCGTATCTCCTATCTCCTCTTCTAATTTTTTTATTTTTCGTATTCTTCTGATATATGTTTCGGGATCTGTCCGGTCAACTGATGCACAAATTTCTACCGTCATCATTTTTCTTTCAGCACTGCATGTAACCATAATCTGTTCTTTTTCCAATTGAATCTTTTCTTTTATGTTAGAAAATATAATTAATTTCCCTTTAATTCTTCTTCTAAAATATGCTTCTAACTCCTCTTTTTCATAGCCTTTTCTTCCACTTCCCACAACAGCAGTCTCATACACTGCCCCGGATAAAATATTCTTGTCATGAAAGTAAAATATGATATACACACTTGCCATGAATACCATTAGGATAATTGGCACAACAAAAGATGCCTCTATTGTAAAACTTCCATTCTGCTTCTTTTTCATATCATAAGCACCCCCAGATACGACACCGTCAAAAAGGGAATAAACGGAAGTGTGACAGAGTTCTTCCACTTTTTAAATACGATTCCCATAAGAGAAACAAATCCTGTAAGAAAAAATGCAGTTACCACAATCTCCAACATACAAATACCACCCAAATATATTCCCATAAGACTAATAATCCAACTATCACCATATCCAATTGTCTCATTTGAATATTTACTTATAAGCCAGAAAACAATTCCAATTAATACTCCTCCCACAATCTCACCACCCCCTTGTCTTTTAAAAAACAAGCTGAGTAAAACCATAAACAGACTCATGATAACCAACAGCATTGTTGAAATCTTTCTTGTGCGCAAATCACTGATACTACACAAAAGCAGAAATAGCAACACTATAAAATCTCCTACTTTACACACCTTTTACATCCTCCTCTTCCATAAACTTCCGACAAAGTTACTGCATAAACGGTTCGTTTGAGTCTGCTGCATAAAAGTGAACTATGATATCGATTCCCGGTATCTGTAATGTATACATTCCCCTTTCCAAATCCCTTTCTCATACAAGATTCACATGGATAATACTTTCCTCCATCTTCATTGCGCAATTGTTCCACATCTGATTTGTGAACGGACTTGATAGATAATTCCAAATAGGTACAATCTGGATCTTTATGATATACAATTCCAGTATCTGTAATGTATACTGTCTCATCATTCTGATTCCCAAATCCATTACCCGCATAACCGTTCCACCCTTTTACTCGCACATATTCCTCCTGTGTGATTGCGGGAATTCGAAACATCATAACTGGAATTTCTACTTTATATGTAAGTGACAAATCCATAATTCCTGTATTTCCCCATGCTTTTGATTTTCTACAATCTATTCCATTCGAACCTTCAAAAATAATACTCTGATCCAGCCACTTTTCTCCAACATGATCTACAATATGCTTCTCCACTTTTTCCCGAATGACCATTGGATTAACATAAGCCTCCTCTGCCATTTCTTTTGCCGCACAGTGAAGCGCAGACTTCATCACGGTCTGGACACTCATAATTTCCAATAGATACACTAGACTTAGTACTGCTAAAAAGAATACAGGCACCACTAGCGCAGCCTCCACTGTGACACTTCCTTCAGAGGCGAATGAAGATGCCCTTTTCGATAAAGAGATGAGATTTATTTGAGAGAGATGTGTCAAAAAAGAGTCTTTCTCCTTTCCTTTTTGTTTTTGATTATTTTTATAAGTTTTTTCGTGAGTATTATTAAATCGAAAGGACATCTTCATTCACCTCTTTTCTTTTTATTGATATCCAAAATATGTTGAAAATTCATATTTTACGCCATGTCGCAGTCTGCATCTGCTTTCAATCTCCATTCGCATTACACAGTGATCCGCTTTCAGATTCAAATTTCTTTCAATTAAATCTAACGCACGCATGGACAGAGTCTCTTTATCTTGTAGGAGCAGTAACCCTTTTAGATAATCTTGATAAGTCATCCCTTCCCCACTATCTTGCCCAGAATCTTGTACTCCGTGCTCTCCAAGACGCAAAAGTTCTGATAACTGTAGATTCCAATTTTCTTTATTTTTAACAAGTGGTACTTTTTTTCCGGCAACAAGTGCTCGAAGATCAACAAGTCCCTCTCCATATGCCCATGCCATAAGAATTGCATGCTTTACCACCTCCGTAATTCCCGGAACTGTGAGAAGAGTGCATAAAGACAATGCCAACACTTCTGCTTCCGCTTTTTTGCTTTCATCAGTAAGCAGATATGCATAATTGATTCCCAAACGAATAGGTAATATTTTCTTCACAACCGCCTCTAAATTTTTTTGATCACTTTCATATCCTCCAATCAGATATTCCAATTCATAGTCCAAAGCATGTTTCTCCTTTTTTTGCGTAATGTCGGAAAAATGCTCCAGTAAATATTTCTGAAAAAAAAGTTTGCCGGTAACTTCATTTTGTTTTTCTTTTTCCATAAAGTTTCCCTTCCCTCTATTCAGTTTACGAATCGAAGCAAGCTCTTCTTTTTTTATACTTTTCTCGGATAATTGTTCTGGATTTTCCACGATAATTTGTAACAGATTTGATTTTTGAATTGAAGAAACCGATTCCATTGGATTATTTTCACTTGGCAGACTCTCTTGCGTCTCTTCAAGCATTGATTCAAGATTCTCCTGAACCTCTGTTTCCGCTTTTTCAAAGTCTTTTCCGCTTTCTTCCTGCTCTTCCCAATATGAACTGTCTTCGTCTATATGATCTATTCCAATCTTATTTTCCATATAACGGACTGCCTGCCGATAAAATGGTGCCCCCATATTATCTGTCAACAGCTCTGACCTCTGAATCTTATTAGCATTCTCCTGCGCCCCATAATATTCCAGACGTCTTGTGAGCTTTCTTTCATCCCATATTCTATCCCCATAGCTTCCATCCAATGCAAATACATCATACTCCTCCAACAATTCTTTTTGATATTCCGCAAAGACACTTTCTACCGCAAGACTTGTATCCGCTCTCTTGTGATTCTTCAGCACTTGAATCGAAGCACTTTCAATTATTGCACCTAGAAGTGATAAAATTAAAAGAAAAATCAGACTCAAGAACGCAGTAATCTCTCCTTTTTGCACTTATCCACCCACCTTATATCCTACCGCTTTCACTTGTAATCTTTTCAAAAATAGACTCTACCAAACTTGTCAGTTGTGATTTAAAAATAATAACCAAACCAATCAACACAACCAAAATCAAAATTACCTCCACAACTCCGATTCCTTTTTCCTCTTTCATAAATTCCAAAAAACGTTTTATCTTCTTCATACTTTTCCTCCTCGTATTATTTGATATATTTTTATAGCTGCATCGATAAAAATGCAGGAACAATCACGATGATAAGTACAATTGCAAGCATTCCAAACATCGGTGCAAGAAGTTTTGTTCCAGCCTCTTCCCCTAATCGCTTTGCCCTGCTTTTTCTGTTCTCGAATGCCTGAGCTGCTTCATTTCGCAACAAATCTGCCATCCCTTTTGTTCCTTTCTTCAAGTTCTGTGCAAGCAATGCCCCAAATTTCATATACACTGATATTCCACACCGCTTACCAAATCTCTCATACGCTTCCACCTCTGTGATTCCACTTTGCATCTCATTGCAGGTATAGCGCATCTCTTCATATGCCCCCCGCTCTCCGGTACATACCTTGTGTTCTTCATAGTTTTTGACTATCCTTTCCCACACACTTTTTGTTGTCATCCCAGTACTCAAAAGAAGGGAGAACTTATTAATAATTTCAGGATAATCCGTAAGCATCTGTTCTTTTCGCTCCTTTTGAGCTTTTTGCTCATTTTGTTTTTTCAGCGCAATCATGAGCACCGCACTAATCATACCGAGACCAAGTACATAATAGCCTCTCGATTCCACCTTCTTTTCCCAATTAATCGGTTGCTCATCTATTTCGGAAGGCAGTAAAAACACTTTTTCTGTCTTTGTTTTTTCTTCATTTTCTCTTAATAGCTCCTGAACATCTGACAAAAGTTTTTCTTCTTTGCTCTTTGTCTCTGGATATACCATCGCATTTGTCACATACAATGCCTGTTCTCCCTCATACATAAGAGTTCCTCTTAGTCCCACTAATGTTCCCTCCGGTTTTGTCTTTTCTGTCTGAATTTCACCTTGAACATTCATCACCTCATAATGATCCAATTCCCACTGAATGAGCACTGGATACTCTTTCCACTCCGTAAGCAGATTTAAGTCCTTATCCACATGATTGAGACTTTTATTTTCTCCCAAAATAACCTCATCCATCTCTTTGATCACCTGTTTGAAAATTTTCCGTATCTCCCGTGGTGTGTACTTCTGTTCTTCTACATCTACGATAATCTCTTTTTCTTTTACTTCATGTCCAACCGTGATTTCATAAGTCTCTCTTCGATTCCCTCCACCATAAGCATTTCGTTCTATTTCCACGGAATTTTTTCCTTCCCTGTCTATCAAAAAAAGTCCAAATGCAATGGTATTTGCACAAAATAGAATCAATAAAATCTGCCCTCCCGTCTTTCCTTCAAACCATACGAAACTCTTTCTTTTCCGTTTTTCAACTACTAAAAAGAGTAATGTCAGATATCCAATGATACATAAGATCATATCTACACCTCAATTTCTACAATTCGTTTTCCAGCCTCATATGCAATCACATATCCCAAAAAACAAATCGTCATAATCACAACTCCAGCCACATTGCCATATAAAATTCCCATAAACTCCGGAAAACTAAACTTCATATAACAGATCATTCCAAACGGAATCGCTGACATCACTTTAAACTCCAACTTTTTAGATGCTATGATTGTCCCAATTTCTCTTCTGATATCTGCTTTTTCTGACATCTGTTGTACCGTATTTCGGATAATTCCAATCATATCCCCACCACTCCTTTTCGCCATGACAAATATGGTTACAAATGTCTGTACATCCTCTTCCTTGGTTCGTTCTGAAAATTCCTGCAATACTTTCTCTATCGTAAAATTTACATCCAATTGTCGAACCATATACCGAAATTCTCGTATAATTAACTCGTCTTTTTTGTATATGACCTGAAGATCTTTCAGGACCTCCCTCATAGCATTTTCTACCGAATATCCAACATTTAATGCTGTTGCCAAAGCTTGTACCGCTTCCTTAAACTGCAATTGAAACATATTTTTCCTTTTTTCTATCCATTGTTTTTCCCATGATTTTAAAAAATAGATTAAATAAGGTGACAATAGAATTGCACACAGACATGTCCCATAGAACAAATAAGAAATCATTAGAATTGCAAGAACCCCTACCAAAGTCGCCAACAAATAATCACGCCTTCTAATATCCTGCTGCCAGTAATTTTTCTTGATTTTGAATCTCATGTAATTTTACCCATTCTCCTTTTATTTTTCCATCAACCATCTTCGTCTCTTGGAACTCATACAATGTCTGAAGCTGTATTTTACCTTCTTCATACCCTAATACCTCCACGATCTGTAGTAACTTTCTACTCCTGTCTCTAAGTCGGCCAAGATGTATAATAATATCAATTCCTGCCGCTATTTGTCTTTGTATTGCCGCAAGCGGAATGTCCATTCCCATCAATACCATTGTCTCTAATCGACTGAGCATATCCTCCGGACTATTTGAATGCCCACTGCTCGCTCCACAATGTCCGGTATTCAGACTTTGTAGCATATCAATTGCCTCTCTTCCGCGCACTTCACCAACAATAATTCTAGATGGTCTCATGCGAAGTGCTGATTTAATCAAATCACGAATAGTGATTTCCCCTGTTCCTTCTACATTTGCATTTCTTGCTTCCAGGCGAACTAGATTCGGAACATTTTGGATTCTCAACTCCGCATTATCCTCAATTGTGATAATTCTCTCATCTTTTGGTATGAAATCCGACAACGCGTTTAAAAAAGTAGTCTTTCCAGAGCCTGTCCCTCCGCTAATGAAAACATTGTATTTTGCTTCCATAAGCCGTTTTAGAAACGGTATCATCTCCTGACCAACTGCTTCTAAACGAACGAGTTGCTCCATCGTGATATTCTCTTTCGGAAATTTTCGAATTGTCACAATTGGTCCATTCAATGCAATCGGATATAATACGACATTGACTCTGGATCCATCCGGGAGTCTCGCATCCACAATCGGAGATGCCTCATTTACAATCCGGTTTGATCCCGCAACAATCTGTTGAATGACATCTTCTAGCTTTGTTCTTGTAATAAACCGCTTTTCAAGCTCCAATATCTGTCCTTGTCTCTCCACAAAAATATTATTGATTCCATTAATCATAATTTCTGTAATTTCATCATCTTCAATCAGTTCTTGTAAAATATCCAGCTTTCGAAACGCATTAAACAATTCCTTCCCAAGACCTGATTTTTGCCTTAATGATATATAAGTCTCTTTTCCTTTTTCATCTAAAATCCGGTGTATGATTTCTACAAGTTCATCATCCTCCACTTCCTTTGACAAATCCATCTCTGTCAAAATTTTTTCATATAATTCTTCCATTTGAATCATAAGACTTCCTCCTTCACAAGTTGTCTCATTTTATTTTCAATATCTTGTAAGCCGATAAACATATATGTTTTTTCCATCAGTCTCTCCAGTTGAAGCCTTTGCAGATTTTCTTCATATTGTCGCAGCTTTTCTTGTGAAACATCATCCTCTAAAACGGGCATATAAATTCTGTCACACAAGTCAAGCATCTTCAAAAGTCCCTGCACACTTTCTCCAATATCTAACAAAATCACCTCATAGACGCTATCCTCCACAATCTGTTTGAATAAAACTTTCCATTCCTCCCAACGTACCTCTTTCAAATCAAGACTCACCGGCATCGGTGGAATATAATCCAATTCATCAATTGTCCTGACCAGCATCCTAAGTCGAAGTCCGAAATTGCTATTTTCCTGTTTGGTATAGTACAGAGCATCTCCAAGATTTCCATTATCTATCTGCTCAAACATCTCTCCATATCCAAAGTACTCTTCCATATTCAAATATAGTACCTTTTTAAATTTTGCTAATTCTTTTCCAAATGCTATTGCAAAACTTGTCTTTCCAACTCTGTGAATAGGGGAATATATCGCTATTATTTTAACAAATTCCTTTTTCACACTTTTCATCACATTCTCTTTTGTTTTTTCAAAATATGTTTCTAGAATCTCTGATAATATCTGATCTACACACTGATATTTGTAAACACATTTTTCTTCCCGATACACATTTTTGCAATTTCCTGTAGTCAGCACAAAAATTTGTTCTGCATCTACCTCACTACAATCTCTCTTTGCATATGTTTCATCCACAACCAAAATATGAATGCTCCTGTCTTGCGAAAGTATTTTTACATTTTCCCATGTACTACATACATACACTTTTACTGCAAATTCGTTTCGTTCCATGATATTTTCCATAAGTTTCTCAGCATATTTGACCTCTTTATCACATATTACAATATTCTTTTCACTCAAATACTCCCTCCTTTGTATTTTATTTTTTAACTTTGGATTTCTCGCCGGAATCGGCTCTTGATTTTTGAAAATTTAAGAATGACTTAACTTGTATGTTGCATTATAAACGTCTTTTTCTCACTTGTCCATAGCATTTTTTCAAATATTTCATTTTTGTGCAATCTCTATAAAATTTTATACGCCAATATACCATAAAGCATTGCAACCCCTGGAATTCCAAGTAGCCCAGATGTCAAAAAGGATATCCCATTCAAGCCTACACTCAAAGAAATACCCTTATACTCTAAGTATTGGTTTATAAAAAAAATTAATCCCATCCCCAATACCGCCCTGACAATAAAATTAACAATAAAACTTGTTCTAGGTTCTTCCTGCATCGCCATTTCCCCTTATATCTTTATATACAATATGTGAAATGATAATATTTTATTACTGCTTTTCATCTACAAATACGGCTCTCCCGGTATCATTGGATAGCTTCCCATTGCAATTAATAGTTCCAATCCTATTTGTCTTGCTTCCTGCACTGCTGCTTTTACTGCGCTTGCATCTCCGGAAAATGCTAAAATCACTTCATTGGAGTGGCTCGTTCCTTTATTCGGGGTCATGTAGTTTACAATCTCAACATGTGAAGCTTTTACCGCTGCATCTGCCATAACAAGTCCAATTGCCGCAGGAGATCCCGCTAAAAAACCAAATGCCTTATCTCGTTCCGCCCCAAATGCTTTTTGAAGTACCTCCCCCGCACTCGCAGAATACGCAAACTCCAAGTGTCCCGCTTCACTAATATATAATTCACCTGCATATTTATTTGTTAATTCCAATGCCATCTGAATTGCATCTCTTACATCTGACACATCATTCCCACCAATTACAATATAGTTACCATGTCCACCCCATCCTTTTGTATCACGTGGAAGTTCGATACTAAGCACCTCTGTGTTCGTTGCTTTTACTGCATCATCTAGCGCAGTAAATTGTCCCGCTGCTCCAGTTCTTGAACTCAACAATCCAAGTGTCCGATATTTTTCCCCTATATCCATCTGTTTCAGCAAACTATCGTCCGCTCCAGGTATAACAAGTCCAATTGTGTCAAGAACCGCCGTTCCCACAAATTCTGTTCTTGTGCAATCCATACTGATTAATCTTACATCCATTTTTTGTTCCTCCAAGCAAACTCTCTTAGTCCATTGTATCTTATGCAAAAAGGAATGTAAATATGGTATTTTATTCTATTTTTTGTCTATACTAGATAAAAGAGACTATTTACAAGAATGAGGGGTGTCGTATGAAACTATTTCAAAAGAACTGCCAAAGAGAAACATCCGAATACAATATACACGAAGAAATCGAAAAGGTAAAAGCACAGATGGATGCCGCATATTCCAACTTTCAAAATGCCGTTGACCCAGATCTCATTGACTGCTGTATTTTTGAAAGCAATGCTGCATGGAAAAAATATCGTTTTTTACTGAGACAGGCTAAAGGACAGCGTTCCTGCCACTAAAAAGGGGCTGTCGGTTAATGCCAATTTTTAGGCTCTAAATCTTAAAATACGAATCTCCTGTAGTAATCAGTGTTTTTGATACCTGCTCTTCTACAGGAGATTTGTATTTTTTCTTTTCGGTATGTATTTTAGGGCGCAAAAACTCCTCAACTGCATTTTCAAAAACACTCTTTTTCTAAGCAGTCTTTTCCTTCGTTTTTTCTTCAAATTTTTTGATCTCTTCATGAAGAAAACGATGATATTTATTGATATTTCTTCCAATCGCATACAGCATGAATTCTTTATAAACCTTCTCTGCTGTTCGGCAGTTGAATCTTCGAAAGTTATCGTTTTCTTTGATATCTCCGAAATGTCCTTCTGTCTGGATGGAACGAATCTGACGGTTTAATATCCCCTTCTCACTCTGGATGTTCCCATGGGATTCTTCTTTTAAAGCTTCCCATTGTTCATTGATTTTCATGACCTTATTTTTCTCTGCATCTTTTTCAGCATCATATTTATAGAGACATTTTTCTTTATGTCTGCAGCCACTGCAATCGGAACATCCATACACCTCAAAGGTTTGTGTATAACCAGCCTGTTCTTTTTTCTCTGTCCTGATATGATGAAGTTCTCTTCCATCATGGCAGATATAATAAAGTTCATCCTCAAATATCTGCGTTTTCATGTTGTAATACTTTCCAATCTCTTCCGTGTATGCACGTGTTTTCCGTTTTTCATGATCCTGCAGCTTAATATAACTGGAGATTTTATGTTTCTTTAAGTACAGAAGATTCTTTTCACTACAATAACCGCTGTCGGCAGTTACTTCCCCCAAAATTTCTCCAAACGCATTTTTGTGCTTTTCTAACACAGGAATCAATGTATTATAATCTGTCCGGTCATTGCTTACATAAGCCTGGACAATGAAATAATTCTCTACTGCAATCTGGACATTATATGCGGCCTTTAACTGTCCGTTCTTCATATGGTCCTCTTTCATCCGCATAAAGGTGGCCTCTAAATCTGTTTTGGAATAACTGTTCCGATCCTTTCCCATGATTTCAAAACACTC
>ERZ791741.5-NODE-5-length-174789-cov-5.521553_pt1 | contig 174789 bp, 142 predicted proteins | sample MGYA00510040_ERZ791741 | MGnify/ENA primary metagenome ERZ791741 (study PRJEB30046, sample SAMN00791960) | human gut metagenome | study: EMG produced TPA metagenomics assembly of the A metagenome-wide association study of gut microbiota in type 2... | reverse complement strand
ACATGCAATTTGCGGATCGGGAAAGGAGCCATTTCGGATAATAATGCCAGCACCTCCTTATACCGGAATGCCAGACTTTCAAAAATACAGCGGATAAACTCGTCATCCTCGACCGGTTCGGGCTGCCCCGTCTCGCGGCAATAAGCCTTGATTGCCTCCGTCATGCTCGGCGGATTGGCAAAACACGGATCGTCGGGATTCACAAAACGACGGAAAGGCGTCGCCCGTTCCGCCATCTTGACTATCGCCGGATAGGAATAGTCGCGCCCGGCCTTCTCCCACTCTTTCCGACACTGTTCGAGCAACCACATCCCTGTGATATTTTTCAGGAAACGGGTCGTCCCGTCTATCCCGCCTTCGTTCGTGAAATTATGCCGGAAAGATTCTTCCGAGATAATCGGTTCTTCCGTTTCGATCCCCATGAGGCTCCATGTGCCGCTGCTAAGGTAGGCAAACTCCCGGTCCGCCGCCGGGACAGCCGCGACAGCCGAAGCCGTATCGTGGCCGGCAACTGCTATGACCGGCACTTTGCCGATCCCCGTTTCCCGTGCAAGCGCATCGGCCAGCTCCCCGACAAAAGTTCCCGGCATCACTACCGGACGCATGATAGAGGGCGCAACACCTGCCGCTTCCAACAGAGAAGCCTCAAACTCCTTCGTCACCGGATTTAACAGTCCGGAAGTAGAAGCATCCGTATATTCACAAACTTTTTTACCTGTCAACAAATAAGAAAGCAGGTCTGGCATAAACAGTATCTCTCCGGCAGCCTCCAATGGACCAAAACCTTCCTGTTTAGCCCGGAACAACTGGAAAATACTATTAAAATTCATGATCTGTATGCCGGTAAGCCGGTAGACTTCCGACCGGGGAATACGCTGGAAATACTCTTCCGGCGCACCGTCCGTATAAGGATCGCGATACGCACGCGGTAGGCCCAACAGTGTACTGTCTTCCGCCAGATACCCGAAATCCACCCCCCAGGTATCGATCCCGATAGAGTCCGGGAGCAGGTTCCGGCGTGCACAAATCGTAAGGCTTTCTTTCAAGGCATCATATAACCGGTATATGTCCCAGTAATATTTTCCATGCAACTCCATGATCGCATTCGGGAAACGGTGAAGTTCCTGCATTTCAAATTTGTCACCAACCAAAGTGCCTAATACGGCACGTCCGCTGGTCGCTCCTATATCAAAGGCTAAAAAGTTATATTTCTTCATGGTACAACAAAGTTGTTTGTTTTATGATTGCAAAAGTAAACGGTAAATTACTATCTTTGCTTTTGAAAATGATTTTAAACCTTTCAAATCTGACAGAGGAGATGGAGAAACGACTAAGCGATCAATTGAGGTATCTGACGATAAGTGCGATAGACGAAGAGTGGGGAATTGTCGTCACAACCGTCGGCTACCAGTTTATTCCCCCGAAAGGGAACTATCCTCTTTCGAAGCATCCGGACAATTATAACTTCAAGCCGCAGACCGGACGAATCCTGAACGAATACCAGCTGGTCTATATCACGAAGGGAAGCGGTTACTTCTCTTCGCAATCCTGCAAGATGCAAAAGATAAACGCAGGTACGATGATCCTGCTTTTTCCGGGAGAATGGCACAGCTACTATCCTGACAGCGAGACAGGCTGGAACGAATACTGGGTCGGTTTCCGCGGTGTCCACATCGACCGGCGCGTGGAAAAACGCTTTTTTACCCGCGAGGAACCGTTACAGCACATCGGGCTCAGTGCAACGATCGTCGGACTATATGAAGACATACTGAAATTCGCCTCTCAGGAAAAGACGGGCTACCAGGAGATGATTTCAAGTATCGTCCTCCATATATTGGGTACGGTCTATTATAAAAGAAGAAACAACTCCTTCACGAATACCTACGTTGTGGATAAGATCAACGAAGCCCGCATCTTGATGAAAGAGCAGGTGGAAAACCCGCTGACACCGGAAGAAATAGCTTCCCGTCTGGGACTCGGCTACTCCTGGTTCCGCCGTATGTTCAAAGAATATACAGGCGTATCGCCCGCCCAATACCAATTGCAGCAAAAACTCCTGAAGGCAAAGGAACTGCTTACCAGCAGCAGCATGAATATCTCGGAAATAGCCTACAGTCTCAAATTCGAGAATGCCGGACAGTTCTCCACTTTCTTCAAGAAGAAAGAGGGTGTGACACCGTCTGGATTTCGTGAACGGGCGCACTGAGCAATTGACAATAGACAAATACCGCTTGCCGAAATTGCCAATTATCAATTGTCCATTGTCAATTGAAAGGTAATTTTCTTGTTCATCATATAGTTGACTGCACCATAGATAAACAATCCTAAGAACTGGGCGAGATATTCGTTCAGGTCAAAGATTTCCACCATGATAAGCAAAGCGAGGAATTGGGAACAATAAGCACATCCGAAAGCGATCAGAAAAAGGGGAATCTCACGGCGAAACTTACCCGTGCGGGATGAAAATATCCAATATTTGCTCCAGAAGAAATTATTGATCTGCGCAATCACATAAGCGGTGATATTGGTAGCAATATAGTTACAACCAAGCTTGTCCATCATCAGCCAGACAATCAAGACAGTAATTAACGCATTCAGCGTACCGACCAGTATAAACCGCATCACGCGCACCATATTTTTAGATTGTATGACCAAGTGTATTTCTTGCTGTTTTGTTCTTTGATATCTGAAATTCCGGTACAAATATACAGGATAATATGCAAATAGCCATGCAAAAAGTCACAAAGTATGGCGACCAACCCGTATCTTTGCCCCATGAAATATTTATTGTTTTACATAATCAGCCTGTTATCCCTCACCGCCTGCATCCACGAGGAATTACCGCCTGCGGGTGGCTTTGCTTTGGAGGAAGGCGACCCGTTACCCGAATTCAGCATTTCCAATCCGGATGGAACGGTATCGAAAAAAGACTTGGAAAATAAATTTGCCCTAATTATTTTCTTCAGTACGACCTGTTCCGACTGCCAGAAGGCCTTCCCGGATATTTCCACTTTATATCATACATACAAAGACGATCCCTCCGTCTGTGTGCTCCTGATCGCACGTGGAGAAACCGAAGAGCAGGTAGCGGCCTATTTCCGGGAACATCAGTACAATATGAAGTTTTTCGCCGATCCGGACCTGAACGTCTACTCCCTCTTTGCCGACAACACCATACCCCGCGTATTCCTTGCCGGCAAGGACGGTACGATTATCCTGACGCAAACGGAAAAAGTAGATGCATCAGTATTTGCGGATATGTATAGATGAATTGATTTGCTCCTTGTGGTTTCTGATGCGGTTTTGCCCTACCGAAATACTGATATAGATGGGATAAGAAGAAAAAATATATTATTTTTGTGAGGAAACAAATTAAAGATGGTTATGGGAGAAATTATTAAGCTGGACAATATTTGTCAGTACAATGAAATGGTAGGCCAGGAAACGCTGCATCCTCTGGTAAGTGTTCTCGACCTGTCGAAATCGTCCCGGATGATGAAACACGTACGCATGAGCTACGGTTTCTATGCAGTCTTCCTGAAAGAGGTCAAATGCGGAGATTTGCGGTACGGACGCAACTATTACGATTATCAAGAAGGAACGCTGGTTTTTCTGGCTCCCGGACAGGTGATCGGCATCGATGACAACGGCGAATATTTTCAGCCGAAGGGCCGTGCTCTGCTATTCCATCCCGACCTGATCCGCGGCACATCCCTCGGACGCAATATGAAAGACTATTCTTTCTTCTCGTATGAGGTGAACGAGGCTCTTCATCTATCCGAACAGGAACGTGGCGTCATCATCGACTGCCTGAATAACATCAATGAAGAGCTTAACCGGGGTATCGACAAACACAGCAAAATGCTGATTGTCTCTAACATCGAGCTTTTACTTAACTACAGCATCCGTTTTTACGACCGCCAGTTCATCACCCGTGAAAACGTCAACAAGGATATCCTTTCCAAGTTCGAGAATGTCGTGAACGGTTACTTCCAGACCGACAAACCGGAAACGATCGGTTTGCCGTCCGTACGCTACTGCGCCGACCAGCTGCATCTTTCCGCCAACTATTTAGGCGACCTGATAAAGAAGGAAACGGGTAAATCCGCACAAGAACATATCCAGCTCCGGTTGATCGACATCGCCAAAGAAAAGATACTGGGCACAAGCAAGACCGTCAGTGAAATCGCTTACGAACTGGGGTTCAAATATCCTCAGCATTTCACTCGCGTATTTAAGAAAAACGTCGGATATACGCCTAACGAGTACAGGGGCATAAATTAAATGCGGGATTATATGGACCGATATCGGGCGGAGTAGACCCCCGCCCCTACAAGTCTGAAATATCTTAACATTTAATGCTCAACTGACGTAATACATCACGAATCTTTTCGAATGTGGTGATACGGGTCGGAACCAAAGGCAAGCGTAATTTATTTTCAATAAAGCCCATCGCATTCAGCATACTCTTCGCTCCCGCCGGATTGCCGTCGATAAACAGCAAACTGAACAGCTCCGTAAAACTATGGTGGATCGTGCGGGCGCTATCGTAGTCACCAGCCAATGCCAAGCGCACCATACGGCTGAACTCACGCGGAAAAGCATTGCCGATTACAGAAATCACACCGACAGCTCCCAACGTAATAAGCGGAAACGTAATACCGTCGTCTCCTGAAATCACATTGAAGTTCGCCGGTTTGTTCTTGATGATATCATCCATTTGGGTGATATTGCCGGAAGCCTCCTTGACTGCAATCACGTTCTTGAACTCACGGGCGATACGCAGCGTAGTCTCGGCCGTCATATTCACACCGGTACGTCCCGGAACGTTATACAGGACTATCGGTAACGTAGTCGCCTCCGCAATCGCTTTATAATGCTGATAGATTCCTTCCTGGGATGGTTTGTTATAATAAGGTACGACAGACAGGATCGCATCTATACCGTCAAAATTATCGTTTTTCAACTTCTCGACAACCGAACGCGTACAGTTTCCGCCAACCCCCAACACGATGGGAATGCGTCCGTTTACCTTCGTCACGACCAAATTGATTATATTCTTCTTTTCTTCTTCCGTGAGTGTAGGGGTTTCAGCGGTGGTACCTAACACAACCAGATAATCGGTTCCATTCTGCAACTGATAATCTACGAGCCGGGCCAACGCCTCATAGTCTACACTTTCATCTTCTTTAAAGGGAGTGATCAACGCCACACCCATTCCTTTTAAATTTATGTCTGCCATGATAATAATTGTCAATTGTCAACGGTGCTGCAAAAATAAGGAATTTATATCATTTTGAGCGTATCGCCTGCAAATAAAATAATATATGTTCGAATAAATGCTTGATATCTTCACGCTCTGTTACCGATATAGACAAATCATACAAATCTATATCGGCATGCTTCACTCCCACCTTGAATCTGCAAGGATGCTGTAGCATAAGATATTGCATCGGGTAGCAATCGGGGCGCGTAAGATCGATCAGAATATCCGCCTTGACCGTCTTGAACCGTTCCAGGATGACATCGGAAGGAACCTGCCAAACGTTCACATCCTTCTTGGCATGGACCGGGATGTACGAGGCATCTGCCTCCGGATCGCCGGTTACATAGACACAGGCCTGCACCTTCTTGTTCTTCTTACGCAGGACGTCCAGACAAGGCTCGACAAGCTCGCGGTCGTTTGCCTGATAAAGAACCAGAATGTGGCCCGCGTCTTCCAGCGCACAAAACTCATGCTTGCGGCCGGCAGCCCCAGAAGCTAAAGACTGCACTTTCTTTTTAATAAAATAATTCGTCAGTCTCATTCCGCTATCATATTTAAGAATTCGTCTTCGTTTATAATCTTCACACCCAACTTGGCCGCCTTTTCGAGCTTGGCCGGTCCCATATTATCTCCCGCCAGGATATAATCGGTCTTGCCGGACACTGAGCCACTGTTCTTCCCACCATGCTGCTCGATCATGGCCTTGTACTCGTCGCGGGAATGTCTGGCGAATGTCCCGCTGATAACGATGCTCAGACCTTTCAGTTTCTCGGAACGGTTGGCCAGCTTTTCTTCGGCCACGGACATCTGCAACCCGTATTCCTTCAAACGGTTCACCAACGTCCTGTTACGCTCGTCGGCAAAGTAAGCGATGATGCTTCGGGCGATCCGCTCGCCGATCTCGTCCACGGCAGTCAAGTCTTCGAAAGAAGCCTGTTCCAACTGCTCCATCGAATGGAAAGCGGATACCAGGCGTTTTGCCACCGTTTCACCCACAAAACGAATCCCCAACCCATAAAGTACCCGTTCGAAGGGAACCTGTTTGGATTCTTCAAGGCTCGCCATCAGGTTACGGGCGCTCTTGTCAGCCCAACGTTCCAAGCGCAGCAGATCGGCCATTTCCAACGTATAGAGATCGGCCGTGTCCTTGATATAGCCGGCTTCATACAAATCTTCGACTGTCTCCGGCCCCATATTGATGTTCATGGCCCTCCGGGTGACGAAATGCTCGATCTTCCCCTTGATCTGGGGAGGACAGCCGGCTTCGTTCGGACAATAGTGAGCCGCTTCTCCTTCAGGACGCATCAACGGTGTCCCACATTCGGGACAGGAACGGATGAAACGGACCTTATCACCCACCAGCAAACCGCGGGCTTCGACATCGACACCGACAATCTTAGGAATGATCTCGCCGCCTTTCTCCACGAACACCTTGTCACCCAAATGCAGGTCGAGTCCTTCGATAATATCCGCATTGTGAAGGGAAGCACGCTTTACGGTCGTTCCGGCCAACAATACCGGCTCCAGATTGGCAACCGGAGTGACGGCTCCTGTCCGCCCGACCTGGAAAGACACGGAGTTAAGGCGCGTCACGGCACGTTCGGCCTGGAACTTGTAGGCAATCGCCCAACGTGGGCTTTTGGCCGTGAATCCCAAATTGCGTTGTTGGAGCAATGAATTCACTTTCAAAACGATCCCATCTGTTGCAACCGGCAGGTTCTTGCGTTCGACATCCCAATAGGCGATATAATCGTATATATCCTCCAAGCTGTTGCATACGCGGATCACATTCGGGATCTTGAACCCCCATGAACGGGCCGCCTCTAAATTATCGAAATGCGTTTCCGCCGGCAGCTCCTCTCCCAACAAATAATAGAAATAGGCATCCAGCTTACGAGCCGCCACGACAGCCGGGTTCTGTTGCTTCAGCGTACCCGAAGCAGCATTGCGCGGATTGGCAAAAAGAGGCTCTTCCTGTTCTTCACGTTCCTTATTCAAGCGGTCGAACTCGGCCCAGGGAAGCAGGATCTCCCCCCTTATCTCAAATGTTGTCGGGTATCGGTCGCCCATCAGCTTCAAAGGGACCGAACGGATGGTTTTCACGTTGGCCGTCACATCGTCGCCACGTGTCCCGTCGCCACGCGTCACGGCTCGGACCAGACGTCCGTCCTCGTATGTCAGGGAAATGGAAGTTCCGTCATATTTCAACTCGGTAACAATCTCGAAAGGCTCGTTCAGGTCACGGGCTATGCGCTCGTAAAAATCCTTCACTTCATCTTCCGAATAGGTATTGCCCAACGAAAGCATCGGATATTTATGCACTACCTGTTCAAACTCTTTGGAAAGGTCACTCCCCACCCGCTGGGTCGGCGAATGAGGATCGGCATATTCGGGATGCGCCTCTTCAAGGACCTGTAACTCCTTCATCATCTCATCGAACTCACGGTCCGATATCGTCGGTGCCGAGAGCACATAATAATTGTAATTATGTTGCTCCAGCGCTTCGCGAAGTGCTTTTATTTTATCTTTTACCACCATTTTTTCAGTTGAAAGGTGAAAGTTGAAAGGTGAAAGTTAAAAAGAAAAATTCATCACTTTCAACTTTCACCTTTCAACTTTCAACTAATATATTAGTTCTACATTATCAATCCACATCGTATTGCCCGGCGAGCCGATATAGGCTCCGCCGTGGCTGGAAGTAAACTGCAGGACGATATGAGTCGGCAATTCACCTTCCGCCGCCCAGCCCACTTCCTGAATAGGGACGCTTTTACCCTGGCTGTTCAAGGCATAACGCTCTTCCACCTGAATCCGCATATAAGGCTTATACTCCGGATGCTTCGTAATATCGCCGTACAAGATAGGGTAGGTCGCATCGTTCACCCAACCGTTGCTGGATTCCGTATAACGCTGCACCATTGTCCCGACACGTTTGGAATAAATATTTCCATCTTTATCTTCCCAACGTTTCTGGAGCAAAAGAATGACTGCGATCGAATCCTGTCCGGCAACAGTCGTCTTGCGGCTGAAGCCGGTACTTCGGATACGGTCCTTTTCCGGAGCCAGCTTCACCTTATAGTCAAAACGCAAAGCCTTCGGCTTCTTGGTAAACGCCACTCCGCTGTTCAGCATGGCCTGCGGGTTCTTGGTTCCCTTGATCGGTTCGTGCACCGTTCCGAGGAAAACAGAACCGGCGGCTACCACTTCGATATCGACCAAGCCGAAAACCTTCACACTTTCCATGCGTGTCTCCAGACGTGCACACCAACCGTCATCCCGTCTTTCAGGGAAGACAGATGTATTCGTCTTCACCACACCTGCCACCTTCGCCATCACGTTGGAGTTCGCCCACGGCGAACCGCCCCGATTCGTATAGGCTGTATTGCCGATGATCGTATCTGTCGGCCCCAGCTCGTAAAGATGCTTCGTATTTCCTCCGATAATGCCGGATTCATGTATCTCGCGAACGACCCAATGATCCATATCTCCAAAACTGAACGGCACTACATGCTCTTGGGAATTGACAATTGACAATTGACAATTGACAATTCCCAAGAGAAAGAGGAATTTTGCTTTCTGTTTCATTTCAAATTCTGTTTTTTCTAAAATCCCTAAGTCGGCAAAGCCGGCAGAACCGACAATTGTCAATTATTCGTTGTCAATTGTCAATTATAAAGAATACCCCCACTCTTTGAGAGCCATTCCCCAATTTTCTTCCACAAGCCGTACCGTGCGGTCGTCATACTTGTACCGGTTCTTCTTATAGCCCTTCTTTTTCCCGAGATATTTCTCGATTTCATCTTTAGACTCTTCAAAGCCGGGGAGGTTTAATTTCTTGTATATATCCTCTGTCATGGCGAAAGCATTCTGTTCGAAATCCTCAAACTTCACCTCTACCAGGTTTCCTTCGGGTATCAGATGCTTTTGTTCTTCATATTTATAGAACAAACGGCGGTATACTTCGATAAAATTACTTTCGATCTGCTCGTTGGAGATGTCCTGCAAACGGAGCGGCTGGATCGTATTGGTAAAGAAGCTGCGCGTGCTTTCGAACACCGTATACGGATTTCGTTTCAGATAGATAAATTTAGCATTCGGGAACATTTCCACCAAGGTCTTCACACGTCCCGTATGAGGCGGATTCTTGCTCAGGAACTGGGTCCCTTTCGTATTCCAGAGGGAAATCTTGATCAGTTTGAGGAACGTTTCCTTAAACACTTCCCGCTCGTGTTCGCTGATATTGTCGAAAAGCAGATAACGGTCGCAATATTCGAGCATATGCTTCGGGAAGAACCAGAAATTATAATACGTGTAAGGCATCATATTTGCCAAGGCAAATTCCTCTTCCTGGGGAAGATCCACCTTCAATTCCATATTATCGGTCGGACGCTTGTCGGGCATCAGGAACGCCATGTTCTTCTTGAAGAAAGGCTGTCCCCAAAGCATCAGGTTCGGGAATACGGTCTGATAGGTCGTATTGTAGCCGAAATGCTTGTCACACGAGAAGACATTGTGCATGAAAGTCGTCCCGCTGCGCCAATGTCCGAGAATGAACACCGGGTCCATCTCCAACGGCTTGTCCGCAATCTTACGGTAACGCGCATCTTCGAAGGGTTGCAACAGGCTGAGCAGGCGGCAAACGGATTTAGTCAGAAAATATTTATTACGAAATCCTTTGTCGATCGTTTTATTGGCTGTCACAGCCTTGAACGTTTTCCAGTCAGCACCCACTAAAGTATTGATCGGTAGTTTGTCAAATTCCAGTAATCCCATACCTTATTTATTTTCTGTTATACACTTGACGGAAACTCCTTGCCGTTCGAGCTCTTTACAAACGGAACGGATAGCTTCGTAGTGCTCAGAACCGATACCCAATTCCGGAAGATTCAGTACAGCCAACGCGTCTTCCGTCACCATGTCGCGAGCATCTACCCGGTCGATAATCATACCGACAGCCGATGTATTATTCGTGATCGGGTCGATCAGGATAAAGGCGCCTGTCTGTTTGTTCTTCTGATACGGATCGAAGAACAGTTCCTTTCCGGTCGTGAAGACGACACGAGCGATCTCGTTCAGCTTCATCGGCAAATCGTCAGTTGTCAGTTTTCCATTGTCAACCGACAACTGTTCCATCGTATTGACATTCACTTTATAACGGATGCTGTCCACACGGGCGCGTGTAAGATTGGTCGTATGCTTGATATAGAACTGCTTGCTTGCGTCCATCGGTTCTTCGTCCATCCACACCAGCATGGCCTCGAAGTTACGGTCCGCTATCGGCAGGTTATCCGGATGGACGAGCATCTCACCGCGTGAAACATCAATCTCGTCTTCCAGCGTGATGGTGACGCACTGGGGAGGGAATGCATAATCCAGCTCTCCGTCGTATGTCACGATACTTTTCACTTTGGATGTTTTCCCGGAAGGCAAAGCCATCACCGTATCGCCTTTACGAACGATACCGCTGGCCACTTTCCCACAGAAACCGCGGAAGTCCAGATTCGGACGCAATACATATTGCACCGGATAGCGGAAATCCTCAAAGTTGCGATCCTGGTCGATAGGAACCGTTTCGAGGAAGTCCAGCAACGACGGCCCTTCGTACCAAGGCGTACGGTCGCTCTTCTCCACCACATTGTCGCCATCCAGAGCGGACAGCGGGATGCAGGTGATATCCGGGATATTCAACGGAGCGACAAACTCCTTATAGTCGGAAACGATCTTGTCGAAAATATTCTTGTCAAAATCAACCAGGTCCATCTTGTTGACCGCCAGCACCACATGCTTGATACCTAAGAGCGAAACCAGATAGGTATGGCGGCGCGTCTGCGTAATCACTCCCGTGCGGGCATCCACCAGGATGATGGCAAGGTTGGCAGTCGAACCGCCGGTGATCATATTGCGGGTGTACTGTTCGTGTCCCGGAGTGTCGGCAATGATGAACTTACGGTTATTCGTACTGAAATAGCGGTAAGCCACATCAATGGTGATCCCTTGTTCGCGTTCGGCTTTCAGGCCGTCCAGTAACAGAGCGTAGTCGATATGGTCGCCGGCATTCCCCATGCGCTTGCTGTCGCGTTCGAGGGCATCCAGCTGGTCTTCGTATAACTTTTTGCTGTCAAACAACAAACGACCGATCAGCGTCGATTTGCCATCATCCACCGATCCGGCAGTCAGAAAGCGAAGCAAATCCTTTTGTTCATCTCTGTCGAGGTATTCTTTTATATTTAATGTTGCCATATATTTTAAGTTGAAAGGTGAAAGATGAAAGATGAAAGGTGAAAGTTGAAAATAGTGACGCGAAGCCACTTTCAACTTTCAACTCTCCACTTTCAACTAATTAAAAATATCCTTCTCTCTTTTTCTGTTCCATGCTTGCATCCTGGTCGAAGTCGATCACGCGTGTCGTGCGTTCGCTCTTGGTCGTCGTCATCATCTCTTCGACGATCTTTTCAATCGTGTCGGCATTGCTTTCCACAGCCCCGGTCAACGGCCAGCAGCCTAAGGTACGGAAGCGTACCATGCGCATCTTGATTTGATCGCGGTACTGCTCCGGCAGACGGTCGTCGTCTGCCATGATCAGGTTGCCGTCGATCTCTACGCACGGGCGTTCCTTGGCAAAGTACAACGGTACGATCGGAATATTCTCCAGGCGGATATACTGCCAGATATCCAACTCCGTCCAGTTGGACAGCGGGAACACACGGATGCTCTCCCCTTTATGGACACGGGCGTTGTAGATGTCCCACAACTCCGGACGCTGGTTCTTCGGGTCCCACTGGTGGAACTTGTCGCGGAACGAATAGATACGTTCTTTCGCCCGGCTCTTCTCTTCATCGCGACGGGCGCCTCCGAAAGCGGCATCGAACTTATATTTATCGAGCGCATGCAACAACGCCTGCGTCTTCATCAGGTCCGTATGCACCTTGCTTCCGTGCGTGAAAGGCCCTACACCGGCATTGAATGCCTCCATATTGGATTCCACGATCAGGTTCCATCCGAATTTCTTCGCATAGTCGTCGCGGAACTGAATCATCTCCTTAAACTTCCATTTGGAATCGATGTGCATCAAAGGGAAAGGGACTTTTCCCGGAGAAAAAGCCTTTTCTGCCAGGCGAACCATGACGGAAGAGTCTTTTCCGATAGAATAAAGCATCACAGGATTCTCAAACTCGGCAGCTACCTCCCGGATGATATGGATAGACTCTGCTTCCAACTCCTGTAAATGGCTTAATTTATAATCTGACATTGTATGTTATTTAATGTTGTTATTATTCTTACCTTTCTATTCTAATATAGTTCCATGCCCATGAAACTATATTTGCATGCTGCAGGAACAAAAATTTCATGCCGGGGAAACTATTGTTTCCCGCCAAGGGAAACCTTCGGCAATATCAGTTCGAGCAAACGGGTTACGGATTCCTCCAGGCTCAACACGGAAGTGTCTAACGTCAGGTCAGGATGTTCGGGTGCTTCGAAAGGAGCGGAAACACCCGTGAAATCCTTGATCTCGCCCCGGCGTGCCTTCGCATACAACCCTTTGACATCGCGCCGCTCGCACTCTTCGATCGGAGTGCTGACATATATTTCCAGGAAGTTCTCCTTCCCGACAATAGATGCCGCCATTTCCCTCAAATCGTTATTCGGGCTGATAAAAGCCGCTATCGTGATAACTCCCGTATCGATAAAAAGTTTGCTTACTTCGGCGATACGGCGGATATTCTCTACCCGGTCTTCAGCCGAAAAGCCGAGATTGTTGTTGATCCCGCTGCGGATATTGTCGCCGTCCAGGATGCGGCACAGCAAACCGCGCTTGTGCAACTCGCGCTCAAGCGCTATCGCCACCGTGCTCTTCCCGGAACCGCTCAACCCGGTAAACCACACCATCACACTACGCTGCTTCAGCAAACGCTCCTTATCCTCCCTTGTCATCATCCTATCGAAAATAGGATAGATGTTAGTTGAAAGTTGAGAGTTGAGAGTTGAAAGTTTCTCTTCGATATTATTATTATTTACTTGTTCCATTCATATTTTGTTTACTTGTTTTCACAATACTGACCGTCAGTTTAATCAATTCACGGCAGTCTTCTATAATCGATTCGTATTCTTTTTCAGATAAATAATCCGTTTCTTTCAATAACATAATCCAATATTCCGTTTCATTTGCTTCCTTCAAAGCAATATTCACTTTGCTTATAAAATCGGCTTTGGACTGCGCATGCTCAGCTTCTTTCAAAAGGGCGCCAATGGCAGTTCCACTACGCAACATCTGTTTTGACAGAACAAATTCTTTTCTTTCATATAATATCTTATATAGTCTAACGATACGGATCGCAAAACCAAAGGACTTTTCTGCCGTCAAACTCTTCCCCATCACTTTCAACTTTCACCTTTCAACTTTCACCTGTTTAGAATTTCCAGATCATCGGTATCACGAACACCGAGATCAAAAAAGTGATCAGGTTAAGGGGTAAACCGATTTTCACGAAGTCAGTGAACTTATAACTACCGATACCTTGCACGATCAGATTGGTCTGATAACCGATCGGCGTACTGAAACTGGCAGATGCCGCCATACAGATCACCACGAAGAACGGCGTCGGGTCCACACCGAGCTGCGTAGCGACCGACAAGGCGATCGGGAAACTGAGCGCCGCAGCCGCATTGTTCGTAATCAGTTCCGTAAAGATATTGGTGATGATAAAGACTATCGCCAGTAAAGCATACGGTCCCATGCTGCTGGACATACCGATAATATGACGGGCTATCAAAGCTGCGAAACCGGAATTCTCCATCGCCTTGCTGATGGCAAAGGCACAGGCAATCGTAATCAGAATATCCCAGGATATATATTTGGTATACTTTTTCGGAGGGAAAATCTTGGTCCACGCCATGATGATGGTCGTAATACAGACAAAGAAAAACATATCCAGCCGTATTTCAGGGAACGCCTCTTTCACCACAGGCAACTCCCCTATCGTGGCGCCTACGATCATAAAGATCAGCAAGCCCAATGCCAGCCAGCGTTTCTTGCGGGAAACAGGTTCCGTACCGTCCTTGCCGTTGGCAAGCAAAAGGAAGACGCTGGATTCGCCCCATGTCGGCACGAACGTATCGTCCGCCCAGAGAACCAGCGTATCGCCCTCGTGCAACGTCACCTTATCGAGATCGCGGGTAAACCGCTGTCCCCCGCTCTTCACCTCTTTCACGATCGCACCGTAATGACGGGTAAAATTGAACTCGCCCAATGTCTTGTTGATACCCGGAAAACGGGAGCCTAACACCGCTTCCACCCGGTGCAGGTTACCGGGGTTGCCGTCTTCCTCCTCTTCATCGTAGCGATCGGTACGGGAATCGGGCAGCAGCTTGTTGGAGAACACGAACAGGTAAATGATGCCGGCCAGCGCGATAAAGATCCCCACCCTTCCCAGCTCGAACATCGTAAACCCTTCATATCCGGCTTCGAGGATCATGCCATGTACGACCAGGTTGGTCGACGTCCCGATCAGGGTACAGATGCCGCCTAAAATGGTCACATACGAAAGAGGAATCAGGAATTTCGTCGCCGGCAACTTGACCGACTCCGCCCAACGCTTGATGATAGGGGCGAAAATAACGACAACAGGCGTGTTGTTGAGAAAAGCGGAGACAAAAGCAATAGGCGGAAGCATACGCAGCTGCGCCTTGAAAACGGTTGTCTTCCCCTCCGGCAACAACTTCTTTATAAGTTGTCCCAATGCTCCGCTTTGGCGAATGCCTTCACTTACCAGAAAAAGCATTCCGACGGTTATCATCCCTTTATTACTAAAACCTTCGAGCAATTCTTTCGGCGTCAATATTCCCGCACAAAGAAATAGCACCACAACCGTGAGTAACACCATCCCGGGCCTCAGCCCATCCCATATCAACGCCGCGATCATGCCGACCAGCGCCAGCAATACAAATATTATTTCAAAGTTCATCCTTTCAATTGACAATTGACAATCGACAATTAAGAACAGAGACCATTAATTGTCAATTATCTGTTAGGATTGCAAATGTAATAAGAATATTAAATCTAATCTCACTACGATAACCAATTTTAGGGATAATCTTACTTACAGACCAAAAGTTTCAGCAAACGGAACAAACCGCCCGTCAGAGCGGTTTGACGATGAACCACGGATTATGAAGGTCTTCCTTATTGTACTTTAAAGGTGTTTTACCATCGATATGATAAACTTCGCATCCGGCCGCCCGTGCAATCGCATGTCCGGCGGCGGTATCCCACTCCATCGTCGGTGCGAAACGGGGATAAACATCGGCCGTTCCTTCCGCTACCAGGCAGATCTTCAAGCTGCTGCCGCTGCTGATCAGGGTGACCGGCTGTCCCTGCTTGCGCAGGTTCTCGATAAAGGCCGTCGTTTCTTCCGTCTGGTGCGAACGCGAGGCGACCACCACGACTCCCTGGTGTCCCATCGACATAGGCAGGCGTATGGCTTTCGTTTTTATCTCGTCCATCGAAGGCTGGTATCCGTAGTCTATCTCCGCCAGCTTGAACGCTCCCAACGAGTCAGCCGCGAAATACAGCTCTTTCCGCACGGGCACGTAGATCACGCCCAATACCGGAACCCCTTCCTTCACAAGGGCGATATTAACCGTAAATTCGCCGTTTTTCTTGATAAACTCCTTCGTCCCGTCCAACGGGTCGACGATCCAGAGCATGTCCCAGCCTGAACGTTCGGCAAAAGGCTTCTCTTTTCCTTCTTCGCTCAACACGGGGAAAGGCGTCACGGACAGGGCCATCGAGATAATCGCATGGGCCTTCTTATCGGCTTTTGTCAACGGGGAGTTATCGGCTTTACGTTCGATGCCGAAATCGGATTCCGGATCGGTATAAATATCCATGATCGCTTTGCCTGCATCGAGGGCGGCGCGAATAGCTATATACAGGTAATTTGCATAATTATTCATCATCACTTATTCTTTTAGTTGTGTTAATATACAAATATACGAAATTACCTCGAATAATCCGAATTTTAAGCTCTCATTTTTCACTCGATGTCCAAAACATATATGTTTTGAATTCAAATCACCGGTGTTTCGTTTTCAAATCACCGGTGTTTTGAAATCGAACCGGTTGTTTTCAACGATGGATCGGCCGACGGCATAGCCTTCGTCATACAAGGCGGACAGCTTCTTGCGGTCGTTGGTGGTGCGGCCGACTTCCATTTTCTTTTGCGGACGGATGACGATCGCGTCTCCTTTCGCTTCCAGCTCGTCGATATAATCCAGCACTTCGTTATAGTTGCGGTAGCGTAGCTTTAACTGCTTGCGGATAGCGGGATACCGGCGGTAGATGAAGCCGGGCAGCCAGAAGTCCTTCTCTTCCTTACGGTAGCCTTTGTTGCGGGTCAGGACAATCACGTTCTTGCGGAAACCGTCGTCGATGGCGTGCCGGATCGGGATGGCATCGCAGACACCGCCGTCGACCATCGGGACACCGTCGACATACGCCACCGGACAAAGCACCGGAAGCGTGCAGGAGGCACAACAGATATCGACCAGGCGGTCTGCATCCTGCTTCTCCTCGAAATATTCGGCTTTACCCGTCAGGCAATTGCTGGTGACCATGACGAAGCGGTTCGGCGACTTGAAATACGTCTCGTAGTCGAGCGGATAATATTTTTCCGGATAAATATAAAAAAGGTATTTCATGTCGATATATCCCCGCCCCCGAAGGAAATGCCTGAAACCGATATAATCATATTTTTCCAGCAGGTCGATATTGCTGAAACGGGAACGCCCGCGCTGCCGGGAGGCATACGAAATACCGTTGCTCGCCCCGGCGGACACACCGATCGTATAAGGGAACCAAATGTCATGGTCCATAAAGCAGTCCAGCACTCCGACGGTGAAGATGGCACGCATCCCTCCTCCTTCAAGCACCAGACCTGTGCGACTGTCTATTTCCATATCTGTTTACCATAAAAATAATAGCCATTGCCTGGCTCACACCGGACAATGGCTACAAAAATATAATAAATCAGCGATATAAACATCGTCTTTTCACAGAATAACTTCGTTCACCAAAGGACGGTGGCAGCGGAAGTCTTCGATATTCTGAAGGGTGGTCTCTGCAATGTTATGCAGGGCCTCTTTCGTGAAAAAAGCCTGATGCGAAGTAACGATCACATTATTAAAAGAAAGCAGACGGGCCAATACATCATCGTCGATAATTTTATCAGACTTGTCTTCATAGAAGTATTCGCCCTCCTCCTCGTACACGTCCAGACCGGCCGCCGCGATCTTCTTTTCCTTCAGGCCTTCGATCAGGTCGTTGGTGTTGATCAGTTGGCCCCGACCTGTATTGATGATCATTACGCCTTCCTTCATCTTGTCGATGGAGTCTTTGTCGATCATATATTTTGTCTGGTCGGTCAGCGGACAATGCAAGGAGATGATGTCCGACTCGCGATACAGTTCGTCTAACGAAACATAAGAAATGCCTTCTTCTCCGGCAAACTTCATGTCCGGGTAAAGGTCATAAGCCAGAATACGCATTCCGAACCCTTTCAACAGGCGGATCAGGATCTTGGCGATCTTTCCCGTGCCGATAATACCGATCGTCTTGCCGTGCATATCGAACCCCATCAGGCCGTTCAGCGAGAAATTACCGTCTCGCGTACGCCAGTAGGCACGGTGTATCTTACGGTTCAGCGACAGCATCAGGGCAAGCGAATATTCGGCTACGGCGTAAGGCGAATAGGCCGGTACGCGAACGACCGGCAGCTTTCCTTTGGCCGCTTTCAGATCCACATTATTAAAACCGGCACAACGAAGGGCCAGCAGTTTGACACCATTGTCCACCATCGCATCGATCACAGCGGCATCGGCGGTGTCGTTGACAAAAATACAGACCGCGTCCGTATCTTGCGTCAGGACTACATTGTTCGGATTCAAATGTCCTTTATAGTAGCGAATGTCGTAATTGTACTTTTCATTTACTTTGTCGAATGAAGCTATATCGTACGGTTTAGCTCCAAAGAATGCAATTTTGTATGCCATATTATTTGTTTTTATATCTAACAATCAAAACGGCCTAAATGTTGAAAAGAAAAGGTGGGTAGTAGAAAAGGAAAGGTCCGGCTAAAGAGTGCTTAACCGGACCTCTACCCATATATAGTTTTTATAATGAAGTATATCGTTCAGCCTTCCTTTGAAGACTGTCCTTTTTTATTCGCAGCTGCATTACGCTTATTATCCCGATGAATAAAAAAGCCACCTATAATAACTGTCGATAATAAGCACATCCCCATAAACCACATCATATTCATAATATTCATACAGTCTCTCCTTTCTGTTTTGTGTTTGTATTATCTAATAAAACAAAGATAGCCATTCTTTCCATCCGTCCAAGCGTAACAGTCTAAAACTTACGGGAATTCGATTTCCACCGTCGTTCCCTTCCCGACCTCGGACGTAATCGTGATTTCCGCCCCGTAGCTTCTTAGGATACGCATGGAAAGACTGAGTCCGATACCGTGCCCGGCGAACTCCCGTGTGTTGGAGGCACGATAGAAAGGTTGGTACACACGGGCGATCTCCTCCTCAGGAATACCGATCCCCATGTCCGTAATGGTCAGGACAGAACCTTTCAACTGCATCTCGACAGGCGCTTCTCCCGAATATTTACAGGCATTATTCAAGATGTTGCCGATAGCGATCTTCAGCAGATGCGGATTCGCCTCGATAGCGAAAGCGAAATGGTCGGTTGTAAAACGAACGCGGTTACCCACGAACTGCATCAGGAAGTCGGCCAGCAAAACCGTCTCACGTGCATTCTTCAGGATCTCCTTATCCCCATGAGAGAGGAAAAGCAGGTTCTTCATCAATAGGATGATACGTTTCGTTTCGGAAGCGATACGCCCCAATGCAGCCTGGTATTCGGCCGGCGTACGTTCCTTCAGCAAGCTGATCTCGCATTCTCCCTGGATGGCCGTAAGCGGATTATTCAGTTCATGAGATGCATTGCTGATAAAAGACTTCTCACTCTGGTAAGCCGCATCGATACGGTCAACCATGCGGGTCGCATACAAACGGCCGACGAAATAGACCAGGACGGCACTGATCACCAGCATCCCCAGCAACAGCCAGCCGATACGGTGCTGGATATCCCCGCCGTACTGGTTGCTCGACACAACCAGTACGATAAAATTGCCCTCATTATCCGGATAGTAGACAGCCGCTCCTAATTCTTTCCCTTCATGGAAACGAACCACATTGCCTGCATACAGGGAAGCGATCTTCTCATCGGTCAGGTAACGGGACAAGACGCTATGCGCCTCCGTTATGCTGTCGGCGTTCAGCAAGATTTCCGCCGCAACAGGCAACGTTTCCTCATAATGCTGCTGGATACGGGCATAATCTTCCTCGTCCAACTCATCCTTCTCCCAATGCTTCTGTGCCGTCGCGTATGCCTTCTCCGTCAGATAGGAATAGTAGAGACGGCTGATATAGTCGGTCGCCACAAAATAGAAAACGACTGTCACCACCGAAATAATGCCGATCGTGATAGCCGTATAAAAAAGCGCAATCTTATTCCCGGTCTTCATGCTTCCATCATATAGCCCACTCCCACTACGGTGCGGATCAGTTTATGGTCGAAATCCTTGTCGATCTTGCTACGCAGGTAATTGACATAGACATCCACCACATTCGTATTCGTATCGAAGTTCTTGTCCCAGACATTTTTCAGCAAGGTCAGCCGGCTCTGTGCCGTCCCCTGGTTCTGGATCAGATATTCGAGCAGGCGGTATTCCTTTACGGTCAGGTCGATCACTACCTTGCCACGGATCGCCCGGTGGCTGGACGGATCGAGTGTCAGGTCTCCACAACTCAGAAGCGGTACGGCAGGTTCCGCCCCCGTACGCCGTAAAAGGGCTTTGATACGGGCTTCCAGTTCCTGGAAACTGAAAGGTTTCACCAGATAGTCGTCGGCACCGGCATCCAGTCCGTTCACGATATCGTCCGTCGTCCCTAAGGCGGTCAGCATGATAACGGGCGACTGGTAGCCATACGTCTGGCGATACTGTTTACAGAGTTGTAGGCCGTTCATCTTCGGCATGATGATGTCGAGTATCAACAATTGGAAATCCTCCTGCTGAACCAACTCCCAGCCGGCTTGCCCGTCATTGGCCACGCGGACTTCATGGCCAAACTCCTGCAAGCCCCGCTCGATGAAAGAGGCGATATTTATTTCATCTTCTACTAATAATATCTTTGCCATTACATATTTTTGTGTATCGGACTACAAATATAGGATAAATGATGATTGTTGGGTGATTCTTTACCTCCCAATCTCTTTATAATTTACGTTGCAACAATTTTCCGTCTTTATCGTACAGCATCCGCCGGTAAAAGGTTTCGACCATCAGGGGGAAGACGAAGAGAGTGAAGAAGGTCGCTCCTATCAGACCGCCGATGATGACGATCGCCAACGGCCGCTGGCTTTCCGAACCGATGCCGTGACTGAGCGCCGCAGGCATCAGACCGATAGCAGCCATCGAAGCTGTCATCAAGACGGAGCGGACACGCGAACGGACACTCTGCTTGATGGCCTGATCCAACGGGCTACGCGCCTTCAGGTTACTTTTGATATCCGATATCATGATCACCCCGTTCTGTATGCAGATACCGAAGAGAGCGATAACCCCGATCCCCGCCGATATCGAGAAGTTGAAACGGGTAAGCAGCAAAGCCAGAATCCCCCCGACCGCGGCATACGGCACATTCAACAAGACCAGTCCTGCATCACGGGCATTCCCGAAGAGGACGAAAAGGATGATAAAGATAATCGCGATACTGACCGGCACGACCTGTGCCAACCGTTTCGTGGCCCGTTGCTGGTTCTCGAAATCGCCTGTCCATTTCAACGTATAACCCTCCGGCAAGCGCACCTGCTCCTTCACCTTCTGCTGCGCTTCGGCAACAGCCGTCCCCATATCCCGTCCGCGGACGGAAAACTTGACGGCACAGAAGCGGGCATGATTATCGCGGTAGATAATCAACGGTCCCGTAATCGTGCGGATATCCGCCAGTTCCTTGACCGGGATCATCGCCCCGTCGCGTGCAGGAACCAGTATCTTGCCGATCTCGTCCTCACTGCGGCGAAAAGAGGATTCATAGCGTACCATGATATTGAACTTCCGTTCGTCTTCGTAAAGCAGGGAAGCGCTCTTTCCGCCGATCGCCATTTCGATAATCGACTGGACATCCTCTTTTGCCACACCGTAACGCGCCAGGCGGGATTCGTTCAGTTCGATCCTCAGTTCCGGCTGTCCGATATTGCGGATCACGCCCAGATCTTCGATCCCGTCCACCGTCTGCAAGACCTTATACACCTCGACCGCTTTCTTCTCCGACTCGTACAGGTCTTTGCCGAACACCTTCACTGCGATAGAACCTTTCACACCGCTGGCCGCCTCCTCCACGTTGTCGCTGATCGGTTGCGAGAAGTTGAAATCTACTCCCGGATAAATAGCCAGACGGTCCTGCATCTTTTCGATCAGTTCCGCTTTCGTCAGCTTGCTCTCCCATTGCTTCTCCGGATAGATGTCCACATGAAACTCGATGTTGTAGAAACCTGTAGCATCCGTCCCGTCATTCGGCCGTCCCGTCTGTGACAAGACCTGGCGGACTTCGGGATAAGAAGCCAACGTGCGCCTCATCCGGTTTGCCAGTTCCACCGATTCATCCAACGAGATGCTCTGCGGAAGCGTCGCCCTGATATAGATGGAACCTTCGTTCAACTGCGGCAGGAACTCCGTCCCCAACAAGGTGAAGCACCATAACCCGACAGCCGCCACCGCTGTCGTCACCGTCACCGTTATCCGTTTATGGGCATGGCAGCGGTCAAACAGCCCCGTCGCCATCCGGTTCACCCAAACCAGAAACGGGTTATGTTTCTCCCTCACATTCTTCTTCAACAGCATCGACGAGAGGACCGGCACAAGTGTCAGGGTAAAGATCAAGGCCCCCAACAGGGCGAAGCCCAACGTATAGGCCAACGGACTGAACATCTTCCCTTCGACCTTCTGGAAAGAGAAGATCGGAACCAATGCCGTGATGATGATCAACTTGGAAAAGAACACAGCTTTCGCCCGGTCTTTCGCCGTATGCCGGATAATCCCCATCTTGCTCATCACGTTAAAGGCAGGCATCCCCACCTCACGAGCTTTCCTGTCGAGTGTGACAAACAACCCCTCCACCATCACGACCGCCCCGTCGATAATGATGCCGAAGTCTATCGCCCCCATCGAGAGCAGATTCGCACTCATTCCCATCGCCCGGAGGCAGATGAAGGCAAAGAGCAGCGCCAACGGTATGATGATCGACACCACGACCGTCGTACGCCAGTCCGCCATAAAAATCAACACAATGAAAGTCACCAGCAAGATTCCCTCTATCAGGTTGCGAGTCACCGTATGCACCGCCAGGTCCACCAGATTCTCCCGGTCATAGAAGGGGACGATCCGCACATCCTCCGGCAACGAGTTTTGCTGGATATCGGCGATCTTGTCTTTCAGGGCGGCGATCACTTCACTGGGGTTCTCCCCTTTCCGCATCACGACGATCCCCTGCACCACGTCGTCCTCTTCCATCCTTCCGACCTGTCCGAGACGGGGCAAAGAGGACTCGTGCACGTCTGCCAGGTTCTTCACCAGGATAGGCGTACCGTTGATGTTCTTCACCACGATATTCTCGATCTCCTTCACGTCGTTGATCAAACCGATCCCCCGGACGACATACGCCTGCGAACTCCGGGTGATCACGTCGCCCCCTACGTTGATATTGCTCTTGGCAATGGCGTCATAGAGCTCGAGTGTCGTCACCCCGTAGTTGATCAGCTGGTTCGGATTCACACTCACCTCGAAGGTCTTCACCTCCCCTCCGAAGCTGACGATATCCGCCACTCCGGAGACCGCCCTCAGTTTCCGTTCGATCACCCAATCCTGAAAAGTCTTCAACTCCCGTGCCGTCCGCTTGTCACTGCGCAACGTATACCGGAAAATCTCCCCCGTAGGCCCGTACAACGGCTGTACCTCCGGTGTCACCCCTTCCGGCAGGTCTGCATCGTTCAAGAGGTTATAGACTTGCTGGCGGGCATAGAAATCGTCCACATCGTCATCAAACATCACATGGATGACCGACAGCCCGAACAGTGTCGTACTCCGGATATCCGTCTTCTTCTGTACCGGATTCATGGCTATCTCGACCGGGATCGTGATGAACTTCTCGATCTCCTCCGCGCTCCGTCCCGGCCATTGGGTAATGATCGTCACCTTCGTGTTCGTCACATCAGGAAAAGCGTCGACGGGCGTATGCAGGAAACTGACCGCCCCGGCGATAACGGCTATCACGGTCAGGAAAAAGATGAAAAACTTGTTCCTGAGCGAGAAAGTGATGATTCTGTCTATAAAAGTATGCATCTTGTTTCTTATTTTAAAGCATTATAGACCAGCAGAGCATTCTTGTTCACGACCACGTCTCCCTCTTTCAGTCCGGCATTCAGGTAGCAGTATTCGTCCGTCTGCTTATAGACACCGACTTCCCGCACCCGTAGGCGGTTATCCGTACCGACACACACGACATACTGCTTGCCTCCCTCGAATATCAGGGCGTGAGCCGGTATGCGAGGCATAAGCGGCCCTTCCACCCGGCATTGTACATACACGTTCGTAAACATTCCCGGTTTAAGCATATAATCCTTATTGTTCAATTTGATACGGACCTTCATCGTCTTGCTCTCGCTATCGAGCAAGTTATAGACCTTGTCGATCGTCCCGGCAAACTCCCTGTCCTTCCCGTAGGCGAGCGTCGTGATACGGACAGGTGCTCCTTCCTGTACTTTGCGGATATCGCCTTCGTACACATCCGCCATCACCCAGACATTGTCCAGACCGGAGATGGTAAACAACTCCTCTTCCCGGTCGGAGCGGATCAGCATATCCCGGCTGATGTTCTTCCCGACCACAAAGCCGGAGACAGGAGAAATTATGTCGTAAGTCGAATTGGAACCGATCCGGTAGATGTCATACACCTCGCGGAGCCTTTTCACCTCCGCCTTCGCATCGGCGGCTTCCTGCTCGGCCTGCAAGAGATCACGTTCGGAGGCCGTACCGCTTCCGAGCATATCCCGTACCGCTTCGAGGTTACGGTCGGCCAAGGCGAGCCGACGGACGGCATCCTTCTGCTGTTTCTCGAAATCGGCCACTTCGCTGCTTCGGATAACGGCAAGGAGATCACCTTTCTTCACATAATCGCCGGCTTCAACCTCCACCTGCGTAACGGTCCCTCCGAAGATAGGATACACCTGGGCTACCTGCCCCGCATCGAAGGCGACACGACCGTTCAACAACAACTCGTCATTCAAAGGCGTCCTCCGTACGGTATCGACCGAAACCACCTGCCGGAGACTGTCTGTCAACATCAGGCCCGTAGACGTTTGTTCCGGCATAGAGGCTTGCTTGCCGCATGAAAAGAACAGAGGGAAAAGAAAGAGTAGAAAAAGAGTTTTCTTATTCATATTTATAGAGATATATTTTAAATTCTTATCTGTCCTATTACTTTTGGCTTGATCCAAAAGTAACGCCCACGACTGTGTTCAACTCCTCCACCGCCATCACCACCCCCTTTTTCACATCGTATAACTGCAAGCAAGTCTCCTTATAAGCCTCATAATAATCGATAAACTCCAACAGGCTGATGTTGCGCTTTTGGAAACCGGCGTTTACCCCTTCGATGATGCGATTGAAATCCCGTTCCAGCTCATAATCCGAGGAACGGTAAAGCTCCAATGCCTTTTCGAGTTTCGTGTAACAAGCAAAAAGTTCGTTATCCGCCTGCCTGCGTGCCAGCTCCGCCAAACTATTGTTGCGGAGGACGGAGAGGCGTGCCGATTTGATATTTCCCTGATTACGGTTGAAGACGGGGACAGATACACTCAACCCGATGGCAAAGTAATTATTGCAGAAGTTCCCCGCCCTGTCATAAGCCCCTCTCAAACTCACTTCAGGGAAAGCGAGCGACCGCTGCAAACGCACATCCGCCTCCGAAGCCCGTATGCCCGCCTCCGCCCGTTTCAGGTCGGGACGCTCGGCAATACGTGCACTCAACTCAGCGAACGGAAGCTTATCCAGCCTGATGCTGTCCAACACCGATTCATTGAAAAGCGGTTCCAGGACCTCTCCTCTCTTCAACCCCAAAAGCAAACGCAGATCCCCCTCCAAGGCGACCGCCTCAGTCGAAATGCCGCTCCTCTCCCGTTTCAGCGAAAGCAGCAAAGCCTGTATGCGCGACTTCTCCAAGAGAGAGATATTTCCTTTCGCATTCTGTTCCTTATAAACATCTAAGACCGTTTCCAGATACCCGATCTCCCGGTCATAGACCGACAAGGACTTCCGGGTATAATAAAGATCGACGAACTTCACCTTCAGCTCTCCCCGAAGCGTGCGGAGCACCTCTTCAAACTGATATGCCGCCATCTCCTTATTGATCTTTTCCAGGCGGACCCGCTTGTTACGCTGGCCGGCAACATAGATCATCTGTTCGATCTCCACCACAGCCTCGCCCTCCTTTCCCAAATCGAAATACTTTCCGTTATTGCGGTTATAGATATTCTGTTCGAGTGAAATGACCGGATTCTCGAACAGCTTTGCTTGTACCACTTGCGCTTCCGCCATATCCATATTATAACGCTCGGCGATCAAAGACAGGTTACAAGCGGCGAAACGTTCAAGGGCATCATCCAACGACAGCCGGACAGCCCCCTCTTGTGCCGCCCCCGACCACACATGGATCATCAACAGGATCAATAAAACAGGTCTGCACATTTGCTTCTTCTTTTTTGCGGCAAATGTACAGACCTGCAACATGAATCACCCCGAATATCCGATTAGAATACTCTTAGGTCAAATTAGAAAATCATTAGATCATTTTTTCAGATCGATCCTGTAAGGCGGCCTCACCCGAAGATGATCCACTTCCAAAAAAGGAATCTTAGGATAGAGAAGGTCGAGGAGGCTAAGATCTATCTTGCCCGGAACGACCTCGATACGGACACGGGCAAGACCTTTCTTCTTAAAACCCAGAAGTTCGGCCGCACCGGCAGAGACATCGATGATACGTCCTTTGCGGAAAGGACCGCGATCGGTGACACAGACGATCACCCGCCTCATATTGGACAGGTTGGTGACACGCAGGAAAGTACCGAAAGGATACGTGCGGTGGGCAGCGACCAGCTCATCCGCATCATGGACCCGCCCGCTGGCGGCCTTACGGCCGTGGAAACGGTTGTGGTAATAAGAAGCAAGCCCTTCCTCCTGGCCCCACACATCCCCCGTGCCCGCGAAAGCGACCAACAGAAGGATGATATGTACCAGGCGGAAGGGCATACACGTTATCGTTTTACTTTTCAATAACGCAAGGCTCTTGATTTTATTGCAGCAACTCGCCCTTATATTCTCCGGTGAGCGTGTTCAGGAACGCCACGAGGCTCTTGGTATCCGTGTCCGAGATGTTCTTACCGATCTGGAACTGGTGCATGATGCGGATGGCATCTTCGACCGTGGCGATCGAACCGTCGTGCATATACGGCGGGGTAAGCATCACGTTACGCAGAGTCGGCGTCTTGAAACGATGGCGGTCCTGTTCGTTCTTCGTGACGGAATAACGTCCGTTGTCACCGTCCGTCAGCCCTGTGCCGCGATAATCGAAATAATTATCCTTGATACCCATGTATTCGAAGGACTGTCCACCCAGGTTCACCCCCGTATGGCAAGTAGCGCATTTATTCTCCTTAAACAATTCGTAGCCTGCGACCTCCTCGGCAGTCAGAGCCGTCTTGTCACCCATCAGATACTTGTCAAAGCGGCTCGGCGTGAGCAACGTCTTTTCAAACTCGGCGATAGCATCGGTGATCGTAGACTGGCTGAACCCTTCCGGATACACTTCGAGGAAACGTTTGCTCAACTCCTTGTCTTCCGCCAGCTTGGCCGATATCTCGTCAAACGAGTGGCTGCCCATTTCAACCGGGTTCAAAGGAGGCCCGGCAGCCTGTTCCTTCAGGTCGGCAGCACGTCCATCCCAAAACTGCAGGATATTCAAAGCCGAGTTATACACAGTCGGAGCATTCACGCCGCCGAACTGTCCGTCTATCCCCTCGGAATATTGTTTGCGGTCCACACCGGCAGTAGCCAACCCGTGGCAGGTAGCACACGAGATCGTGTTATCGCCGGAAAGACGGGTGTCATGATAAAGATCGAACCCCAACGCTACCTTGGCCGAATCGGTCGGGATGGAAGCCATCAACGGTTGCACTGGCTCATTGGCAAATTCTTCGGCGACGGTAGGTGTCGAATAGTTCTTCTTACGGACATCCTTCGCCCAGGAAAGCAAGACCGCCTTTTCGTCGCTATCGAGGTTTGTCCCCCAGTGCATCGGCATGTGCGAATACTTGGCGGGAGGCATGGAACCTGAGAGAGCGGCATCTTCCACTTTGGCCAGGTCGGCTTCGGAAACGAGTTTGCCATTGTCGAGCGCCTCCAGCATCGCCGTCAGATCCAGATAACGCGTACCTTCCCGCATATCCGCCTTGACAGTCGGACCGATCAGAGGAAGATTACCGTAGAAAGGAGTCGCCGCCGTAGCCGAGTGACACTGCATGCATCCGTTCTCACGAAGGATGGAAGCAACCTGTTTTGCCTGATTGTCCGCATACTTCTTGTATTCGGAGGAACCACACGAAGGCAGAACCAGAGCCAAAGAAAGCAGCCCTAAAGGCAATGCCGTCCTCTTACAAAGAATAGTGTTAAGCATAATTATTGGTTTATTTAGATTTGTTAAACGCAAAGGTATGCAGAATTATCAAGAGGCATGTAGAAAGCTCATCAGTTTTATCTATGGCATGATAAATAAAAACTATAGTCCCTTGTTATTCTCCAGCACCTCTCTGAGACCGTCGAGCATTTTGCCCGAAAGTTTCAGGCGGGCGAGGTTTCTCTTGTAATCGTCGGGATGATGCAGGTCGGAACCGGCATAATCGTAGAAGCCTTCCTTCATCAGGTATGCGGCATATTTGGCAGGACGGGCGCCATACACGCCGGCAAGTGAGAACAAGTTCAGCTGGAACTTGTAACCCTTGTCCTTCAGCCGGAAATAATCCTCCTTCGTCATATACATATACCGTTCCGGATGAGCCAAGACAGGCGTGTAGCCCTCCAAGCTCAGTTCGTAAAGCAAGTTCAGATAGTCGGGAGGAGGCGAGAGATAGGAAGTCTCGACCAGGACTTGCCTGTCCTCATACGTCAAGAGGCCGTCTGCCATCTGCAAACGGAAACCGGCGTCCAGCATATACTCCGCCGCCAGCCTCAACTCGATCCCTTCCGGGGCAAACTGTTTCATACAAGCAAAACGATCCTGCAAGTAACTGCGCCGGTTGTCAGGCAGGTCCGCCATTACATGAGGAGTCAGGAAAACACGTTCCACACCAGCCTCCTGCATCGCATTCAGAGCCGCCTGCATATCATCGGCGCTCTGCACACCGTCGTCCACACCGGGCAGCAGATGTGAATGCACATCTGCCGTCCCCCTCAACAAATCGGTGTGAACCGCGTTCTTCTTTGGAAAAAGTAGGGAAAACATCTTTTCTATTTATTTTTACGTTGTCCGTAACCATACCCATAGCCGTAGGAATAACCGTAGCCATACCCGTAACGGTAGCCGTACGCGCCATGCTTGTAAACCGTCCCGTTCAGGATCAGGCTCATGTTACGCAGCTTGCCTTCCTGGTAGAGTTTCTCCACTTCGGGAAGGGCACGGCGGTCCATTCTGCCCGCACGGACGACATAGATCGTCAGGTCGGCCACCCGGTTGACGATCACCGCATCGGCAACCACACCGGCCGGTACGTTGTCCAGGATGATATAATCATACCGCTTACGCAGCTCGGCGATCAAAGTCTCCAACCTGTCCCCCAGCAAGAGTTCAGCCGGGTTAGGCGGAACAGGACCGGCATGGATGATATCCAGCTTGTCGCACAACTCGTTCTGCCGGATGATCTCATCGACATTGTCGATACGGCCGGACAGATAATTGGTGACCCCCTTGTCCGATACCCGGACATGGGAGCTAAGGGTACCCTTACGTATATCGAGGTCGACCAAAACGACCTTCTTGTGCGTAAGGGCGAAACTCATCGCCAGGTTCATGGAGACGAACGTCTTGCCGGCTCCCGGATTGAACGAGGTGAACATCACCACCTGCATCTTCTTATCCTTCACCCGCATGAAGTCCATATTGGTACGCACGATACGGAACGCCTCCGAAACCGAGTCGCGGCCGTTCTCATGCACCACCACCTCGCTCTTGTCCTTCTTGTCGCGCATCGGGATCTCGCCCAGGAACGGCACGGAGAGTACCCCCTCCACATCCTTCCGCGAGCGCACCTTCGTGTCGCTGACCGCCAACAGCCACAAGACACCTGCCGGTATCGCACATCCCAGCACGATGGAAGCCAACAGGATCATCATCGACTTCGGAGCCACCGGGGCATTGCTTCCCGCCGCCGGGTCGATGATACGTGCGTTGCTTTCCGTCATCCGCTGCGTCAACTCGTTCTCCTCACGCTTGTTCAACAGGTAGAGATACAGTTCCTCTTTGATCTTCTGGCGGCGTTCCACCGAAAGGACCTCCTTCTGCTGGGTCGGCACGGCCGAGATACGGCGGCTCGTCTGTTCCTCCTGTGCCCGGATATTCTTGATCTTGATGTTCAGGCCGACGATCAGGTTATCCACCGAACGGATGATGGTCTGCTTCATCGCGATCAGCGAATTGTTCAGGTCCTGCACTACCGGGTTCTTACTACTGCTGTTGCTGATCAGCTTGTCGCGTTTCAGCAACATCTCGTTGAACTCCCCGATCTGCGACTCGATGTTCACATCCGATATGCCCGTGTTCGCCGGGATCAGGTCCGAACTTTTGCCGGGGTCCGTCAGGTAGTTCTTGATGTATTTCGCCAGGCTCAACTGGTTCTCCAGACTCAATCCCTCCTGGCGGTATTGGCTGGAAGTCTGCAGGTACATGCCCGTCTCAGACGAGATATCCGTCAGCTGGTGTTCCCGCTTGTACGACTCGATATCCGAATCCACATCCCCCAGTTCTTTCTCGATCACGATCAGACGGTCGTTGATGAAGTTGGACGTGTTCATCACGATCTGGTTCTTGTCGTTGATCGCATCCGTGTTGTAGACGGAGATCAGCGTGTTGATCACATCCTCCGCACGCGGGATGGAGACATCCTGGAGCGTCAGGTTGATGATCGTAGCCGTCTTGCTCGCCAAAGTGGCCTGCAAGCCTCCCTGGAAGCGGAGCGCCACATCCTGCAACGGCGATTTCGTCACCTGCACGACCGTATTGAAATACTTGTCGCCGTAATAAAGCGACGGGACCACCACCACCCGGCCGACAGGCGTCGTGACCGTGTCGTTCAGCGCCACCTTCACCGGCTTGCCGTCCGCCACCTCCTGTCCGCCGAGGGTGAATCCGGACAATACCACCTCCTTTCCGGAGACAGGAACCGCCTTCAACGAAAAAGCCTGTGCCTCTTCCGCATCCGGGAAAGAGAGCTGTACGGGTGACTGAGTGTACAGTTCCACCGTCCGCAGCCCGTCTTTTACCGTGTAGCTCACATCCAGATGCAGGTTGCGCGCCACTTCGGTCATCAACCGTCTGGACTTGAATACCAGCACCTCGTTATCCACATTCCGCTTCGTACCGAAAAGCCCCAAATCCTCGAAAGCGGCCGACTCGCTCATCGCACCACCCTTCGCATCGTCCTTGATCAGTACCGAAGCCGTCCGGGTATATACCTTGGGCGCCCACTTCAGATAGAGGAACGCCGCTCCGGCACATACCACGACAGACAGAACAAACCAATACCAGTTAGCCAACACCGTTTGCAGGATGTCCCCCAGGTTCAATTCGCTCTCTTCCACGCGGGTGTTCGTTTCTTGTTCTGTGTTCATAGGTTCTCTTTTTTTACTTTGTTAATGTCACAATCAGAGACGCGATGGAAACCAGGATCGAAGCGGCGGACAACCACACTCCCACCGACTTGTTCTGGTTGATCTCGCTCTGCCCCGCTTTCGCCTTGTTCGGTTCGACATACACGATATCGTTCTGCTGCAAATAATAGCAAGGAGAATTGAAGATATCGGACGAACGGAGATCATGCATCAGGATCGTCCGCTTCCCGTCCTTCTCGCGGATCACAGCCACCCGGTCGCGTCGTCCGTAGATCGTCAGGTCGCCCGCCATACTCAAGGCCTCCAACAGGGTGATACGGTCGCCGGAGATATTGAACGACCCCGGACGGTTCACTTCACCCATCACCGACACCTTGTAGTTCAGGAACTGCACCGTCACGATCGGGTCCTTGATCAGGTCCTCGTCTATCAGGCGTTGCTTGATCATATCGGTCAACTGCAAACGAGTCAGCCCCGCCACATGCAACTTGCCGAGGATCGGGAAATCGATGTCCCCATTGGTATCCACCAGATAGCCCAGCACACGCTGCTGTCCTCCGCTTTCGCTTCCCAACTGATAAGTCACCATCGGCATATTGAACGGCAACGCCAGTTCCGGGTTCTTGCTGTTCACCATGATCGCCAGCAAATCGTCGTTATGGATATACACCTCGTACTTCTGTTCGATATCCTGCTGCTTCAGCGGGACGACATCCTGCAGGTAAACCACTTTCTTGGAAGATGCGCAGGAGGTACAGAGTACCACCACGCACATCAACATATAATTCCAGATTTTCACTCTTCTTTCCTGATTAAAATAAGTAATTACGGTTTATTGGATAGCACCGCCGGAATGTCCCGGATGGCTTGCGCCGCCTTCCTTGGTGATCGTCGTGCTTACACCTGCGTACGTTGCAATTTCCACGCTGAACGGAACGACACGGCCCTGGTAGTTGAAATTGACAGAGAAGGAAGAGAGGTTCTTCTTGGCCTTCATATCGATCGTCACCTTCTGGTCACCGTCCACTTTGGCCGTACCTAAAGAGAAAGGAATTTCTTCCACACCGGCAGTCGAACCTTTGGTAGACGTAATCGCCGCGTTCAGCTGGTTGGCCAGACTTTCGAGATCAGAACTGCTCAAAGCGGAGAACGCGCTGCCCAACAACTGTTTCAAGTCGCCCTGGATCTCCCAGCCGATTTTTTGCTTGCCTGTAACTTCCTGTTCTGCGGCAGCCATCTTGCCTAAGTTGTCGATTGTGACGGTAGACAAGTTTTCCGTCGAGCTTCCAGCATCGGATACCGAATAAATCGGACCGAAAGAGTGGTTGGAGAAACCGTCCAAAGTGCAGGCATAAACATTACGGTCCGCATCAAAATCGGCCATGCCCACTTCCTTCCAAGCATTGCCATCTTCCACGAAATGCTTTACATCGGCAAAGCTGATCGCGTTGCTGGTCGCGTTCTTGACCGTCACTTCCACGCTCTTCTCAAATTTCAGTCCGTCAGGCGTACAGTTGATTGTCGAAAGACTGGCATGGTCGGCTCCGGCTTTCGCACCTTTCAGATATTCGGTCATCGTGATCTCGGTATCTTCCTTCACGGCTCCTGCCGGAACTGCCAGTTCGGCCACATGCGTACGTTCATCATACACAACCGTGTCCTGGTCGGCCGATACTGTCACCGAAGCAGCCAAAGATGTCAATGTCTGTGACAAAGAGATGCTGCCCTGTTTCGGCGTGCCCGAAAGGATTACCGCATCGGCTGTAACTGTCACATATCCATCCTTTGCAAACGTCACAACATAGGTTCCGATCTTGTCCATCGCCAACTGGTAGGTTCCGTCGGCAGCCGTCTTGGCCGATTTGCCCGACGTGCTGACCTCGACACCTTCCAGCGACTTGCCTCCTTCCGTCACCTTACCTGCGATATAGTAGACCTCCTTATCCAATGGATTATCGGTCACGATTTCAGGCGTCAGTTCGTCATCATCGCTACATCCTACAAATCCCACACTCAATGTCGCAGCCAAGCCCATAGCCAGCACTGCGCTCCAGAAATTTTTCTTTTTCATACTCATTAAAAATAAAACATTATATTATTTATTAAACAATATTCATCCTCTATCTCTCTTTTCAGCAATAAATCATAAATCATCCCTCCTCCTATCATAAGGAACACTATTGCTCTCATCCGGCCGAGTCTCGTAGTCCTGTCCGAGTTTCCGACGGAAGTATTCAAGACCGCTCTGTCCCGAATATTCCATCTGGTAATATTCCGGCAGGCGCACCCTCACCTTGCGCGACTTGCCCCATTGCGGCAACGGGACGGCAAAATGGAAACCGCCGTTCGCCTCGCCCCCCGTGTACATGGCATACAAGCCGGCCGTCGTCCGTCCGAAATGGCGGATGCAGTCCACCCGCACCCCATAGTCGCCATAGATATACCGATGCACGCCCAAGTTGAAATCCATATTGAAACGCCTTTCGCGGAAACGGACCTCCGCCGCCCCGCTTACCCGCTTCCAGGCAGACACCTGCCACTTACCTTCGTAGAAAGTGGACGATCCGGTCACACCGCCTTCCAAGCCGAACATCCAACGGTCGTCCGGCGTCGCATAGCGCAGTTTCAGGTCCGCCCCCATCCGGTTGTTCGTGAAGTTGCCGACCGTCACCCGTCCGAACGCCCCTCCGGGCAATCCGAACTCTTGGCTCAAGGTCAGCACCCCGGCCCGGACATAGTCCATCTGCCCGACCATATTGTTCCAGACCGGCAGGATCACCTGCCCCGTGAAAGCCGCCCCTTTCCAAAGCCGCGCCTCCACCGCCGGAGCGATATTGATCACCGCCCCGTATATCTTGTCCAGCCACGAATTGTTCAACGTGATCTGCGGATAAAGCACCAGTTCCACCCGTCCGTCCCAGGGCATGCGGACTTCGTCGGGGTTGAACACACGCTGACGGGGCGTCAGCTCATACCGAATTCCACCCGCCACCGTCTTGAAATCGTAGCAATAGGCATACAAGGAAAAATGGTCGAACAGCCGTGCCGACACTCCCATGTTCACCGCCTTCGAGTCATATTCCGCCATCACCTCAAGCGGCTTCAGGAACGCCGGACGGTAGCTCACCCCGCCGAACACCCCCTTGTTCTCGCTCCTGCTGCGAAACGGCACATGCCCTCCCACCGTCACGCCGATATCATGGCCGTAGAAACCGAAATGCTTCGTCCCGACCGCATAGACGGAAGAGAAATAACGGTTCCCTCCCGAATCCAGGAAAGGATTCAACTCGCCGGTCGTCAGCAAGTCATTCGAACCGACCACGACCGACGGCCACCATTTCCCCTCCTTCAACGGACGCAAGCGCAGGGAGACCGAACGGTCCTGGTTCCATTTGCCGGTACTCTTGACTTTCAGCAACGTGCACCGGTAGGCCACCTCCATAAACGGCAGGAACGTCAGGTTCACGAAATAGTTTCCCGAATTATATCCCCACTCCTGAGGCAGCATCTCCTGAGGCAGGTAATTGCCTCCTGCCATGAACGTACCGTCCTCCTGCATATCGGCCGAAGGGATGTTCAGCAGACCGGAAACACCCAACGAGCGTTGGGCAATTGACAAGTGAGAATTGACAATCGACAATGAAATGCCGATTGTCAATAGGGTTTTCTTTATTATTCTATGTTTCATATTCTGTTTTATTACTTTTGGCTTGATCCAAAAGTAACATCAAGGTTCTCCAAGGACCCGCACAATCTGTTCCACCTGCCTTGGTGTCAGCACCCGCCGCGAAGCCGTCCAGCCGTTCTCGTGCAAGAGTCCGAGCAGGACGGGATTACCGACGATCCACTGTTTCAAGCGCCTGGAAGCCACTTCGGGCGTGACATCCGGGCTATATTGCCGTCCCAGCCTCCGGAGCGTGGTGGAACGGTTTTTCCATTTTCCTTCTTCATCATCCGACGTCCCGGTCATACCCACCTCCAGTCCATTGTCGCCGGACGGCAAGCACCGACGGACAAGCCCTTCAACTGCGTCAGGCAATCCTCCAGCACCCGTAACAGGCGTTCCCGTTTCTCCGCTTCCGCCACACCGGACAAAAGCCCGATGCCTTTCCGGATGCGTCCGAGCAACACCTGTTCTTCCGAAGGCCGGGTCTGCCGCACCGCCTCACGGACGTAAGCGGCAAACGCCTCTCTCCCCAGCCGGCGAAAGAGCGAGTCCGGATCGTCCCCTTCCGGCAGCCCGATCCGTACCGCCTCCATCCCTTCACTTACAAGCGTCGGGACAATCGCATCCGCCGCCTTGCGCCCCGCCTTGTCAGCATCCAGCATCACGCGGACAGATGTCGTATATCGTTTCAGCAAAGCAATGTGCCCCGTACAAAGCGCCGTCCCGCACAACGCCACCGTATGCCTGAACCCCGCCGCATGCATCGCCAGCACATCCTTATATCCTTCCACCAGAAAGACGCTCCCCTCCCGGCAGATCGCCTTCCGTGCCTCGTACAACCCGTACAGCAGCTCGCTCTTCCGATACAGCCCGCCCGTTTCCGAATTGACATATTTCGGTTTATCCCGATCTTCGTCCGACAACCTCCGCGCGGCAAACCCGGCCAGCCGGCCCTCCTCGTCGCGCACAGGGAATACCAACCGGTTCCGCATCGCCTTCCAGCGTTCGGGAACCAGGCAGGGCGACTGCCCCACCCCGAAATCCAACCAGGTAGGCGTCAGTTCCGAACATCCGCTACCCGCGGGCAACAACAAAGCCAGGAAAGCTTCGTTTTCAATTGACAATTGGGAATTGACAACGGGCAATTGCTCCGCGTCGCTATTTTCTTTTTTCTCCTTGACTGCCAACCGTTCCGGCAACAACCTCGCCTCCTTATTGTCTTTCCCTTCAATAGCCAACTGTCCACTGTCAATCGACAAATTGTTCGCTGCCTCGACAAAGCCGACGTTCTCGATCTTGCTGACAAAGGCGAACACATCTCCCCTCTCTCCGCAAGCATAGCAAACAAAGCTCCCCTTCTCCTCATCGACGGAAAGGGAAGGATGCCGGTCCCCGTGGAACGGGCAAAGCCCCATCCACCGGCGACCGACACGGTTCAGTTTCGTATAACGCCCGATCACCTCCCTGATCGACAGGGAGGCTTTCAGTTCTTGTATCTCTTGCTTCGTCATAACCCTAAAGAGGTTTGCGTACCGGGCTGTATATAGTCCGTGATACGGGTGAACGAAGGGTTGTACCGGAAACGGGCGATCCCCGTCGAACCGTTACGGTTCTTCGCGATATAGATCTTGCCGACCCCCACCAGGCTATGCCCCGTCTTTTCGTCGCGGGTGAAGCCATAGCGTTCGGGACGGTAGATGAACGCCACGCAATCCGCCACCTGCTCGATCGTCCCCGAATCGCGCAGGTCGCTCATCACCGGCAGGTACGCCTTGTCGGCACGCGCCTCGCAGGCACGATTCATCTGCGAAACCGTCAGCACCGGACAATTGCTGTCCAACGCCAGTTGCTTCAACGCCCTTACATTCCGTCCCACCATCTGTTCCTGTGTCTCCCCCTTCCGGCGGTCGCCGCCCAAAAGGTGCAGGTAGTCCACGACCACCAGGTCGCATTTCCCCAGGCGGCATTGCAGCAGCACTTTCGCCCGTATCTGCTCGACGGTAGCCCCTACCGTATAGTCGAGATAGAAAGGCAAGTCCTTCAACCGGAGGGCAGCCTCTTCCAACTGTCCCAACTCGCGTCCGGTCGGCTTGTTGATGCGCAGGTGATCCGGGTTCACGTCCGTCATCCCTGCCAGCACACGGTTCAGCATTTGCAGGCTCGACATCTCCAGGCTGAAGAAGCAGACCGATTTCCCGGCACGCGCCGCGTTCAGGGCCATCTGTAACGTCACCGCCGTCTTCCCGTCGCTCGGCCGTCCGGCGACGATCGTCAGCTCCGTATTGTGGAACCCTCCGGTCACATAATCGAACTCGGCAAGCCCGCTCTTCACCTGTTCAGCCTCCAGCTCACCCCCAAAGCGGCGATAATGCCAGGACACCGCTTCGGCAGCCAGTTCGCCGATCGTACGCACCGGAGCGCCCTCGGCCGTCTTCTGGCGGAACTGCATCAGAAGGCGCTCCGCCTCATCGACCAGTTCCTCCGGGACGGACGATACCTTACCAGCCTTGAACGCCATCGTCCCGAACAACGTGACGAGGCATCTCAGCTTATATTGTTTCTTGATTCCTTCCACATAGGCCGCCACGTTCCCGTCGTGGCGCACATTCAGCATGTAGGGCAACAGGAACGACAAACCGCCCAGCTTGGCAGCCAGCTCCTCGTCCGCTTCGCGCATTCCGCGTTCCACCAGCACCATGTCCGGCCGTACCCCCGTTGCATAAATTTTCATGATCACTTCATAGACGAATCCCAACGAAGCATCCGCAAACATTTCCTGAGTCAGCCCTGCAGACTCCGCCTGCACCGGCGCTTCCATCGAGGTCATCAACAGGCAGACCAACGCCTTTTCCATATCGCCCAAAGAGATTCCTCCGTCCGTTTCTTCACCGTTCATCATTGCAAGCCTCCTTCCCCGTCTGCGGTACAACAATCGAACTGCATGCTTCGTCCGCCCATACGGCGTTCGGCCTCTTCCAGGGCGAGGAAAGCGGATTGCTCCGGCGCATCCTTCCCTGCTTCCTTACGACGGATCCCCATGATCGAATCATATCCGCAGAGAGATATACAAACCCCTCCATTTAGCCGCTTCATCCCGATCAATTCCCTTTCTTTCAACCAGACAAGATTTCGGTCCAAAGTTGTCAGACTCATCTCGCAACTTTTAGCGAGGTTTTCACGTAACCCGATGTATTCCCCGCGTTTGCAAGTATAACAACGATTATTAAAATAAACCTGTCCGTCCTTGAAAAACACTTCCGAGAACAAGGCGAGGTATACCATGCCGACCGATCTGTCCCGGCCCTTGCCGTGGAACAACATCTCCAACACTTTGCGCGGAATAAGGACATATGACTGTCCAAGGAATCCGGCAACCTTTTTTTTGCTTAAGTTTACATCCATAATAGCTGGATTTTGACAATTAATAAATTCTTTATTGGCATGATAATTTGCAAATCGCTCCGAATACATTAAATAACAACAACTTACAAAGGCAAGTCGTCAGTTGGCGACCATTTGCCCTGGTGATTCCTATTATATAATAACTAAAACATACTTCTTATAACTAATTATAAAAAGCGATTTTCGCATTTTTTTCAGAAGAGCGATCTTCAACTTTCAGCCATCACAAAGGTAGAGTCAAATCCATTATTAAAAAAAACTATTTTATGCAGATTTTCAATTCCTTTCACCCTTTAAAAAGAAGCCATATAACACCGCCGATCGGTTTATTTTTTATTACGTGATTTGAAATTCTTAAATTCCGCTTTCATCCCGTCCACGATCGAATCGGCCTCCGGAAGTTGCTCCTTCAACTTGTTCAAAACGGTGTTTTCCGTATTTCCCGTGTCGAAGATGCGGTCCACATGGCCGGCCATCCGGGCGAACGAGCAGTCCTCGATAATGCCGGCCCTCATCATCGCCCCCATATAGACCATGAACAAGTCGGGACGGGCCACCCATACCCGGGCAAACCCCGGAGTTTCCGTCTCGTAGCCGCAATAGCGGTACAACTCGTCACTGTAAACTTTGAAAAAACGATCCGCCAAACGATTCCACGATTCGTTTTTCTCACCCCTCAACCCTTTGAACAGGAAAGCGAGCGCAAACAACTCCACCTCCCGGTCCGCCTTCAAGTTGGCGATATAATCCTGCAGAAGCGGAAAAGACAGATATTTTCCCGTTATCGCCCTCACTTTTTTTTATCACACCTCAGGAAATCCTTCATGAAATTTTCCCTTTTGTTTTTTTGATCTTTCATTAATTCTAATGTTTTTCAGACCGTAGTATTATATGGCATTCTTCCTTTTTCCCTTCCTTTCAAAACATATATGTTTTGATTTTAAAACACCTATGTTTCGTTTTCAAAACACCGGTGTTTTGAAACTGACCAATCGGATGCAAATATACGAAAGATTAATCGACTCTATTCGACCCTAATCGACTCTAATCGACTTTGCGTTTTTTCCCTGCCGTATCTTTGTATAGTCAAAAGGGACATCTCCCTAATTTTCAATCTTTTAATTTTTAATTTTTAATTTTTAACTTTTAATTTTTCAATCCCCATGCCATTAATTTACACTCTCGTCAAACGCAAAGACATGAGCAAAGACGCAGCCTCAGGCGCAACTCTTTATCATGCACAGACCAGCATCACGAAAAAACTGACGCTGAACAAGATCTGTACCCGTATCGAAAACATCTGTACCGCCAGCCGCGGTGAGATCATCTTGGTGCTCGACGGCCTGATCAAAGTCATGAACGAAGCCCTTTCCGACGGCGAATCGATTCACCTGGGCGAATTCGGCAGCTTCCGTATGGTTGCCGGCAGCAAAGGTTCGGCCACCGTCGATGGTTTCAACACCGCCCTGTTCAACCGTGCCCACATCGTCTTTTACCCCGGCACGATGCTGATCAACCTCGTCAACAACGTCTCCTTCGAACGCTACGTCCCGAAAAAGGACGCCTCCAGCGAATCATCCGGTGGCGGGGGTGAGGATGACCGTCCGGGAGAACTGTAAATCAAGTGAAAGTTGAAAGGTGGAAGTAACTCCACGTTGCTATTTTTCACCTTTCAACTTTCACCTTTCAACTTTCAACTAAAAAATCACCTTTCAACTAAAAAAATGAAGCAAAGCGAATTTTTTTCCTCCCTCCTTCCCCTTGCCCAAAAGGCGGGGGAAGCGTTCCGGATCAATCCGGCGGTCATACTGGCACAGGCGGCTATCGAGTCGGGTTGGGGACAAAGTGATCTTGCCAACGAGTATCATAACTATTTCGGCATCACCGCCTACGGCCGTTCCAATGTATGGTGGAAAGGCCAAAGCATCGAGTTGGGCGCCCATTCCCTCCGTTTCCGTGTCTACGACACCCCCGGCGACTCCTTCATGGACTACGCCCGCCTGATCCGTTCGGTCTACCCGTTCGCCGCCGACGTCAGCGACGACCCGAAAGCCTTCGCCCGCAAAATCGCCTACAGCAAATACATCAGCGAAGTCAACGGCGACAACCGTGCCGCCTATCAGGCGTTGTTGGTCAAAGTTTGCAGGAAGATCGGGAAAAAGTGATGGACAGGCTTCCTCCAGCGACATAAATAGGATATGCCTCTACAACCGGATTTTCCTGCGGGTAAGAGATTCTCAACCCTCTATCTTCTTATTTTTTTATCGATAATTTATAATTCATAAATCATAAATCATAAATCATGAACCTCCTTGAAACCATCCTCAATTTCCTCACCACCCTCGCCCGGATCATCTTCCCCCGGCGCAAACACCCGGTTGCCGGTGACGACCTTTGTCCTTCTCCTCTGCCTGAGCCTCCTATCCCTCCTCTCCCTGTGGAGGGGAGAAACGGAAGTAACCCTCGCCGCTCTCGGAGCGATTCTCTCCCTCCTCTCTCCCCGTCCCCCGAAACTCCCCACCCCGAAGCCGACTGGCTCGGCCTCTCCGGCTACACCCTGATGCTGGCGGGAGGAATCGGGAGTCTTTATAAGGTGCTGGCGGGATAAAAGCCCCTCGGTAATATCTATCTGCTTGCGCTCACATAAGCACCATCTTTAGCCTCAAAGATGGTGCTTGGTTCTTTCACATCCACGCTATGCCACACACCTAACGGGATCTGTACCCCATATTTGCCTTCGCGCGGACAAAGCGTAACACGGGAAACCTCCACGAACTTCCTTTCCCCGCCCGTTTCATCCTGACCGGAAGCCTCGGCATATAGAACAACCTCCAAATATCCCTCTATACAGATCGTCGTTTCCGCCGTTTCCATATGTCGGTGAACAGGTACTTGTGTCCCAGGCTCCAACGCATTCAGCATACGCTGACTCTGATCCAGAGCTGATGTGCGCAAGTCAAAGTTCATACGCTTCCGCTCATTCGCAACTGCTCTCTGATGAAGATCGGAAAGCAGATTCTTATCTATTGTTTGTATATCCATACTTTCTTTGATTATTCAACAACCATCCTACTTCTTCAATGACTCAAGATATCTCTCATGAAGATGATAATATTTCCTCATGAACAAGAGATAAACCACAGCCAACAAAGCGATCACTATTCCCAAATAAACCCAATGAACAAGCACCCGATCCGGTAACGCATACACCATGACCAAAGAAACGGCCAACTGCAAGACCATATAAACAAGGCTGACCACCGGATGAGACATGTTCAATTCATTCGCCATCAACTGGTATGCATGTTTACGGTGTGCCTCTCCCAAGTTTTCATGAAGCATAATCCGATGGCAGATCGTAAGACAACCGTCCACCCCGTACACAACAAGAAAAGACAGCCATGTTATATCTCCGGTCTGTATCACCAATTTCCCGATAGAGAACAATAAGATAAAAGCAATTCCGATACTTCCGACATCCCCGGCAAAACACTTCGCCTGGTTTTTCGGACGGAAATTGAACAGGCAAAATACCACTACGGACAAGATCGCGACAATCAAAAACGAACTCTCCATAAACTGGATCTTCCGGTTCATCAACAGCAGCGGAACAAGCACCGCTAACGAATATCCCCCCGTGATTCCATTCACCCCATCCATAAAATTGATGATGTTCGTCGCTCCCACGCATACGATCAATGCAAGAAGCACGATCCACCACATATCCAAATGCAGGATATCCAACTGATAGAACATCAATCCCATCGCCACAAATTGTACCACAAGACGCAAACTGTCCGGCAAACTGTGAATATCATCCACAAACGATATTCCAGCAGCTAAAGTCACCGCTGCCAACATCCACGGATACTGGAAACCATAGAGACAACTCCACACCCATGTACCGACCAGAAAGATGACTCCTCCCCCACGCAACACCACCTTTGAATGAGAACTGCGCTGGTTCGGCTTATCAATGATATTGCATTTGTCGGCAAGACGGAAATAAATCAGCTCTGCCATAAGCAGAAGCACAAAAATCAACAGATACAACATATATCAAAAACTTTTAATCGTCTTGATCAAACCTTCCTTAGCCCTGACCGGCATCTTATCTACTCCCAAAGCCGACTTTATCTTCCGGTTGGAAACGACATAATTTTCAGTCAACTTGGCCAGACGCTCCCTGTTCAAGGGCAGATGCAGACAACCTCCGGCACTCGCCGCCATCTCCATCATCTTCTTGTTCAAATGCCAGATATGCGCCCTCCGTCCCATAGCCTCACAAATCACAGCTATCAGTTCGTTGGTCGACAAGGCTTCATCATCAGCCATATGATAGACTCCCGAAGCCACCTCTTTGGTCAACAGACCTTCCACAACATAGCACAAATTATCGATAGAAGTAAACGTCCGTTTATTCTCAAAAGCCCCCAACGGCCATGGGATTCCTTTCTTCACCACATTATAGAGCAAATTCAGATTTCCTTTGTTTCCCGGCCCGTGAATCATACAGGGACGCAATATATAGACTGATTTGTCAGCCGGCCATTTTTCCTGAATATATTCCTCGGCCTTGATCTTGCTCTCGCCATAAGGTCCTTTGGGCGAAGGCACAACCTCTTCGGTCAGGATATCCCCCTCCACCTGATCGGCAGCCGCTTTCACCGAACTGAAGAAAACAAACTTCTTCGCAGAAGAACCCAAGAAATAGTCATAAATCTTTTGTGTCAGCCCTGTATTGATATCAAAATAAACCTGCGCCTTAGATTGATTCTTCGTATCATGCGCCTTCCCCGCCAGATGAATAATGGCATCCACCTCCGGAATATTCCTTTTTCCAAGATCATCCCAACTATAAGTTTTTACCACTCCATCCTTTTCAGGAGCAACAATATCTAATCCGTAAAGAATATGTTTTCCTTTTAATGCATTTACCAAATTAGATCCCACAAAACCATGGATACCGGTTATTAAAATTTTCATTTATATAATTTTTCTATTTCACACCAAACCTTCCGACAATCAAAATACTCTTTTACCCATTCACGTCCGAACCTACCATCTATACGATGTTTCAACCGGATCTCATCTATCTTTTCAACTATATCTTCCGGATCATGGGTAATAAAAAGGCCACTCCTACCATCGCAAATGGCATCACAACAACCCGTTACGCGAGTGGTAAGCACTGGTAATTCCATTGCCTGAGATTCCAAGACACCAGTAGGAAATCCTTCACGATAGCTGGGTAATACATACAGGTTCATCAAGGAATAATAATATTCCATTCCTCCATTGACAAATCCGGTATAAATGATACGCGGATCATTCTCAATCCTTTCCTTCACATCCTCCGGCAAAGCATCCCGGACCTCAAACATACCAACCAACAAAAGCTTGCAATCGTCTGCATCTTCCAGCATGTCGAAAGCCCGTACCAAAGAAATAATACCTTTATCCCGTACAAGACGACCGGAATATCCAATCACAAAATCACTTTCTTTAATCCCCCACCTCTTACGAAGGTCAGCCACTTTCTGCCGATCCACAAGGGCCGGATTAAATTTGAACTCCGTATCAATTCCTCCACAAGTACCATGTCCCAATACTATTTGTTTATTGGCAGGCGCCAATCGATCCTCAATACTACGCTTAAGAACCGAAGGACTTACACATACGATCTCAGTAGCACAAAATGATGCCAGCCTGTCCACGTTCATTAAAATAATACGTTTAAGACCACGACTCGTCTCATAAACCAACCCATGACGAAAATAGATACGGTTAGGAACTCTCATCAGCCAAGCAGCCACCATAGCCAAAAGCCCTCCTTTCGGAGTATGTCCCACTACTATATCAATATCTTTCTTCCTAATGAATTTACAAATATTCCGAATCGTAATAAAATCCTCTTTCAACGAAATACTACGATTAACCGGACTCTCTATATAATCAAAACCTTGTTTTTTAGCATAATCAGGCAAATACTCGCTCGGACTACACACAACATTCATATTATAGCCCTTACTTTTGAAGTATTTGAATTGATCACCAATAAAATATGGAAGAACAAAGTAGATGTTTACGACGTGTAGGATGTTCATAGGTACAATTTATTCTTATGAGTTACTTTACATTTTTATAAATAAATATAATAGAATAAGATTTATTCCCCCTTAAATCTTCACTCGTAAATACTGTCCCAAAATAAACTCCAACATCCTAAACCCAAACATCTTACAAATGATCGCACAATATTTTACCTTGTAATTCAAGGTATAGTTTAATAGCCATTTATAGTTTAGTAAATCTTTTCTTTTTATATTTCGAATTTGCTTTGGAAATAGTCTTAACTGAGACAAAAGAATACAAAACTCATACGCCATAAATGACAACAAAGCATCTTGTATCTCTTTTGGATAAAAATCTTTATGGATACGCAAAATTTCATTTCTGAGAATAGAAAATAAATCATCAAATGATTTTTCAGAAAAAGTATTTGTAATAGATGTAGATACCCCTTTTCTATAAACATAAATATATAAATTCACAAAACGAAAACACTTTGCAACCCGTAATATCTCCAAAAACCAAGGAACATCTTCAGCTATAGTTCCTTTTATAAATTGTATACGATTTTCTAATAAAAAACTCCGTCTAATAATTTTAGACCATGCTGCCATCGGTACTGTCCCACTTTTTATCAATGAGTTAATTAGGCTATTATTATCTTGGGCATTCAGTATATTATCACTATAAGCAATCCAATCATTTTTTATAGTTCCATTTACAAAAGAATAACTATTAAAACAGATAAAATCGATATTAGGAGTTCTATTGATTTCATCAACAAGAGATTTTAGACAGTTTTCATTTAACCAATAATCATCACTATCAACAAAAACAACATATTGACCCACTGCACCATTAAGCCCAACATTTCTTGCATCTGATAATCCCCCATTTGATTTGTGTATCACTTTTATCCGATAGTCTTTTCTTGCATATTCATCACAAATTTGGGGACAAGAATCTGGAGATCCATCATCAACTAAAATAATTTCAATATTTGAATAAGTTTGAATTAAAATACTCTCTACACATTGTTTTAAGTATAATTCAACCTTATAAACTGGAATAATAACACTTATTAAGGGACTTACTTTTTCCATATAATATAAATTGTCAATAATACACTCCAAGGGAAACACATACAAAGCAAAAGTTTTGATGGGGCCAACTTAAACCAATATAAATTTCTAGAAAAAATAATACTTGAACCTAAATGTATATAATAACGAATCTTTCGTTTAAAAGAGATATGTGGAGATTTAATATTTACAATTCTCAAAGCAGCAAAACTATTAGGGCTATTATAATATTGCTTCAATATATTACGACTCATTCCTGCTGGATCATATTCTACAAAGCAAAGATTTCTATCAAATAATTTGAACTTATACTTATAATCCACTAATAACATCATATAAATCGGATTAAAATTTTTTTCTCCATTATAAGTTGGTTGAGGAGCCACATTTTTTAATAATTCTGTGCGAAGAATCATTTTTGTATCACCTCTAAATCCATATCGATCTTCTAATTCAACGATATGAACTTTATCTACCACAGGAAATTTACCTCCAATTAATGTGCCATCTATGAAACTATCTCTTCCTATAAAACCAGCAATATCATCCGATTTATTTTTTGTCCAATAATCTAATATAAGTTCTACGGCATCATCCGGCATATAGTCATCAGAATCAATACAAACACACAATTCTGTTTCAATCAACTCTATAGCTTTATTGTAACCCGTATGTAATCCCCCATTCTCCTTATATACATACTGGATTTCAAAACCATTATCGGCTAACATCCACCCATGAACTAATTCAGATGTGCCATCTGTTGATCCATCGTCAATAATCAGCCAAATAAACTCTTTTTTTGTCTGACGACACAAAGCTTCATACCCCAATATTAAAGTATTTTTCCTATTATAAGTTGGTGTAAATATTGTCAATTTTACCATGTCAAAACATATTATTTTTTTTCAAAAAATAAATCCATTTTTTTCTTTGATACAAATTATAAAAAGCCCTAAGTCCACAAGTCTTAAACTCTCTCTTCAATTTCTTTTTTTGATTTATACGGTTTTTAGAAATAACATCTTTCAAATATCCCTCTCTTTCTTCTTTTGTATCAAATCCACCATATAAAAGAAAATAATCTTCAATCTTTTCCTCACTAAAAGGGACAAATCCTAAATGAGTGATTAAAAAACAATCCTCACACCCATTATGAATTGGCATTTTTTTTCTATCTTGAAAATGAATATACATATATTCTTCTTTCATGATAGAATCATTCATCTTTTCATAACGATAAATATGTCCCTTATTAAAAACAAATAACTCTGGATATTTTGCGCCAAAAGTATGTAAATGCAATTCACGCACAATTGTCGTCTGAAGAGCAAAATTTTTCTCTAAATACTTTATGCTATTAGATCGATTACAAATAATATTCATGCCACTTTCGTCAAAGTGGCATGGATAAGTCGTTTGTTTAACAAACTCAAAATCAAAATATTTAGGAAAAGAATATGGATATTGAGTAAATAGTTCTCTGCATTCTTTTGTATTTCTATATATTGTAAAATGTCCTTTTTCGCCAATCCTGTCATAACAAGTATAATTATTCTTAATTAAAAAAGATGAAATATCCCCTAGCACAGTATCAATATCACAATATCCCCAATAATCATATCCTTCTATATACTCTTGAAAAATATATCCATATAACGGTTTATAATCACATAGCTTATAAGCACTACTCAGTACTCCCAATCCTTTTGTTTCAATATATTTAACTAACCAATCAAATGAAACGACATAATATTTAACATTAGATGGTCGATTTATACATGAAATATTTTCATCATCTGTAAAAAACAGAAAATCAATTTTTCCATCCAAATATTCACAAGATTTTAAAAACAAAATTATCCATTCAGGTAGCTTTCCAAAATAAGGAATTATCAATACAATATTCATAATTAAACAATATTTACAATTTACCAATAAGCCACATTAAATAAGTAAACATATAATGAGCCATTAATATTATTACTATTTTTCTTCTGTTGCACCTCCATACAGGTAATATTAATAAAGGATATGCCAAAACGATTGGATACATAAACCAAGATAAATAAGCAAAACGATTTGAGAAAGAAGCTCGAATCAACATAATCCAAAAAGCATTCGACAATAAATAAGTATGCAACAACAATAAGTATTGATCATTATATATTTTCCTTTTTATAACAACGTACCATCCTAACCAAATAGGCATTACACTATACAGAAGGAAATCCCAACGGAAACCTGTATAAGAAAACTGATCAGAAAAATTTTTATTTAACAAATAACTCGAAAATCGTTCATCATCCACCACGTTTAAAGATGCAAAATAAGTTTCCAATGCTCCTCCTATGGACACAGATAAAACAATAGAAAAAAGCCAACAATATAGATAAAATTTGGTGTTTTTATAAAAAAGACTTAACCATGCAGCACAAACAGGCAAAAACATTGAACCATGTATCTGAATAATCACAAAAGATAAAATAAGAGCTATCCATCTATTTGTTTTCAAATAACTAAATGCCAAAAGAGTCAAAGCTGCAGCCATACCATTTCGAATACCATTCACACCATAGCCATAAAAAGAAAATGAACCTACTACAAACAAAAAAGCCAAATATGCAGAAGAACCAAATAACCTTTTACAAGCCCATGCAGAACCTCCTACATAAACACTTGCTACAAATAAGAAAAAGATATGAACTGAAAGCCCCAACTGATTAAATAGATACATCAATAAATCAAAAAGCCAATCCTTGTCCCAATTTAATTCTGCCAAACTGGTACTGCCGATGAATTGATACATAGCTGCATAAACTTCCGTATCTCCAAAATACACAAATGTAAGTGGCCGCGTACCAAACAATACTATAACAAAAAAAAGCAGAAAGAGGAATATTCCTTTATTTGTTTTTCTTAATAAGGTACATTTCATCCCTGTCAATAATAATACCATATTAAAAAATACTGGAGCATACCAAGAGGCAGGAACTATATCAAACATATACAATACTTACAAGTTAAACAAATAATTACCAGTATCACCTTTTTTCTATTTAGCTATATAGGATTTTAATTTATTCAATAGACATTCAGCTACATTTTGACTATTAAAGTGAGTTCTAACGTATTCATAGCCTGTTCTTGCTATTCGTTCTAATTCATCTTGATGCTCAGTCTGCTGATAATAATGTATTTTCCTTTTCAAATCATCTAAACTTCCATCATAACCTATATAATGCACTCCTTCCTGCATGCCCAGATCTTCATAGTAACCTAATGTTTGACCAATATAAGCACAACCGCATGCCATCCCTTCAACAAACCCCACACCTGGTATACCCATTATTTCTTCACCGACAACACACATTTTAAAATCATTAAATTTATCAACCATATTAAATGAGTAATATGATTTTTGCTGACCCACGTGTGTTTTATTATACCACTGCTTATATAAGCGTATCAAAAAAGAATCGTTAGGCAAGACTTTTTTTTCTATATTATCCTCTTTATAATCATTATTAAAACAAGCAATATAGTCTTCTAACTCTTTAGCATGTTCTTTAATTTGTTTTCGAGCGGGTTGAGCACAAGGATCACCATAGATACATGTAATATTGTCCATATAAGTTATAGTTCCAACTGACACAGCTCTATTTTCACGTTCTTGAAATGGTCTTATTGATTTAAATCGTGGAGCATACACAAACGGTTGTATCAAAAAATCTTTATCAAACCACCCATAAAAATGATTAAAAATCTTAGAATATTTTTTCAAATTACTTTCATTAAATAATACATTAGGTTGTAATTCTTTCATAACAGAAGACATTGCAGTTCCAAAATGTATCATACTAACAGCAATAAACACATTTGGACGATTTGTCCAAGCAAATTGATTTGCATAATACTGATACATAATAATAATATCATCATTACGTATCTCTGATTCTCTTTTTAATACTTTAATTTTAGAAAGATCTATTCCATTCTTCTTTAATACAATTTTATGCTCTAAAAAACGAAGAAATGCAAACGGTTTTCCTAAAGTATATGCTAATGAAAAGCCCTTTTTATTAATATAAGAACACACCTCAACATCTGGCTGTTCCAATAAATAATCTAAAAAATATTTATGCTTAATAGCTACCGATTGCTTAAAAAGCATCTTACTTGATGTTTTTAGAAGAAATTCATTTCCGTGCAAATTAACAAATACAATTCTCATTTTAATGCTACTTTATCTTTTTAATATATTTGATTACTCTTCCTAAACCATACCAACAGCTAATACCACATGCAAAAAGGAATACTCCAGTTTTCAACAATTGAGACTTTCTTATATTCTTCAAATTCCCTCTAATATTCAATTGACGAATTCGTATATGCTCATCATACTTATACCCACCAAGAGAAGCAAAATACAAAGCCCACATATCTTGAATCGCAAAACGAGCTTTAGCTATAACCAAATACTGGGGCCACCATTTTTCTGTATCAGATACAATTACAGCCCACGCTTTGTGGTCTGTTCCTTTCTTATCTAGATTCCAGCTCTGATGACTGATACTAGCTTGATTCATCCGATAATGATACAATTGTCGATCGGTATAAAGTAATGAACTTATATTTTGGAAAAACTGCCAACAAAATAGTGCATCTTCTCCATAAGAAATTCCACAATGAAACACAACATTGTGTAATAAACTCGTTTTAACGAGTTTATTCCACAATGAGCCTGACAATTCTTTATGGAATAAAAATTTTTGAATGGCCACTTCTTGATTCCAACATTCCTGTTTATATTCCTTCCTTACTGCCGTGTCACTCACTACCATGCCACATGTGACAACATCTACTTTATATTTCTCGATTTTACTTATCAAGAACTCTATCATATCCAATTCTAACCAATCATCAGAATCAACAAAAAGGATATAATCACCTTTTACATGCGAAAGTAGATTATTCCTCGCTGCTGCCACACCTGCATTTTCTTGATGGTAGACTTCCACAAATGGATATTTAGCAGCATAATCCTTCGCTATAGACAATGAATTGTCACTTGAACCATCATCCACTACCACTACTTGTAATTGTTGATAGGTTTGATTGACAATACTATCTAAACACTGGGACAAGTATTGTGCTACATTATATGCAGGAATTAAAACCGATACTAACATCTTCGTACTTTCTCTATTTAGTCACCATCATTTTAGTTTCTTCTCAATTTTATTCACAACAAACAGAATACACCACGAACAAACAAAAGTTAATAAAATCGTCCAAGACGTAACAATCCAAAAGGAATCACTGACAGCAACAAATGGTTGGTATAACTCCCGAGTAACTTTCGTAAAAAACAGAGCATGAAAAAACCACATATATACAGAAGTATTCCCTAATATTGTCAAAAATTCAGATACAAGCCTATTACTTAACTGATTAGTCATAATCAAAACCGAAAAAATAAAAAGAGGAGCATAAATAAAATCTAAATTAAAACCCCAAAATACATTTTTCAAACTTCTTGCAATTAAGATTCCTACAATTAAGAAAAATGCTAATAGAGACATATACTTGGACTGAGGTATATGAATAGCTGTAAACCAATGTTGTTTTGCGAACAGATAGCCAAATATCATACAAGGAGTTTGTAACAAACAATCAAAAAGGCGCTGTGTCCAATCATTTTCCGTATAATTAGGATAAAATTCATGTAAAGCTACTCCACCTGTAAAAAATGCTCCGATACAAACTAATGAGTATAATAGAGGCTTTTTATCTATTAATCTACCCACAAAAGGCATTGTTATCATTGCAAAAATATAGAACGCCACAAACCAGCTAAACCAATTAAGCTGACTATTAACACCTATCATATTGAGTAACAATATTTTACCCCCCCCTATTTGGCTATAACAAACTGGTAGTGTGAAAATTATCAGAATTATCCAAAAAGGAACAAGCAATTTACGAATATGTATAAGACTATATTTAATATCTTTATCTTTAGAAAATGCATACCCATATCCCACCATAAAAGTAAAGATTCCCACACACAGTTTAAAAGTTCCCATAAAATGAACCAAACTCGCATTACTAAACTCCCGTAAAGGAGCATTCCAATATCCAGGTATTGCACAATGCAGTATGATCATGAATATTATTGCCACTCCTTTAATAATAGCAGTCTTTTCTTTTCCAAACTCCAATGTCATATTTCCTCCACATTTAAATAAAACCAAGCATTCTCTTTGATCCCCAATCTTTATAATTCTTTACCAGAAAAGGACGAAATGTTTTTTTATCCAACAACATGGCATAGATGATATGTGACAAATACAAACGATCATAATGGCGTAAACTGGTATAATATTTACAAAACACATCACAATCCTCAAAAGCATATCCACCGGCACTGATATAATGACCAATTACTGATTTTTCTATTATATTCGTAATATAATACATATCATCTACAGCGACATAACTCTTATCACGCGGATCAAGCATTTCCAACTCTTCAATCGGATAAATTGCAACCCCATTTCGTATCGCTTCCTTCGATTCAAAATAGCAATCGGCATCTTTTATATATATACTACCGGAAATCCGTTCTTGTTGAATCGTCATAAACACTGTTTCCACCTGATCGCGTGTAGGTTCATCAAGAATTACAATCTTGACATTGACAAGTCCCAAACGTTTACACTGCATCCGTAACGAATCGGCTATATAAAAAAGATCATCATGTTTGCGAAGAACAGTAAAATAAATATTATCAAATCGATCTAAGGGAAGTCCCAATACAGATTTGATACAAACGATTATGCCATCTTCACCTAAAGCAAACACATAAGGAAGCTTATTACTGTATTCCGGCTTATCAGCTGCTACAGGTACAATCAAATTACTACTCATGCAACAAACTATTTAAAATATTTTTTAGATAACAAACTACTTTTTCCTCATGTGCATAAGGTAGAATACGCAATATATTCATAAGTTGGACAGTTCTATAATGATCTGTATACCACTGATATTTATTCGAAAAATATAGATCTATTTCATGGTCAATCTTATCGCAGATAATACCTAAGCGAACTGCATCATACCGTTTAGTATACATCAATTGAGACCAACGATATGCCGTATCCTGACGAATCTTTACTATATCTTGCAGTGGAGTTTCTATAAAACTATCCAAAAAATCAATCAGATAATAATTATTGCCATTAAAAAGAATATTTGAGAAAGTCAGATCGCCATGACATACACCAATGGGGAGCAACATCTCTTGAAGATGACCAAAATAAGATTGACAATCTTCAATAATACGAACCACTTGGGCATCTTGTTGAAAAAATGCATTCTTCTCTAACTTCATACGGATGTCGTCAAACTTCGCACGAAATATTTGAGGAGATACGACTTGAAGCTTACATTTGTTAATTTCATACTCAATGAAATATTTCAAAGCCCCAACCAAATAATCGATTTGCTCAAAACCTGCTTGTTCAAAAAATTCAATAAAATTCTTTGAATAAACATATTGCATCTTTACAATCGTTTTCTTATCCGTTCTTTTCAATTCATAAATAAGAGGTACACGGATATGCTGAAACTCTATCAAACTGGCATTACGTTGTTTTTCAGCTTGTAAAGCAAGACGATTCAAATATAAAGGATCCGCTGTCGATTTATAAACAAAAATCTGCCCTTCTTCGGAAACAACATCTATCTGGCAGCCGGAATGGCCCTTCACTTCTATTTCCATTATCTCTAAAATGTTATTTTAATGAAATAAGCACCGGAGGCTTTTGCAGCCTGAAGACCAACTTCTGAATCTTCAAAAATAAGAGTATCCGATGGTTGAACTTGAAGCTCAGCCATCGTTTTATCATATATTTCAGGTGAAGGTTTCCCATTCTCCACATCCTGTCCTGTATAAATCAGATCGAACAAATCAACAATCCCCAAGTATTTTAGCGCATTCATTAAATTTTCTTTACGAGCCGTTGATGCAATTGCTGTTTTCCCCCCAAAACATTTAAAACTACGAATCAATTCAATTAGTGCATCATTCGGATGCAAAGATTCAAAAAACAGTGGATAATAATCTTTCTTCAAACTCTTTATACGAACTATGGTTTCTTTTTCTGAAATTCCCATCGCTTCCATAAACCGATCAAAACGAAAACCGAAACATTCACGATACTTTTCTTCACTCAACACCACACCGACTTCTTCAAATGCTTTTTGGTAAGCCTTTAGATTTGCATCAAAAGTATCCACTAATGTTCCGTCAAAATCGGTTATTATTGCTCTAATCATAAATATCGCTTAAGTTCTTCAGGAGTTCCATAACTATAATATTCTTCCATAGGAGCAAGCCAAACCTTTTCACCATCTTTTAGAAGGTAATTAAAAAGAAGGCTCACATAATATTCCGGCTTAGTAAATGCAGACTCAGCCAAGAGCAGATGGGCAATTTGCTTAAAACGTCTACCGGAAGCAAAGAAGTAAGCTCCGCAAAGAGCATGATTACTGATAACCTCTTTTTCTGCTGTACGAGCTACAAAACCGTCTTCCCCAAGTGCCACATAGCTATATCGAGGTTCATTGGATTCAAAAGAGACTAACGCTCCACCTGTTGCTTCTTCTATCGGTTTATTAAGAATTTGCTTAATAATTTCCATAAATTTCTTACTACGAAATTCCAAATCGCAATCCATAACAATCACTGCATCATCATCAGCAATGGCATTTTCTGCTATCAAACAAGTCTCCACTGCTCCACGTGTTGTCTTTACGACAGAAAACAGATTTGCTTCAGGTAAAAACGATCTAATACCTTTATCTATTTGGTATTTATCGATATGCTCTTGACGGACGATGAATGAATATTTCATCTGGATATCTTTATCTGTCACGCTACTTATAGCATGTTTAAATAAAGGTTGTCCATTAAGTTCGATTAAAGGTTTAGGTGTTGTCCATCCTTCTTTGAGAAAACGACTGCCTTCCCCTGCCATAGGCATTACTATATGTAAAAATCTCATAAAATCATATTAAATTAAAATTCTACACTTTTATTCACTCTCAGAGTTATTCATTATATTCTCTGTAAAAAGGAATTAGATTTATCCTGCCATTCTGCTTTTAACCGATTTACACTCTTATAATCGATAGGCTGTTGGAAAAGATCAATTATTTGATTTACATTATTCGTTTGTCGTTCCTTCGGGATGCCAAGAATATTAAACAAGGAGTCAAAACGGCTATTTCCTCTTACAGCATTGCCCAATGTAATGAACTGGCGCATAAAAATAGTTGAGAATACAGTTCCATGGAAAGAATCCGTAATAACATATTTAGCATGTGCTATACCTTCCAGCCAACTCTCTACACTGGGATAACCTTTTTTGGTAAATCGACCGATAAAATGCAAAGGAATATTCAAATATCTACTAACTTCTTTTAAAAGAGCCATCTTCTTTTTTGTGTAATCCAATGTATACACTGCAATATAATCACCCAGAGGATGTTCATTACCTGTACATAGAAAAAGATATTCCTCCGCTGAAAGTAAAAGAGTTGGATCAAGTACTTGAATCGCATCTACTCCAAGATATTGTTTGCAAAGATGAATACCGCTTGTCTCTCGTACCGAAACTACATCAAACTTCTTTGCCAAGAAAGAACTGATGGTAGTCTGCTCTGCAGAAAACTCCCACTGATCAGTACCAAAGGATGCCGCATATGCAATACGTTTCACAGACATTCCTTCAGTGAAATCAAGGAAAAGATTAGGGATATATGCATTATATCTTGGACGCCACACCTGATCGCTCCCCACAACAAAAGCATCAAAGTGGAATTGTTCCACTTGCTCTCTTGTGATTGGCGGACAGATCGTATAAAGATGTTGATGATTATCCAAAAAAATCTTTTGAAGCTGAGCCAGTTCAACTTGTTTTCTATATTCTGTTGCAAGATCAACCCATACAACAGCAGGGTCTCCATTAAGTTTCCTCAAAACGCGCCTGCAAGTAGAAAGAATATGCCTGACTTTACTTCCGGAATAGCCTGAAATAACAGGGAAATTAAGAGTTGTAACAGTATGTCCTTGTCTTTCCAAAACAGTCTGCAATGCATAATTTTGAAGGATACCGCCATAATTATTGCAAATCGGCTGGGTAAGAATTGCTATATTCATAATTAGTTTAAACTATTTACCAAGGATAAGTTTAACTTTCTCGATTCCTCTCTTTCCAAGCGCACCACGAATTGTCCCTATAATCTTGTTTTTAATCACAGTATTTCTATCCACTAAAAAAGTACGCATTATCTCTATTGCTCCACTTTCTCCATCTGTATCTGTAAACACCTCAAATATAATTGGATGATCTCCAATAACTGGATTAACAAAATGTGTCACATTCTCCAAAAACTCTTCTTTTGTTGCCGCAAAATAATAATCATATCCTAAGTCCCGAGCATAATGCCGGATAAGTTGAGGAGACTTATTCCCATAATGACCAGCCGCTGCAATATACCGATCCCCATCCTCTCCAAAGATAGAACAATAATGGCCATAATTACGAAACTCATTACCTTTACCATTGTTAACAAGCAATATACGCACATTATTCCCCACGTGGCGATTACCACAAACATTCATATCATAAAAAAAAGCAAGATCGCCAAAGACTCCAATATGAAGCTGATCAGGGTGGGCAAATGAAGAACCGACAAGCGTAGAAATTCCACCATCAATACCGAAACCTCCAACATTACAACTACTCCGTACCGACTTCGGAAGATCAAAATAGTTATAACTACGAAGTGAATTATAAATTCCCAAATGAAATCGACACCCAGCAGGTAACTTATCATGTATCTGTTGAGCCATCCAAATGTTACTAAACGGTAATTCTGGAAGCGCAGCAAAAGCCAATCTCAATTCTTCTTGACAAGCATTATAATAACTGGTCTTAGATTCATACTGCTCAGGAGTATAAGAACGAAAAAAATATTCTTCCGGCATTTCAAATATGCGAGTCAATGAACCGAAAGTATTACGTACTTCACCATCTTCATTTACTCGCCATACGCCACCGATTGACAAACGAGCAAGATCAGCCGAAATCTCCCCTATATGAATTAAAATATCTGCATTCAAGAGAGGAGAACGATAATTGTCTTGCGTAAAAAATAACGAAAAATGGGTTTCATATTTACCTTTATACCCACTCGTATGATCACAGAACACAACAGCATCATGAGCCTCGCAAAAATTATCTATGGCAGTTGTCTCACTCTGAGAAAATGGCTTATGAGACCCGATAAAAATAGCTACCCGCTTACCTTCTGCTATTACAGGTAGTTCATCAAAAGCAGTAAGACGTTCTATTTTGCGTACTTTAGGAAGTTCTTTAACTGAAAAATCTTGACTATATCCTGTGTACATATTGATATGAGCAGGCCCCCCCCCTCGGTGGCTAAGAGCAAGTATAGCTTTTGTAGCCTCAATAAAACAGAAATTCACATCTGCACTTTCTTTAACAAGAGGTACAGTTACACTACACACAGCAATATCATTAGGTATGGAACGACGATCTATTTGCTGATCGAAAAGATGGCCAATGGCTTGTTCTCCACGATGGGAGGTTATGGCAAGAACCGGAAGTTTACGATAATAAGCTTCAGTAAGTCCCGGCATATAGTTTCGCGATGCCGTTGCTCCGGTACAAGAGATTACCACCGGCTCACCGGTTTCGGCTGCAAGTCCACAAGCTAGATACGCTGCACTCCGTTCATCCACAGATGAATAGATTTCAAACCAAGAATCATTCTGGATACTACCAATAAATGTCATATTTGTAGTACCCGGAGACGCTATGACACGCTTAATACCGTGTGCTTTTAAAAGAGCGATAACAATCTGTACATTACGCTCGCTTGTATAATATTTTTTGTTCATAAAAATTTCATCTAAATTATTTCCAACGAGCATTTACTGTTTTTGCATTGTTACAAACAATGATCTGACCAGAAACACAACCCGAAGCTTCAGAAAGCAAGAAACAAGCAGTTTCAGCGACCTCTTCAGGAAGATATATTCTTTCAGTTTGATTTGATTCAAACAAAAGGTTCCCATCCGCTGAAAAACCAGTCATTTCAGAAGCTGTAACCCCAGGTGCAACTGCATTTACACGTATATTATCTTTTGCAAAAAGATAGGCAAGTCCTTGCACCATACTGTTTACAGCAGCTTTGGTAAAACCATAAGGACGAAAATCCATCGTATCTCCTGTTTCAGAGGAAGTGAAAAGAATTGTTCCTTTCCGATTGTTCGCCTTTATCAATTTCACAAACTCCTGAGTAAGAAAAAAGGCTCCTTTGAAATTAGTATTCACCTGTTTGTCAAATGTTTCAGGGGTCACTTCAAAAAATGTATTCTCGTGTAAAGAGATACCCGCATTATTTACAAGACAGTTAACCCCCCCAAGAAGTATATCTGCCTGAGACATAAAGTCCACAAAAGTTTCAACTTTGCTAACATCCAAAATCAAATATTTGCAGCCTATTTTTTCAGATGTTTCCTTTAATGCTTTTTCTCCACGTCCAGCAATCAATACACTGGCCCCTTCTGCTACAAACTTGGCAGCCATTGAAGCACCCAAACCGCGCCCTCCTCCCGTAATGATAATCTTTTTACCAAAGAGACGCTTATTAGGTTGAAGATAAGAAATATCAGCTGTAATATTCTTAACGGGAGTACCCTTAATAATAAACTTAAGACCTCTGTGCAAGTATTTTTTTAAACTCATATTAATATTAAAGAATACCTATTTTTTCTATCTAACTTCGATTTCATCTCAACTTATTTAACAATCGAGATAAAGGAACTGTAAACAATTGTCTCTCATACTGATTCATCGAAAACTTATAAAAAACAAGTATATATATAATAGAAAATGCTGTTATATACAGAATCAAAATAGATAAGGTGTTTACCTCCTTATTATTCAAAAACAAAAATCCCAAGAGCACAAGAGACAAAGGAGCAACTACCATTTTTGCTATTTCTTTCCAAAAAGAGATTATATCTATATGTATTTTATATCTATAGTAAATATTAATAATAACAATTTGTCCCATTACAACTGAAAAAGTAGTACCTATAACACAACCTATTCCACCATATAGCTTAGCTAAGGGGATAGAGATCAATAGTCCTATTATTGATATAAACACATAACACAGTGATCTAAATCTCATTTGGTTCTTTGCTTGTAAAATAACAATTCCTAAATTCTGAATTAAAGGTACTGTTCCCGGAATAAACAAAAATAATGCAATTATATAGGCTTCATCATAATCGGCTCCTGCCCATATATGAATAAATTGCCGTCCAAACAAAATAAATCCAGATAAAACAAAAGACATTATAATAAACTGAATTCTACCTGTTTTAATAAATATATCCGAGATTTCTTTCTCGCTATTCTTTTGGGTGACCATTGATGTAATTTTAGGAAGAAAAACTCCGGAAATAGATGTTGAGAATCCTATATATAAAGAATATAATTGAACAGCTATAGCATATATGGCTACAGTTGCCGCTCCCTTGAACATCCCTAACACAAACTGTCCGGTACTCCAATAAATACGGTCCATGATGGCATTCAGAAAAATCCAAAAAGAATAAACGGATACTTCTTTAAAAAAACCCCATTGAAAATGTCCGAAACGCACTTGGATCTTCAATCGCTTTTTACAATACCAATAATTGATCAATAGTGTAACTACATTAAAGATTGTTGTAACTACCACCATTCCTATAGCTCGATAACCAATTAAAAGCATAGCTATCATTACTAATGGATTCAATATAATTCGTACGATTCCTACTAATTTTTGAAATACAAAATTTTCATATGCCGTGATAATCGATCCCCAAATACTCATTGGAAAGGTAAAAGCTAAATTAAAGACCATTAGTAACATCATGACGCGAATTTTATATAGTTCGCTATCATCCATTGTTGCATCAAATAAATAGTCAACATTAAAATAAAGACCTAACCCTACCAACAATGCTAAAACTCCGATTCCTATGTAAAGGAGAAAAAACATTCCGAACATTTCATATTGTTCGCGAATTTTGCCTTCTGCACGAAATTTTGCCGTATAACGAACTATGGCATTTCCAAAACCTAAATCTAAAACGGTCAAATAGGCTACCACCGAAGCGACAAGGGAATATAAACCATATTCCGACTGCCCCATCATACGCAGCATGAATGGAGTGTACAACAAGCCTACAATATTATTTAAACCGATAGAGACATAAGAAAGGAATGCCCCTGCTTTGAGTTGATTTATTGCCATACTAATTTTTCACACATCCTCTCCAAACAACCATATTATGGTCACTATAGGATACATCAGGAGAGAAACAATCCTGTCCTTTTAAAGATTCAGAATAAAAAACATAATCAATCCGCCACAGTCTATACAACTGCCGGAAAGTATATTGATAGCCGTTTCCGACATCCTGAAAACCATCTGTCAAACCTTTTTTCACTCGATGATAGGTGTAGGAGGCGGGTGTATCGTTGAAGTCACCGCAGACGATAACCGGATAAGGAGATCGTTGGATTTCAGCATGAATTGAATCGGCCTGAATCGCTCGTTTCCGGTTGTTGTCTTTCATTTGCAAGATCAAGTTCTTAACTGCCTTTGCGCGGATCTTCAAGCTCTTACCGGGAGCGGTAATGATACCGCGATAGGCATTGACGCTTGTTGTCTCGAAGTGGTTGTTGATCACGCGGATGTATTGGTTGTTTATTCTTACATCGGCTATTAATGACATATTACTGGAATTCTTATAATACAGAGCTTTTACCGAATGGATCGGATAACGGCTGTAGATCGTAGTCGGTAAATGGTCTGTACGCCGGCTGATATATTTATACAGTACATAATCGAAAGCGTACCGGATGCTGTCCCGATGGTAATATCCGTCACCGGGAGCTTCCTGGAAGCAGATGATATCGGGTTGTAGCTGCTTGATATAAGCGGCGGCTTCGTTCATAGTGTACTTTCTGTCCCAATAGAAATGGCTGGCGTTGTAGGTGACTACGGTCAGAGGGGTTCCTGCTTGTTCAGATGCAGCCGGTTTATGCCAACACGAGGGTTGATAAACGGCTGACAGATAATCCGCATGAAGCAGGATCGCCAGCAAAGGAACCATACATTTCCATTTCTTTTTTGTGAATAATTGTATTACCAGCAACAACAGGTTGACTGCCAATATCGGCCAAACCAACAATGTAAGGAAAGACAGCCAGATACAGATTCCATCAGCGTAATAGCCTCCGGTCAAACAGAGGGCGGATAATACTGCAAAAAACAGGAGCAGGGTATTATTCAGCCTTGTCCAACGCCTCATATACCGAATTCTTGCTCTTGAACTCAGGCACGATTCCTTTCATCATTCGGACGGTTCCCATTTTGTCTACTTTGATCGCGAGGTCGATCAAGGGGGACATGAGCGTACAGATGTCTTCGTAATCGTATTCCCGGACTTGGGCACGGTAGATCTTTTCGTTTTCCGTTGGTAATGTATTTTCTTTCGTTGCCAACAATTCTTCGTAGAGCTTTTCGCCCGGACGGAGGCCGGTATATTTGATCTCGATATCCTCGCCGGGGATAAGGCCTGCCAGTTCGATCATGCGGCGTGCCAGATCGGCGATCTTCACAGGGGTTCCCATATCGAAGACGAAGATTTCGTTTCCTTTGCCCATAAAGGCGGCTTCCAAAACCAAGCGGCAGGCTTCGGGGATCGTCATGAAGTAGCGGATGATGTCGGGATGGGTGACGGTCAGAGGGCCGCCCTTTGCCAACTGTTCGCGGAAACGGGGAATGACGGAACCATTACTGCCTAACACGTTGCCGAAACGGGTGGTGATAAAACGGGTTTTACCGGAATGCCGGCCTTTGCTGATAGCGACGCTCAGGCTTTGCACATACATCTCCGCCAAACGCTTGGACGCTCCCATGACGTTGGTCGGGTTGACGGCTTTATCGGTCGAGACCATGATGAACTTATCTACGTCGTACTTGACTGCCATATCAGCTACGTTACGCGTACCATAAACATTCGTATGGACGGCTTCGCAGGGATTCTCTTCCATCAGGGGCACATGCTTGTAGGCGGCGGCATGGAACACGATATGGGGACGGAAACGCTGGTAGATGCTTTCGACACGATGGATCATGCGGATGTCTCCCATGACCGGGGTAAACTCGACATCGGGGAACTTTTCTTCCAACTCCAGCCGGATGTTGTGCATCGGAGTTTCGGCACTGTCGAACAGGACTAATTGCTTCAGCCCGAAATGGCAGAGTTGCCGACAGAGTTCGCTACCGATGGAACCGGCGGCTCCGGTGACCAAAACGACTTTGCCTTTCAGGGAACCTGCGATCTCCTCCATGTTGATACGGATCTCTTCGCGTCCTAACAGGTCTTCGATGCGGACTTCGGGAAGGGCACGCAATTGTATTTTACCTCCCTGGAGTTCGTCGATGGAGGGCAACAACAGCATACGGATCTTCTTTTTCTCGCAAAAACGGACCAGACGTTCGCTTTCCTCTTTTACGACTTTATAATCGGTAAAAAGAATGGCCTTGATGTTATAGCGGTTCACCAAGCGGTTGAATTCTGCCTGGTCGGATACAAAATAGACTTTATAGATTCCTATACGCATGGAGATTCTCGGTCCGAAACGGAGAAAACCTTCGACCTGATAGGATGAGTTTTCACGTAAAAACGAGTCGTTCAAGAATGCCGGAGAAGATTTTTCATGCCCGAAAACCAACAGTTTATCTTTACTACGGGAAGTCATGCTACTTATCATAAAAGTATAGCCCGTGATCAGGAAGACACGGAAAATCGTCAAGATAAAGAAGGTGAGAAAGAAATCGATCACACTTCCTAGCAGGAAGCTACGGAAAGAAAAGGTTTCAGTCAGCAGGAAAAGGACAGGCAGAACGATCGCCACTTTCAGGGAGGAGGCCATAGCGATACGCCCCGTCTCGGTAAAAGCAGAGTGACGAATAATTCCTTTATAGGTCTGACAAACAAAAAAACTGACGATGCTACAAAACGCCGAAGCTAAAAAGACTCTGAATACAACTTGGTTGGAGTAGTCGCAATCTAAAATGTAGCTGATTAAAGCCAAGGAAGTGATGGTCGAAAAAACAGAAAGAAACAGATCAATCAGGAGAATAACCCAACGATTGATATATTTCTCTCGCGTCAGCCTTAATAGTAAATAATTGATTTTCATATAATTAAAACATTTATTACCCCACACAAAAGTTCGTCAGTCCCGATACAGACAACGTAATCGAAAAATCTTGGCTACAAAATCTCAAAATAAAATATCATTAATTTGTATTAGAAACAGTAGAAATTTTGTACTTTAAAGTACAAAATAAGAGGTATTTAAATACCTCTTCAGGCGATAAATAATATTTTATTTTGACAGTGCAAAGATATTCAATTTCTTTGATATTCAAACTTTTTCGAATTTTAATAGCTTAATTATCAATCACATCCGAATTTTTTCAAAAATGTATGATAATCATGTATTAATTTTATTATTCACTTTAATTCACAAGAATATATCCTTGCTATTATAGTTAGATATAACCTTAATGATATCTATCAAATAACACATGATTATCATTTATTATTGAAAAATTTCATTCTAATTACAAATTAGACTATTTCTAAATAGTCTAATTTCAGCCGCACTTTTTCAACCGTATAACAATGAAGGATAATCAATCTTGATTTTTCCTTTCTTAACCACTTATTACAAGTAGCTGATTTACAATAAATTATCGTACATATTATTTCATACCAAAGTTCGTCAGTCCCAAAAGCAGGGAAGGCGTAACAAATTGGTTATATGATGATTAATCGTCTTCTAAATGACTAAAAAAACGTACGTTTTTTTTAGTCATTTTATTTTTACGGAGCTTTAGCAGAGATTGATAGTTTTAATCTCTTTTTTAGAAAAACGGAGGTAGGAAGGGGTAAATGAAAAAAGGGTACATCAAATGAATGACATACCCTTTTATGATCCAAATAAAGACGGCTTATTCGATCGTGCTAATCGTAGAAATCATACCGAACTTTTCGTTATCGTTCAGATTCCAGATCACTTCACCTTTATCATTGATTTCGAATACCTGGGGGCTGTTGGCCTCTACGGCATTCTTGTCATGTCCCTGCCAGTTGCAGACGTACAGGCCGCCATCCTTTGCAGGAAGCAAGCCGGCGACGAAGAACAGGCGGGCTCCTTTGATATCGTTCTCACCGTAACGGCGGGCTACTTCGCCGTTGTCGAGGTTCACTTCCATCAGGGAGTGACCGTCACCACAGGCAACCCAATGGTTCCCGTTAGCCAATGCCAATGTCGTGAAGGGTGTTCCTTCGAGACGGGTGATCTTCACGACTTCGCCTCGCGGAGAGATCTCGCGCACGTCGGAAGTGGCAAAGAGGGGCATCAGGTAGTTACCGCGGGCATTCTTGTTCAGCTGGCGGAACTGGGCATGCGGATGTTCGATGCCTGTCTCATATTCGGTACGCGACAGGATTTCTCCCTTCGGGCTCACCTCCATGATGACAGCCGGATGGCCTACCCAACCCAAAAGATAGTTACCGTCGGGCAACACGCGGGCAGTCTGCATCTCACAGGTATCGGGAGCGGCAATATTCCAGATCTCCTGATGGTTGCGGTCGATCAGCTTCGCACCTCTGGCATAGGCAAAGAGGATATTCCCGTCGGGAGTGGCAACAGCGGAGTTGCATTCCCAGCCTTTTTCGAGGGGATGCTCCCACTCTACCTGCTTGGTGTTCTTATCGATGATCACGATCTTGTTCCAGCCGGAACCGCCCAACAGCAATTTTTCTGTCTTCTTCTCGCAGGATGTAGCGGTTACCAGCAACAATGCGGAACAGAGATAAGTAAATAATTTATGCATAACTAATAATTTATCAATTTGCGAATGTGCCAATATGCCGGTGAAATACTCCAAATTGGGACATTCATTCCATTGGTACATTGGCATATTGACCCATTAGCACATTATTGTAAATCCTTGAACATTTCGAAACCTTGTTCCGGTGTCAAGCCTTCGTGTACGACAGCGTGTACGGCCTGGATCATGGCGGCAGGGTTTTCGCTCTGGAAGACGTTACGTCCCATATCGACACCGGCAGCACCGTCGTTAACGGCGTTGTAGCAGAGTTCGAGTGCTTCCTTTTCAGGCAGTTTCTTACCTCCGGCGATCACAACGGGAACCGGACAGGCGGCAGCTACCTTTTCGAAACCGTCGCAGTAGTAAGTCTTCACGATAGAAGCACCGTTCTCGGCGCATACGCGCGATGCGAGTGCGAAGTAACGGGAGTCGCGTGCCATCTGTTTGCCGACAGCCGTCACACCCATGACGGGGATGCCATAGCGGTTTCCCATATCGACAGCTTCCACCAAGTTGGCTGCCGTGATGGCTTCCTGTTCGCCGTCGCCGGCAGAGAACATGACTGCCATAGCGGAAGCATTGTAACGGATCGCATCTTCGATATCGATCAAGACGTTACGGTTCAATTCCGTCAGGATCGTAGAACCGGCATCCGAACGGAGGCAGACGGGCTTGTTGATGTTGGCGGGAATAGAAGTCTGCAAGATACCGCGCGTACACATGATACAGTCGGCATATTGTACGAGGGGAACGATATTCAGGTCGATACGTTCCAAACCTGAAGTCGGACCCATGATAAACCCGTGGTCGAATGCCAACATGACGGCACGGCCTGTTTTCGGGTTGAAGATACGAGAGAGGCGGTCTTTCATACCCCAAGAGTAGTTAGACGCACCTTTTACATGAAAATTGTCAAATTGGGAAGTTTGTCCGAAGCCGAAATTATTCGCTTCTCTGAACCCATCCATATCTGCCATAGCTTTTTTCCTTTCTTAATTTTTAATTCTTAATTCTTAATTTCTCAAAGCGCTTGTGCGAACGATTCGAACATGCAGCTCCAAGAGGTTGCACCGCTGTCGGCATAACCGACGGAGCGTTCGCCGTAGTTACGGGCACGGCCGAAGTTGGCTTTCATTTCTACGGTCGAAGCAGCACCGGCAAGGGCGGCTTTCGCTCCGGCTTCGAGGATTTCCTTGATATCGTCCGAAGGACATGCCTGGATCGCTTCCACAGCCGGGATCAGGGCGTCCATCATGGTCTTGTCGCCTTTCTGGGCTTTCGTCTGTTTCTGCACGTTGGCAAGACCGCCGGCAAACATGGCTTTCACTCCGGCTGCATCCAGTTCCGTACCGGAAGCATGGTCGCTCATACCTAAGAAGAAAGCCCCCAACAGCGTACTGGTGGAACCGCTTACCTGCAACATGACGTCAAAACCCATATCGTTCAGCATGGCTTTGAACTCCGTTCCTTTCTGGGCCGTAGCCACGATAGCGGACATGGCTGTCACGATTGCCTGGCCGTGATCGCCGTCACCGATAACGGCGTCCAGTTTTGAAAATTCGTCTTCGCGTTCTTTGATGTTCTTCAAGGCGTTGTCGAGCATCGCCTTGAAGTTTTCGATAGTCAGTTGTTTCATATCTCGTTTATTTACCGATTGTTGTCCAGTAAGGTGCATCAGCACGTTTGTTCTTCAGATAGTCGATATGATCTTCGTCGAGGATAGCCATGATCATCTGGAAACCGGCCTGTTCCTGTACGGTCAGGATTTCCTGAATACGGCTTACGACAACCTGGAGGCCACGGGCTTCCAGCTCCTTGTAGGCCTTACGGAAGATGATGTTCAACTCCATGTGGGTAGTCGCTCCTACGCCGTTGATGATAAGCATCATCTTGTCGCCAGCCTTCGGCTTGAGCTGCTGGCAAAGCAGGTCTACCATCTCGGCAGCCGTATCGTCGGCAGAAACAAGCGGTTTCTGTCCTCCACCGCCTTCGCCGTGCTGTCCCATACCGATCTCCATGATGCCCTGGGGCAGGTCGGTGATCGTACCGCCGTTCTGCGGATGCGTACAAGAGCGCATGGCAACGGCCAGAGTAGCGACGTTGTTGTTATAGCGTTCGGCGATTTCGACCAGCTCGTCAAGCGTCTTGCCTTCTTCGGCTGCAGCACCTAATATTTTATACAAAGGCACACAACCGGCCAAGCCGCGACGGTCGTTGATGTCGGCACCGATACCGGCGCTGATATCGTCGTGAGTCAGCACTTGTTTCACCTTAATGCCTACACGTTCTGCCAACTGGCAAGCCATGTTCGCACTCATCACGTCGCCAGAGTGGTTCAGGACAACCAACAGGATACCGGCTTCACGCTTCATCAGCTGCAAAGCCTGGAACAGACGCTGTGCACCGGGAGCGGCAAAGATGTCGCCCACGACAGAGCAGTCCAGCATACCTTCGCCTACGAATCCGCTCAATGCGGGTTCATGACCGGAACCGCCCAAAGTCACGATAGCCACTTTGTCTTCGCTCTTCGGATTGGCACGTACGACGATATTTTCACCACCTAACTTGACCTGGTCCGGATATGCCAATACATAACCTTCCAACAATTCGGGTGTTATCTGTTCGGGATCATTTATAAATTTTGTCTTTATGTCTGACATGGTATATTCCTCCTTTATTTAAGTATGTTATTAATGTTATTATTTGATTTCCATGATTTCGATGGCGATGCCTTCTTCTTCGATGAAAGCGATCGTCAGGTGTTCGTCGCATACGGCCGGGCCGAAGATCACCTTCTTGCCTTTCAACTCTTCCTCCAAAGAAGGAACGGTGTAGGCAATGTGTCCCTGTTTCTGTACCAGTTCGGGCAGGCAGCTGCCTTCCTCGAATTTCAGGAATTCGATGCGATTCGGACTTTTGCTATAGTCTGTCAACCATACTTTCAGGCCTTCGTTAAACATAGCCCCTTCTACTTGTTCTGTCGTTACGATACCGACATGATTAAATGTTCTCATGACTAATTAATTTTAAGTGTTCGTACTATTTTTTATTCGTTATCAGTTCTCTCAACCTCAAAACATAGATGTTTCGCATTCAAAACACCCATGTTTCGTTTTCAAAACATATATGTTTCACACCTTCGTCTTCCATCTCCTGTACGAAAGGACAGCCAAGATAACGACTACCCCCAAGGCGATATAAAGATAGGTGAATATTCCATGCACATTATCATTTTGACCGTATGAATGCATTCCGCTCAGGAAATAATTGACACCGAAGAAAGTCATCAGCACGGAAGCGAACGCGATCACGGATGCCAGATTGAACAACCAAAGACTATTCCAGCGTTTCACCAAATGGAGATGAGTCACTACGGCATAGACGACCATCGTGATCAGCGCCCAAGTCTCCTTCGGGTCCCACCCCCAATAACGGCCCCAGGACTCATTCGCCCAGACAGCACCGAGGAAAGTGCCGACAGTCATCAGGGCAAGCCCTACCCACAACGCCATCTCACCCACAATACTCAGTTCGGTGATACGGGCTTTCAATATCTCTTTGTTCTTCTTTCCGGCGACGGACATCATCACCATATTGGTCAGCCCGATCAGGCAACTGATACCGAAAAAGCCGTAAGCGGCAACAATGACCGCCACATGGAACATCAGCCACGGCGATTTCAGGACCGGTACGAGCGGATTGATCTCAGGGTCCATCCAGTTCAGACCGGAGACGAAGAGGATGATACCGCCGAACAGGGTGGCCAGCGCGAAGGTGATCGTACTACGGCGCACGAACAACAGTCCGGCAAGGACAGTCGCCCATCCCACATAGACCATCGTCTCGTAGGAATTGCTCCAAGGAGCATAGCCACCGATATACCAGCGCATCCCCATTCCGAACATATGATAATGAAAGACGACCAGTACGCCGGCTCCTAACAGCCATACGGCAACCTTCATCCAGCGGGTCCGGCGGAACAGCATCGCGAAAGAAAGGACCAACAACAGTCCGCCCAAGGCCAGATAGCCGATCTTGCAATAACGGAAAACATCCATCTTGTTATATTTCAATTCGGCCTGCATGCGCTTCGGACTGATATCGAGTGTCTTGTTCTTGGCTTGCTGGTAGGTGTCGATCATGCCGACCACTTCATCGGCTTTCGCCCAATCGCCGCTCTTCAAGCCCTCCTGCACTTCACCTAAATACCAGTCGAAAATACGGGAGACGAACATGGAGTCTTTGCCGGTAAAGGCAGAGAGGTCGTCGCCGGGTGCATACCATTTATGATTCGGGTCGTCTTCTTTCGGAAAAAGGTTCAGCATCTGGTGATTGATCAGCTGATGGAAGATGTTCAACTGCTCGTCCAGTTTCATCAGGTCCTTGTCGAAACGCGTACGCTGGGCAGGCATCTTGTTATAGGCTTCTTCCAACTTCTCTTGCAACTTGTAGCTGCCGTTACTGTCGAAGGCCTGGATATAGGCGCACTCGCCGTCCGTCAGGTCATAATAGGCGGCCAACTCCGGATTGGACAGGGCGATAAAGGGAACGCGCATCCACATATCGGGCATGGCTAAAAGGCTCAAAAGGAACTGGTCAGAGTTCAACTGACCGATCTTATCCGACTTATGGAGCTTACGTAGAATCTCCGAAGAGAAGGTATTGACCGGCATCATACGGCCGCTACCCGACTGGATCGGAAGGGCTCCGAAGAGGGCAGCATGTTCCGGGCTCACCGCATATTTCTGCACGGCATCGAGCATCGGGGAAGCCTTCCCGCCGGCATTTACGGACAGGGGAACGGCAAGGAGCGCAAGCAACAGGACCGTTACGTTGGTCGCCTTGCGCAATTCTTTCAGGCGGCGGCTCTGACGCATGAAGCGGGAATCCTTACCGACCAGGCAAAGGATCAGGCCGATGACCAGCAACAGATATCCGGTGTAGGTGATGTTCCGCCCCGCCACGTCGCGGTTGACGGAAAGGATGGTCCCGTGTTCGTCCTGGTCATAGGAGGCCTGGAAGAAACGGTAGCCTTTTACATCCAATACGTTATTCATAAAGATCCGCTCTTCGCGGTCTTCCCCGTCCACATGGACGATCACTTCGCTCTCGTAGGAAGAGGGACTGGCGGAACCGGGATAGCGGGTTAAGGTGAATTTCTTCAGTTCAACGGAAAAAGGCAGGGTATGAAAGGTCGTGTTATCGGAAGTGCGGACAGCAATCTGGTTGCTTGTCTCCCCTTCACGCAGATGCAAAATTCCTTCTTCGCCGAAAAGGAAAGAGGTCAAGGCGCCGAGAAGGATGATGATAAAGGCGAAATGAGTCAGCATCAGTCCCCATTTGCCGCGTTTCAGGTATTGGTGTTTGATCGTAGCCGCGATAAAATTAACGACTAAAAGGAATTGGAGCAGAAAAAACAGGGGGGAATAATAAACCATTGCTCTGGCTGTCGCTGTACCGTGATACTTTTCGATGAAAGTGGCAACGGCCAGGCCAAAGGCATAAATCAGTAACAGGACGATCGTCGTTACAAAGGAGGAGAAAAATCTTTCGAGATTTGTTTTCATTTACTTTTTTATTAGAGTTCACAGATGCGGCAAATGTACGCAGATTAATCGTTTGATGAAATAACCGGTGGCAATCCGCCACATCTGTGTCCTCTATTAGTTGATAGATATCATCTATACCTTTTCATTATCAATCTTCAATGATCATACGGAAGCCGACGTTGAACACACGCTGGTACGGATAGTAAGCCTTACGCGTATGGGAAGCCGCATACTTCGGACGGTCGATATAAGAACCGCCGCGGGCCACCTTGTATTCGGATGTCTCTTTCGTCTTCTCATTGTACGGATACGATACATAGTCGGAACGGGTCCATTCGGCTACGTTTCCGTGCATGCTGTACAGACCGAACGGATTGGCCTCATAAGCCTTGCCGCCGACCTGGACCAGGTTACCGTCGTCCACGCTCTCTTCTTTCGGAAGGAAGGTATAGTACTTGTACCACGGGTTGGTCTTCGCCATCGGCTGCGGGTCTACACCGTAAACGGCAAACAACAGCGTTGTCTTGTCCGCCAGATTGTCCTTCTTGCCGAAGTCCGCATGCATGTCGCCATACCAGAAGTCCTGGTCGCTACCGGCGCGGCAAGCCCACTCCCACTGTGCTTCTGTCGGAAGCGTGATCTTGAGACCGGTCTTTTCGCTCAGTTTCCGGCAGAATTCCATAGCATCGTTGTAGCTGACACGGATAACAGGCTGTTCCGGTTTATTGGCCGGATATCCCTGAACCACGTGGTCTTTCCACTGCTGGTCGACGAAACGGCTGTCGTGATCCGGGAAGACAACGTTGAACTGTTCGTTTGTCGTTTCCAGCTCGGCCATCCAGAAGGCTTTGTCGATCTTCACCTTGGCAGTCGGATAAGCATCCGGTTCGCCACGGTAGCTACCCATCACGAATTCACCGGCCGGGATACGGACGAAATTGACTTTCACACCCGGAGCGATCTCAACCACCTTACGGGTTTCCTTCTCCTTAGCCAGCATTTCCTTGATCCGGTCAGCACCGAAAGGCCAACCTTTCACCTTCAAGGTCTTTTCCTTTACAGGAGCGGCCTTTTCAGGCATTACCGGGGTGATCGGGCCTTGTTTCTTCAGGTAGTCGGCATAGTCGGCGATTTCTTTCTTCCAGTCGACACCGGCTCCGTTCGCATACTTGTCGGTCAATTCCTTACGACGCTTGATCTGGTCGAATCCCTTATAAGGAAGATCAGTCAATACGTTCGCATTGAAATAACCCTTGTCGGGAGCGTTGTAGTCGATCCAGTTATAAAGCGTCTTCCATTCCTTATCGGTCAGTTTCACGTTGTGATGGCCTTTCTTCAGCAAGCGTACCAATTCGCTCGTGTTGGGATGATATTCGTACGGCTGCAAAACGACCATGTCGCCTTCGCCTCCCTGACGATGCACATACGGATGCAAGTTCAGATAAGACGTGCCATAACCTAGCTTGTCTTTCTTTCCACCCCGCAGGTCGAACGCTTTTCCTTCACCGTTATGACAAGCGATACAAGCGCGGTCCAGGATCGGCTGCACTTCCAGGTCGAACGTGAAAGAGCGTGTACCGCCTTCGGGCAGAGTCAAGGCAGACGGAGCTTTCTGCGAAGCGATCACACGTTTCGGGATCGCGATCTGGTTCTGGTCTTCATGACAACCGATACAGGAAACCACTTCGCCCGGCTGACCGGTCACCCAGCTTCGCATCCACTGGATAGCCACGCCATCCTTATCCAAAGGCTGGATGGAGATCGGTGTATTGGCAGGAGCCTTGAAGATCACGGAACCGTCTTCTTCGACAGGAACCGTCCCCAACATACGCTTGATATCCCAACCGGACTGGATTCCGTGCCAGTTATGGTCGGAACGGGTCTTTACATACGCATATTCGTAAGCATGCAGACGCAGAGACTTGACCGTTCCGCGAGGAATACCTTTCAGGCCTTCTCCTTCGTAGATATCCTGAATAAAGAAGGTCGCTTCCTTTTCATTCAGTTTCACACGGTCGGGAATGGACGGAGGAGTCTTTGTCTTGCGCACCAGGATCGGGCTGATATAGCCTTCGCCTTCTGCCTGCATCAGACAGGTCACGTTGTCGTAGACGTCCACCAGATAGAGTCCCCACAAGGCATGCGGGTCCAACTTGGCTGCAACCAGGAAGTATTTGTCGTTCAGCGGAGTCGGTTTGATGAACTGCGGCCATACACCGTTTACCAACTGGTCCTTGATTTCTTCTTTGATCGGACGGTTACGGTGAGGGATTTCCTGTACCATACCGGCTGTGCTCTTACGTCCCTTGGTCGGATCGAAGATGATCATACGGCCTGAACGTGCCACACCGTGGTGGCCGGAGATGATACCGACGAACGCCGAACCGTGGCCGGGCAACGGCTGCACGTCGAACGTACTGTTCGGGAACATCGCACCGCTACCGTAGAGGGCTTTGTTTTCCGTTCCGTCCGGGTTCATGTGCATTACGATACGGGAATAGTAGTGGGTCAGGTCGGTGTACTCCCAGCGGGTGTACATCACACGGCCGTTATTCATGATGACCGGATTCCAGTTGGCGTCCTGGTCGAATGTCAGGCGGCGCATGCTCTTGTCCTTCGGGTCATACAGCACCATGTTACCTACCGCATCGCTACCGTTCACACAAGGAACACCCTGGTAACCGATGTTGGAGATAGCGATCACACGACCGTCGGGCAGGTAAGTACCATCGTAGAACTCCAGATCCGGCTCATCGTTTTCCACAAGCGGCTTGAAGCCTGTCCCATCCAGATTCACTTCATAGATGTTCCAACGCTTGTCGTCCTGTGTCTGTGTGAACATCACACGGTCACCGTCCCAATGCAGTTTCAGGTCAGCGATGGAAGAACCGTTTTTCGGTTTGTAGACCTGACGCATCTGTATATCGCCACGCAGATTGGAGAGTTCGACGATCTCGGCATCGAAGCCCTCACGACCGGCAGATTCCTGGTTACTCCAGTTATTGGCCTGAGTCCCCAAGGAAGGAGTCATGATCTGGTGTGCCTTTGAACCTACCTTGAAACGGGCTGCCACGATCTTGTCGGCATCCAGCAACGGGTTAGCCAGCAAGATGGCACGTTTGCATTCCAATGCTTTCTTGGCATCGGCGATAGCCTGTTCGTCACCGTTATAGATGCCTTTGAAACCTTTCTTTTCGAGCCGTACCAGTTCGTTCAGCATCGGTTCGTATTTGGCGGCGTCGTAGCCTTTCTGCTTTTTCATATCGGCGAAAGCCAATTTGACAGCCTCGACGTTCAGCCATTCCAAATCGCTCTGAAGCGTGTACAGTTCCTGTACTTTCTCAACCAGTTCGAGATATTTGCGTATCTGTGTATTGAGATCTTTTTCGTTTGCGATCTGCTTTGCCACATTCGAATAGTAGGCTCCGTCCTTCAACCGGGCGATCGCATTATCCGCAGCCTGCTTTTCGACTGAGGCATCCGGGGTGATCAACCAGGTATCCAGGCCGTCCAGTACCGCACCCAGCATACCGATTTCTTCCGGATACTTGTTGTTCAATTCTTCCGCCACAAAGGTCGGAACCGTATTCAATGCCTGGAAAAACACACTTCCGCCACTTGAAGTATCATCGATACCGACTTCGGCTTCGAAGCGGACATACTGGCCACCCACCGGGTATACCAACGTGCCGTTCGCATGGCAGAACACACCGTGTTTGTATTCCTTTCCAGCAATAACGATCTCATGATCGTATGCATTCGTGTTCATCTTGGGTTTTGCCCAACCGGCAACACCGTATTCATAAGGAACTTCGTCCAACCATACGGCTGTACCATCGGCTTTGATCAAACGGGCATTCGCCCATACAGCCTGGTCGTAATCCGTACCATCGGGACCACCGGCCGTTACAAGCACCAGCTTATCCACGCCTTTCAAGTCTACCACGAAAGGTTCGGCTTTCGCCTTATGCTTCATCCAGGTAGAGACGATCGGCATTCCGGATTTCTTCAGCTTTGCCTGTAATTCCGTTTTAGCTTTGACTGAAGCATCAATCCACGTTTCCGCCTTCTTCTGCTTAGGGCCGGCAGACACCATAACAGAAGAGGACAGAAAGAGTGATACTAATAAATAGTATTTGTTCATGTAATAAATTATAAGGTGTTTATTACTTATTATAACGCAGCTTTCGTGTTGGTGAAGCGCAAGCCGTCATTATCGTGGTAGCATGCCCATTCATCAACAATAGCACCTTCAGGACCAGCCATCATAAAGTGGAATGTTTCCAGTTTTTTCAGGCGAAGAACATCACCTACATTCTGTACGACGAAATTTTTGCTCTTGATCGCACCGTGGGTAGCGGGGATAGCAGGAGCGTTCGGAGTCTCGTCACCTACTTCAGAGAAGTTGTAAACCCATCCCTTTTCTACCATCCAGGATTCATGTTTAGCCGGGAATTTGGTCTTTACATGCGCATGTTCGGGGATCATCTGTCCCGGAAGCAGGTAGATCGCGTGAGCGAAGTAGCCGTATTCAGGATCGTTGACCCAGAAAATACCACCCATACCCACGTTTTCAAAATCACCCAGACCGAAATCAGTCACCCACATGTCCTTAGCCATCAGTTCGGTGAAAGGAACACCGTAGAAAGCGAACATGTCTTTCATTGCTTCCATAGCAACATCCTGTTGGAACTTGCCGTCTTTGTAGAAGTCGGCATTCGTGTACTTCTTAGAATACTTCATTTCTTTATTATTTTTACAGTTAGCATTGTTGTTACATTCATTCTTGCAGTCGTTTCCGCACTGTTCGGTGCATTGTCCTTCGCCTGCCGCTGCGCAACAGGTAGCCTCGCCAGTAGATGTTTTGCCGTTACATGCAGCCATCGAAAGCAGGAGGGCTCCCATAGCGGCCGATTTCATAAGATTCTTTTTCATTTTTTCTCTTGTTTATTTAGTTAGTAATATTTGTTCTTTACCTATCACCTGTCCCCCGCCGGAGAAGCTCTCGTTTCCATAAGGTGAAACGCCTGTCTCCATACGAGGGAACTTTCGTTTCATGCCTATGAGACGTCTACTCGATGGCGATCCCTTCTATTTCGATCAATAACTCATCCCGGCAAACGTCCGCCCACATATAAGATATGGGAATATTCAAACCATATCCTTCCAGCAGTTCTCGTGCCTCCTCATAGAAGGATTTCTCTTTCAGATAGACACGCAGCATTTTCAGTTTCGCCTTACCAATCAGCTGGCCGATGTTTTCCATCGTGATATGGAGCTGGCGTCCGAGCCCTACCCCAACCAGGCTTTCCTCCCCACGGATAGCTGCCGTACCGGAAATATAAACGATCCGCCGGTCATCGAAAGTCATGCTTTTGGCCCGTTCGAACTTCGGAGTGGCTTTCTTCTGCTGGAGATAGTTAGCAAAACAACAGAACTAATCGGTCTCCTCCCCTCGGGACCTGGTCCGAATAGGCGTGGGCGGCTATCTGCAATTTATTGTCGATCGGGGTGGCATAGCATTCGGGACGGGCGAACACGGCCGCATCCAAATCGACCAGTATGCCCCCCAAGTTGGCCCCAATACCGGTAGCAGCCGGATAACCGTTGCTCCAGTCCGTCTTTCCATAGAAATCGGCACGGGCGTTGTTGAACATCTGGTAATGCTGGTCTGGCCCGTCGAAGCGGGTGATCTGCTCGATGTAGTTCCACTGGCGGATGATGCAGTTTACGGGGAAGCCTTCCCGGCGCATCACCTCTCCCATCATGTGGAATACTTCGGCGGACTGCTGCTGGATACCGAAGTTTATCACATCCCCGTGGAAGCCGCCGGCAAAGAGAAAACGGCCATCGGCATTTTCCAGTACGACATACGGGAAGCCGCCGTGACGGCGGAAGGTGATATGATCGTCTTCGTCCGCTTTGTAGCTATGGACTTCCAAGATCAGTCCGGCATTCAGAGGTGGCTGGGAAACATAACTCAATACCGGTTCATGATTCCCATAAAACTTACGGATTTTCTCACGCAGCATGATGCGGCGGGAGACGTATTGTTCGTTGTCGTTCGGCATGCCGAAGAATGCCAAACGGAGAATCTGTTCGTCTTGAGGCAACTGTGCCAGCAGGGCGTCTACCATTTCACCGAAAGTAGCCAGTCCGGTCGTATAGATATTATAATGTATTTTATCGCAATAATTCATAAAGAGTTTACATATTCGGTTAATGCTTCGATATCTTTCTCTGAAACTTTCTTCTCGATGCCGTGTTTATGGACACTGAACACTTCCTTCATGGTAGCGGCACGTCCGTCGAACAAATAGGGAGCCGTACGCCACACTTCACGCAAAGTCGGAGTATCCCAACCTTTTTCGAACTCTATATCCTCACCTATGCGGTGGTATTTCATATCCGTATAATAAACACCGCTATGGCATTCCCCGCATTTCAGCTTTTCGAAAACCTTCTGTCCTTCCTTTGCCAAATCAGACAGCTCGCCGTTCACCAAGTAAGGACTGGGCACGGGACGAAGTGATTTCAAATAGGCATCCACACAAGCGGCATCTTCTTCCGAGACTTCAAAAAACTGGATGAAGTTGAATCCTGCCCGCACAGCCCGTTCCGCATGTTCACGGATACCGGAAATCATATTGGGAGGAGTCATATGGCTAAAGAGCATGCTCTTGCAGTTCTTGGAATTGCCGACACCGTCATTCATCAAGTCCCAGTTCATACCGTCCGTCCGGGCATCCCCCGGATGGCAGCCGTTACAGCTCTGCCAGTTCTGGAAGCAGTGCGAAGCATCGTTGAAGTAGCGTTCACCCTTGTTTTCAGCCGTTTCTTCACGTCCGGGATTCAGCTCGACCGACGTCACTTCGTTCGTATTGATATCCATTATGTTCAGGATATCGGCAAAGTAAGTCGGGATAATCAGCTTGTCACCGTTCAGGATCATATTGCGAGGGCCGTTCCCCTCCAGCGGGATACGTTCGCGGAGGCCATACAAGAAAGTCAGGTCGTAGTCCAACACCGCCTTATTGGGATAGTTCAGGAATTTCTCCAACATCGCCTTATGGTCAATCACGCTGACCTCGTGCGTTCCCGAATGAGAGATGAAAACAGACTCGTCGTTGCAGGCAATGCTCCAGATACCGGCCGCCCCCCGTTCGGGTTCATCCACGACGATGGCTCCCAGGAACTCCTGCTTGTCGACATCGATCACGCTGAAAGCACTCGTGTTCATCCATCCCTGCTGCAATTGAGATGTAGGGACGGTGAAACGCCCCAAGTTGTGGGATACATATATATATTTGCCGTCGGGAGTTATACAGATTCCCCGAAGGGCATTGCTTCCGTTTGCCAACTGGATGTCCTTCACCTTCGTGAAGCCATCCATTTCGATGACGGATACACAGGCGGCCACATAATCGAGATCAGCCCGCTGTGCAGGAAGGAAGTTCGTGACGAACATATATTTGCCGTCCTTGCTGAACACGGCGGACTTCGGTTCGCGCAATACCTTCACCGTACGCATCACCTTCCGCGCAACCGGATCGATTTCGGAGATCGTGGTCTGGAACTGGTTACATACATATATATGCTTCTTGTCCGGACCGAACATCGGATGACATGCTCCCGAACCGGTCGGAATAGAAGCCTCCACCCTGCCCGATTCGAGCGAGAGGATCTGTAAATGACCTGTCGTTCCGAATGTAGTCACATATGCCTTGTCGCCATCCAAAAGGATACCCGTAGGCGTTTCGTCCATCGGGAAAGAACGCAACAATGTCTTGCCATCAGGCGAAAAAACATCCACCCGCTTTACTCCTTTATCTGTCATCAGCAACTCACCTTTGGCGTTCGCCACGACATCTGTCGGGAAGAACGGTGGGTTGCCTGCTGAAGCAAAGGAGATGCAACAGCAGGCAAAACAAGCCACCAGTGAGTTTTTAAACATGTATTTTCGTGTGTTCATGGTATATTATATTTTTTTTGCTTTACTATATCCCAACTCAAGAGAAATCGTCTGGGCCACTTTCCTTATACAGTCTGCCGAAACACGTACGACCTCTTTCGACAGCCGGTCCTTAGGGCCTGAAATCCAAATTGCCCCGCAAGGATAACCCGTATAATTAAAGATAGGCGCCCCGATGCAAATCACACCGTTCAGTTCTTCCTCATTATCCATGGCATAGCCCAATTTCCGGACCTTCTCAAGTTCCTCCAGATAAGCGTCACGTGTAGTAATAGTCCGGGCGTTGTAGCGTGTAAATTCCATATAAGACAAATACCGGTCCCGGACTGTATTCGGCAAATAAGCCATGATCGCCTTTCCCGGAGCCGAACAGTGCAAATCGAAAGGTTTTCCCGGCGAGAGGATAAAACGGAACGTATGATGTCCCTGCGCCTGCTCGATAAAGATACCTTTCCGGTCCCCCAGCACGCCGAAGCATGCCGTCTCTTTCACCTGGTCGCGCAAATCGCGCAAACGAGGCAAAACAGTTTCCAGCAAATTGTGTTCATTCAACGATCTGAATCCCAAAGTTAGTAATTTACGGGATAACTTGTACCTTTTTGTGTCTTCATTATAGATCAAATAATCCAGACGGACCAACGTATTTAAAATACGGTAGGCCGTAGTCTGTGAAATATCAAGGGCGGACTTGATATCCTGAAGCGTCTCACCCTGGGTGTGAAGCGACAAGTACTCAAGTACAGCGATCCCTTTTTCGAGATTCGGAACCTTGTAGTTCTCTTCTGCTTTTTCCATATTTGGAATAACGCTTTCCATATTTGAAATATTGTTTCAGATTTGAATCAAATATAAAAGAGAGCGAATAAATGCAAGCAGGATGTTTGTAAAAATTAGTTAAGTATGTCGTAAAACACATTATAGTTGAAAGGTGAAAGGTGAAAGTTGAAAGTGAAAATAGCAACGCGAAGCAACTTTCAACTTTCACCTTTCAACTTTCAACTCTTCTTGTAGCTGACGATGGCCAGTATGTTAAAGAATACTGCGAACAGGCAAACGGCAATGAAGTGCCCGGTAAGGTCTGACAAAGTGCTGCCTTTCAGATAAACCATCCGCATCACTTCGACTAAATAGCGGAGCGGATTGACACGTGTCAGTTCCTGTGCCCAGACCGGCATACTGCTGACCGGTGTAAACATACCGCTCAGGAGGACAAAAATAATCATAAAGAAGAAAGCCGTGAACATCGCCTGTTGCTGGGTGGACGAAACGGACGAGATCGCCAAACCGAAACCGGTAAACGCCATCAGGTAGACGGCAGCGAACAGATAGATGATCCCCATATTGCCTACCGGCAGCAACCCGTAGACAAGCCAAGCGATACAGGCGCCTATCGTGAGCAGGATAAGACCGATAATCCAGAACGGTATCAGTTTGGAGAGCAGGAACAAGGCCTTCGGGACAGGTGTCACGTTGATCTGTTCGATCGTTCCCTTCTCCTTTTCGCTCACGATGTTCAGGGCGGAAAGGAAACCGCCGATAAGCGTCAGCAGGAAGGCCATGATACCGGGAACCATATAGTTTTTATAACTCAGATGCGGATTGAACAGGTTTGTGACACGGATTCCGCCCTCTCCGGCCGATACGGACAAGAGCTCCTTCTCCTGATTGAAATCCTGGATGATGGACGCGAGGTATGAACTGCCGATTCCTCCCTTCGTCCCGTTCACGGCATTGGCGGCGATCAGAAGCTCGGCCGTACCCTCCCGCTCCAACCGTTCTTCAAAGCGGGACGGGATTTCGAGTATGATATCGGCGGCATTGCTTTCGATGGAAACCAAAGCCTCGTCGTAGCGGGGCGAAACATCCGCCAGACGGAAGTAGCCGGAAGAAAGGACCTTGTCTGTCAGCCTGCGGGAAAGAACGGTATGGTCATTGTCGACAATACTCAGATTGATATTCCGCATCTCGAAATTAGCGGCAAAAGGAAGGACCACCAGTTGTATGACCGGCAACAGGAAAATGATACGGGGCAGGAAGCGGTCCCGTCTGATCTGCTTGAACTCCTTCTCCAACAAATATTTCAGCATCCTCATCATCATAATCGTATTTTAAAACGTTTCACACTTAATCCTATCAGCACGACTGCCATCAGGACCAGCACGCCTACTTCCTGCAGGACGGAACCGAAGCCCAGGCCTTTTATCATGATATCTTTCACGGCGATGATATACCATTTGGCCGGTACGATATTGGAAATGACTTGCAGGATCACCGGCATATTCTCGATCGGGAACACCATCCCGCTAAGCAATATGACAGGCAACATCAAGACAACGGCACTGATCAGCATGGCGGCCTGCTGGGTGTCGGCTATCGTCGAGATCAGCAATCCCAAGCACAACGCCACCAATGCATAGAGGACGGAAACGCCCACTAACAGAGGCAGACTGCCATTGATCGGCACATCCAACAGGAAGTACGACAAAGCCAGGATGGTAGCTATATTCACCAGGCTCAGCAACAAATAAGGGGCCGCTTTTGCCAGAATGATATAGACCGGCTTCATCGGAGAGACAAGAAGCACTTCCATCGTCCCGATCTCCTTCTCCTTCACGATCCCGACGGAGGTCATCATGGCGCAGATCAAAATCAAGATCAGCCCCATGACACCGGGCACGAAGTTGTACGCGCCACGAAGCTGGGGATTGTAGAGCAAAGAAATTACCGGCACAATTTCTTTGCCAGTTGAAAGGTGAAAGGTGAAAGATGAAAGTTGCTTCGCGTTGCTATTTGCATTTTCACTTTCAACTTTCAACTTTCCACTTCCAACTGCTATCTGCGTAGCATATGCAGATAGCTGCGTCGCTTCGTTCGGATCGGTCGCGTCGACCAATAGCTGGATTTCGCTTTCACCTTTCACCTTTCCACTTTCAACTATTAAAACCATCCGGACTTTTCCCTGACGGAAAAGGGCCTGGCCCTCTTTTTCGCTATCGATCATCTTGTAGAGTTCGAAATACTCGCTGGCGGCAAAATGGGAAATCATTTTCTGTGTCACCTCGTCTCGGCTCTGATCCAGGATTGCGACAGGCACACGTTTGATCTCCGTCGTGATGGCATAGCCGAAGAGGATGATCAGGATAACAGGCATCAGCAGCAGGATCATCATCGTCCGCTTATCACGTGAGATATGGATAAATTCCTTTTTAACAAAAGCGATCAAAGAACTTTTCATTCTTATTTCTTCATTATTAATTCTTAATCTTAACTATCAGTTCTCCTTGCTCTCCGTGCCAATGCATGGAAGACTTCGTTCATGTTACCGGCCTTGAAAGACGATTTGAGGGCGGAAGGGCTGTCCAAAGCTTCGATCTTTCCATCTACCATGATGGAGACACGGTTGCAATACTCCGCCTCGTCCATATAGTGGGTGGTGACAAAGACCGTAATACCCCGTTCGGCAGCCTGGTAGATCAACTCCCAGAACTGGCGGCGGGTGACAGGATCGACACCTCCGGTCGGTTCATCCAGGAAAACGATCCGAGGTTCGTGGATGATGGCGACGGAGAAAGCCAGCTTCTGCTTCCAGCCCAACGGCAGGGCATCGACCAGTGTGTTTCGTTCGTTCTCCAAATCAAGGACCCGGAGCAGTTCGTCCGTCTTCGCTTTCAACTGTTTTTCCGACAGACCGTAGATGCCGCCGTACAAACGGATATTCTCCCATACCTTCAAGTCGCCATAAAGGGAAAACTTTTGGCTCATATAGCCGATATGCCGCTTGATCAGTTCCGTTTCCTTATAGATATCGAAACCGGCAACCTTTCCCACCCCGGAAGTCGGTGTCAAAAGGCCGCACAGCATACGCATGGCTGTCGTCTTGCCGGCTCCGTTCGCTCCCAAGAAACCGAAGATCTCTCCCTCGCCTACCGTGAAACTGATGTGGTCGACAGCGGTAAAGGGACCGAAACATTTCGTTAGTTTATCTGTTTCTATTACGTTCATCTTTTATATTTTCTTAATTCATGCCCGAAGTTCGGACGAGGCTTCTAAAACTCCTGAACCGCCTTCCGGACTTCGGACGAGACTTTCAAAACTCTCAAACCGCTTTCCGAACTCAGGACGGGACTTTCAAAGCTCTCGAACTGCCTTCCGGACTTCGGACGGGACTTTCAAAGCTCTTGAACCATCGTCCGAACTCAGGACAGGATCTTTCATGTTTTCGAGCGCCATGAAACAGTCCTCAATACCGGGTTTTATCCGCTCAATACCGATTTTCGTATGTCCTTTGGCTTCCAAAAAGGCGTGCAGACGGTTACGGAAAGCCGTTTCCCCCTCTCTGTCCACCACACCCCTCGAAATGGAGAAATGATGAGCGTCTCCGAAAGAAAAACAAGAATCCGCATCCGGATATGTCCTGAGGTCGAGCAACAGTTTATACATCGAAGCCGACCGGACCGCATACAAATAGTTATCGAACGTACTGCGGATGCCTTCCGGCGTATCGACCGACAAGCATCGTCCGCCACGCATCAACGCGATACGGTCGCAACGGGAAGCCTCGTCCATATAAGGCGTCGAAACCATAATCGTGATCCCTTGCCTCTTCAACCGGTCCAACATATCCCAAAACTCCACACGCGAAACAGGATCGACACCCGTCGTCGGCTCATCCAGGAAAAGGACATCGGGTCGGTGGATCAGCGCACAGCTCAACGCCAACTTCTGCTTCATCCCGCCGGAGAGCTTCCCGGCTTTCCGTTTCTTGAAAGGCTCTATCTGGACATAGATATCCCGGATCAGGTCGTAGTTTTCCCGGACAGTCGTATTGAACACGGTAGCAAAGAAGTTCAGGTTCTCTTCCACCGTCAGGTCCTGATAAAGGGAGAAGCGCCCCGGCATATACCCTACCCGCCACCGGATCTCCTTATAATCGCGTACAACATCCAGTCCGCAGACCGATGCCGTACCGCTATCCGCCAGCAGCAGGGTTGTCAGTATCCTGAACAGCGACGTCTTGCCCGCCCCGTCCGGCCCGATCAGCCCGAAAAGCTCCCCTTCGCCGATATGCAACGAGATGTCCTGCAAAGCCTGAACCTCCCCATATACCTTATTTATATGTCGAATATCAATCTCTCTCATCATTGTCTATTGAATATCACTTCCCCATACTGTCCGATCTTCAAATAGCCGTCGTTCTTGACGGCTATCTTGACGGCATAGACCAGATTGGCACGTTCGTCTTTGGTCTGGATGCCTTTTGGGGTAAATTCCGACTTCTCGGAAATCCAGGTGATCGTACCGGGATATTCCCTTTGTTCCTTTTCTCCGAAATCGGCAAAGACACGCACCCCGCCACCGAGCTTCAATTTCGTAAGCTGTTCGGCAGTAGGATAAGCGCGGAGATACAACAGATCGGTGTCGGCGATCTTATACAGAGGCTTGCCGGCAGCCGTGACTTCGCCCGGTTCGGCATATTTCACGAGGACAGTGCCGGACTGCGGGTTGACAATACGGCTTTTCTGCAACTGATCGTCCAGCTGCATGATCTGGTAGACGATACTTTCCGCTTCAGCATCCGCCCCGCCTGTCGTTTTATGCAAGGTCGAATATTGTGCATCCAGTTGTTTTTGCAGCACTTTGATGTTGTTGACAATGTCATCGACCTGTTTCTGGTTGCCGGCTTTCGCCTTTACCAGGTTCTCCATACGCTGTTGCTCGCTCCGGGCGACGGCAATCTGCTGTTCGAGGGAAGCGATCTGTTTGCGGATATCCGGTTTTCGGATGTCCACACTACGAAGGCCTGCTTCGAGCTGCTTCTTTCGGAGATAAAGCTGCGTACTGTCCACATAACCCAGCACGGCGCCCGCCTCGAGCCGGTCTCCTTCCTGCAGGTTTAGTTCCATGATCTTCCCGTTCGCCTCCGAAGAAACGATTATTTCGGTGGATTCGAATGTTCCAGTGGCATCAAAGTCGCTCTCATTGCTGCTGCAAGCTGTAATCACAATAAAAGCAATAGAAAAAATAAGATATTTCATATTATTTATTTTTATAAAACTACCTATAATATTGGGAATTATAATTCATTATCGTACTGGTGTTGTTTATTATTCATAATATAAACTGTTTCTATGCGATCCCGCGTCAAGCGCGGGAACAGGACTGCTATTCTTCATTTGTTGTATACATATAATTATAGATCGATTGCAACTGTTGTATCCGGTGTGTGGCTGCCGTCTGGCGGGCCAGATCTTCGGAGTTGATTTCGCGGATAAGGTCGGTGACGGAGATCACGCCGTTCGCCAGCTTGACTTCAGCCGCCTTCTTGATGCTGGCGCGCAGGCGGATGATCTTGTCGTCAGCCTTCATCAGATCGGTCATCTTCCTGATCTCCGTGTTCTGCTGCGTCAATTGGAGACGGGTGTTGAAGAGGAATGTTTCCCGCTCGACCTCCACCGCCTGACGGTTCGTGGCAATCTTTCGGCGATCGTTCTTCAAGGTATATAATTTACCCATGTTCCAACTCAAACGGACACCGGCAACATAAAACGGATTGAAACTGTCTTCCAGCATATCCAACCCCGGCCGGCCATAACCGCCCTGCAAGAAAGCACCGATACGAGGCATCAGGCCGGCAGTCAACTGCTTGTTCTGCAATTCGAGCAGATTGCTTTTGGCATCCAGCGCACGAAGCTCCGGACGGTTGATCACAGGTGGCAACGAAGGCCTCTCCGGTATCGAGGGGACTTCCAGCACGAACGCCCCGGCATCCGGGCGGCCGATCAAAGCAGCCAGCATCTTGCCGTAAGCCGAACGGGCGGCCTTCAACTCGATCTCCTTCTGGCGGGCGTTCAACAATTCGACTTCCATGCTTTCGCGGTCGGACTGGTTGGCAACGCCGTTCTCCATCATGGCTGAGATACGGTCGATATTGATCTGCAACTCTTTCTGGAGCAAACCGTTCTGGCGGATCAGCTCGTCCTGCAGAAGGCAGCCGAAATAAAGCTGGTTCACCCGGTCGTTCAAGATATAAAGATCGCTGTTCAACTGTTCACGGTCGGCCGTCGCCTGTGCTTCCGTCAACCGGCGAGTAGAACGGATCACGCCACCGTCCCAGATCGTCTGGTTCACTTCGGCCACGACCTGATACTGATCCTTGCTAAGTGTGGGAATCTCGATTCCGGGGATGATTGCCGACAGCTTGTCGGTGTCGAACGGCAACTTCGTCACATCGCTCTGATAAGTGGCTTTCGCATTGACCGCCAACTGGGGCAGCCATCCTTTCGCAGCATTGGACAAATTATACTGTTCGGTCTGCTCGATCAGTCTATACTGGCGAACCTGCGGATAGTTGGCCCGTGCCCATTCATAGCATTGGGACAACGTAACTTTCTCCTGCGCTCCCGCTCCCTGTACCAAAGGAGAGCAAAGCAGCACCAGAACAAGCCGCTTCCAGTCATTCAAGATCATTCGTTTCATATACATCCTCCTCTCATTCGTTCATCACCTTCGGCTGATCCGGGGTAAGCAACCGGACTAGCACCTCTTTTATAAATGCACCGCGTTCCTGCAAAAAGGCGTCGAACTTCCGGGGATCGCCTTCAAAGAAAACATTCGTCAACGGGTCTCTCGCCAATACCGGAAACACGATCAGGCTCATAAGCGTAGAAATCAGATAAACCAGGGGCATCTTTCTCAATATTCCTTTTTCCATCTCCTCCAATGTCTGATCCTGTATCCGCCGAAACAGTTCCAGACGTTCCGGATCTTTCAGAATAACCTTGTACAGATGCTCCGGATCCCGGTTGAACTCATTCACCACAAAAATCGGGAAAGAGGGATTGGACTGGACGATTGCAAGATATTGGTCTATGATCCTGGGGAATTTTTCCAAACAGGACACAGGTTCATCCACGATCATTTCTATATTAGGCAGCAATGCTCCCATCAACTGTCCGAAGATCGCATCGAAAAGCATCTCTTTCGTCCGGAAATAATAGTGCATGGCCGTACGGCTGATACCGACATCGGCAGCAATATCGCCCATTTTGGTCGCTTCATACCCTTTCCTGACAAACACTCGTTTCGCCGCTTCTATAATCCGGCTTTCCATGTCTTGAAGTTCTTCTGTACTCATCGTTATAATGTTATTAAATATTTTATCCAATATGTCTGACACACGTGTCAAAAATAGTATAAAAAAAACAGGAGTGCAATGGCTACACTCCTGTTTTAATATCTTTTAGAGATAAACTACATCTTACTTATCTATTGTACGGGCGGGAACACCTTCGAAGGTCATTTTAACAGGATTTATAAATCCGTTCTCATCGAAAGTCATCCGGTCGATACAAGTCACACGGTGGTCGCGGGTATTGTCGTTCAGCGGGCGGCGATGGTAGACGATATAATAATCTTCAGTATTCGGAACATGCAATACGGAATGATGCCCGGCTCCCCGCGCGATCGTCGAATCCTGCTGGAGAATCGTGGCGACACGGTTGAAGGGTCCGAAAGGCGAATCGGCAATCGCATAAGCGACACAATAATCGGGACCTGTCCAGCCCCCTTCGCTCCACATAAAATAGTACTTCCCGTTCTTTTTGAACATGAACGGACCTTCCACATATTTATCCGGTGTCACTTCCTTGTAGACCGTCCCGTCTTCAAAAGGAACCAATCCGGTGAAATCGTCGTTCAGGCAGACGACATTGCAATGTCCCCAACCGCCGTAATACATATAGTAGCGGCCATCATCGTCACGGAAAACGAACTGGTCGATCGGCTGTGCCCCGTTTACGATCTCGTTGATAAGCGGTTTGCCTAACAGGTCCTTATACGGACCTTCCGGGCGGTCGCTGACGGCAACCCCGATTCCTCCTACTTCACCTTCATGCACGTCGTTGGCCCCGAAGAAAAAATAATATTTGCCATCCTTATGGATGATAGACGGCGCCCACATGGCTTTCTTCGCCCATTTCACGGCGGAGGTATCGAGTACAGACGAATGTTTCGTCCAGTTCACCAAATCCTTGGACGAAAAGCAGTCGAAATAAGTCTGCTTCTCATACGCATCGCTCCAAGTCGGGAAAACCCAATAGGTATCACCATAAATGATCCCTTCCGGATCGGCATACCAGCCCTCGAATATCGGATTACCACTGGTCACGACATCAGCAACAGCCTTCTGTTGCTGTTTCGGCTGCCCGCACGAAACTAACGCGGCAGCACACAATAGCATATATAAACTTTTTTTCATCTATGAGTTATGATTTTTTCATTTATGATTTATAATTTATGCGATAATAAGCGTGTCAACACATAAATCATAAATTATAAATCATAAATCTTTTCATTTCTGTTCCATATTCTTAGCCAGCCCTCCTTCGGATGTTTCCTTATAGAGACTCGGCAGGTCGTTTCCGGTCTGACGCATCACTTCCACCACCTGGTCGAAACTTACCCGGTGCTTGCCATCGGAGAAATTGGAGAAGGTGTTCGCATCCAGCGCACGGGCTGCCGCAAAGGCATTGCGTTCGATACAGGGAATCTGTACCAACCCGCAAACCGGGTCGCAAGTCAGTCCCAAGTGATGCTCCAGCCCCATCTCGGCCGCATACTCGATCTGGGCAGGTGTCCCCCCGAACAACTGGCTAGCCGCAGCAGCAGCCATCGCACAAGCCACACCGACCTCTCCTTGGCATCCTACCTCGGCCCCGGAAACGGATGCATTCGTACGGACCACATTACCGAACAACCCGGCTGTCGCCAACGCACGCAAGATACGGGAGTCACGGAAGTCGCGGGACTCTTTCAGATGGTAAAGCACAGCCGGCATGACACCACACGAACCGCAGGTCGGGGCCGTCACGATCTTGCCTCCGCAAGCGTTCTCCTCGGAAACGGCCAGAGCATACGCATAGACCATCCCACGGCTTTTGATACTGCTGCCGTAACCTTTGGCACGGATCATATAGTCGGATGCCTTACGCCGGATTCCCAGACCGCCGGGCAAGATGCCTTCGGCTTCGAGGCCGTTACGGACCGCTTGTTGCATCACTTCCCATACTTCGGCCAGATAGTCCCATATCTGCGGACCTTCGCACTGTTCGACATATTCCCAGTAGGAATGGCCGGTTTTTTCACACCAGGCCTGTATGTCCTTGATGGTATGCATTTCGTAGACCTGACCCTGTGTCAACTCGTTGTAGGTTTCGTTTGCCAACGTTCCTCCCCCGATACTGTAAATCGTCCAGTTATCCAGTTCCTCCCCGCTTTCGTCAAACGACTGGAAGAGGATGCCGTTCGGATGGAAAGGCAGGAACACCTTCGGTTCCCAAGTGATGTTGGTCTTGGCCACCGGGCTCAACACTTCGAGAATTGCCGCATCCGTCATGTGGCCTTTGCCTGTAGCCGCCAGGCTCCCATAGAGCGTAACATTAAAACGTACGGCTCCCCGATTGCGTTCCAGGAACATCCGGGCAGCACGCATCGGTCCCATTGTGTGGCTACTGGACGGTCCGTGACCGATCCGGTATATTTGCTTGATCGATTCCATTGTTTTGAGATTTATGAGTTATCATTTGTAATTTATAATTTATGATTTATAGTTTATGCATTGATGATCAATCATAAATTATAAATCATAAATCTTTTCACACTTTCAAAAATATATTCCGCTTATAAAGCAGCCACAAAATTACATAAATAATCAATGCGTTCGACGCTGCAATCAAAGCCGGATAATAATTTCCTGTATATTGTTCGAGGCCATGAAAAAGAGAAGTTCCTATACATCTGAAACTAATCACGTTAGCCAGCATATAGGCCACGATCGAATTCATGCCGTAGACTTTCAACCAAGTCAGGTTCTTCCGGTGTCCTTTATAATCGATCCAATAATAGAACAAACCCATCAACAGGAAACAATAGCCGCTGCTGACCAGCACCATAGAGCTCGTCCATATCTTCTTGATCACCGGCAACTGCAAGCCCCACAGCCAGCCCAGCGCAACCATTATCGCACCGATTCCTAACAGCCATTGCCATTTGTGCTTCCGGTCCATTCCGCTCTTCAAGATATGCCCGGCAAAAACTCCGGTCAGCACCGTCACGCCAAAGTTCAGGCTACTTAATATCCAAGTATAACGATAAGATCCGGCAAATACGATCTGTCCGTTCTCCACAACAGCAGCATCGCGGAATCGTCCCAGGACCGTACGGTCCACCCATTCCGCCAGGTTACCGTCCGGCGTGTAGTTGCCACCTCCATAACCATCGACCGTAATAAACTGCATGGCTCCCCAATAGGCTAACAACAAGGCGACCGCCGTCCCGATCTGCACGGACAGACGCACATGCAAGAACAGCATTGCCGAAATCAGATAGCCCATCGCAATTGCCTGCAATGTGTTCGAATAAAGATAAATCCGGTCCGGATCCAATCCTAAAAGGTTTCCCTGGCACATCATACCGAAGATCCAGAGCAAGGCCACTCGCTTGACGATACGACGGTAGACCGCCCATTTATCCGGCATCGCCTTATATCGGGAAAGGGCGAACGGCATCGACACGCCCGCCATAAACATGAAGAGCGGCATCACCAAGTCCCACGAAGAGAACCCCTCCCACTGCACATGCGAGAAGCCCCACAAAAAATCGTTATACCAAGGTGCATCTATCGCACGTCCGAGAGAATGCAGGACCCCTTCCAGCGCCACCAGGCAAAACAAATCGAAGCCACGTAACACGTCGAGCGACTCCAGGCGTTGATAAGCTGGTTTCATGATGATTTATGATTTATGATTTATGATTTATGATTTGTATAAAAAAGATTTCAGATTTATGTTTAATGTTATGTTTTCTGGTCATAAATCTGAAATCACAAATTTCTTCACACTTTCAGGAAAATTCGTTGACGGTACAGGAAGTACAGGAATCCCCAGCAAACGGCAATGTAGCCGATCGAACCGGCTAAAGGCTGCGCGGCTTCCGGCATCCATCCGACAAGTCCGCCAAACAGGCCTTGGGATGTATAAGAGAAATCGATGAATCTTTGCGCCAAATAGATCGTAATCGAATTAACCCCGATCACCTGGAAGAAGAAAGTCCACTTCCGCCATCCCAACACATCGACAATGTAATAAAACAGGGCGAACATCCAAACCGAATAGGCTCCGACAACGCAGACAAACGAACTGCTCCACAGCTTTTTGTTGATCGGGAACACCAAACTCCACAACACCCCCACCAACAGTAACAGCACACCGGCCAACACCAAGCCGGCCACCTTCCTCTTATCCGTCAATCCCTCTTTACGCAACTTGATAAACTCGCCCGTAAACATTCCCAACATAGCCGTCACAATCCCCGGCAACGTGGACAACAACCCTTCCGGGTCAAAAAATCCTTGATGCAAACGCCCCGGCAACAACAAACGGTCCACATAGCCGACCCAGTTGCCTTCCAGCGTGAATGGTCCGGCCTCCGCACCCGGCACAGGGATAAAAGCTATCCAAACCCAATAGCCGACCAAGATCACCCCCGCTATCCACGCCCTGACTGAAGTCCGGAAATGCACGAACAGCAAGGCGGCAAACATCCATCCCAACCCAATACGTGCCAAGACGCTGGCGCAACGAAGGTTCGCAAAGTCAAACTGTAGCAATCCGTTATAGACACATCCCAGCAACACCAGCGTAATTCCTCTGCGGACAATCCTTTTATAGATATCCGACTCGCTCTTCCCCTGTTCGCGCTGCTTTTCCAACGAGAACGGAAACGAGATGCCGGCAATGAACAGAAACAGCGGAAAAATCGTGTCGTGGTGCGTCAGCCCGTCCCACTCCACATGATCCATCTGTCCACCTATCGCCTGAAAAAAAGAATTCGGAAACAACGTTGCCAACGCAACGAAAAGGGAAGCCCCTCCCATAATAAAGAACATATCAAACCCCCTCAGGGCATCCAGCGACAGCAGCCGCCGGGACTGTTTTTGTTTTTCCATACTATGTACAATGTCTTTTAAGTTTACTTTGTCGATCGAGTTTACAAATATAGGTCTTTTTTCTACACAAGCAATTTATACAAGAAACCTCGTTTCTTCAGATACACTAAAAATTTTCATTCTTTCCCCAACAGTGAAAATAAATTTTCCATCGCATGAAAATTTATTTCCCCACTATGGAAAATTTATTTTCATGCGATGGAAACTTCTCTTTCATGCAATGGTATCAGCACAACGTTCCCAACCGAAATTTTCTTCATAACGGTCGAAGAGGGGTTCCTCTTCGATATTGTATTGACGAAGCAAATCGCGTACGTATAACTGGTCTTCGGGAGTAAAACAACGCTCCTTGCGTTTCAAACGGTAAAAATGAGTCGTCCCGAAATATTCTCTCATCTCCCGCCGTATTTCTTTAGCCTGGCGATAAGGGATATTGTCCAACAGGTGCTCCATGCCATAGGCATTTTTCAACGGGCTGTCGTCCATAAACCCGGAACAATCGCCATCGGGGACAACACGTTCCGGGTTGATCGCTCTCACCGCCCAACGTTCTTTCGGGATATGCCGCGACACCTGATGACGCAGACAGGTGGAAGCATGCAGGCATTTCCCGTTAAAACAGAGTGCAAAGTCGTTCGGGACCAAAGAATAATCTAATTTGTCTAACATGGTATTAATGTATTGATATTAGACAAAGGTACTCACAGATCCGGCGGAAAGCAAACATTTACACTCAAAAAATGATCACAACAACAATGACTATAGGCGAGATGAGGGAGTTCACCGTGCCAACGGCTGCCATTTCATATAAGTACCGGTCCTCCACAACCACTCCATCGGTCCATAACGGAACTTCTTCAGCCAATAATGGCTGAACACTATCTGAACACCCGTATAAGCAAGACAAACCAATACGCTCAAGAAAACACCCAGATGGCTCCAATCCAACCCGAAACCGGAAAAAATAAAGACTCCGATCACGGACTGCGCGATATAATTCGTCAGGCCCATACGCCCGTAGCTGACTAACGGCGCCATCGCCCGCTGCACCTTCTGCAAACGGTATCCCTCCATCACCACAATTACCCATAGATAAGCAGTCAACAGGTTAATCAGATTAGTCGTCGTCGAACTCATCCACGAATAAAAAGAGACCTCTCCCCAAGCCACAGACGGAAGATAAGAACGCGCCACATAGAGCAGTCCCAACCCTGCGAGGGCAAGCAAGGCCCAACGGTTCAGTCGGCTACGAAACTCATCCATACGCTCGAACAGACGGATGCGTCCTACGATGAACCCTAAGATGAAAAGTCCCAAGGTCAAGTAAATACGCCCGCTCGACACCTGGAAGCGCATTTTTCCGACGATCCCGTCCCAAGCGTTACTCTCGATCGTTTCAGACAAGGTCGGGACTTTCCGAGGACCTGCCGGACGGGAAGCAGGCCTTTCGGCAACACGTTCCACCTGCTCGACCGCCGGAGCCGTCAGGCTTTTATAAGCGACCGGGACAAGTGTCGCCCCCCCTAAGAAAAGAAACAGCGTAATCCCTGCCAACAGCTTGGTCGGCCATTTATACATCAACACCAAAACAAACCCCAGTATCGCATATATCAGCAAAATATCCACCCGGACAATCAAGCCGTGTAAATAACCGATCGCCAACAAGAGAACCAGCCTCCACAAAAAACGTGGACGGAAGTCAAGTCCCTTCTTCGCCGCCCGATCCATCTGGATAAAGAAACTTAAACCGAACAGGCAAGAGAAGATAATGAAGAATTTCCCGAAAACCAGATAATTGATAAGCCAACTGAAAATCTCGTTCATCGTTCCCTCCCACGGGAACACAGCCTGAGACGTCATCGTCCCCATAGCTCCAAAATGTTGCATAGAATGAATCAGGCAAATGCCGATAAGAGAAAAGCCACGCAAGGCATCGATCACTGTAATACGCTCTCCGGGAGCAAGCACTGTTTTTGTTGTTTCCATATTTTCAAATTTCAGATTTGATTTTTATTCGTTTTCTTCCGGGAACAAAATTACAGGGCATCACTCGAACAGAAGGAATACAAATTACGGTTTTGTGGATATTTTTTACTGTAGAACGGCTCTTGGTTCGGAATGAATCACATAGTGACCTGTTTTAGGATTCAAGAGAAACAAGATTGTAAATTAATTCGTATGTTTGCAGCCGTAACCTAAAAAAATAAAGACAATGACAGTAATCATTTTAATAGCAGTGATCGTGATCCTGGCAATCTGGATCGTTTCTTTGTATAATTCGTTAGTGAAATTGCGCAACAACCGCGAGAACGCATTTGCCGACATCGACGTACAGCTCAAACAACGCCATGACCTTATCCCACAGTTGGTCGAAACGGTCAAAGGCTATGCCTCACACGAGAAAGAGACCCTGGAACGCGTCATTAACGCCCGTAACGGGGCGATCAGCGCCAAAACGATCGACGACAAGATCATGGCCGAAAACGCCCTGACTTCCGCTCTTGCCGGATTGAAGATCACGCTCGAGGCCTATCCCGATCTGAAAGCCAACCAGAACTTCTTGCAGTTGCAGGAAGAAATTTCCGACCTGGAAAACAAACTGGCTGCCGTGCGCCGTTATTTCAATTCGGCCACGAAAGAGTTGAACAACGCAGTCGAGACATTCCCGTCCAACCTGATCGCCGGTATGTTCGGTTTCAAGAAGGAAGTGATGTTCGACCTGGGCGAACAACGCGCGACACTCGAAGAAGCACCTAAAATCAAGTTCTAAGGATGCAATACGTCGGTATACAAACCCAACAGAGCAGGAACAATTTCCGGTCCCTGCTCCTGCTTTGCTTGTTTCCCTGCCTGGTAATGGGATTGCTTTTTGCGTTCTGCTACCTGCTCCACCTGTTGGCGATGAACGACGACGGCCTGACGGGGGCCGAACTGCTCGGATATTCCACCGGGATGTTCATCCATTTGGCGCCATACGTATTAGGAGGCGTACTCATATGGTTCATCATCGCCTATTTTGCCAATACAAGCATCATCAACTCGGCAACCGGTTCCGAACCTTTGTCGAGAATGGAAAACAAAAGGGTATACAACTTAGTGGAAAACCTATGTATGAGCCAGGGAATGAAAATGCCCAAGATCAATATCATCAACGACGATTCTCTGAACGCTTTTGCAAGCGGCATCAACGAAAGGACTTACACCGTCAGCCTCTCACGGGGGATCATCGACAAGTTGGACGACCAAGAACTGGAAGCGGTCATTGCACACGAGCTGTCGCATATCCGCAACAAGGACGTACGCCTGATGATCGTATCGATCGTCTTTGTCGGCATCTTTGCCATGCTCGCACAGATGGCCATGCGCTCCGTCTACTACTCGTCGATGGGACATAGAAGAGACGAGAAAAACAACACAGCAATCATCATCTTTTTAGTCATGGTTGTTGCAGCCATCGGTTATTTCTTCTCCATGCTGATGCGTTTCGCCATCTCACGCAAACGGGAATACCTGGCCGACGCCGGAGCTGCCGAAATGACCAAGAATCCGCTCGCCCTCGCCAGCGCACTACGGAAAATATCGGCCGATCCCGACATCGAAGCCGTCAAACGAGAAGACGTAGCCCAGCTTTTCATCCAGCATCCGGGCCAACAGGCCAAAAGCGCACTGAACGGTTTAAGCGGACTTTTCGCCACTCATCCACCCATTGAAAAGCGGATACAAGTACTCGAACAATTCTAAATTTAATCAAGATTTAATATCCCTAATCATTCCAATCCCGGCATTAATTTAATATCTTTGATGCCGGATAAAAATAAGTGTTGGAAATGATACAAAAAGAATTGATCGGCGATCTTAAGCTGAAATGGGATCGCATACAACAGGCGATGCGGAAGATAAATGCCGACGGATGCCTGCTTACCGTGGATGTAAATCTGTATTACACAACCGGACGTATCTATAGCGGCTATTTCTATCTTCCTGCGGAAGGTGCTCCGTGGTTCTTCGTGAAACGGCCGAACGGACTGGCAGGCGATCATGTCGAATACATCCGCAAACCGGAACAGATGGCCGAGCTCTTCGCGTTCTACGGACTGGAAATGCCGGAAAAGCTTCTGCTCGAAGCCGACGAACTGACATACAACGACTATATACGTCTGCAAAAGATCTTCAATCCGAAAGAGACCGGAAACGCAACCGCAATGATGCGTGAGCTGCGTCGGATAAAGACACCGTACGAGATCGAAATGTTCCGCATCTCGGCCGAACGCCACGCCAAGACATATGCCGAAATTCCCGAATGTTTCCGCCCCGGAATGACTGATCTCGAATTCCAGTATGAAATAGAAAAACGGATGCGCAAGAACGGTTCCATCGGACTGTTCCGCGCCTTCGGCGCCAATATGGATATCTTTATGGGAAGTATCCTGGCGGGAGAAAACGCCGAAGTCCCCTCGCCTTTCGACTTTGCCTTAGGTGGTAGTGGTATCGACGCTTCCTGCCCGTTAGGTGCAAACGGAACGCCTCTGAAAGAAGGGACAGCCATCATGGTGGACATGGCGGGAAATTATACGGCTTATATGACGGATATGACACGTGTGTTCTACGTCGGCCACCTGACCGAGCTTGCTTACCGGGCACATCAGACAGCCCTCCTTATCGAAAGCGAGATCGAGAATATCGCCCGGCCGGGCACACCTTGTGCCGAACTCTACGAGATAGCCGCCAAGATCACCGAAAGCCAGAGACTCGGCGCATACTTCATGGGGACCAAGCAACAAGCCAAATTCGTAGGGCACGGCATTGGCATCCAGATAAACGAGCTGCCGGTACTTACGCCCCGCTCAAAAGACATGCTGGAACCGAACATGGTATTTGCACTCGAACCGAAATATGTGATACCGGGTATCGGCGCCGTCGGCATCGAAAATAGTTTCCTGGTTACGGAAACCGGACTGGAGAAGATCACGCACTTCACAGAAGATATCATACAATTAGACAAATAAATCATAAATCATAAATCATAAATCATAAATCATAAATCATAATGAAAAAAACAATCTCACTTCTCCTGTTACTGTCTGTCATCTTCATGCCGGTAAAGGCACAAGATGTAGAAAACGTAAAGCCGGTGAAGAATGTCATTCTTCTAATCCCGGACGGGACATCACTGGCTACAGTCTCTATGGCGCGTTGGCTGCAATGGTATACCAACCCCGACAAACCGAAATTGAACATCGACCCGTATCTCTGCGGAACAGTCCGCACGCATTCTTCGAATGCCCCGATCGGCGACTCGGCTCCTACGACTTCCTGCTACATGACAGGACAACCCAGCCGTACAGGCTACGTTTCCACCTACCCGGAGAACGACGGTGACAACGATATCTACCCGACCGATCCGGCACGCGCTTTCCAACCGCTGACAACCGTCCTGGAAGCTGCCAAAATAAAACAGGGCAAATCAACGGGACTGGTTTTCACCTGCGAATTCCCGCATGCAACACCGGCCGACTGCTCCGCCCACAGCTACAACCGTGGCAAATATGAATGGATCGCTCCGCAGATGGCTCACAACGACCTGAACGTCGTGATCGGTGGCGGTGCCAGCCTGCTTCCCGAAGAGAGCGAAGCCTACCTGAAAGGTAACGGATACGGTATTTTCAAGAATGACATCGACGGTATGCGTAATTACAAAGGCAACAATATGTGGGCTTTGTTCGGAGATCGGGAAATGGCTTACGACATCGACCGAGATCCGAGCCAACAGCCATCCTTGGAAGAGATGACACGCAAGGCAATCGAAAAGTTATCCCAAAACCCGAACGGTTTCTTCCTAATGGTGGAAGGCAGCAAGGTCGACTGGGCTGCCCACGCGAACGATCCGGTCGGCATGGCCACGGATATGTTGGCTTTCGACCGTGCTTGCGGTGCTGCCCTCGAATTTGCCCGTCAGAATGGCGAGACTGCCGTAGTGATCGTTCCCGATCATGGCAACAGCGGTATCAGTATCGGCCGTGCCGACTGTAAAGGTTACGATAAACTGAGCAAGGACCAGTTGTTCCATCAGCTTTCTTTGTATAAATTGACAGCCGAAGGCTTTGCCAAGAAAGTGAACAGTGTACCGAATTCCGAAGTGCAAAACGTCTTCCGGGAATATGCCGGCTTCGAACTGACACCAGAAGAACTGGATGCCTTGAACCACTGCAAGAATTACAAAAACAGCCCGATCCCGGAAAATGAACGCTCGATCGAAGGCAAAGGCTCTTTATACAGCAGTTCGCTGACGACTTTCATGTCCAAGCTGCTGACCTCCAGAACCTGTTTCGGTTTCACAACCGGCGGCCACACAGGCGAAGAGGTGTTCCTTGCAGCTTACCATCCCGACCGTACAAGCTTACCTCTCGGTATGCACACGAATATCGAACTGAATCATTATCTCTGTGCCCTGTTCGGTATGACACACGACACGCTGGAAGAACTGACAGCCGGAAACTTCGCTCCTCACACGGAAGTATTCAAAGATTTCAAATGTGAAATCGTTCCGGCTAAAGACGAGAAAGGTTCTCCTTCACTGATCGTAAAAAACAAAAGGAAGCAGATCAACATCACGCCGTTCAGCAACATCGTGACGATCGGAAAGAAAGGCCAGGAAGAAATCCGCCTGAATTCGGTAATCGTATACGTTGACAAAAACAATACATTCTACTTGCCAACCAAACTGGCAGAATATCTGCAATAAAAATAAAGAAGAGGGTGGTGTGCGCACCACCCTCTCTCGTGAAATTTATCTCCCCCATAAACCTGTCTTCTTCCTCCAAACGCCATATTTACACATTACACGGCAATAAGTTATAGTTATTTGTTTTTTTTCAATTATTCTTTTCTTAAAATATCTATACTGTATAAATATGGAAGATTTATATAGACATTCAGACAAATAAAACCGCTCTTTTTAAGGTACATTTGCGTCATTTTTAATGAATAAAACGAATATGACAAGAGCAAATGCAAAATGGATACGGCTGATGGCAGTTATCGGCTGTACGACTATGTGGATGGCATCCTGCAAACATGCACCGGATGCACAGATGAAAGCATCTTACGCGACGATGAAAGTTTCTACGGCAGACAAAGAGTTGACAACACCTTATTCGGCCACGATCCGCGGTCGTCAGGATATAGATATTTATCCGCAAGTATCGGGAACTATCGAGCGACTTTGTGTAACGGAAGGACAGGTTGTTCGGAAAGGACAATTACTTTTTGTTATAGACCAAGTTCCTTACAAAGCAGCCTTAAAGACAGCCCAGGCAAATGTAGAAGTGGCAAAAGCAGCTTTAGCTACAGCCGAACTGAACTATAACAGCACTAAGGAGCTGTTTGAGAAAAAGGTTGTCTCAGCGTTCAACTTGAAAACAAGTGAAAACAATTACTTGACTGCCAAAGCGCAACTGGCACAGGCAGAAGCCCAGGAGCTGAATGCCCGCAACAACTTGTCTTATACGGAAGTCAAAAGCCCGTCCGACGGAGTTGTCGGTATGTTGCCTTACCGTGCCGGAGCATTGGTCAGCGCCAGTATTCCTCAACCGTTGACAACTGTTTCCGATAATTCGAACATGTATGTTTACTTCTCCATGACCGAAAATCAATTACTGGCCATGAGCCGCCAGTACAAAAGCATGGACGAAGCATTAGAAAACATGCCGGAAGTGTCGTTGAAACTGAATGACCAGTCCATTTACGAACAGAAAGGAAAGATCGAATCGATCAGCGGAGTGATCGACCGGAAGACCGGGACAGTCGGCGTGCGTGCCGTATTCCCCAACGAATCCCGCCTGCTTCATAGCGGAGCCTCCGGCAACGTGCTCATACCGCAGGCTTACAAAGACTGTATCGTGATTCCTCAAGGCGCAACAGTCCGTTTGCAGGACAAGACGCTTGTCTATAAAGTAGTGGACGGCAAGGCTGTTTCCACATTGATTACCGTGGCTGAAATCAACGACGGTCGCGAATACATCGTACTCGACGGATTGAAGGTGGGCGAAGAGATCGTATCCGAAGGAGCCGGGTTAGTACGTGAAGGAACGCAAGTTAAATAAAGGATCGAAGTATGAAAGGAAATATATTTATCAAACGGCCTGTTATGGCCATCTCCATCTCCATTCTTATTTTGGCGATCGGACTAATTTCGCTCTTTACCTTGCCGGTCGAGCAATATCCTGACATTGCGCCGCCTACGGTTCACGTATCGGCCACTTATACAGGAGCAGATGCCGATGCGGTGATGAACAGCGTCATCATGCCGCTGGAAGAAAGTATCAACGGTGTGGAAAACATGATGTACATGACTTCCACTTCCACCAATGCCGGTTCGGCGACTATCGAGGTATATTTCAAGCAAGGGACAGACCCCGACATGGCTGCTGTCAACGTACAAAACCGTGTAACGAAAGCACAGGGCCTATTGCCCGCCGAAGTAACTCGTATCGGTGTCAGTACCCAGAAACGACAGACCAGTTTCTTGCAGATCGACGCACTTGTCAGCTCCGATGGGCGATATGACAAAACATTCCTCGGAAACTACCTCGACATCAATGTCATCCCACGTATCAAACGTATTGAAGGTGTTGGCGACGTAATGGAGTTGGGCGATACCTATAGTATGCGTATCTGGTTGAATCCCGAACGAATGGCCCAATACGGATTGGTTCCTTCGGACGTGACATCCGTATTAGGCGAACAGAACATCGAGGCTCCGACCGGTTCGTTAGGAGAAAATTCGAAAAACGTGTTCCAGTACACCATGAAATATCGTGGACGTCTGAAAAGCGTAGAGGAATTCCAGAACATTGTCGTCCGGGCTCAAGAAGACGGTTCCGTCTTACGCCTGAAAGATGTCGCCAAAGTCGAGTTGGGAACATTGAGTTACGGTTTCGACAGCCAGATGGACGGCAAACCGGCCGTGACATTCATGATCTACCAAGTAGCCGGCTCCAATGCAACGGAAGTAAACGAACGTATTGCCGCCGAATTGGAAAAGATGAAAGAGGAATTGCCTACAGGAACGGAATTCATCACGATGATGAGCTCCAACGACTTCCTCTTCGCCTCAATATATAATGTGGTTGAAACGTTGATCGTGGCGATCATCCTCGTAATCCTTGTTGTGTATTTCTTCCTTCAGGACTTCAAGAGTACGCTGATCCCGTCTATCTCGATCATCGTTTCACTGATTGGTACATTCGCTTGCTTGACAGCTGCCGGATTCACGATCAATATCCTAACCCTGTTTGCCCTGGTGCTTGCCATCGGTACGGTGGTGGACGACGCGATCGTGGTGGTGGAAGCCGTACAGGCGAAATTCGATTCGGGCTACACCTCGTCCTACCAGGCAACGAAAGATGCGATGGGTGACGTAACAATGGCCGTTATCTCTTGTACTTGCGTGTTCATGGCCGTGTTTGTACCCGTAACTTTCATGGGCGGTACTTCCGGTATTTTCTACACGCAATTCGGTGTGACAATGGCGACCTCCGTAGGTCTTTCCATGATCTGTGCATTGACACTCTGCCCTGCTTTGTGTGCCATGATGATGCGCCCGAGCGATGGGAACAAGAGTGCCAAAAGTATTAACGGTCGTGTACGCGCAGCCTACAATGCCTCTTTCAATGCCGTATTGGGCAAATACAAGAAAGGCGTCATGTTTTTCATCCATCACCGTTGGATGGTATGGGTCGGACTGATCGCATCCGTTATTCTGTTGGGCTGGCTTATCAGCAATACCAAAACAGGTCTTGTCCCGCAAGAAGACCAGGGAACCATCATGGCGAATGTAGCCATTGCCCCGGGTAGTACGCTGGAAGAAACAGGCAGGGTACTGGACAAGGTTGAGGACATCCTGAAAAACACGCCGGAAGTAGAACATTACTCCCGTGTAGCCGGTTACGGTTTCCTGGCAGGTCAGGGTACCTCCTACGGTATGGCAATCATCCGTTTGAAAAACTGGGATGAAAGAAAAGGTGCCGAACATGTTTCCGATGCGGTGGTCGCACGTCTGAACGCACAATTCGCCCAAATCAAAGAGGCACAGATATTCTGCTTCCAGCCAGGTATGATTCCAGGCTATGGTCTGGGTAACTCTATCGAGTTGAACTTGCAGGACCGTACAGGTGGAGATATGAGCACCTTCTATGGCAATGCCATGCAGTATATCGGGGCTTTGAACCAGCGTCCAGAAGTAGCGATGGCTTACACTTCTTATGCCATGAACTTCCCACAGATATCGGTTGATGTGGACGCAGCCAAATGTAAACGGGCCGGCATTTCACCTTCGACGGTTCTCGACGTATTGGGTAGTTATTGTGGTGGCGCATACGTTTCCAACTACAACCAATTCGGAAAAGTATATCGTGTGATGTCACAAGCCTCACCAGAATACCGTCTTGACGAACAAGCTCTGAACAATATGTTCGTTCGCAACGGAACGGAAATGGCTCCGATCAGTCAGTTCGTAACCCTGAAACGGGTACTCGGACCTGAAGTGGCCAACCGTTTCAACCTCTTTAGCTGTATCACGGTCAATGTGAACCCGGCACCGGGATATTCCACGGGTGAAGTGCAACAGGCCATCGAGGAAGTGGCTGCCCAGATGCTACCGACAGGATACGGATACGAGTATGGAGGTATGGCACGTGAAGAGGCTAATACGGGAGGCTCGCAGACACTCTTTATCTATGCGGTCTGTATCTTGCTTATCTACTTGATCCTGGCTTGTCTGTACGAAAGTTTTCTTGTGCCCTGGGCCGTTATCCTGTCTGTTCCGTTCGGTTTGATGGGCTCGTTCCTGTTTGCCAAACTGTTTGGATTGGAAAATAACATCTACTTGCAGACCGGTGTAATCATGTTGATCGGACTTTTGGCCAAGACGGCGATTTTGATTACTGAGTTCGCCATCGAACGCCGCCGTAAAGGGATGGGGATCGTCGAATCGGCTTATTCGGCCGCACAAGCCCGTTTGCGTCCGATTTTGATGACCGTACTTACGATGATCTTCGGTATGCTTCCGCTTATGTTCGCATCCGGAGCCGGAGCCAACGGTAACAGTTCATTAGGAACAGGTGTTGTCGGCGGTATGGCAGTCGGGACATTGGCATTACTGTTCGTCGTACCGGTATTCTACATCATTTTCGAATACATGCAAGAAAAAATCCGTCCGCCGATGGAAGTTGAAACCGATATGCAAGTTGCGTTGGAAAAGCAAAAGAGCCAAACCGAACGTGAGGGTTTAAACAATGAAAATAAATAAGGTATGAAGAAAATAATCGTATTAACAACCGCAACCGCCCTGTTGAGCAGTTGCGGCATATACACCAAATATCAACCGGCCGAGACGACTCCGGACAACCTGTACGGAGAAGAGGTGGCAGTCGATGATACGACCAACTTCGGTAATGTGAACTGGCGGGAACTTTTTACGGACCCGCAGTTACAGGCTCTTATCGAACAAGGGTTACAAAACAACACCGACCTCCGGTCCGCCCAATTGCAGATCGAGGAAGCGGAAGCGGCGTTAATGTCGGCAAAACTTGCTTTTCTTCCTTCGTTCGCACTTTCCCCGCAAGGAACGATCAGCAGTTTCGACGGTGGGAAAGCGACAAAGACATACACGCTGCCAGTCACAGCCAGTTGGGAATTGGACATCTTTGGACGTCTGCGCAATGCCAAGCAACAGGCCAAAGCACTGTATGCCCAAAGCAAGGACTACCAGCAGGCTGTGCGTACCCAGTTGATCGCCGGGATCGCCAACGTATACTATACATTGTTGATGTTAGATGAACAGTTAGCCATTTCGCAACAGACAGAAGAAGCCTGGAAAGAGACGGTGGCTTCTACCCGTGCATTGATGGATGCCGGATTAGCTAACGAGGCTGCCACTTCCCAAATGGAAGCGGCTTACTACAGCGTACAGACTTCCATTCTTGACTTGAAAGAGCAGATCAACCAAGTCGAAAATAGTCTCGCCCTATTGCTCGCTGAGACACCGCGCCGCTACGAACGTGGAAAGCTGGCCGACCAGCAGCTCCCGGAAGACGTAGCAGTCGGCGTACCGATGCAAATGTTATCGAACCGTCCCGATGTACGTGCTGCCGAACGTTCGCTGGAACAAGCATTTTACGCGACCAACCAGGCTCGTGCCGCTTTCTATCCTTCCATCGTACTGAGTGGAAGTGCCGGATGGACCAACTCAGCAGGGAGTATGATCGTCAATCCAGGCAAATTCCTGGCTTCGGCAGTCGGCTCACTCACACAACCGTTGTTCAATAAAGGACAGATCATGGCCCAATACCGCATCGCCAAAGCACAACAGGAAGAAGCAAGCCTGTCTTTCCAGCAAGCCTTGCTGAATGCCGGCAGCGAAGTCAACGACGCTTTGGTCGCCTGCCAGACAAGCAAGGCCAAGACCCTCTTGTTCGAAAAGCAAATCCAATCCTTGGAAAAAGCATTGGAAAGCACCTCGTTGCTGATGGAACATGGTACGACGACCTATCTGGAAGTGCTGACCGCCCGCCAATCCTTGTTGAGTGCACAGCTGTCACAAACAGCTAATCGGTTCACCGAGATACAAAGCGTGATCAACCTTTATCAAGCTTTAGGCGGCGGTAGAGAATAAGAAAACATTTTTTATCCATAAAAGCCAAAAACCTTCTAAACCGGACCTTTTACCTATTCCATAGGACCTGTTTCAGAAAAAGTATCCAAACTTCGACGAAACAGGTCCTTTTTTATCAAGTGAAAAATAAGCGGAGCCATGACATTGTCTATTCATTTTTTTATACTTTTGTGGGCATAAGACAGAATATACACAACAATGAAAAGTAAAAGTTTAGTTTCTATCGATCAATGCTCCAAAGAGGACATTCTTCGTATTCTGGATAACGCCAGGAAGTTTGAAGCAAATCCGAACCGTAAGGTACTGGAAGGCAAAGTTGCAGCGACCTTGTTCTTCGAACCCTCCACCCGCACACGTCTAAGTTTCGAAACTGCAGTGAACCGGTTGGGCGGCCGTGTGATCGGTTTCTCTGACGCTTCCACGACTAGTTCCTCCAAAGGCGAAACACTGAAAGATACCATCCTGATGGTAAGCAACTACGTTGATCTTATCATTATGCGCCACCATTTGGAAGGCGCCGCCCGTTATGCATCGGAAGTCACGGACGTGCCTATCATCAATGCCGGTGACGGAGCAAACCAGCATCCTTCCCAGACAATGCTGGACCTCTATTCCATTCAAAAGACACAAGGCAAGCTGACCGATCTCAACATCACAATGGTAGGTGACCTGAAATACGGACGTACCGTACACTCACTGATAGTAGGTATGTCTCATTTCAACCCGACATTCAACTTTATCGCACCAAACGAACTCCGCATGCCGGACGAACAGAAAAACTTCTGCGACAAACATGGCATCAAATACAACGAATATACCGAATTTACGGAAGACATCATCAACCAGACGGATATTCTGTACATGACCCGTGTACAACGCGAACGTTTCACCGACCTCGAAGAATACGAACGTGTAAAAAATGTGTATATACTGAAGAATGAGATGTTGAAAAACAGTCGTGAGAACCTGCGTATCCTGCATCCGCTGCCTCGCGTTAACGAAATCGCTTATGATGTGGACGATAATCCGAAAGCCTATTATATCCAGCAGGCACGCAACGGACTGTTCGCCCGTCAAGCCATCATCAGCGAAGTGTTGGGCATTTCCGTTGAAGATTAAAAATCCCGTTTTCTGATTTTCAACTTTCAATTATCAATTTTCAATTATCAAAAGTTATGTCAGCAGAAAAGAAAAAAGAATTACAGGTCGCCGCTTTAGAGAACGGTACTGCCATCGATCATATCCCCCCCAGCCAGTTGTTTAAAGTAGCCAAATTACTGGGGCTGGAAAACATGGACAATACGATTACGATCGGCAACAATTTCCACAGCAATAAAATGGGCTGTAAAGGCATGATCAAAATCTCCGACAAGTTCTTCTGTGACGAAGAGATCAACCGCATCGCCCTGATCGCCCCTAACGTGATCCTGAACATTATCCGCGATTACGAAGTGGTGGAGAAAAAGACCGTTACCTTACCGGACGAACTGGTAGGGCTCGTAAAATGCAACAATCCGAAATGTATTACCAATAATGAACCAATGCCGACCCGTTTCGATGTAATCGACAAAGAAAAGGGTACGATCAGATGCCATTATTGTGAACGTAAGATTAATAAAGAAGACATCATCGTTAAATAATTAACAATCGACAATTATTTGTCGCAGTCTTTTAATTGCCCATTGTCAATTACCAATTGTCATGAAACACGACTGGAAGCCCGGCACGATGATCTATCCGCTGCCAGCAGTAATGGTTAGTTGCGGCTCTGAGCCTTCAGAATACAATATTATCACAGTCGCGTGGGTGGGTACGATATGTACCAACCCACCGATGTGTTATATCTCCGTCCGTCCGGAACGTCACTCCTACCCGATCCTGAAAAAGAACATGGAATTTGTGATTAACCTGACAACCCGCTCTTTAGCATACGCAACAGACTGGTGTGGTGTCAATTCCGGCAAAGATCATACTAAGTTCGAAGAGATGAAACTGACGCCTGGAAAAGCCTCGGTCGTAAATGCTCCAATCATCGAAGAATGCCCGCTCTGCATCGAATGCCGGGTAAAAGAAGTAATGGCATTAGGCAGCCATGACATGTTTATCGCCGATGTGGTAAACGTGCAGGCCGACGACAAATATCTGGACCCGGAAACGGGAGCTTTCGATATGCAGCGTGCTGACCTGCTGGCTTATTCACATGGCAAATATTACGGATTGGGCGACTTTGTCGGTAAATTCGGCTGGTCGGTCAGAAAGAAAAAATAGTCATGAAGAAAATTTACCTTATATTGCTGATACTTCCATTCTGTTTCTTGGCCAACGCCCAGAAGTTTATCAAGATCGAAGACAAGACATTCAACTGGGGAGGAAAAGTCGGAGTCAATGCCGCGCTCCCGATTGTCAAATCGTTGACGATAGACAATCAGGAGATGGAAGACATACGTCTGCAATATAAGGTAGGTTACCAAGCAGCTGTGTTTGCACGAGTCAATATCGATCGTTTCTATATTCAACCCAGCTTGGCATGGCAATATACGGAAGGTGACATACGTTTCAACATACCACAGACGGAAAACAGCCTGCCTGACGGGACAAACACCCAAATGCCTATCGGCAAGAACCGGATTACTTATAAGTCCGCCACGCTCGAAGTTCCGGTGATGATCGGTTATTATCTGGTAAAAGAAGGTCCGTACGCATTAAGCATGATGTTCGGCCCCAATATCAAATACAACTACAAAACGCGCTACAGTACAGATATGACAGACAGACCCCGCGAGTTTGAAGACGACAATACCCCTTTCGGCATCAGCATAGCCGCCGGGCTGGGAGTCAGTATCTGGCGTCTGTTTCTTGACTTCAGTTATGAATTCGGTTTGAACGAGGTAGCTTCCGATTTCCGTGAGATAGGTACCGAGGCCAACCAGAAAGGGACTCTCAACATTGAAAAACGAACAAACATAATGAGTTTCTCACTTGGTTTCCTGTTCTGATTCAGATTTTCATTGTTAAACCATTAAAAAACATATCAGATGAAAAAAGTCAAGATTACGGTATTAAAAACTACTTTAGATGAACAACTGGCCCGCGAATACGGCGCCGAGGGACTGACCGCCTGCCCCATGCTGAAAGAAGGACAAGTTTTTTATGCTGATTATGCCAAGCCAGAAGGTTTTTGTGACGAAGCTTGGAAAGCGATTTACCAATATGCTTTTGCGTTGTCACATGGTGCCGGAAAAGAAGTATTCTATTATGGAGACTGGATCAGAAAACCGGGAGTTGCCATCTGCAGTTGCAATGACGGATTACGCCCTGTCATATTCAAGCTCGAAGCGACGGACGAAGAGTCCGAGATAGACTACACGCCTGTCCGTTGACCAAGAATCAGGATGTATACCCTTATCCTGTAAAAATGGTACTTATCCCCGTAATTCATATACAATCCGAACCAGCCTGTCACAGTAACTTTGTATCTGTTCCTCCGGAACATTTTAATAGCGATTTAAACTAATATACAAGTATGGCAAAAAAAGTATTGATCTTATCATCCAGTCCCCGCCGAGGCGGCAACTCAGACACACTCTGTGACGAATTTATGCGTGGTGCGGCAGAAAGCAATCATGAAGTGGAAAAGATTTTCCTGAGAGACAAAACAATCCATTACTGTACGGGATGCAGTACATGCAGTCTGTACCAGAAGCCATGCCCTCAAAAAGACGACGCGGCAGAAATCATCGAAAAAATGGTGGATGCCGATGTGATCGTAATGGCTACCCCAGTCTATTTCTATACAATGAGCGCTCAAATGAAAACCCTGATAGACCGCTGCTGTGGAAGATACACGGAGATGAACGGCAAGGAATTTTATTTCATCGTAACGGCAGCCGAAGACGACCATAAGAAAATGCTCCGCACGATCGACACTTTCCAGGGATTCCTGGACTGCCTGGAAGATCCCGTAATAAAAGGAACCGTGTTCGGATTAGGCGTTTGGCACAAAGGAGAGATCAACGGAAATCCCGCCATGAAAGATGCCTATCAAATGGGAAAACAGGTTTAAGCGATTGCAATGACAGCCCTTTTCAAAGCATATATGTTTTGAATGCAAAACATATATGTTTCGTTTTCAAAACACCGGTGTTTTGAAACAAGGCCTTTTCCATTTACGACCGGAAGCCAATCCGTATGGCGGAAATAAAAAGGCTGTGTCGCAATCCTTGACACAGCCTTTTTATTCCCAAACGCCACAAAATGTTAATCGAACATATGTCTGAACTTATCGAAAATCTTCTCCTTGACAGATTTCTTCGGTTGGAAATTAGGAGAATTCTCCAAGCCGTTCATGATATCCTTCTCTGACGCAGACAACGTTTCCGGAATATAAACACTTACGTTTACAAGCAGGTCTCCCGTTCCATAACTGTTAACAGAGGGAAGCCCTTTGTTTCGCAAACGGAGCACTTTCCCCGGTTGAGTCCCTGGCTCGATCTTGACTTTAGCCTTACCATCGATGGTCGGAACTTCAACTGTGCCACCCAAAGCCGCTTGAGGCACACTCAGTAACAGGTTATACAGAATGTCGTTCTCGTCACGTATCAGTTCCGGATGCGGCTCTTCTTCGACCAAGATCAGCAAATCACCGTTAATACCTCCATGACGGGCTGCATTCCCCTTCCCACTCATGGAGAGCTGCATGCCTTCCGCCACACCGGCCGGGATATTGATCGTGATCACCTCGTCGTCGCGCACGATTCCTTCACCATTGCACTCGCTACATTTCTTGGTGATAATCTTCCCTTCGCCTCCACAGGTCGGACAGGTTGTCTGTGTCTGCATCTGTCCTAAGATCGTATTGGCCACACGGGTGACAACACCGCTGCCATGACAGGTTTCACAAGTCTTGGAACTGTGATCGTCCTCCGCCCCGCTACCGTGGCATTTGGAACAGGTTACATATTTCTTAACTTTGATCTTCTTTTCGACTCCGGTAGCGATCTCTTTCAGGTTCAACTTTACTTTCACACGCAAATCCGAACCACGATTCACCCGGCGACCGCCACGTGAACCGCCACCAAAGCCGCTGAACCCGCCAAAGCCACCGAAATGTCCGCCAAAGATGTCTCCAAACTGAGAGAAAATATCATCCATAGACATTCCTCCGCCAAAGCCACCGCCCTGCGAAGCACCTCCTACTCCGGCATGACCGAACTGATCATAACGCTGACGCTTCTGAGGATCACTCAGTACATCGTACGCTTCTGCAGCCTCTTTGAAGTTCTCTTCAGCCTGCTTGTCACCCGGATTCTTGTCAGGGTGGTACTGAATCGCCTTTTTACGGTAAGCTTTCTTTATTTCTTCTACCGAGGCAGTCTTCTCGACGCCCAGCACTTCATAATAATCTCTTTTAGCCATCTTCGTATCTGTCTGTTGTTATTTGCTCATTATCCTGTCGTATTATTCGCCTACCACTACTTTAGCGTGGCGAATCACCTTATCGTTCAAAGTATAACCGGTCTGCACACAATCCAGAACCTTGCCCTTCATATCGGGTTCCGGTGCAGGAATCATGGCGACTGCTTCAGACGTTTCAGCATCGAACGGTTCACCGACAGTTTCGATCGGTTTTACATTCTGATGAGACAGGTAAGACATGAATTTCGAATAGATAAGTTCCACTCCTTCCGTAACAGCCTTTATATCTTCAGCCGAACGGATATTCTGCAAAGCACGTTCGAAATCGTCGACAACAGGAAGCAGGTGAGTCAAAGCACTTTCGCCACCGTTCTTGATCAGCTCGGACTTTTCGCGCAATGTACGTTTACGGTAGTTATCGAACTCAGCCATCAAGCGCAGGTGGGAATCATTCAGTTCGTCATATTTCTTCTTAAGTTCTTCCAGCTCCTTCTGCTCCGGACCTTCATCCGTCACATTGTCAGATACGGAATTTTCTTCTGACGCATTTACCTGTTCATCCTGCAATTTTGTCGCTTCATCAGCACCTTGGCGTTCTTTTTTGTCAGCTGTTTCCTTCTTGCTATTAAAATTCATCTTGTTCATAATCAATTATATATTTTCATTACTATCTAATTGTCAGTAAGATATCATACCTATATCGGTCATACGACCTGCCTGTCGGCATTATTCTTGTCGATATCAATCACCAATATAACATCAAATATACTGCCAACTGTTCTTATAGAACGAAAATATCTTTACCTTTGTGTAGTAAAAGATGATTTATTGTCATAGTACAAATAATAAGATTAATAAAACAATTAAGAAATTAATTATGAAGAGAGCGATTTTGTCAGTTTTACTGCTATTTGCATTTCTTACCGGTTTTGCCCAAAACCGGAATATATGCCGATTAGGAATTACATACGATATCAGTCAAAGCGACCACTGGGGGAAAAACAAACCGGTCATAACCAGTGTCATTCCTTATTCGCCGGCAGAACTCGCAGGAGTTAAAACCAATGATATCATTATAGCTATCGACGGTGTGCAAACGACAGATATTTCGTCGGAAGAGATCGGTGAAATGCTGAATCCCGCCGGGAAAAACGAGGTATTACTGACGATCGGCAATCTGGCAAACCCTGCTAAACAGGTGCTTGTCAAAAAAGAATGTAAAAAAGGGAATGCGATTACCGAAGAACAATTGGCCACCGCTTTTTCTATGTACAGCCTCGAAACGACCAGCGAACGGGAATTTGTCTGTCCATTCAAGACAACCGTGACAGCCGACCCTGTAGATTTCGGAAAGTTCAAGACGTTCGCCTTCTCTGCCATAGACGAGAATAACAGCAAACTGGAAACGGCCATCAACGAAAGTATCGAAAAGGAGTTGACCAAAAAAGGGATGACTGTCGACACAAACCGTCCCGACATTATAGTACAGACCTTCTATTTCTTCGATAAGAATCCGAACTATAAAGGGGCGAACAAGATTCTGATTGAAAAAGAGCCGATCTATCGCTACAACTTCAATCACAGTAAGATGGAGACATTCCCGTTCTTGAACTCGATGTCTGCAGAAGCGGAAGCGGAGTATCTCCTCCAGTTCGGTTTTCGCCTGATTGACCAACGTGATGTACCGGGCCGTATCCTGTGGGAATGCGAGGCAAACGAACTGCTGGAAGACTCATATCGTCTAGATGAATACGCCCGCATTCATGCACCGTTGATGTGTATGCAATATCCATATGTCAAATATCAGCGCAACGTGCCATTCAAGGTCAATCAGAAAACCTACAACTATACAGGGCTAAGTTACGACATCGACCATATGGAACAGATCGCCGACGTCGATAAGAACTCTCCTGCCTATGCAGCTGGATTACGCCCCCGTGATATTGTAGAGAAAATCAACGACCAGAAAATGAATCACACGGCAGAAGAATTCTCCGCTGCTTACAAAGGATTTATTACCAACACGATGAAATACCGCGATCCGAAAACCCAGTTTACGGATGCCAACGGTTTCAAACGTTGTATGTTCTGGGACACATTCAAATACCCACAAGTAGCCGATGCGATCCAGAAACCCGGTAACAAGACCGCCTACTCATATTTATATTATTACGCCCCGTATATCAACCCATCCGGAAACAATGCCTGTACGTTCGATATCAAAAGGGGTAAAAACAAAATGGAAATCATCGTCCGCCCGACCATTCGCCGGTCCGTGACGGTCGAAGTAAAATAAAGCATTTACAAGAACGTGATATATCCGCAAAATTTCGAACAAAAAACGGGCTTCGATAAAGTCCGTCGTTTAATTTCAGAGAAATGTTTAAGCCCGCTCGGAGAAGAACGGGTGGCAGAGATGGAATTCTCTGCCGATTATCAAACCGTAACCCGACGCCTGGAACAAACTGACGAGTTTGTTCGTATCCTGCATGGAGAAGACGAGTTTCCCGCCAGTTATTTTTTTGATGTGCGTTATTCGTTGAAGCGGATACGCCCCGAAGGAACCTGGCTAGATGAAAAAGAGCTATTCGACCTGAAACGTTCGCTCCAGACAATCAACGATATTATCCGCTTCTTTCGCCCTTCCCTGGAAGAGGGAGAAGAGATCAAATACCCGGCATTGACCGCCCTTGCCGGCGATATTCAGGTATTCCCGCAGTTAATCGGAAAGATCGACGCGATACTCGACAAATTCGGACGAGTGAAGGACAATGCCTCTCCTTCACTGGCGCAGATACGAAAAGAGATCACGGCTACCATGAGCGGTATCTCCCGCAGCTTGCAGTCGATATTACGCGCCGCACAATCGGAAGGTGTAGTAGATAAAGATATTACTCCCACCATGCGCGATGGGCGCCTGATGATCCCGGTCGCTCCGGCTTTCAAACGGAAGATCAAAGGGATCGTGCACGATGAATCGGCTAGTGGCAAGACTGTTTTCATCGAGCCGGAAGTCGTCGTGGAGGCAAATAACCGCATCCGCGAGCTGGAAGGCGACGAACGCAGGGAGATCATGAAGATCCTGACGGAATTTACAAACTTCATCCGTCCGTTAATCCCCGATATCCTGCAATCCTATGAGTTCTTGGCCGAGATTGACTTCATCCGCGCCAAAGCATTGTTTGCCGAGCAGATAAACGGAATCAAGCCGGTCATCGAGGACAAACAGCAGATCGACTGGATACACGCTGCGCATCCCCTGCTTTTCCTCTCGTTACAGAAACAAAACAAGCAGATTGTCCCGTTGGATATTCTCCTGGAAGAGAAAAAACGCCTGCTGATTATCTCCGGGCCGAACGCAGGTGGTAAATCCGTTTGCCTGAAAACGGTCGGATTGCTGCAATATATGTTGCAATGCGGCCTGTTGATCCCCGTATATGAAAGCTCGAAAACGGGATTGTTCGAAAACCTGTTCATTGACATCGGAGATGAACAAAGTATTGAAAACGACTTGAGTACCTACAGTTCACACTTGACGAACATGAAATTTTTCGTCAAGAACTGTAACAGCAAAACTCTAATCTTGATTGACGAGTTCGGTAGTGGCACGGAGCCCCAGATCGGAGGTGCGATTGCCGAAGCCCTGTTGGACCGTTTCAACCGGAATCACAGCTACGGCGTTATCACGACTCACTACCAGAACTTGAAGCATTTCGCTGAAGACACGGAAGGAATCGTTAACGGCGCCATGCTCTATGACCGCCACCTGATGCAACCGCTCTTTAAGCTGTCGATCGGTAATCCAGGAAGTTCTTTCGCCATCGAGATCGCCCGGAAGATCGGCCTGCCGGAAGATGTCATTGCGGATGCATCTGCTAATGTCGGCTCCGACTATATCAATATGGATAAATATCTACAGGATATCGTTCGTGACAAACGCTATTGGGAAAGCAAGCGACAGAATATCCGCCAACAAGAAAAGAAGCTGGAAGATATTACCGCCCGCTACGAGCAGGATTTGGAAGCCGTAAACAAACAACGGAAAGAGATCATGCGTAACGCCAAGGAAGAGGCACAGCGTATCCTTTCCGAAGCCAACGCAAAGATCGAAAACACGATCCGCGAAATCAAAGAGGCACAGGCGGAAAAGGAACAGACCAAGCTTGCCCGCAAAGCCTTGGAAGAATTCAAGGCTTCTGTGATAGCAGCCGAAGAAGAGGACGACAAGATCGCCCGCAAAATGGCAAAATTACAGGAACGCAAAGAACGTAAAAAGCAGAAACAAAACGCGCCGGTCTCCAAGCAGGTCTTCAACCGTGATGTCATAGAAGCTGGCGACAACGTCCGCCTCAAAGGACAAGTCTCTGCCGGAACCGTTATGGAAGTTCAAGGAAAGCAGGCAGTTGTAGCATTCGGCATGATCAAGAGCACAGTCAAGTTGGAACAACTGGAGAAGGTCAGCAAAGGACAAATCAAGAAAGAGATCCAAAAAAGTACTTTTGTCAGTGTCCAGACAGCGGACGATATGCATGAAAAGAAATTGAACTTCAAGCAGGAGATAGATGTTAGAGGTATGAGAGGGGACGAAGCCTTACAGGCCGTTACTTACTTTGTGGACGATGCCATACAGGTTGGTGCCGCTCGCATCCGTATCCTGCACGGGACAGGGACAGGCATACTTCGGCAGCTGATACGCGATTACCTGCACACTGTTCCGGGCGTCCGCCAGTATCACGACGAACATGTCCAATTCGGAGGTGCGGGTATTACGGTTGTAGAACTCGAATAAGAACAAACAGATATGAGGCGAAGAGAATATGTACATCCACACAAGCGCAAGCATATTTCCAACCGACATCTTGCCGACCGATATTTCTATGCCGGCGAGCATGATACCGTTACCCGGATCAGCCTCACACAGTACAATGCTGACACTCTGCACACACGGGAGATCAAGACAAACGAAACGTCGTTCAAAAAATTTGTCGACGGAAATAGTATCAACTGGTTCCAGGTTAGCGGTCTGACTGATTCGGAGGCGGTCACGCGTATCGTCAATGAATTCGGGATGCATAATCTGGACGCCAAAGACATTCTGACTCCCCAACACGTAGTCAAGATAGAAGAGTATGACAAGCACATGCTTATCGTACTCAATTCTTCCTACTACGACACCAATATGGAGATCAACTCCGAACATATCAGCATCCTAATCACGGGAAACGTAGTCATCAGCTTCACGGAAAGCAACAATCCTGTATTCGAAAATGCCTACAAAGCCATCGAATCCAATATGTTGAATATTCGCCGAAAAAACAGCGGACTACTCCTGGCATTCCTTTTAAATACGATCATTGCCAATTTAGTGGAATCGGCCTCCAAAGTGGAGGAAATGCTTGAGGATATAGAAGAGACCCTGCTCGATATCAAAAACGACCAAGGTAATATGGGGCTGCTTATCCAGCAACGTCGGAAAGAATATATGGTTATCCGCAAGAACAGCCAACCGCTGAAAGAGCAATTTGCCAAACTGCTGCGCACCGAAAACGGAATCATAAGCTCCGACATCCTTCCCATCTATAACGACTTATCCGACCAGTTGCAGTTCATCATCCAGACAACCGAAAGCTGCCGGGAAATCATATCTTCCCTGGTCGATCTCTACATATCCAATAACGACCTGCGCATGAATGCGATCATGAAACGCCTGACAATCGTATCCACGATCTTCATCCCACTGACATTCCTGGCTGGTATATGGGGGATGAACTTCAAGATGATGCCAGAATTGGACTGGCAATACGGGTATGGCATAGCCTGGTCACTCATGCTACTGACAGCAATCTCGACCTGGCTATACATGCGGAAAAAGGATTGGTTTTAGAGTCCGTAGTTCCGTTTGAACATATAATAGGTATTTCTGGAAACATTAAAACGTTTACAAATTTCGAAAACAGTGTCTCCGCGTTCAAGCATGCTGATCACCTCTTCTTTATTCGCATCCAGGAAAGACTGTTTTGCAGCCGATCCTTTCGGACGGCCTAACGGGCCTCCCGTGCTCTTCTTATGATTCAATGCCTCTTTGGTACGGATTGACATTAAACTGTGTTCGATCTCCGTCACCAACTTGAACACATTTCCCATAACTGGCAGATCCAATGCCTGGTCTAGGATATACCGGTCTCTTATACTATAGATCTGAACGCCTTTTTCCATGCAGCGTCCCATAATATCCATAACTTCCGACAATGTTCGTCCCAAGCGAGAAATATCCGAAAAGATCAGACTATCGCCTTTTTGCATACGATCCAGTACCCTAGCAAGATTACGTTCATCTTCCCTCCCTTTGTCGACAGTGACATCCGTAATCCACTTATCGACATTCATATCATGATTCGAAGCATAACGTTCAATCTCATCTTTCTGTTCTTCTAGAAGTTCTTTGTTTGAAGTTCCTACTCTTAAATAAGCTATTACCATATTTCCAGCAACTTAATAATTAAAAAAACGTAGAACCAAAATTTATTTCTCGGTGAAGATACGAAAAGTAATTATAGCACAATAGCTAAACTTTCCATTTTATTTAAAGAAAATGTTAGTATTCCGTTCTTTAACACAATAAATTAAATCGTATGTAAAAAGCTATCGAACTAAGAATGAAATAGCTAACAAATTATCCAATAACCGGGGATTTATTACCTTTCCCGCGATATAAGTATTTTGAACATGTTTATCGTTTTTTTTGCTTTCCAATCTGTCGGACACTTCTTATCTTTGTAATTAGAAATGAAAAGGTTTTTAATTGTCATATTCGCATTACTGTATGTCGGATTGTCTTCCGGTATAACATTGACACTTCACCACTGTATGGGCAAGCTGGTCGAAGTAAACATGTGGCAAGCCGAAACCTGCAATACCTGCGGAGCTAAGTATGCCCACAAGTCCTGCTGCTCTACCGAGACAGAGTTTATAAAGATATCGGACGACCAGAATGTCGACCAGTTACAAGTGATCAAACATGTACCGATAGCAATCGCCCTTCTGTTCGATTTGAGAAATCTATATAGTCTGACGGAAACGGAGCAAGGAACCGACTTTCCCATATATGCTGACACTCCGCCTGAATGGAGCGGGACAGACCGGCTCATCCGTCATTGTACCTTCCTTATTTAGCCGATAGCAAATCCTCGCAGGTCCTTCACCCTTATTTGAAAAGGGCGGACCGTTTTTTTGTCTTCATCCCAGACAACAAAAAAAGAAAAAATCTGTTTCCTCTGTGTGTATCAGAAGGAACCGCAGTGTATCAAAATGTATCTGTCCCCGTGTTTGACACAAGGACCAGGCTATTTTGATATCGTCACGATCCATTATCAATACATATAAATACTTCTTATGCTAAATAAAATAATCCGTTATTTCCTTGAGAACAGGGTGATAACCATATTGATCTTAGTGCTGGTAGTCGTATGGGGCATCTCGACTTCTCCATTTAACTGGCACGGAGGGATCATTCCCCGCAATCCGATTCCGGTAGACGCGATTCCCGACATCGGCGATAATCAACAGATCGTAGCGACCGAATGGATGGGACGTTCGCCCAAAGATATCCAGGATCAGATCACCTATCCGCTGACCACTTCCCTGTTGGGGATTCCCGGAGTCAAATCGATCCGTAGCTCTTCCATGTTCGGCATGTCCTTCATCTATATTATTTTTGATGATAATATCGAATTCTACTGGAGCCGTTCGCGGATTCTCGAAAAGCTCAACTCCCTTCCCCCCGGTACGCTGCCCGAAGGCGTACAACCGGCGTTGGGTCCGGATGCAACCGCTTTAGGACAAATCTACTGGTACACGTTGGAAGGACGCGATCCGGCAACCGGAAAACCGACAGGCGGATGGAATGCGGAAGAGCTGCGTACCATACAGGACTACTATGTCAAATACAGCCTTTCGGCCGCCGAAGGCGTGTCGGAAGTGGCATCAGCCGGAGGTTTCGTGAAAGAGTACCAGGTTGAGCTGAATCCGGATGCCATGCGCGCCTTTAATGTTTCCGTTATGGATATTATGGGGGCGATCAAGAAAAGCAATCTCGATATCGGCGCCGAGACAATGGAGATCAATAAGGTCGAATATCTGATCCGCGGCCTGGGCTATATCAAAGATGTATCCGACCTGGAAAAGGCCGTCGTGACGGTTCGTGACGGTGTGCCGGTACGCATCTCCGATGTAGCGTTTGTAAATATCGGTCCGGGTACGCGGCGCGGCGGGTTGGATAAAGAAGGTGTCGAAGCAGTCGGCGGTGTCGTGATCGCCCGGTATGGTTCCAACCCTTTGGAAGTCATTAATAATGTAAAAGACAAAATCAAGGAGATGGCGCCCGGACTTCCCCAGAAAACCTTGCCCGACGGGACTGTCTCCAAAATCACCGTCGTACCTTTTTACGACCGGACAGGCTTGATCAAAGAGACAATCGGCACGCTCGAAACATCTTTATCCCACGAAATACTGATCTGTATCATCGTTATCATCGTGCTGGTCCTCAACCTCCGGGCATCCGTCGTGATAGCCAGCATGCTCCCTATCGCCGTGTTGTCTACTTTTATCATCATGCGCTACACAGGAATAGCAGCCAATATAGTTGCCCTTTCGGGTATCGCCATCGCTATCGGAGTGATGGTGGACGTCGGCGTCGTGTTTGTCGAAAGCATCATCCGGTATATGGAGATGCCGGAAAACAGAGGCATCCGCAAAGGGAAAGCGATGGTAAACCTTATTTACAAAGCGGTCAGTGAAGTGTCGGGGGCGATTGCCACGGCGATGATCACGACTATCGTCAGTTTCCTGCCCGTTTTTGCAATGGAGGCACAGGAAGGAAAAATGTTCTCTCCCCTCGCCTACACGAAAACCTATGCGTTGGCTTCTGCTTTTGTGTTGGGATTGATCCTCCTGCCGACTTTATCCTATATTTTATTCTCGGTACGGATCGACTCAAAGCGGATACGGAAAGTGCTCAACTACATACTGATTATAGCAGGTGTCCTCTTGTCTGTCCTGTACAGTAATATTCCGGCACTCGGACTTACAGCCGTCGGACTTAACAACCTGCTTGCCCACCGTTGGAAGAAACCCGGAATAAGTAACTATATCAATATCGGTATCGCACTTGTCGTCGCCACCTACTTCTTGGCAGAAGAATGGTTGCCGATGGGCCCCCAGAAAGGTATTATCGTCAATCTTCTTTTCGTAACAGGATGTATAGCCATCATTCTTGCACTGCTCTGGTTACTGGTGATCTACTACGAACGTATTCTCCGCTGGTGTCTGAATAACCGGTGGAAGTTCATGCTGCTACCTATCGCGACTATCCTATGCGGCATCCTGATCTGGAAACGGATCGGGCAAGAGTTCATGCCCAGCCTCAACGAAGGTTCATTCCTGTTGATGCCGACCAGCATGCCTCATACTGGAATCGAGCAAAACCTGAATTATATCGAAGCACTGGACAAACGCCTGGCAGCCATTCCCGAAGTGGAAACGGCAATCGGCAAATGGGGACGGGTAAACTCGGCACTCGATCCGGCTCCCGCCCAGATGTTCGAGAATACGATCAACTATCGTCCCGAATATATCCTGAACGAAGACGGAAAGCGGGAACGTTTCAAGGTGAACCGGAAAGGAGATTATCTTCTGAGAAACGGAGGCACTTACAACCCGGCAGACGGCTTCCGCCTGATACCGGCAGATAGCCTGATACCGGACCGGAAAGGAGACTATTTCCGGCAATGGCGTCCCGAGATCAAGAACACCGACGATATCTGGCAGCAAATCGTCAACGTCACCCATCTGCCCGGACTCACATCCGCCCCGAAACTGCAACCGATAGAAGCACGCCTTGTCATGCTCTCGACCGGTATGCGCGCTCCGATGGGATTGAAAATATACGGGCCGGATCTGGAAACGATCGAGCAAAGCGGAAAGGCGATCGAACAGGCGCTCAAGGATGTGCCTTCCGTGATCCCTTCGTCCGTATTTTATGACCGGGCGGTCGGAGCACCTTATCTGGAGATTAAGCTGAACCGGGATAACATGGCCCGGTACGGGGTGAATGTCGAAGATTTGCAGGAAATACTAAGTGCAGCCGTCGGCGGCATGATCCTGACGAAGACGGTCGAAGGCCGCGAGCGTTTTCCCGTGCGCCTCCGCTATGCCCGCGAACTGCGCGACAATCCGGAAGCATTGTCCATGCTCCTGGTCCCGACGGCTACCGGCGCCCAGATTCCATTGAAAGAACTCGCCGATATCGAATATGCGCGAGGCGCCCAGATGATCCAGAGTGAGAACACCTTCCTGGTCGGCTATGTGATCTTCGACAAGAAACAGGGAAAAGCGGAAGTGGATGTTGTAAAAGAGGCGACAAAAGTGATCGAAGGAAAGATACAAAACGGAGAGCTGAAACTGGCAAAAGGCGTTTCCTACAAGTTTGCTGGAAACTACGAGCAACAGGAACGTGCCACTGCCCGGCTGATGATTGTCGTTCCCCTGGCCTTGCTGATCGTCCTCCTGGTTCTGTATTTCCAGTTCAAGACCCTTACGGCCTCGTTGATTCATTTCTCCGGTGTATTCGTGGCTTTCGCCGGCGGCTTTATCCTGCTCTGGCTGTACGGTCAGGACTGGTTTATGAACTTTTCCTTAGCGGGAGTCAATATGCGGGACTTGTTCCAGATGCATACCATTAACCTGAGCGTAGCCGTATGGGTCGGCTTCATCGCCCTCTTCGGAGTAGCGACAGACGACGGTGTGCTGATGGGTACTTACATCCATCATGTTTTCCTGGAAAAGGACCCGCAGACCAGGCACGACATACGCGAAGCCGTAGTGACAGCAGGACTCAAACGTGTACGTCCCGCAGCCATGACAACCGCGACCACCCTGATCGCCCTGCTCCCCGTCCTCACCTCGACCGGAAAGGGAGCCGATATTATGGTTCCGATGGCAATCCCGACTTTCGGCGGCATGCTGATCCAGTCGATGACCATGTTTGTCGTCCCCGTATTCCAATGCTGGTGGCGGGAAGGGCTGCTGAAGAAAGAGGAAAAGGCCCGCAACGCAGCAGAAAATTCCTCACCGGGAAAATAAATTTTCCTCAGCATGAAAATAAATTTTCTTCGGATGAAAAAAAATTTTCCATTGCATGAAAATAAATTTTCACGCCGAGAAAAAAGTTGAAACTTTCTTATATATAAATAAAGTATTAGTAGAATGAAAATAAAAAAGCACATAGCCGTCTTACAATGGGCCGCCATCCTGCTATCGGCACTTTGGTATCTCCCATCACAGGCACAAACGACCGACAGCCTTTCCTATTACCTGGAAACGGCCGCCCGGAACAATCCGTCGGTAAATTCCAGCTTTGCCCTTTACAAAGCATCCCTGGAAAAGATACCGCAGGCGGGAGCTTTCTCCGATCCCGAACTCGAAATGGGCTTCTTCTTCAAACCGATGGAGCAGCTATCCGGCAAACAGGTAGCCGACTTCACCCTGATGCAGATGTTCCCCTGGTTCGGAACCCGCAAAGCAGCCCGCAACGAAGCGACCGAGATGGCACACATGGCTTACGAACAATTCAGGGAAACCCGCAACAACCTGTTCTACGAAGTCAAAAGCCAGTGGTATCAACTGAACAATCTGAATGAGCAGTATAAGAACACAGCAGCTAACCTCGAACTGTTAAAGCAATTGGAGCAGTTGGCGCTGAGCCGTTATACAGCTTCGTCCGTTCCGGGCAGGCCGACACCTTCCGTTGCGCCTCCGGTCACCTCTCCCGTTCCCCAGACACCGGCAAACAACAGTATGGGCGGTATGGAAAACATGGGGACCTCTCCTTCCACGGCCTCTGCGACACCGGGCGGAAATACAACGATGTCGGGTATGGGCGGTTCGATGGGAGGCGGTTCGATGGGGAGCGGTTCATCCGGCAGCATGTCCGACGTACTTCGCATCCAGATCGAAATGGCCGAACTGGAAAACAACCTCGAAGCTCTCCGATCGAACAGGAAAGCAGCCGAAGCCCGGTTCAACAGCCTGCTGAACCGGGACCAGGATCTGCCGGTACAAACTTCCGATTCGCTGGCACAAAAACTGTTTTCCATAGAAGACAATGCGGTCCTGGACAGCATCATCCTCTCCAACCCGAAGCTCTCCATGCTCGAAGCGGAGGCAAACGCGTATAAGGCAAAGGCGGAGATGGACAAGAAGATGAGCCTTCCCATGTTCGGCATCGGACTGCAATATTCCATCATGGCTAAGAATTCAGAAGAGATGGCCCGGATGTCAGGGATGAGCAATATGAACGGCATGGATATGGTCATGCCGATGATTAAGATCAGCATCCCGATCTTCCGCCGGAAATATAACGCCCAGCAGCGGGAGAGCCGGCATTACCGTGAGGCAAGCGAGCTGAAGTACGAAGACACGCTCAACCAGCTACATGCCGAATATATCGCCTTAAAGCAACAACTGGCCGATGCCTCGCGCAAAATAGACCTGTACACAAAGCAGCAAGACTTGTCCCGGTCGACCTACCAGTTGATGATCCGCGAATTTTCGGCAGGGACGACTTCCCTCACGGACATCATCCAACTGGAACGCCAGTTGTTGGATTACAGCCTTAAAAAGAGCGAAGCGGTTGCCGGATACAACACGCTGATCGCGGGCTTAGAGAAATTAGTATCAACCTCCGTAAATGAATAACAAGATGAAAAAGATAAATGAAATAATAAAAAGCAAACCGGTTCAATATATAATAGTAGCCTGTGCCGGCTTATTAGTCGGCTGGTTGTTGTTCAGCCCGTCCGAAAACCCCGCTCCGACTACCCATGAGGGGCATGAGATGCACGAAGGACACAGTCACGACCTCGTGCAGGACGAGACGGGCGTCTGGACCTGCTCCATGCACCCCCAGATACGCCAGGATAAACCCGGCAAATGCCCGATCTGCGCGATGGACTTGATCCCGGTCCGTAAAGGAAGCGGCGGAGGAGAGAACTCCGACCCGAAAGCAATCCAGTTATCGGAAGAGGCGGCCGCCCTGGCAGACGTGCAGACTTCAAAGGTCAGCAGGGAAAACCCAGTCAAGACAGTCCGCCTGTACGGCAAGATCGCCCCGAACGAACAAAGCTTACAGTCCCAGACAGCGCACGTAGGCGGACGTATCGAACAACTCAACATCAATTTTACCGGTGAGAGTGTACGAGCCGGACAAACACTTGCCGTCCTTTATTCACCCGAACTGTTCACCGCCCAGCAGGAACTGTTGGAAGCCATCAAGATGAAGCAGCCCGCCCTGATCCAGGCAGCCCGCGAGAAACTCCGTCTCTGGAAAATGACGAACGCCCAGATAGAAGCGATCGAACAGTCCGGTAGCGTTTCCCCACTCGTCGAGATCAAAGCGAACGTAAGCGGAATCGTCATGACCAAACGCGTAAACCAGGGCGATTATGTCGCCTCCGGCGCTGTCCTGTTCGACATAGCGAACCTGTCGAACGTATGGGCGATGTTCGATGCTTTCGAAGTTGACCTGCCTTTCCTGAACAGAGGCGACCAGGTTCATTTCACCTTGCAGGCTCTTCCCGGCAAGACCTATACGGGCCGGATCGCGTTTATCGATCCGATCATCAACCCGTCCACCCGTACGGCACGTGTCCGGGTGGAAGTTCCCAACAGCCATATGGAACTGAAGCCGGAGATGTATGCGACCGCCGAGGTCAGCGCCCCGCTTCAAGGATATAAAGACCGGATCACCGTGCCGCAGACTGCTGTTCTCTGGACCGGCAAACGTTCCATCGTTTATGTCAAGCAGCCGGACACCTCCACCCCGACTTTCCTGATGCGTGAAGTAGAACTTGGTCCTTCCCTCGGCAACGCATACGTGATATTAAAAGGATTATCCGAAGGAGAAGAAGTCGTAACGAACGGTGTTTTCTCGATAGATGCCAGTGCCCAACTGGAAGGCAAGCAGTCGATGATGAACAATGACGGCGAAGCACAACCGATGAGCGGCCATGCAGGGCATACGATGAGCGGTCACGAAGGGCATGCCGCGCACGGTACATCCGCAGCACAACCGGAACCGGCAGGCGAGCATGCCATGTTCGGGGTAAAAGGTTCCTGCGACATGTGTAAACAACGCATCGAAACAGCAGCCAAAAGTGTAAACGGCGTTTCATCGGCTCATTGGGATAAGGAAAAACAGATGATACATCTACAGTACGATCCGTCCAAAACATCTGTGGACGCTATTAGCAAAGCTATTGCCAAAGCGGGGCACGACACGGATACTTATAAAGCGGATCAAGCCGTCTACGACCAACTGCCGGGTTGTTGCAAATACCGGCAATAAGCGGATACTACAACCCGGACAAGCGACCAGCCCGTCATCGCCACTATTATCATTTTTTATATTGGTGGCGATATTCGGTCGCGCTTAGTCCGGCTGCGTTCTTAAAGAAACGGCTGAACGCAGCCTGGTCTTCGAACCCTAGCATCAAAGCGATCTCTTTAGAGCTTTTAGCCGTATAAAGCAGTAAACGCCGGGCTTCAGCCTGAATGCGGTTATGGATGATACGGATGGCGGAAGGCTGCTGATAGGCGGAAAGGATATTTGCCAGTGTCTTCGGGGATTTGTTCAGCATGTCCGCATATTCCTGCACCTGTTTTTTCTCCTTAAAATAGGTATCGACCAAGACATAGAATTTGCGGATCGTCTCGAACTGAAGGCTGTTCTCCCGAACAGCTCCCTGCCGGTCTTCCGCTATTCGCGTACATAATATGATAAACCGTTTCAACAGTACCCGGAGCATCTCGTCTTGCAGGTGATCGGTACTGAGAAACTCCTCTTGCATGATCCTCGTCAGCGTGTCGATCTTCCGCCGTTCATCTTCCGAAAGGACAAAAGTCAGCACATGCGATGAACCGTGAAACAGCAACCCGTTGCACGACACCTCATGGTCGTTGCCATGTATACAGTAGAAATTGCCGTTGAACATCAAAGCATAGCATTTGCCTTCGATGCGCAGAAACTCCAAATGATGCAAATGGGAAAGCGGAACGAGTTGTCCCTTCTTCAAAACAACATGCTGATGATCGATATCCAACTCCACTTCGCCGGAATCCACCCATATAAATTTATACAGCGTTTTGTCTTTCAGAAGATCCGGGTCTTCATGGAGCGAATCGGTCAAGACGATCCGCCCCTTTATTTTCGCATTCTCAAATGTCCATTTCATGGTATCTTAATTTTCAATTCTCAATTTTCAAATTCCATTACCTCCAGTTCCCTGGCAACTCTCCTGTATGCCGCCTGAACCAACGCGCAAAAGTATCATAATTAGAGAAGTTAAGCATCATGGCAATGCGGGAAGGTCTTAGTCGAGTTTTAATCAGTAAGTCTTTCGCCTCAAGCAATACATACTGGCCGATCCATTCCGCAGCCGAAATACCGGAATGCGATTTGCATTTGTTATTCAGTTCCGTCGAAGTCATTCCTAACTTCTCGGCAAAATAATAAACCGGATAATGATGATAACGACTAATCAGCAAGGCGAAATTGTGGAAGAAAGGCGGAACCTCGCTATCCCGGTCGTCCGCCAGATGTCCTCCCTGCTGGAGGAAGAAAATAAGGGCACGCAAAAGCGATTCCACCACTTTGACACGGACATCGCTCATTCGCTCGATTTGTGACTGCATCAGCCGGATATAAAGCCCGGACTCCTCCAGTTCGTCCGGTGTAATCGTCCGGAACATCAGACGTTGCCGATTGATCAGCAGATCACTACCGGCATAGATCACGATCCCTTCAAAACCTGTCTCCGAAAAACGGGATATGTCACTCACATCTTCCACAGACGCCAGGAACACCTGTCCGGCAACTATGGAGATTTCCTTTCCAAGTGCTTTGCATTCGAACTTTCCTCCCCGGCAGATCACAGCAAGAGTTCCCGGTTCCAAAGGCAACAGTTCATGATCCTGCCCGACTTCAACGTGAATGATCTTTAAAGTACTTTCCAATGTCAAATTCGCAGTCGACACGGCATGATAGAGGTCGATCGGTAATATTTTATCTGTATTCATTTCCTTCTCACTTTAGAATAAAAATCATTTCACTTCGAACATTTAAAGATAGTTATTAGTTTAATACATACAAGTCTTTTTAGATTAAGTTAAAACCCTATTAATAACATTTTATGATAACAACTCTCGTCATTTTAGCGCTCTCCGCCTTGTTTTTCGTGAACGGGAAGATACGCTCGGACCTCGTCGCACTCTGCGCACTCGTACTCCTCATGATCTGTAAGATTTTAACTCCAGAAGAAGCATTATCCGGTTTTTCAAATCCGATCGTAATCATGATGGTCGGCTTGTTCGTGGTCGGGGGAGCCATCTTTAAAACTGGCCTGGCCAAGATGATCAGCAGCAAAATACTCCAGTTGGCAGGAAAAAGCGAATTGAAATTATTCATTTTAATTATGGTTGTGACAGCCTTCATAGGAGCCTTTGTCAGCAACACCGGAACTGTGGCCCTGATGTTACCCATCGTGGTCAGTATGGCGATGAATGCCAACATAAACCCCAGCCGCTTCCTGATGCCTCTCGCTTTCGCAAGCAGCATGGGAGGAATGGCGACCCTGATCGGTACGCCTCCCAACCTCGTCGTGCAGGAAGCTTTGAAGAACGCCGGGTTCGACAACCTCTCGTTCTTCTCTTTCACTCCGGTCGGATTGGTCTGCGTGCTGACTGGGATCATTATCCTGATCCCGCTCAGTAAAATATTCCTAGCAAAAAAAGACGACAACAATAAAAAAGAGACTTCCGGCGGCCGCACTCCAAAAGAACTGGCACAGAAATACCAACTCTCCGACAATCTCTACCGCTTGAGAGTCACCTCCGGTTCCCTGGTTTGCAATAAGACATTACAGAAACTCAATATCACACAAACATACAATCTGACGATCCTCGAAATACGAAGAAAATCGCCGTCACAGGGCCGCTTCATGAAGACCGTGGATCAAAAATTGGCCGGTCCGGACACAGAACTGAAAGAAAACGATATCTTATATGTCTTCGGAGCATTCGACAAGATCGAACTGTTTGCCCGTGAAAACAGACTGTCGCTCACAGAATCGAGAGTCACCGAGTTCGCCGGCGGACCGTCCAACGAAAAACTGAGTGTGCAGGAGATCGGTATCGCCGAAGTCTTGTTGATGCCGGATTCCAAATTGATCAATAAAGCAGTCAAAGATTCCGGTTTCAGGGATAAATATGGAGTCAACATATTAGGCATACAACGGAAAAACGAATATATCCTGTCTGACATAAAAGAGGTAAAGATGCACTCCGGCGACATCCTCCTGATACAGGGCACATGGGATAGCATCGCCCGCATGAGCCATAAGCAGTCTCAATGGGTAGTCCTCGGACAACCTGTCGAAGAAGCATCCAAAGTCACGCTGGACTACAAAGCACCTGTCGCCGCCCTGATCATGATCTGCATGATCGCGGCAATGGTATTCGATTTCATTCCGATTCCTCCGGTCGCAGCCGTCCTAATCGCAGCGATCTTGATGGTACTGACAGGCTGCTTCCGTAATGTAGAAGACGCCTACAAGACGATCAACTGGGAAAGCATCGTACTGATAGCCGCCATGCTCCCGATGTCGCTTGCCCTCGAAAAGACAGGAGCCTCCAACCTGATATCGGAAAAACTGGTAAGCGGATTGGGTGATTACGGGCCACTTGTCCTTATGGCGGGAATCTATTTCACGACTTCTCTACTCACCATGTTCATCAGTAATACGGCAACAGCGGTACTGGTGGCTCCCATCGCGTTGCAATCGGCCTTGGCAATCGGGGTCAGCCCCTACCCGTTCCTGCTGGCCGTAACGGTAGGTGCGAGCATGTGCTTCGCCTCTCCCTTCTCGACTCCTCCGAACGCTCTGGTCATGTCGGCGGGCAAGTACACATTCATGGATTATGTCAAAGTCGGCATGCCCTTGCAAATCATTATGGGAATCGTCATGATCTTCATATTGCCATTATTATTTCCATTCTAAACATTCACTGATATTTATTAGTTTTATATTTGCACATCAAAAAAGAAAAAGATGAAGATACCGTTTAAACCGATCGGAATCGAAGATAGAGATATTATAACATCCTTTACGATACCGAGTAATTACAAGAATTGCGATTATTCATTTGCCAACATTTGTAGTTGGCGATTCCTCTACGATAGCGAGTTCGCCATTGTTGACGGCTGTCTGCTGATCCGCTTCTGGATCGAAAATAAAACGAGGGTCGCTTATATGACGCCTACAGGTCAAGGCAACCTGAAACAAGCAATCGACCTGTTGGAAGCCGACTCGCTCGAACAAGGCCATCCGCTCTGTATGTTAGGCGTAACGCCCGATGCCAAAGAAGAACTCGAAAAAGCAATCCCCGGAGGATTTTTCTATATACCCGAACGAGATTATTTCGATTACATCTATTTGCGTGAAGACTTGGCAACCCTGAAAGGGAAAAAATACCAGGCAAAACGCAATCATATCAACAACTTCAATAAGAAGTATTCCTACAAATATATCCCTATCACACCGGAACTGGTTCCCGAATGCCTCCAGCTCGAATGCAAATGGTACAAGGCCAACCGGGAAGATAATGACGAGGAGGATCTGAACGACGAACGCCGTTCCATAATCTACGCCTTGAATCATTACGATGAATTAGGACTTATTGGAGGAGCCATTTGCGTAGACCATCAGATTGTCGCTTTCACCTTCGGCGCCCCGATCAACCACGATACTTTCGGCGTCCATGTCGAAAAGGCGAATGTGAACTATGAAGGGGCTTATGCTGTTATCAACAAAGAATTCGCCTCCCACCTTCCGGAGAAATACACATATGTGAACCGGGAGGAAGACTTGGGTATTCCCGGTTTGCGCCAGGCTAAACTTTCGTATAACCCGGTCATCCTATTAGAAAAATCCGCAGCAATAAAGAAACCTGCAAAATAATATTGAACGATGGATAACAACAAGCCTCAATTGATCGACCTGTGGCGTACTTCTTTCGACGACAGCGAAGAATTTATCAAACTGTTCTTCGACCGGGTTTACAAAAAAGAGAACGCCCTGTTCATAAAGAAAGACGGAAAGATCGTTTCCGCCCTTCAAATGCTTCCGTATGTCATGACCTACTATGGGACGGAGATATCCGTAAACTATATATATGCCGCCTGTACCCTTCCTTCCGAACGCGGGCAGGGACTCATGCGCCAACTGATTCAGGATGCCTTCAAAGTGATGGAAAGCCGGAAAGTGGCCCTGACGGTCATCATCCCGGCTGATCCGTGGCTGTTCGACTATTACCGTGATTTAGGGTATACGGAAGCTTTCGACTATTCGGAAGAGACGTATATCCGTCCTTTTGAAACAGCTTGGGAACAGGGTGTTCTGGTTGTCCCGCCCGAAGTCCCTTCGATGGAGTCCCTCTACAAGTTTTTCAATAAGAAGCAGCGGGAACGCACTTGCTATGTGCTGCACGATTATGACGATTTCGTTACTATCCTGCGCGATTTGCAAATGTCCGGCGGACAGATGCTGACCGCCTTGAACATTCAGGACGAACCGATCGGAATGATCTTTTTCTATCCTGCCGGCGACCATATCTATGTCAAAGAATTGATGTATGACAACGACCATATCAAAAAACTACTCTTACAGGAGGCAACAACACAGAACAAGGTGGAAAAGGCCGTCTACCGCACCCCCTTCACCGGACCGGGGACTTTTCCCTTAGGCATGGCACGTGTCCTGGACCGTGACCGCCTCATCCATCACTGGGCTTCCACCCACGAAAATTCTGTTCTCAACATCGGCGAACTGAAAGAAATGGACACCCAATCGCTCACCCGCCTGTTGCTCGACTATCAGAGCCGGGAAGCCTATATGAGCTTGATGCTCGATTAGCGGTTCATTCTACCCAAAAACAAAAGCTCAGCGCCACTCCGACAGGTTACGGAGATCCGAAGGAACGATTATCCGATTAATTCGTATTTTTGCAGATTCATACAAAATTATACGGATAAAAAGAGCTGACAATGTTACGGAAAGGAGACCTTACACAAGGAGGTATAACCACCACCCTGCTACAATTCACATTGCCGATGCTGGCAGGATCGCTTTTGCAACAATGCTATAACATAGCCGATACGCTGATCGTGGGACAGTGTATCGGCGCAAATGCGTTGGCAGCGGTTGGTTCCGCCTATACCTTGATGGTTTTCCTGATCTCTATCCTGCTAGGGTTGTCAATGGGAAGCGGCACGGTTTTCTCACTGCAATACGGAGCCGGCGACCTGTCCGCTCTGCGACGTAGCATCTACGTTTCTCTCCTGCTGATCGGCACGGTAACCATCTTGCTGAATGTTGCCGTGTTCCTATGGCTCGATCCGATTTTACGATGGTTACAAGTTCCCTATGATATTTATCCGTTGATGCGTAACTATCTATGGATCATTTTCTGGGGAATAGTCTTTACTTTCCTGTATAACTTTTATGCGGCATTACTTCGGGCCGTAGGCGATTCCGTGACACCATTATGGTTTCTGGCCGTGTCAGTCGTTCTGAATATCGGGCTTGATTTGTTTCTTATTCTCGTCTTGGATCAAGGCATCGAAGGAGCGGCAGTCGCAACGGTTATCGCACAGGGAACGGCGGCATCTGGTATCTTGCTGTATACCTATAAAACCCGCCCCGAGCTACGATTACACCGGGAAGATATGCGCTTCGACCGTTCCAGCCTGAGAGAAATCACTTCTTTCTCCACACTGACTTGCGTCCAACAATCTGTGATGAACTTCGGAATATTGATGGTGCAAGGGTTGGTAAATAGTTTTGGTACGGTTGTCATGGCCGCATTCGCCGCAGCAGTCAAGATCGACTCTTTCGCCTATATGCCCGTTCAGGAGTTCGGGAATGCTTTTTCCACCTTCATTGCCCAGAATTTCGGAGCGCGGAAAGGGGATCGCATCCGCCGGGGAGTACGTAGCGCATTTCTTATAACGATCGTCTTTTCCCTTATCATCTCGCTGTTAGTTTTCTTTTTTGCCAAGCCGTTGATGCTTATTTTCGTCCGTCCGGATAAGGCTGAGATACTTCGCATCGGAACAGAATACCTGCGTATCGAAGGAGTTTTTTATTTAGGCATCGGAATCTTGTTCCTCCTTTATGGTTATTACCGGGCCATCCGTATGCCGGGAATGTCTGTCGTGCTTACCATTCTGTCTTTAGGTACACGTGTCGTCCTTTCTTATTGGCTGGCATCCATTCCCTCTATTGGGGTCACCGGTATTTGGTGGTCTATTCCTATCGGTTGGTTTCTAGCAGACTTAGCCGGCATTGCCTATTACCGTTATCGCAAATATGCAGTCTCACGGACTTGACAAAAATCCGCCTCCAATATACATTTATTACCGGATTTTTCTATCTTTGCAGCCGTAAAAAGTAATGATAAATTATGGACGACAGTATTCCGCGAGAAATAAAAACAGTAAGTAACAAATAACGCGCAGGGGTAAACAGCAAGGCCTCTGTACGTTGACAAAAACGAAAGGAGGCAATAATGAGAACTTTTCTTTATTGTGAAGCCGGCTTTGTGGAAAAAGAACAGTGGCTTCCAAACAGCTGGGTCAATGTAGAATGCCCTACACCGGAAGATATCCATTACCTGACAAACCAATTCAATGTTCCCGAATCTTTCTTAAGCGACATTGCCGATACAGACGAACGCCCGCGTATCGAATATGAAGGGAATTGGCTATTGACCATTATTCGAATCCCGGTACAGAGCCAGGAACAAGGAATCCCTTTCACGACCATCCCTCTGGGGATTATGACGAACAATGAAATCATCATATCTGTTTGCTACTACAAGACGGAACTGATACCGGACTTTATCCGATACACCCGCCGCAAAGAGGTCGTCGTACGTCACAAATATGACCTGATTCTGCGTCTGATCCATTCGTCCGCCGTATGGTTCCTGAAATACCTGAAACAAATCAACAACGAGGTGGCGCATGCCGAAAAGGCGCTGGAAAAAAGTATCCGTAATGAAGACTTGCTTCGTCTGATGAAGCTGGAAAAAAGCATGGTTTACTTCAACACATCCATCCGTGGTAATGAAGTGATGCTCACCAAACTGCAAAGCATCTTCCAAGAACCGGTCTATATGGACAACGAACTAGTGGAAGATGTGGAAACAGAATTGAAACAGGCGCACCTCACGGTCAATATCTATAGCGATATCCTGACCGGTACAATGGACGCATTCGCCTCCATCATTTCCAACAACGTGAACACCATCATGAAGCGCATGACCTCTATCTCCATAATCCTGATGGTTCCCACCCTCATCGCCAGCTTCTACGGTATGAACGTCCCGATCTACGGAGAAAATATGCCGCATGGCTTTGCCATCATCGTCATGATCTCCATCACACTATCAGCTTTATCATTTTTCATTTTCAGAAAGATCAAATGGTTCTAAATTAAAAAATCCGCTTTACCTTCACAGGCGAAGCGGATTTAAAATCGATAAGCTTTTTCTAATCAAATATCTAATCAGAAAACAATATCTCGGGAAGGATAATATCTAATTCTGACAAATAAATAGCAAAGGACGTGCCAGAAATAGAAATAAAGATATATTTTAAAACAAACCACTGATATACAAACCAATAAAAATAATACATATAATACAAAAGAAATTGGGGAAGTGTGGAGTGGATTGGGGAAAGTGTGTAAAAATTCCACAATCAAGTGTGGAATCCCGACTTTTGAGCGTGGAAAGAACAATAATAATCGACTGCCTTTTTCAGCAAATCTTCCGGGAGATCGAGAGATTCATCGAACAAAGAAGTTTCGACAGTAAGAGCTTTCTTCTTCGAATCTTTTTTCCAATTGCCAACGATCCGGCCCTCATACAGGATCACGGGGTAAAAGATACCGAAAGTATTGAATGCCTTATGATGATGTTCATGTAGCATAACGGTCGTCCGGTCTTTATAGCTGATCAAATATTCATCATACGAAGGTAAGAGATGCAACACTTTCCGGCAACGGGCCTTCAAGTCACAGGTAACATGCAGGTAAAAAGTTTCCGAATCAAACTTTTCGGTTAGCAGATCGGTTTCGATCAGTTTTTCAGTAGCCGACAGGTGCAGGCGGTCGAACAGCTTGTCGGTTGCCGCCAAGCCGGACCACCAGACAAAATCAGACAATGTAGCCGGGGAATGGCTTTGAAAATATAGGGTAGCCAATCGGGCGAGCGCCTCTTCGCGGCTGAGTTCTTTCATCGGAGGCACACGTTCTTCCAACAGAGCATAGGTCGGCTTCTTGTTTTTATCTACCCCGCTGCACACAAGGCCATCCGTTTCAGCACGGACCAGAAAATAATGTATCAAGTGATTGTCTGTCTCGACCCCTGCCCGACCGAACCCATCCATCAACTCCTGTTTTGTCAAACTCTTGTTTCCACCCAACAATTGTTCCAGCAATCTACAACCTTTCGTATAGAAGCTTTCGGTTATCTCCATCTTCCGGCTTCTTGCATAAGAATCGAAGGCTGTCCGTATACGACCTCCCGACAATTGCAACATCCAGCGGATATCCTCTGCTACGATGAAATGCCAGGTCGGTCGTAATATATGGGTACGCAGGATTTCCCCCTTTGCAAGCGCATCGTCCACCACCCGCAACGAAGAAGACTTCAAGCGAGTCCCGACCGCCCATTTCGCCATCGTATATTCCTGTGCTTGGACAGCTCCCATCCAGGCAACCAATTCCTTCGGACTCCTAAACCGGGGCTTTGCCAATTGATGGCTCAACAGACGAATATCGGTCAACATATTCTTACCGTTAGCAGGATTTTCCGGTCATAATATCCAATACCAGCTTATCGGTGGCTTCCATTCCTTTGGAACCGATAGAAGTCAGGTTAATGATCGACTTGTCGACATTCTCATCAATAATGCCCTCGACCGGAGTCACCACCTTGTTTTCCATTGCCATCAACGCAGACAGCATAGCAGTCGAAACACCGCTGGAAACTTTCATGGCACAACTGGGCTTCGCCCCATCGCATATCATACCGGTAATATTGCCGATCATATTCTTGATTGCATAGGAAATCTGCACTTTATCGCCTCCCATCAGATAGGTAATGCCGCAACTGGCTCCCGTGGCGGCCACCACACAACCGCAAAGGGCGGACAAGCGTCCCAGGCTTTGCTTGATATAGATGACCATCAGATGGCTTAACATCAGGGCACGGATTAACTGTTCTTCCGAACATTCGATGTCTTCGGCAAAAGAAAGGACGGGAAGTGTCGCTGCAATCCCCTGGTTTCCACTACCGGAGTTACTCATCACCGGGATCATGGCGCCATCCATGCGGGCATCACAAGCAGCAGCCGTCATTGCCAGCATATGGGTATAGGCAGAGTCTCCCATATATTTACGTCCGTATACACCGGAAACGGTCTTGCTGACCGTATGTCCGAAATTTCCTTTCAGTGAAGCCTCGGCTGCTTTCCGGTTCAGATCGGCAGTTTCCAGGATAAAGCGGATCTCATCGAGCGGCATTTCCATCGCAAATTCATACACAGTAGAGAAAGAGAGTCTCAATTCGTCTTCATCGCCCGAAGCATCACAGGAAACACCTTCTTTCCTCCGGTCTGTCAATACCACACCATTCTTCTCCACATACACGACATTCGTATGTTCATGGCAGATTATCACCCGCGAAGTTTCATCTCCGGCTGAACAAATCACTTCGATATAGAGCTTGTCGACATTATCCTTTAAAGCGATATGAATCCGTTTATCTTCGATCACCTGCTTTCCTTCAGCAAGCGCTTCTGGTGTCAGGTCACGCAATACTTCAAGACCATAAGCAGACTTGCCGATCAACGTACCCAAAGCAACCGCTATAGGCAACCCGACCATTCCGGTTCCAGGAATTCCGACACCCATCGCATTCTTCAGGATGTTGGCGCTCAGAAATACTTCCGTTTTCTCCGGTTTACAGCCTAAAACCTCGGCAGCCTTAGCGGCAGCCAATGCGACCGCAACCGGTTCCGTACAACCGATAGCGGGAATCACTTCCTGATGTATTAGTTTGATGATTTGTGTTTGAGTTGTTTTATCCATGAATATAGACTTCTTTGACTTTATGATTGCAAAGATAAGACATCCTTTTCAAAACATAGGTATTTCGATTGCGGAACATAGATAATTTGAACTATTTCTTTATTAAATAAAGGAATACCCGACAGAAAAATGTACATTTGTTTCATCTAATAAATAATTAATAAATTATGGGAACTTTAGGCTGCATAAATGATATGTTACAACGGGACAAAGAAAACCGCGAGCTCCGGAAATTAAGCAAAGAACGCCTAAAGGAAACCCGAAACAGGCTCATGAAAATCGGGAGCAGTACCAAACTACCCGATACATCCGTTGAAGAAATGAAAGAAATTCGAAAAAAGACTATAGAGAAAGAAAAAGCAGATGCCAACCATCTATCCAAAATAAAATTACTTTTAGCCATATTTGTCTTATTCGTCCTCCTTTCAGTATGGCTGTTTTATTCTCTCATCAGATAAGATCTCATTTGTCACCACCGACAGTTTTAACCGTAAAGGTTTCCTCTTCCGTGCCGTTGCCACGCCCTTCTTTCAGACGGACGCTGAACACAGCTTCACCTGTACGCAACTTCGGGGAGGCCTGCACCATGACATTATAGATGATACGGTCATCACGGGTGATTTTGGCTATCTTGACAGGTTCGGACAGTTTCAAATACCTGCCCTTCTCAACTTTCACTATCGGTTCCACGTCCAAAGCATCCTGAAAGCTGTTGTTCACAATCACGAGGGAGATACGGCAGGTCTCACCTGCATTGATCTTATCGTCGCGGGTGACACTGTCCTCTTCCAATAAGATATCTTCGATCTGCAAATCGGGAAGGAGAACATGCGAAGACGGTGTATAATTCCCCGAATTCCTCTTCTCCACTCTTATCTCGTCGCCTGTATTTGCAGCAATCTGCGCACCGGCGATTCCTCCGACCGCCGTCCCGACAAACGCCCCTATGTCACCTCCGATATCATCGTCTATGGAATTTCCGACCGCTCCGCCGAAAAGCCATCCGACAAAAGCGCCTATCTGGGCCCCTACGCCAGCTCGGTCTTCCCGACTCATATTCTTCATCGATCCGCATCCTGTCAGAACCAACAAAGACACTATCGCATATAGGACTTTATTTTTCATACTCAGTTATTTTAACCCTTCCAATTAACAAACAAAGATAACCATCCATTTGATTTAATGACATCGGAAAGGAGAAAAACCCCTATCCGATTGCGTTTTTTTATGTAAGTTTGCGCCCGATTAAACAAAGAATGATGACAACTCAATTCAAGACTCCGACCGCAGACCTGCAACATCAGTACGATCTTCTGCAGAAAGAATTCGAATATGAAAAAGAGATGTACCGCCAACAAATCGAACGGACCGGAATACACCGCCGCATCCAACAAGGACTGTGCTGGTATCCTGTCGTACCAAGAAAGAGTTACTATAATTCCTTGAACCAGCTCGTCGTAGAAATCGAACGGCTGGAGGATAAAGAGACCGAACACAATTTCGAATATGGCCGTCCGGTCTGCTTCTTCACGACAAACGGAAGCGGAAACCCCGAATACCTGAACTTCTCGACCGTCATCAGTTACGTACAAGACGACCGAATGGTCGTAGTACTGCCCTCTCCTAACGCACTTACGGATATACAGAAGGCTGGTGAAATCGGCGTCCAACTTTATTTCGACGAGACCAGCTACAAGACAATGTTCAACGCCCTGTCCACCGTTATCCAAGCGAAAGGAAACCGGTTAGCTTACCTACGGGACGTCCTGTTAGGCAAAACGCCCGTCGGCCGGCGCACATTTTTTCCTATGCGCTTTCCCTGGCTGAACCTGTCGCAGGAAGAGGCGGTCAACCATGTATTGGCGGCAAAGGATGTGTCAATCGTGCACGGTCCTCCCGGAACTGGCAAAACGACCACTTTGGTTGAAGCGATCTATGAGACTCTGCACCGGGAAAATCAGGTAATGGTCTGTGCCCAAAGCAATACGGCCGTAGACTGGATATCCGAAAAACTAGTCGATCGTGGCATTCATGTCCTACGCATCGGTAACCCGACACGCATAAACGACAAGATGCTTTCCTTCACCTATGAACGGCGTTTCGAATCGCATCCCGACTATGCCGAACTATGGGGAATCCGCAAGGCGATCCGCGAGATACAATCCAATCTCCGCAAAAAGAGCCACGGTGAAAAAGAAACAGCACGCAACCGTCTCTCCCGTCTCCGTTTCCGGGCGACGGAACTGGAAGTGAAGATCGACACGGAATTGTTCGACGAGGCGCGTGTCGTGGCCTGCACGCTGGTCGGATCGGCGAACCGGGTATTGACCAACCGTAACTTCACAACTCTCTTTATCGACGAGGCCGCCCAAGCACTCGAAGCAGCCTGCTGGATCGCAATCGGCAAAGCGGATCGGGTCATCTTAGCGGGCGACCATCACCAGCTCCCTCCTACCATCAAATGTATAGAAGCGGCACGTGGCGGCTTAGACCACACCTTGATGCAAAAAATAACCGACCGGAAGCCCGAAACAGTCTCGCTTCTGAAAACGCAGTACCGGATGAACGAGGACATCATGCGCTTTCCTTCCCGTTGGTTCTATCATGACGAGCTACAATCCGCACCGGAAGTCAAGCATCGCGGCATCTTGGAATTCGATACGCCTGTCGTCTGGCTCGATACGGCGGATTGCCATTTCGAAGAAGACCGGCTCGACGACAGCATGAGCCGTATCAATAGAGACGAAGCTACACTGCTCGTTTCGACCTTACAGAAATATATCGAAAAGATCGGCAAAGAACGGGTATTGGATGAAAGCATCGACTTCGGTCTGATTTCACCTTACAAATCGCAGGTTCAGTATATCCGCGGACTGATCAAGCGCGACACTTTCTTCAAACCTTTCCGCCGCCTGATAACCGCTCACACGGTAGACGGCTTCCAGGGACAGGAACGCGATGTGATCATGATCAGTCTCGTACGAGCCAACGACAAAGGCCGGATCGGTTTCCTCGGTGACCTGCGCCGCATGAACGTCGCCATCACCCGCGCCCGCATGAAACTGATGATCTTGGGAGACGCACCGACACTAACACGGCATGCTTTCTACAAGGAATTATACGAATATATCTGGGAAAACGGACAGGTGATCACCGTTCAACCTCCTTCCCCGACATGATCCTCTTATTGTCATATTCGTAAAAAAGCCATTAGTCCAAATCGAAACTACTACCGCATCTATTTCGATTTTATACCCTTTTTAATTCAAATATCGTATATTTGTATCATTAACAAAAAATACAGAGAGGCCATGAAGTATAAATTATTAGTTCTCGACGTAGACGGGACGCTGCTCAACAATCAGAAAGAGATCAGCCCCCGTACCCTGGCTGCCCTTCTGAAGGTACAGCAAATGGGGGTACATATCGTATTGGCATCAGGAAGACCGACTAATGGAGTCATGCCCATCGCTGAAAAGCTAGAACTGAATCATTACGGAGGTTACATTCTTTCTTACAACGGCGGTCAGATCATCAACGTGCAGACCGGTGAACTATTATTCGAGAAGCGCATCGATCCGGAATGGATCCCCTATTTCGAAAAGAAAGCAAAGAAAAACGACTTTGCCATCTTCACCTATCACAAAGACTTCATCCTGACGGACAAACCGGATAACAAGTATGTCATCCAAGAAGCCAACCTGAACAAGATGCAGATTGTCGGTGTCGACAACTTTGCCGAAGCCGTCGATTTCCCGCCCTGCAAATGTATGCTGGCAAGTGACGACGAAGAAGCGCTCATCGGTTTGGAGAATCATTGGAAAAAACGCCTCGACGGTGTGCTGGATGCATTCAGGTCGGAACCTTATTTCTTAGAAGTCGTTCCCCAGTTCATCGACAAGGGAAACACTTTGGGCGTGCTGATGACCAAACTGTCCGTATCGCCGGAAGAAGTGATCGCGATCGGCGACGGCGTTTGCGACGTGACCATGTTGCAACTTGCCGGCGTCGGGATCGCGATGGGAAATGCGGAAGATTCGGTGAAGGCTTGTGTGGACAAGACGACACTCACCAACGAAGAAGAAGGCGTAGCCGTGGCCGTCGAACGGACAATCCTGGCTGAAATACGTCCGACAGAAGTACCGCTCGACCAGTTGAATATGCGTGCCAGACACGCTCTGATGGGAAACCTCGGCATCCAATATACATATGCATCCGAAGACCGTGTAGAAGCGACCATGCCGGTAGACGAACGCACCCGCCAGCCATTCGGCATCCTACATGGCGGGGCGACACTCGCATTGGCCGAAACGGTTGCCGGGTTAGGATCGATGATCCTGGCCAAACCAGACGAAATCGTGGTCGGTATGCAAGTCAGTGGCAACCATATGTCATCTGCCCATGAAGGAGATACCGTTCGCGCCGTCGGAACCATCATTCACAAAGGACGCTCTTCGCACGTTTGGAACGTCGATGTATTCACATCCACAGATAAATTGGTATCATCCATCCGTGTAGTCAACAGCATATTAAAAAAGAAATGACACCAGACGAATTAAGGATTTGTAACGTAGTCGACACATTGATCAGAAAGAACCGGAGTTTTGCACTCTGGCGGATACCAGGAGAATCGCCTCGTTTCGCCATGCAGACCTCCGGTTCTGCACGTATTCTTTATCATATCGAGGAACTGGACGAACAGAGTGGTTTCGTCATTGCTCCCTTCCATGTAAGCAAACAGCACCCAATCGTACTGATCCGGCCGGACATCCAGAAACTTCCGCCCGATGAGGAAACAAAAGTTTCATACTTGATGCCTGCGGAACAGGAATTCCATCATAGTGAAACGCTTGTCTCCTTCCTCGAAAACCCGAAGGAAGACTACAGCCGCCGTTTCAATGCCTTCATCGAACCGCTACGCCGAAAGCAGTTCGAGAAACTCGTGCTGTCGCGCTGCCAGACGATTCCGGCAGACAGAGCCAACTTCTCCCCTGCCGCCGCTTTCCATAAAGCAATCAGACGGTACAAATATTCGTATGTTTATCTCTGCCATACACCCGAAACAGGTACATGGCTCGGATGTACGCCTGAAATCATCCTCTCCGGCGAGAAAGGAAAATGGCATACGGTCGCCCTTGCCGGCACCCAACCTCTCCAAAACGGGGAACTACCGATAGAATGGGACGACAAAAACAGGGAAGAACAGGAATATGTAGCCTTTTACATACGCAAACAACTGCAAGCATTAGGTATCAAACCGACAGAAACTCCTCCGATCCCGGTACGCGCCGGCGAATTGTCGCATTTGAGAAGTGACTTCAGCTTTCCACTGCCTGATAATAAAAAACTCGGTGAACTGTTGAAACGGCTCCATCCCACGCCTGCCGTCTGCGGACTGCCCAAAGAAGAGACGTATCGTTTTATCCGGGAGAACGAAGGCTACGACCGGAGCTATTATTCAGGCTTTATCGGTTGGTTAGCCCCCGAAGGAAAGAGTGATCTGTATGTAAACTTGCGCTGCATGAACATCTTGCCCGGATCATTTGTTTTATATGCAGGCGGAGGCATTCTTGCTTCTTCGGAGATAGAAAGCGAATGGCTTGAAACGGAAGCAAAAATGCAAACAATGAAGCGACTGATTAATTCAACTGACAATTGAGAATTCATAAATCATAAATAATATAACCCATGATAGCAAAAAAACTGACTGACCTCATAGGCAATACACCGTTGTTGGAGTTCTCAAACTTCAACGCAAGTAAAGGGCTGAGAGCGAAAGTAATCGGAAAGCTGGAATATTTCAACCCGGCAGGTAGCGTAAAAGACCGCATTGCATTGGCAATGATCGAAGATGCGGAAGAAAAGGGCTTGCTGAAACCGGGAGCAACAATCATAGAGCCGACCAGCGGGAACACCGGCGTAGGACTGGCTTTCGTCTCGGCCGCCAAAGGTTATAAATTGGTACTGACAATGCCCGAAACCATGAGCCTGGAACGTCGTAACCTACTGAAAGCATTAGGAGCCAACCTGATCCTCACTCCCGGAACGGAAGGGATGAAAGGTGCCATCGCCAAAGCGGAAGCATTGCGTGATGAAACACCCGGCTCCATTATCCTGCAACAGTTTGAAAACCCGGCAAACCCTGCCCGGCATGCTAAAACAACCGCACAGGAAATCTGGCGCGATACGGACGGCAAAGTCGATATCTTCGTCGCAGGAGTCGGAACGGGCGGTACGGTAAGCGGCGTTGGCAAAGGACTGAAAGCGCACAATCCGGATGTCAAAATCGTAGCTGTAGAACCGACCGACTCGGCTGTGCTCTCAGGCGGTAAACCCGGACCGCACAAGATACAGGGGATCGGAGCGGGCTTTATCCCTAAAACCTACGACAGCTCGGTGGTCGATGAAATCATCCAGGTAGAAGGAGACGACGCCATCCGCACATCACGCGAACTGGCACAAAAGGAAGGCCTGTTGGTCGGCATTTCTTCCGGAGCAGCCGTATATGCCGCCATGCAACTGGCCCGGCTCCCGGAGAACGAAGGGAAAACGATTGTAGCATTATTACCGGATACGGGCGAGAGATATTTGTCTACAGCATTGTATGCGTTCGAGGAATATCCGCTTTAAGAATTGACAATTGATAATTGATAATTGTCAATTCTCCTTATAATCTTTCCGATAAGAACAAGTAGTCTCCGTCGGGAAATCTTTCGGGACTTTCTGGGTTACTTTTCCGGTTGCCGCCCATTCGGCTCCACGAAGCAAAAGCACCTGGAAGCCCGTACATTGCATTGCTATATTATCTTCCGTAGTAGCACCGGCATGGCCAAGCATCGTATGGAAGATGCGAGCATTCCCGTAATCGACCGTAAAGATCAGCGGTTCTTCACGACCGGAACCGTTTGTTTCCTTATCCGAATAGGCTGTGTACAAAATATCCCGGATATTGCCCGGTCCCCGCATACGGTCGTAAAGTTCATCTTTGGCATGACGCCATTTCAAAGGCAGGCCCTTCACAACCGGATGCACCTTGTCACGCCCGTTCAGCACATATTCGTGCTGGCGTCCATGAGAACCACCCGGACCCGCCGAACTGTCCTTGACCAGTTTTCCGTCCTTCCAATACACATAAGGGCCGGAATTCTCATTACGTCCTTCCCAACCACCCAAAGCACAGATCTTATTGAACTCCGGCCATTTGGAGAAAGCATTGTCGGCTGCATGATAAATGACAACACCACCGCCGTTCTGCACATATTCCAGGAAGCGGCGGTTCGTCTCCTCCGGCCACGAATCTCCGTTATAGTCCAGTACTACCAACTGGTAAGGGCTAAAGTCGAGCACAAAACCGGACATATCCTTGCCCTGTTCGGGAGAGATAGCAAAGTCCACATCAAAACGACCGGAATTTTCCAGGATTTGTTTCAGCACAACATGGCTCACCTGCCAGTTATGGTTGTTTTGTCCTGTGATCAGTAATGTTTTAATCGGTTTACGCGCCGAAACCGTACAGGCTAACAAGAGGGAAAAGACAACAAAAAACAGCTTCCCAAAATGTAAATGTCTCATGGTACTTTATGGTTTAAAGATTTGTTTGAGGCAAATGTACTAAATCAATATGAAATATGTACTTTTGTGGCCTTAAGAAAAAATACATCCATGATGAAATATTTATCCCGAATATTATTGATAACATTCGTATTTGTCTTTTCAGCCACTTATAGTCATGCCGACAGTTGGCGCGACAAAACAGAACTGCTCATATATTCTCCGCGCTATTTCGGTCCGAACGCATTTCCGATCCCGGAAATGAGGGACGGACGGGTGAGCGAGCGGTACGAAGTGGAAGTACGGGGCGAATACCATTATTATACGGGTGACAAGACCTGGGACATCGTGGGGCGTGCCCTGCTACCCTTCTTCAGGGGGCGCGCGGGAATCGAAGTGAACTGGTGCTTCAAGGAAAAATATAAGATGACACCGGAAACGCGTGACGAACGCTTTGCCGTGGAGACGGAAAGCCCGATCAAATATAACGGCGACATCGTTATCAGCTCCTTTTTCCAAGTCCTGAAAAGCGAGAAATGGGTAGACGCGACCATTAGCGCCAACATCAAGACAGCCAGCGGAGGCCGCCTGTGCGACGCCCGTTTTACCGATGCCGCCTCCTACTGGTTCGACGTAAACGTGGGGCGTAACCTGTGGAAAAGTGCCGACGGGAAGGCCTCGATCCGTATGCAGGCGCTCGCCGGGTTCTATTGCTGGATGACGAACGACATGGTGCATCGCCAGAACGACGCCATCTCATACGGAGTCGGGTTCACTGGTAAATACAGAGGCTTCACGCTCGCCACCAACCTGGCCGGGTTCTACGGATACGAAAACAACGGTGACCGCCCCATACATTGGCGCAACAACCTCAGATACGAGATCAAGAAAAACATAATCTCCTTCCGGTATACACACGGAATGAAGGATAACCTGTACGAGACTTATTCGTTGGGATATATCCGATGCTTTTGAGAATTGAAAGTTAAACCAACGGCCTTCGCTCCCTGTTTAAGGGGAGATGAAGATTAATCGGATAGTAAAGCTGAAACTGGTAGATGCCAGACTCTATTTCGTGAGTCTGATCGTAGGATTGCTGACCGGATTGGTGGCGGTTCCTTACCACTATCTGCTGCAACTATTCTTCAATATGCGGAAGAACTTCTTCCAGTCTTCGCCTCCCTGGTATTACCATATCGTCTTATTCCTTGCCCTATGGGGTATCCTCTGCTTCGTCGCCCGGATGGCCAGACGGTGGCCTTACATCGGAGGCGGAGGCATTTCACAGACACGGGGTGCGATCAACGGACGCATCGAGTATGCACATTCCTTTCGCCAACTGCTGGCTAAGTTTGCGGGCGGTGTGCTGACACTCAGCAGCGGTCTCTCGATGGGACGCGAGGGGCCTTCCGTACAAATGGGTTCCTACATAGGTGACCTGGTCAGCAAATGGGGACATATCCTGAGCGGCGAACGCAAACAGCTCCTTGCCGCAGGCGCAGGCGCAGGACTGGCAGCTGCCTTTGCCGCTCCTCTTGCCGCCGCTACGCTGGTGATCGAATCGATCGAACGCTTCGATGCTCCGAAAACGGCTATCACGACGATCCTGGCCGGTGTCGTCGCCGGAGCGATCGCCAGTACGATTTTCCCGATCAACCCGTACCACGGCATACAGGCCATCGTGCCCGACCTGTCGATGGAACTGCATATCAAGCTGTATATCCTGTTTGCCGTCATCGTATCGGTTTTCGGCAAACTCTATTCACTGCTGATGCTATACGCCAAACGGATGTACCCGGCCATCCGGCAACCCGAATATATCAAGCTGTTAGGTCTTCTGGGCATGGCGTACATCATTTCGCTGACGGTCACTGATCTGACCGCCGGAGGCGAGCAGTTCCTGATGCAGCAGGCGGAAGGCGGCAACAGCAATATCTATTGGATTGCAGGGATGATGTTCCTGCACATGGTATTTACCGTTTTTTCCTTCTCCTCCGGATTGCCGGGAGGGAGCTTTATCCCGACTCTGGTGACAGGCGGACTGACCGGTAAGCTCTATGCCCTCATCCTGGTGCAGCACGGGGTCATAGGAATGGAAAACGTGAGCTATGTCATGCTGATCGGAATGGGTGCCTTCCTGGTCGCCGTCGTGCGCACTCCTATCACAGCCATTATCCTGATTACGGAGATCACAGGGCATTTCGAAGTTTTCTATCCTTCCATCGTCGTAGGAGGACTCACCTATTATTTCACGGAACTGTTGGGAATAAAGCCATTCAACGTAATGTTCTATGAAGAGATGATCAACAAACCGGACTTCCGTGAGCAGAAGCGGCTGACTTTGGACGTGGAAGTGATGGCCGGAGCCTATTTCGACCGCAAGGAGGTCGATACGCTCGAACTTCCCAACCATTGCGTAATCATGAATATCCACCGCGACCGCAAAGACATCTCCCCCGCCGGACAAACCATACTCCCCGGTGACCAGCTCACCATCGAACTGGACGCCCAAGATATAGAGAAACTGTACGAGCCACTGGTTAGCATGGCCAACATCTACTAAAATATCCCGACCGGCAACTTTAAACGTCCTCCCGGCCATCTCAAATCATTGGACACAAAAACCAAACAGCCTCTCAGGGAAATTATAATCCAGAATTATCAGGTATTTATGTAAAAGGAACTTCATTTTTTTATACTTTTGTCAAGATAACAAACGCCATATTCTGCCATGAAAGTAATTATCTGTTGTTTTTCCTTCCTGCTCCTATCCATCTGCCCTCCGCTCCTGGCGATGGAAGGTACGGGTGTTGCACTAAAAGTCAGCCTGTCCGGAAAAATATACAAACGTTTCTCTTTCGTCCTGGAAGAAGATATCCGTCCGCGAGACGATTTCAGGGAAGCCGGATGGTTCCTTACCACAGGAGAAATCAATTATCGCATTTTGCCGAACTTACGGGTGGGAGCCGGCTATATGTCATTAGTCCGCTACAAGGCATCGGAGGAACTGCGCAACCGGTATTACCTGTACGCCTCCGGTTCGCATCGGTTCGGGACATTTAAAATTGCAGTCCGGGAACGCTTTCAGAGCACATACAAGAAAAATGGCCTGCATCCGACCAACTACCTCCGCAGCATGTTCACCCTCTCCTACCGGATCGCCTCTTCGGGATTCGAACCTTTCATATATGTAGAGCCTTTTAACAACGTAGGCTACAACGGGAAGATGCGTGCCGATAAAATCCGTTATTCCGCAGGCTGCGACTACCGGATGGACCCCCAAAACCGCATCCAGCTCTATTATCGCTACCATACCTTCAATGTATACGATCCGATCAACTACCGTCATGGCATCGGCCTGACCTATTCTCACCGGTTCTGATTCAGGCAGGAAGACATCTATCCACAAAACGAAAGGAAACGTACCGATATGCATTTATGCAGAAGCCATTTTACCGTCCTAAGACACTTTTTTACTAAAGACAAGCAGAAAAAGAGCGGAAAGCAAGCAGAAATGGTTGGCAACACCCCCATCTTCCGGCTTTCTACACCCGGATGTTACCACCCCCCACACCCGGATGTCCGAAAAGGGTACACCCGGGTGTTCGGAGCCATATCATACTAATCCTTTGTAATTAAGACACATACTTAGCAGAAAGATCATATATATATATTGCTAAAATCCCAGTCGGATGTGTGACACAGTGTGATACAGGCGTGATACATGAATCCGGCATGTATCACACCTTGCACAACATGGATATCAACACATACAAGACAAAATGTGATAGAGTGACAGAGAAATGGCGATTCTCTTTCTGTCGGTTTTAAGGCTGCTTATCGCCTCATTCGGCTGTCACATATAATAGGCATAAATAAAAATATCACTATCTTTGCCCTCGGAATACCAAAAACGTTCCTTTATATTATTCACCGAGTGCTTGATAAACCTCGTTAAAAACAAGAAATATGCAGAAGACATCTACTGTAACCGTACCATTCATGCTGTTAGGCATCCTGTTCAATATCTGCCTGGTAGCTTCAAACCTGTTAGAAACCAAAGTTATCCAGGTATTCGGCATCACAGCGACTGCCGGACTGATCGTTTTCCCGATCTCATATATCATCAATGACTGTATCGCCGAAGTATGGGGATTCAAGAAGGCACGCCTGATTATCTGGAGCGGGTTTATTTCTAATTTCCTTGTAATCGGATTTGCGCAATTGGCGGTGATGTTGCCTGCCGCCCCATTTTGGGAAGGCGAAGAAGGTTTCAACTTCGTGTTCGGAATGGCACCGCGCATCGCCATAGCAAGCCTGATGGCTTTTCTTGTCGGTTCGTTCCTGAATGCTTACGTGATGAGTAAGATGAAGATTGCTTCAGCCGGAAAGAATTTCTCTTTACGGGCCATCGTCTCCACTTTGGTCGGCGAGAGTGCCGATTCGATGATCTTTTTCCCGATCGCTTTCGCCGGACTGATACCGATAGGCGAACTTTTCATTATGATCGGGACACAGGCGGTTCTGAAATCCCTCTATGAAGTAATCATCCTTCCCGTTACCATCCGTGTTGTAAACTATATCAAGAAGGTGGACGGTAACGATGTGTATGACGTAGGGACATCATACAATATATTAAATGTGAGAGATTTATGATTTATGATTCATAATTCCAAACAAATGCGACCAGTCTTCACGAGGTTGCGGCGTATAGGTATGGAATCCTAGTGATTCCGCCGTACGGCAATTGGGGACGGCATCATCTATGAAAAGTGTTTCTTCAGGACGGATATCGGCATCTTGCAGGACATATTCGAAAATTTCGGCATCGGGTTTCAGCAGATGGAGGCGGTAGGAAAGATAAATATGATTGAAAAAGTCGGAAGCATGGTGGCCTTTATAGGAAAAACAGGTCTTTTCCGACCACTCCCAATGAATCTCGTTCGTATTGCTGAGCAGCATCGTATTGTAACGCTTGCGGAGGTCGAGCAAAAGATCCAGCTTATAATCCGGAACATCATCGAGCATGGCGATCCAGGCGGCATCTATCTGTTCGTCTGTCAAAGGCTGTCTGGTCAGATGACGGATACCGTCGCGAAACTCTGCTACCGTAATGGAACCGAGCTCGATCTTCATGAACAGATCCTTATGCTGGTAGTTATTGACAATCTGCTCGCGTATATTCGCGACCCCCAAACTCTCGAATGCCTCGATGCACCGATTACGGGTGAGATTGATAATCACGCCGCCAAAATCTATAACCAAATTTTTTATGCCTTCCATGACCTTCTTTTAATTGACAATTGATAATCGACAATTTTGATTCTAACTATTTACTACCAGCGGCGACGACGCCGGTGATGCCGTTGCCGCTGTTTATATTGACGTATCCTGCGATATACCAGCCAGACAAATAACACTCCGAACACGGCAAAGATCAGCAAGACGATCCCTGTATTCAAGTTATCTCCTTTCACGCGGCTCCACATTTCCAAAACCAGTTCCGTCCGATCTCCGAAATCGCGGATCATGGCACAACGTTCTACCACCTTGCGGTCAGGGTATTGTACCGGATTGATCCGGATGCTATCCGCACCGGGACCGAAGAAATAACTCAAGTCGGAAACTTTCTCGATTGTCGAATCGATCTTGGCTTCCATAATTTCGGGAGTCGCAATGGCACTGACGTAACCGATGGCATCCATATTCCGCAAAGCGACGTCCGGACGACAAAGATAATCAATAAAATAACTGGCCGCCTTTACATTACGGGCATATTTAGGGATCGCCCAGCCGTCATACCAGATATTGCTGCCTTCTCGGGGCACTTCATAGTCCAGTTCCACCCCGACAGCCTCCGCTTCGTCCATCGCCCAGACCGCATCGCCACTCCAGGTAAAATTGAGCCAGGCTTTGCCTTTCGTCATCATTTCCTTGCCGAAATCGGCTTCCCAACCGGCAATGTTGGGTTTCATCTTTTTCAGAAGTTCTTCGGCTATGGCGATCGCTTCGGGAGAATTGTCGTTCATCAGTTGCTCGACCGTCACGGTCCCATCTTCCAGTTCCTTCGCATGGGCGTAGATAATGGCCGTACCATAGGAGTCACGATAGCTGTCTTTCATCAATATCTTGTTTCTGAACTTCGAATCCCAAAGACACTCCCAGCTTTCGACCTCTTTCTCCTCCACGAACTGCTTGTTATACAAAATCCCAGCCGTTCCCCACATATAAGGGACGACATAGTCGGTCGTTTTCCGTCCCGGCTGGCTTAGCTTGTTCAGTTGCCCACGGATATAGGGAGAGACATTATCCAGATAATCCGGTGTCTTTCCGAAATTGCGGTCTATCGGGACAAGAAGGTTTTTCTTCAACATCCGTTCGATTATATATTCGGACGGACAGATCAGGTCGAAATCTTCATGCCCGCGTTCGATCTTGGTAAGCATGATCTCATTGATATCGAACACCTGGTAGATAATCCGGATATCTTCGCCGGTCTGCTCCTTGTACCAAGCGGGAAATTCGGCCAAGACATCCTCGTCGATATAGTCTGCCCAATTGTAGACTTTCAGAATATGACTGCGCTCCTCATCCGTACGATTGCATGAAGACATGAAAGTCAAAAGAAAGAGGCAACTCGCTATTATTGTAATCAGTTTATTCATTTCCTGCTTTTCTCCATTAGCTTTTGGACTTCTCCGCCCGTTTATTAATCACAATCAAAAGGACAAGCACCGTCACGAAAATGATAGTTGACAGCGGACGCAACTCAGGTGTCAGTCCCCCTTTGCGGGCATCCGCATAAATAAAGGTCGATAGGGTTTCCAGTCCCTCGTTGCCGATCGTAAAGATGGTAACGGCAAAATCGTCGATCGAAAGCGTAAAAGCCAGTATAAAGCCGCTGATCATGCCCGGACGAATCTCCGGCAGGATCACCTTGCGCAACGCCTGGAAAGGAGTCGCCCCCAAATCGAGCGCCGCCTCATAGACATTCTGGTTCATCTTTTTCAGGCGTGGCATGACACTCAGCACCACATAGGGCGTGCAGAACGTGATATGCGCCAGCACGACCGTCGTGAATCCCTGTGAAACGCCAAAACTCACGAACAGCAGGAAAAGGGATACGCCCGTAATAATATCTGCATTCATCATCGGGATCGCATTAGCAAAATTCATTACCTGGCGGGTCCGTGATCGCAGGTTGAAAATACCGATAGCCGCAATACTACCCAACAGCGTGGAGACGGTCGCCGCGATCATCGCAATGGCGAACGTATTCCACAACGCACTCACCAACGAACGCTGCACGCCTCCTGTAAACAGCGAACTATACAATTTGGTTGAAAATCCCGTCCAGTTTCCCAAGACTTTCGCTTCGGTAAACGAGAAAATCATAATAATCAGAATCGGGGAATATAGCAGCACCAACAGTAGCCACAAATACCCTTTTGCCATCCATTTCGTCATCATATCACACCTCCCCCTTCGTTCGAAGCACTGTCCTCTTCATTCGTAAAGAGGATGGTAACACCAATCAGCAACAACATAATAAGAGAAAGCGCCGCTCCATAATTCCACATACCGTTATAGATATTTTCTTGCACGGTCGTACCGAACAGTTTGATGTTATTCATCGTCAGTAATTCGGCAATGGCAAACGTGGAAACCGTCGGCATGAAAACCATGACGATCCCGCTCATCACGCCGGGCATCGAAAGAGGCAGAATCGTTTTCATAAAGACCTGAAACGGATTGGCTCCCAAGTCCTGGGCCGCCTCGATCAGGCTGCGGTCCATCTTTTGCAACGTATTATAAATCGGATAGATCATGAACGGGAGAAAGTTATACACCATACCGAAAACCAACGCCCCCTCTCCCAACGGCAGGTTCAGGAAATCGAACAATGCTACCGTAGCCAGCGTACGGATCAGGATATTCACCCACATCGGCAGGATGAATAGCACGACCATCGTCCGGGAAGTGTTAAAACGCTCCTGGCTCAGGATATAAGCTGCCGGATAGCCAAGGATGAGACAGGCAAGTGTGGTGATAATAGCAATCCCGATCGAATAGACGAACGTATTCATCGCTTCGGGGTGTACCATGAACTTACGGAAATTAGCAAAAGTGAACGCTCCGTCGGCATCTGTAAACGCATATAATACGATCAACAACAAGGGCATTACGACAAAGACAGCCAAAAACAGGGCATAAGGAATCGTCCAGTTCTTACGCCGCATAAAAAAAGCTGAAATCTTACTTATCACTTCCTTCCTTTTTAGTTGATTGAACAATCCGTATATTTTCGGGAGCGATCGTGATTCCGACCCGGTCGCCATCGTCCCAAACATCATTCGTATCGACAAAGATATCTTCGTCCCAGTCGGTAAACACCGTCAGATGATAATGGTTGCCTTTGTAGAGGATAAATTTCACTTCACCGGTCAGACGGCCGTCTTCCTCGTTGTCTTCCAGAATGACGCGGTCAAAATCTACTTCGACCTGCACGGGTGCTTCCGAGTCAATGCCGGATACCTCTCGGCATTCGAACGTACAGCCTAAAAATTCCACATGCGTGGCATCCACCATCTTTCCTTCGAACGTATTGCAGATACGTTCCTTTTTCATCACATGGATATCAAATGGTTTGACCAGCAAACCGACTTCCTGCCCGGCATCGAAACAATGGTAGTCCTGTACCATGAACTCATAGCCTTCCGGCGTCTGCACCATCATCTCGTAGTGAACGCCCTTGAAAATGGAGGAGGTAACCGTCCCGGTCAGCATGGCGGCTTCAGATGGCTCGAAAATATAAATGTCTTCCGGGCGGAGCACGACATCTACCGGGGTCCGTTCGCCGAAACCTTCGTCTACGCATTCGAACTCATGCCCGGCAAAGGATACCAACTTATCTTTGATCATCAGTCCGTTCAGAATATTGCTTTCGCCGATAAAGTCGGCGACAAAGGAGTTGATCGGTTCGTTATAAATGTCAATAGGCGTCCCGATCTGCTGGATCTTCCCTTCGCTCATCACGACGATCGTATCGCTCAGGGTGAGTGCTTCTTCCTGATCGTGAGTAACATAGATAAAGGTGATTCCGAGAGACTTATGCATTTCCTTCAACTCCATCTGCATATCCTTGCGCATCTTGAGGTCAAGAGCCGCCAGCGGTTCGTCCAGCAGGAGCACTTCCGGTTCGTTCACGATAGCTCTGGCAATCGCGACACGTTGTTGCTGTCCGCCGGAAAGGGAATCCACATCACGGTACTCATAATCGGTCATTCCTACCATCTTGAGGGCCTGCTTCACCTTTTTCTCAATCACGACAGCCGGAAGTTTTTTCAGCTTCAGGCCGAAAGCGATGTTATTGAAGACATTCAGATGAGGGAAAAGAGCGTATTTCTGAAATACAGTATTAACTGGACGTTTATGAGGGGGTGTTTGCGTAATTTCTTTTCCCGCAATGGTTATTATACCCTCAGAAGCAGTCTGGAATCCGGCAATCAGACGCAACAATGTCGTCTTCCCGCAACCGGACGGCCCCAGAATGGTTACAAACTCGCCCTTACGGACAGACAAATTCACATCATTCAATACGGCCTTGTCTCCAAAGAATTTAGACACATGCTCCACACCGATGATGCAGTCAGATTTTTGCATAGACAGATTCCCCTTTACCAATACTGATTAAACATATTTCCGCTTCTTCACGTAAAAAGCGGCACAAAGGTAACAATTAATTGATAATTGAGAGTTGAAAATTGAAAATTACGGTAGAGTCTTGCTCTTAGGCAACACCAGGTTCAAAAAGACTCCCAGTAAAGCCGAAAGCCCGATACCGGCCATCGTGAAACCGCCAAATTCAATGGCAGCACCACCAATCCCGAAAGTCAGGATCAATGAGACGATGATCAGGTTGCGAGTGTCGCCCAGATTGGTCCGATTCTGGATCAAGCTGTTGATGCCGACAGCGGCAATCGTTCCGAACAGCAGCAACATGATGCCCCCCAACACGGCGGCGGGAATCGATTTAAGCAACGCGCTGACCTTCCCAAACACAGAAAAGACGATACCGCTTACGGCAGCAATACGGATAACGGCCGGGTCTGTAATCTTTGTCAGCGAAATAGCTCCTGTCACCTCCGAATAGGTCGTGACGGGAGGACCGCCGATCAATCCGGCGACGATACATGCCAGGCCGTCTCCCAACATCGTGCGGTGAAGTCCCGGATCTTTTACGAAATCCTTGCCCGTCACCTCGTTGATTGCGTACACATCGCCTATATGTTCGATCACCGGAGCAATCGTCACCGGAATCATAAAAATAACCGCTTCCCACGACAATGAAGGCTTTACAAATTGCGGAAATGCAAACCAAGGAGCTTCTATCACAGGCTTGAAGTCGATCAAGCCGAACAGACTCGCAGTCAGGTACCCGACGATGATTCCACAGAAGATAGGGATCAATCTCAACATTCCCCGGCCCAACATAGAGGCGAGAATAGCGGAAAGCAGGGCTACCAGCGCCAACGGCCAGTTCTCTTTTGCCATATTCACACCTGAGCCTGCCAGCGAGAGGCCGATCAGAATAATAACCGGCCCGATCACCACCGGCGGAAAAAGCCGCTTGATAAAACCGATTCCTCTCCACCGGACCAACAAGCTCATCAACCCATAGACGGTCCCCACAGCCACCAGGCCGGACATCGTACCGGGCAACCCATACAATTCCGTCGCCTTTATGATAGGCGCCACAAAAGCGAAACTGCTTCCCAGAAAAATAGGAACTTTCCCTTTCGTCACCAAATGAAAGATCAACGTGCCGATACCAGCAGTAAAAAGGGCGGTAGAAGGATCAAGGCCAACCAGCAGAGGAACGAGAACAGTCGCACCAAACGCCACAAAAAGGAACTGAACGCCAACAACCGTTTTCTGAATGGGGTTCAGGGGTTTCATATTATCCATTCGTTCTTTATTTACTTTTTGCAAATATAATATAATCCAGACATCCAGCAATTCAATTCACTCACCTATTTTTTATAATAAGCAGCCGTTCATAATCCACCCTTTACTTTTAACTTAGTGCAACCCGGATAAAAAGTCCCGCCGTAAATTAAAACACGGCGGGACGTCTCTACGTTTTTTTCCAGTTTACAATCAAAAAACGACCTACCCCTACTTGGGACTCTTCAATTCCAGGAATGCAGTCGGCAGGCCTTCCGATTTAACAGCAACCACGCTATTACCCTCGTTCCGTTTGATACGGATCAGGGCACGACCATTATACGCCTGTACTTTACGACTACCGGTCGAAGTTCCTAAATTGCAGATCAGGCTGCCATCTCCGGCAATCTCAAACGTAATCTGCTTTTTGGAGCTGAGACAACGGATGCCGTTTTTATCGATCAGTTGTACCTGTACCAAAGCCGTATCTCCCTCTTCGGAAAGCAAGCTCACTTGGCAAGCGGCTTCTTTATCCCATTTAGCAGTCTGGTATTCCTGACGAATGACATCAGAAACCTCCTTCTTCTCCTTTTTCTTTACACCGACAGCCCGTATTTCGTTCATGCCTTCCTGATAAACACAATTCCAGCGCAACCCGGCAGCCGGGTAATCCTGACTATTACGCCGTTTCACACCCTGGCTCACACCATTGACAAAAAGCTCCACTTCGTCGCAGTTAGAATATACCAAGATTTCCTTGCGGTCATCTTTTCCACCCCAGCGAACCGGCCAGGTATGACCGTAGATATGGATCATCGGCTTCTCCGTCCAGTAAGACTGGAACACATAGTAGCTTTCTTTCGGAGTAAAATCGCGTTCAACCACCCCCTTCTGATTGACATAAGGGACAGGATTGTCGGGACGGACCGGAGTCGAAAAATCTTTAAAAGGCCAGTAGGCTGTACCGGTCAGCCACGGCATCGTCTCCTGCTCTTTCAGATGCCAGTCGATCAGACGGACCACATAACTTTCCGACCAATCGCCATCGCGCGAAGCACGTGGAACGCCACCATACAAGGAAGCATCGCCGGCACGTTCATCACCGCCCTTTCCTGCCTCGATGTTCTTCAGATTATAAAAAGCATCTTCCGAATGACGACGGGCATGGCTGTCACCTCCCCACTCTACATGCAGGAAGTGTTTTACCTTCTGCATCTCCTGTTCTGAGATCGATTTATAATCGGTAAAGACACCCCGATACCAACCAGCCCAGATAGAAGGTGAATAGACATCAACAATATCATTACAAAATTCACACCGGCGGATCGCCGTCATACGTGTGTCGTCTAAACGGTGCGCCATGTCGTGCAACTCTTTCATGAAAGCACGGATCGCACTCTTGTCGAACGTATTGAAATCGTTAGGCCAGTCATTCTCATTACCCAACCCCCAGATGATGACAGCCGGATGATTATGATGCTGGACGATCATATTAGCAAGCATCCGACGGGCTTGTTTTTTGTAGACATCGCCTCCAAGACCGCCCCGACACCAAGGAATTTCTTCCCATACCAGAATGCCCAATTCGTCGCAAAGGTCCAGAATGATTTCAGATTGTTGGTAATGTCCTAAACGGATAAAGTTCACGCCCATATCTTTCATCATCCGCATTTCACGACGCATCATATCTTCCGTCATGGCTTGTGCCACACCAGCGTGATCCTCATGGCGATGCGTACCTCGCAACAGCAAACGTTTGCCGTTCAGGAAGAATGGACCTTTGTCCTTAAACTCCGTATGGCGAAAACCGAAGCGTTCTTCCGTCGTGAAAGTCTGATCCGGTGTCTTTACAGTCAACTCGCAAGTATAGAGTTGTGGCACATCCACGTCCCACAATACCGGATTCTTGATCTTCATCTCTGCTAAAAGCTGGTCACCCAAAGGAAGTATTCCTTCCAGTGTTTTCGAGAAGACTGGTTTACGGTCCACATCGTAAACGGAAACGGTCACATCCGCCTTCCTTATATCTTCCGGATTATAAAACGAAGTTTTCACCTTCAATATACCTTCTTTCAAGTTAGAAGAGAGGGAAGATTCCAAACGAATCTGTTCAAAAGAAACTTCAGGCAGGTACACCAAGTTCAAATACCGGTACAGACCACCATAGATATTGAAATCAGCCAGATCGGATGGTATCATTTCCAGATCACGTGAATTATCGCAACGGATCGACAAAGGTACTTTCCCTTTGAAACGTTCCGCATCTTTACTGCCGAGAAATGCTTTTACCGCATCCGTAATATCGACATTCCAACTGTCATAACCGCCAACATGGCTACCGACATGAGTCGTATAGACATAGACATCCGTCTTCTGTCCCGCCCCGTCGAAATCGAGTACGATCCGCCCGTTCCGATAGGGATTGTCTATCGCCAGCAAAGTTTTATACCATCCCGGACCTTCATAATAATTCACGTCCGGATCAACAGCATCTTCGGCATTAAAACAATGAGGTAACGTAACAGGCTGCCAGATGGGAACCGCCTCCGAACTGCCGGGTGCGGCAGGACGTACAGCCTCCCAGATTCCCCCCAAATCACCTTTCAGATATTCCCAATTGTTCGTCAGCCGAATCTTATTCATAGCAGGCACTTTCGCCACAGCCGACAGAACGGACAAACACAATAAGCATGCAACAAACAAGTACTTCATATTCTAATATTCAATTTAAAATTCAATTAATTTTACAAGAGAGCAGTTCCTTCTTTTTCCAATTTGGCTTTTCGCAACAAGGCTTCCAGATAGTAATAATCCGCATATACGATCGGCACATCCACTTCCGAACCGTGAGTCTTGGAACCGGTACTATGCAAAAGCAGGAAACCACAGTCTTTCCCTACACTTGCCCGATAACGGTTCGTCAGATTTTCCAATATCCTATCAGCCCTATCCACATATCCGGTTCTATTCGTTTCATCATACATACTCAACTCGTAAAGAGCAGAAGCCGTAACGGTGGCCGCCGATACATCACGCGGCTCGTCCGGTATTCCTGGAGCATTATAATCCCAATAAGGTATCAAATCGTCCGGCAATGTAGGATTGGAGAAAATATAAGAGGCAATTTGTTTGGCACGTTCCAAAAATTCAGGCAATCCAGTTTCTCGATAGCACATCGTATAGCCGTACAATCCCCACGCTTGTCCACGCGACCAAGCCGAAGCATCGGAATACCCCTGATGGGTGTTTTTATGCAAGACTGCGCCGGTCAACGTATCATAGTCGATAACATGATAGGAACTGTAGTCCTTACGAAAATGATTCTTCATCGTAGTACGGGCATGGTCGACTGCAACCTGGTAGAAAGTGGAATCGCCATTCGTACGGAAAGCCCAGAAAAGTAGTTCCAGATTCATCATATTATCGATGATTACGGGATACTGCCATTTATCCCTGTTATGATCCCAGGAACGGATACAACCCACTTTTGGATTGTAACGTCTGATCAGGGTGTAGGCAGACAGCAACAGAATATCCTTATAACCAGAATCCTGAGTCAACCGATAACCGTTACCATAGCTACAATACATTTTAAAGCCCATATCGTGGGTACTCCCATTCCATTTCTCCTGTTCAAGCAGTTCAGTCTGTTTCCTGGCCTTCTCCTTCCAAAAATCATCTTTAGTATATTCATACATATACCAAAGTTCGCCTGGGAAAAAACCGCTTGTCCAATCATGGGACGCCACCATGCGCAGGAAACCGTTCGGATCGATATTGCGAGGATTGGCAAGCAGCTTGTCCGTACTTTTATAAACCGAATCCATTTCCACGAATGCATGTTTCAACTGTATATCGGCAAAATCAAAATTCGAACTGATAATATCCCTCTTGTCCAAAGCACAGGAACTACAGACAAGCAGAAAAACAAAAAAAAGAATTTTCAGTTTCATTTTGTCCATTTTGTGTTATAAGAAGGGGTATGAAATCATCAGTCATTCCATACCCCAAGATTATTTAAACCTACTCAAAAATTTTCTTACAAATTCGGATTGATCAATGAATCATGCTCCGGACAAGGGAAATACAACCGTTCTTCCGTTACATTCTTCACCTTTTCAGGAAAATTTTTCTGGAAATATTCCTTCATTACCGTCAGATAAGTGCCCCAGCGAACCAAATTGAAACGATAGATCCGTTCGTGTGTCGTCTCTAACGTCCATTCTTTTTGGATTGCCTGACGGAAAGTCTCTTTAGACAAACCGGACAAGTTATCCAAACCGGCACGTACACGCAGTTGATTCACGGCATCATAAGCTGCAGCCGTCGGACCATTGGCTTCGTTTTCCGCTTCGGCAAAGATCAGCAAAACATCGGCATAACGGATGATAGGAATGTACATATCCGTACGCTTATTACGCTGTGAGAAATTTTCACGACCTCCATCACACCATTTCTTTCCATGTGGATACGGACTACCGAAATTCTCAGTCGTATAGGTTTTATTATCAACTGTACTGACAATTTCGGTCAAGAAGGTAGCGGCTTTCCGTTTATCCTTATCATCAAATTTATCGATATAGGATTGTTTCGTATAAAAGAATCCCCATCCTGATTCGGACCCGATACTGGTCGGACGCCACTCGGCTCCACACTGGTTGTCTCCTAACCCATCTGCAAAATTCAGGGCAAAGATCGATTCTTTGTTATACCGATTGTTGACCAGCCAAAGATCAGCATAATTTTCTTCCAGCTTAATACCGTAAGTAGCGGCATTATCAATGACTTCCTTCGCTTTGGAAGCCGCCTTCGCCCACATGGTATTGTCTTTAACCTGTTCACCGGCCATCGTGATATAAACCCATGAAAGCAAAGACTTGGCGGCAGCGACAGTCGGACGTTCCGTTCCAGAATCCCATTTTACGGGAAGATTGGCTTCTGCATATTCCAAATCTTCAACAATCTTATTATATATTTCTTTAGCCGGTGTCTTTGTCATGTTATTCGCACTGGTAAAGTCATTCACCGGCGTGTCCAGATAAATAACATCATTAAAGATACGCACCAGATAGAAATAGGACATCGCACGCATATAACGGGCAGCTGCGACATAACGTGTCTTGACCTCATCCGAAACTTTCGAAGCATTCGGAACTTTCTCGATCATGATGTTAGAAGCATTGATACAAGCATAAAATTGCTGCCAGGGCTTATAAAGGCTCTCGTTATCGCTTTGCCAAGTCAAAGAGTTCATTTCATCGCGAGCCACATTATTGGCTGTAGCACTGACAACAGCATCAGTCGTTGCTTCGGCTATAAAGTTAATATGACGTTCGAAGTTGTTGCTACGCCAATAAGACAGCGATCCCATCAGCAGCATATTGCATTCAGCCTCCGTGTTCGGTAAGTTTTCAGGCGAGAGGAAATCTTTCGGTTCTTCCGACAAGAAAGACTCGCAACTACTCATCAATAGCATCAGGGAGCACACCCCTGCAACTGCTTTATATATATATGTTTTCATTTTCGTCTTTATATTAATGGTTCAATTATAATGTAAGATTCAATCCGAAGGTATAAGAGCGGGTTGCCGGATAACTACCACCGTCAAAACCTAAGTTATAGTTACCTGTACGGGAACTGACTTCAGGGTCATAACCGGAATAGCCGGTAATTGTAAATAGGTTCTGTCCGCTCAGATAGAAACGTAAGTTAGAAATGCCCCATTTGGATGTAACTGATTTAGGAAGAGTATAGCCGAACGTCAAATTTTTCAAGCGAATATAAGATCCATCTTCCACAAAACGAGATGAAGACGGACCCACACCCTTGTTAAATGCCTGTTGCGTATTCGAAGTTCCTTCACCTCTCCAGGAATCCTTTACAAACGCAAAAGCATTTCCGGTATTGTTCGAGTTGCTCGGTAATTCGCTGAAAGTCACTTTCAACAAATTATAGACATCATTGCCATAGGTTCCCTGAAACATAAAGCTCAGATCAAAATTCTTATACGAAAAGTCATTACCAATACCAAAGATAAAGTCCGGGTTAGCATTACCAATGATCGTACGGTCTTCAGTCGTAATCTTGTTATCACCATTCAAATCCTTGAACTTCACGCTACCGACATCATCTTTTGTCAGCCCCAACGCCTTGGCTTCTGCCTCATTCTGATAGATACCGTCAAAGACATATCCGTAGAAGTTCCCCAACGGCTCACCGACCTTCACAATACCAGTTTCATTGAAACCAGCTCCCAAAGCACCTCCGGAACCATTTGTATAAAAGTATTCATCATCGCCAAGGTCAAGCACTTTTTCCCGATTCAAAGCGATATTCAAAGAAGTAGACCACTTGAAGTCACCCACTAAATTCTGTGTATTCAGAGAAAATTCCCAACCTTTATTGGATTTACTACCGATGTTCTGTGTCTGTGAAGAATAACCTGTATAGTACGGAAGGATCTTGTCATAATGCAGATCGACTGTCTTTTTATAATAATAATCCGCAACCAAAGATATACGTCCGCCCAATACGCTCAAATCAATGCCTATATCCGTCTGTTTAGTTGTTTCCCATTTCAAGTCGGGATTCGGTACACGACCTGGAACAAGAGCCACTGCAGAACTTCCGTTCAGGACATAACTGGTCGTACTGAAACTAGCCAACGACTGATAGGCTGTAATCGCCTGGCTACCTGTTTCACCATAGCTGGCACGCAGTTTCAGGTTCTGTATCCAAGAAATGTCTTTCATGAAATCTTCCTCACTGATACGCCATCCCAAAGCAGCAGAAGGAAAATATCCCCATTTATTATTCTTCGCAAACTTGGAAGAACCGTCAGCACGGAAACTAACAGATGCCAAATATTTACCTTTATAAGCATAGTTCACACGGCCCAACCAAGAAGCAATGGCAGAATGGTTTCCACCGGAAGCGACAGACAACAGACTGCTATTGGCAAGTCCCATATTCCAATAACCAAGCGATTCGATGTCGAACCCTTTACCACTGCTGTTATTGTTGAAATAATCGGAAGCCTCAGCAGTAAAACCGGCAACAACATTCAAAGAGTGATCTTTATTGAATGTCTTGGAATAAGTCAACGTGTTTTCACCAAGCCAGTTTGTGGTTTCCTGATCGTTCATGTAAGCATATCCCTGCCCTTTATAAGAAAGAAGATTCTCTCCGGAAGTAAACTGGCGTTGTTTACGGTCGCTATATGTGTAAGTCCAAGCTGTCTTAAATTTCAAGCCGCTCAAGATTTCCCATTCCAGAAAAGCAGTACCCTGAAAATAATTACGGAATTTATCCACAACCTGATCATTAATCAGAGCTACCGGATTATTCATCTGTGCTCCATCCTTTAGCGGACCGCTAAGGCTGCCGTCTTCCTTGTAGACAGGGACCAATGGCCCAAAACCTAAAGCAGAGAACGTGACACCACCACCATCAGAACCGTTCATCTGATTGACACTGGCGTTGGAAGACGACGAACGGGAAGCATTGATAAGAGCTCCGACCGTCACCTTCTTTCCCAGTTTCTGTTCGATATTGGCACGTATGCCGGCACGATTGAAATCAGAGTTCTTCACAATACCCTGATGCATCAAGTAGTTACCAGACAAACTATAGCGTGTCGTTTCTGTTCCGCCACTTACAGACAACGAATGGCCCGTGATAGGGGCCGTACGGAACACTTCACCCTGCCAGTCGGTATTATTCAAGTTATTAGGATCTATCCACTCCGGTATTTTCAATGCTGTCGTAGGATATTTCTCCTGTGCTTCTTTCAATAAGCCATATAGTTCCTGACCATTCAGCATATCCATTTTCTTTGATACCTGCGAAAGCGAAACATAACCACTATAAGAAACGGTCGGTTTACCAGTTTGCCCACGTTTGGTCGTCACCATGATGACACCATTCGCTCCGCGGGAACCGTAAATAGAGGTAGAAGAAGCATCTTTCAATACTTCGATAGAAGTAATGTCATTCGGGTCTATCAAAGAAAGGTCACCACCGAGAACACCGTCAATCACAACCAACGGAGCATTTTCGCCTTTCAAGGAGTTACCGCCACGAATAATAATGTTAGGCGATTCACCTGGTGCAGCCACACTATTCTGTACCATCACACCGGCCATCTGTCCTTGCAAAGCCTGATCGGTACGTGATATGGACAATTTTGTCAGATCATCGCCTTTCACAGAAGAAAGAGCTCCAGTCACGTCACTTTTCTTTTGTACGCCATAACCGACCACTACCACTTCGTCTAATGCTTCGGAATCTTCTTTCAGAATAATGTTCAGAGGAGCATTGCCTTTTACTTTTACTTCCTGCGATTCAAATCCAATGTAAGAGATAACCAATGTACAACCGGCAGGAGCTTCAAAAGAAAAGTTTCCGTCTATATCGGTGACGGCACCGATTGTCGTACCTTTTACAAGGACATTAACCCCTAACAGAGGTTCACCATTCGAGTCTTTTACCACCCCTTTCACAACAGATGACTGCAAGACTTCATTCACGATAGCCGAACTTTCTGCATTCGCCCTGCCAGGCAGAGCAGCCGAAGTCAGGCACAATGTCATGCACAGAGCACAACCTTTCATGTACGTGTAATTCATAATATTGTTATTAAGATTGAAACTTTTTGTGTTTTTCTTTAGTTGCAAATGTATGAGATGGCGGTTTCGATCTATTTAAAATTTATCTCTTTTACTTTAAAATTCAGTTCTGGCAAAAAATTAAAAACCCGCATTCAAAGCGGGTTTCAGAAAATAGATACAATATTGAAAGAAAATAGATCCATTTTTTAAACCGTTTTCATAGCCACAATAACGGATGTCGGATCGGCAAGTTACGGATTACCTCATCGTTTGTCGGAAAATGTTCCAAACTTTTCCAAATTTCCAGATAAGTCCTATTAGATGTGTTACAAATACTGAATAAAAGGGCAGGCTGGGCAACCGGCCATTCATCCCAAAACATGACATCTTCGGCAAAAGGCCAGCTCGATTTATCTGCTATATACGGGAATAGCCAAGCAACCGCCTTTTGCATATTGCGACCGTCGTCCATCGAGTACTGCCACAAATCATCTTCCCCGTCCGAAAGAATATGGCAGATCGTAGCCATGGCATCCAGATTGAACAAGGAATAGCCGTACGGTTTCGTCCGTTTCAGTTCAAGCGGAAAACTGCCGTCCTCCGCCATCTGTGAAGGAAGCAGAACAGACCTGTAACGGTTCCGGCAAAAGTCGAGAATCTCCTTATCGCCGGTATACTTAGCAAACTGGGCTACCTGCATCACCCAACAAGTTCCATGATTGTTTTTAGCATTCATCTCGTCTACCCCGTAAGGATGCGTTGTCAACCATTTCAGATAATCGGAAAACCAAGCACGGCTACCAGCCACATCCTCGACAGAAAGAACGCCGGCCTCTTCCATCCTGATAAGGGATTGCACGACCTCCAGGAGATGGATCGTATCGATGATACCGATCCCCCGTCCTGTCACGATCCCTTTGATCGCCTGCGCGTATTGCAGGTCTGGATTCATCCGGGTTTCGGGGGCGATGAACCAGGCGCGGATATGCTTAACCGCTTGCCGAATATATTTCTCGTCTTTCGTCACCAGCCAGGCGGAGGTCAAGTCGCCAACCAGCGAACTGAAGCGGATCATGGCATGACGGTGAGCAACAAAGTTATCAGGATTTGTCTGCCCATCTCGACGTATATAGGCACTATCCGGATTTATCGGATTGGGCCACCAATAATCGCCTTCGGAGTAGAAATCATGAATTCCTCCGGTACTTCTTTCCGCTCTATATGCAGTAATGGTCACAGGTTCTTCTGCCAAGGCTTTATCTCCACGAATAACAATTTCAGTTCGGAGTAAATCCGTCACTTCTTCCTTTAAAGAATGATCTCTCTTGCATTGGCAAAATAACAAAAGAATAACATAAAGTAATAATTTATACATGATATAGATTTTTTTTATTTTGTTGCACATATTCGGTCGGCGACATGCCGTACATCGCTTTGAAACAAGTAGCAAAATAAGCATGGGAATTGAAACCGATATTGGCAGAAACTTCAGATACGTTCATATCCGTTTCCAGCAGCATCCTTGCAGCAATCTCAAGACGTTTGTTACGGATCAAATCCACCGGCGAAAGGTCGGTTATCGCTTTCAGCTTCCTATAGAAGTTGGCACGTCCCATACCGACTCCTTTACATAGAATCTCCACATTCAACCCCGGATTGGAAAGATTCTGCTCAATCACCCCGAACAATTTTTGCATAAATGTATCGTCCGCCGATGTCGTCTCGATACCCAATGACTCCAACGAAAATTTTTTCCCATACAATTCCTTCAACCGTTCACGAGAAGCCAAGATATTCCGAATACGACACAGCAGGACCTCCATATTGAAAGGCTTCACGATATAATCGTCCGCACCGCACTGGAATCCCTCTTTGATATGCATCACCATCGATTTCGCCGTAATGATGATAACCGGGATATGTCCGGTCCGCAAATCCTGCTTGATCTCCGAACAAAGTTGCAAGCCGTCTTTTTTCGGCATCATAATGTCGCTTACCACCAGATCCGGCAAGGTTTCTGCAATCTTATCGAAAGCATCTACCCCGTTCTCCGCTTCAAGCACATCGAAATAAGGTTCGAGATGTTTGCAGATATACCGACGGACATCCGGATTATCTTCGGCTAATAACAAGGTATAACGCTGACCGGAAACAGGCAGCTGTTCCTGCATATTGTCAGGGACTTTGGATTCATCCTCAGCTACTTCTATTCCTCCGTAGGGATTCCTCGCAGAAGAGTCATCTTCTGCAAATTGCTCATGAGCATATGCTTCGCGGTTTACCGGAATCAAGACACGGAATACAGCCCCTTTTGGTTTGTTGTCTTCTACCCATACAACCCCTTTATGCAATTTCACGATAGAGAGTACCAGACTTAACCCTATACCGGTTCCAGCCGTATTCGACTCACTTTCATCCGTTCCCTGGTAAAAAGGGGAAAATATATGAAACTTGTCGGAATCGTCTATCCCTTTCCCTGTGTCTTCTACAGACAGACAAACATATCGAGAAGTTCCCCGAACTTCCCCACTTATCCTGCCGGGAAATTGCTCCTGCAATCCGGCAACTGAGAACAATTGCAAACGAATGGTTATCGACTCATCCGGAGCCGTATGTTTGAAAGCGTTCGACAAAAGATTGAAAAATACCTTCTCCAGTAAAACACGGTCGAACCACGCATCTATTCCCGACTCATCGGATTCCAAACGAAAGGTAATCCGTTCCTTGACCGCAATCTGATTAAAGGCAATATATATCTCCTGCGTAAACAGATACAGATCATTATGCGAAACACGTAGTTGCAGGTTGCCACTCTGGTTCTTCCTCAGATCCATTAACTGGTTCACCAGCAACAAAAGACGCTGGGCATTTCCATAGACTAGACGCAACGAACCTTTCAGGTTCGGGTTCATATCTACCCGTTGCAACACCTCTTCCAAAGGAGACAGGATCAACATCAACGGTGTACGCAATTCGTGCGAAAAATTGGTAAACATGCGTATTTTGGACTGATGGAACTCCTCCTGCCGCTGCTGCTCCTTCTGCTTTTCGACCAGGTCCTGTTCCAGCTTACGCTTCATATGCAGATAATACCAGACCACATAAAGGATACCACCTATAATCAACAGATACAACATATAGGCATACCAGGTCTGCCAGAATGGAGTCCGAATATGAATCGACAACGACCGCCCTTCATCGTTCCAAAGACCGTCGTTATTGGAGGCGCGAACACGAAAAACATAATCTCCCGGTTTCAAGTTCGTATAGAAAGCCTCCTTTCGAGAACCAGCATCATTCCAGTCCGTATCATACCCTTCTAGCATATAAGCATATTTATTCTGATTCGGATAAAGATAGTTTAAAGCGGCATACCCAACAGAGAAGTTATTCTGATTATAATCAAGATCTATCGCCAGCGTATAATCAAGAACTTTATCGAGCAACCCCGAAGGGTCGCCGGGAACAACCGGTTTATTGTTAACCGTAAAAGAGGTCAGTACGACCGGAGGTATAAAACGGTTTTCTATCAACCGTTCAGGGTAAAAGGAGACAAGGCCGTTGCTTCCGCTGAAATAGATTCGGTCACCGGGCAATTTGATGCCGCCTTTCATGCTGAATTCATTAACTGGGATCTCGCTTCTACCCATATAATTGGTAAACTGGCGCGATTCAGGATCGTAGGCAGAAATACCGTTACCGGTACTGATCCAAAGTTTCCCGTCGTCTCCGGGAATTATCGAATTGATATTATCGTCGCTCAGCCCCTCGACGGCCGTCAACCACTCCATAATGCCTTTTTCTTCGTCAAAGCGACAAAAACCTCCACCGAAAGTACCGATCCAGATTCGCCCCTCCCTATCCTTTACGATATTACTTACCTGGTCGTTGTATAACTTCCGGGAACCTTCCTCACGAGTATTATATTTTATCAATTTATGCGTATGGGAATCGTAGAGCGCCAGTCCGCCGGTATGCATACCTACCAAATAAACACCGTCCCGTATCTCCAGGAAACTGCGTACACTTGGCAACAAGGCGAAAACAGAATCCGACGGAGCGATCCTGCCGTCTGGAAACACACGGACAATTCCCGTGTTGTCTGTCGTTCCCAACCACAATGCACCATCACTGCAACGCGTGATCGTATAAATACTAACCTCCTTATGAAAAGTATAAAAAAGAGAGAATTTCTTTGTCCGGGTATCGAATCGGTATAAAGTGCCTTTCTGCGTTCCGCACCAAACGAAATCGCCCTCCACAAACAGAGATTTGATAATATTCCGATCATTCAGAGCATTCGGCCGAGCATCCAGCAGAAAACGTTCAAACATATCTGTATTCAAATCCAGTGAAAGTAGGCCTCGCCCTTCCGAAGCAATCCACAAAGTATGGTCCGGCTGATAGGCCATCGTGGCAAAGATTCCAAACAGCTTGTCTGAACCACCCTGCAAATCGTAAAAAGTAAAACGGCTGTTCAAAGGATTACTGTAACTGACACCTCCAGCGTATGTGCCAATCCATAACGTATTCGCATTATCTACGAAAGCAGAAAAGACGGAAAAATGACTAAGGCCTCCTTTTTGTTCGTCAAAATTCGTATAGGTCGTACATGAACCGTCCACCAAGTTCAAAAGACTTAATCCGTTAAAAGTTCCGACCACTAGTTGACCATTATAAGTATTGATTGTACGAACCGAATTATTTCCCAGTCTGCCGTTCCAAGCAGTATAATGCGTAACAGCATTTGTCTCCGTGTCGATCCGGTTCAATCCACCCGAACGGGTTCCCACCCACAGACGTCCTTCGCTGTCTTCATGGATAGCAGATATATTATTATCCGTTAATGAAAAGGGAGTCGTATTTTTAAAATAATGAGACAAGAGATTCAACTTACTGTCACAGATATAAAGTCCGTTTTGTAAAGTTCCGACTAACAGATTGCCATCATGGTCTTCGTTGATAACCATAATCTGGTCACGTGGCAGTTCTCCCTCCAAGTCGTTCAAGATAAACGAATCATTCTCATAATCATACAAGTATAGACCTTTATTTGTTCCAACCCAAAAACGCTTTTGTCTATCCACATACAAGCTTGAAATCCACGTATGATAAAGGGGAGACTGCTTATAAGCAGCCATATCGTTGAGAGAATATACACGATCCACCCTCAAATCCATCCGGTTCAGACCGTTCATCGTGCCTACCCACAAGTTTCCACGGTCATCTTCAGCCAATGCTGTCACATGATTACTGGACAAGCTTAATGAGTCGCCATTACTATGTTTATACACGACAAAAGAATTACCGTCATAACGATTCAAGCCGTTACGCGTGGCAAACCACATGAAACCGCTCTTATCCTGATGTATTTTCAAGACGGAAAGCTGCGACAAACCTTCTTCCATTTTTAAAGAAGAAAAAGAAAAAGGTGAAACAGCCCCATTCAGCAAGGCACTAAAGCAACAAAGCAAAAGAGTGATCAAATATGTTTTCCTCATAACGTAAAAGCATTACGCTACAAAGATACAAAAACAGATCAAATGCCCAGTCCTGTCACAAACAGAAAACGTATTCCGTCCTCGGATCCTGCAAAACCAACGTATTTATCCCACTGTTTTCATTATGCAAAATAACATTTGAATGGAATCAATTGTTTACTTATTAACATATATGCTTTAAACAAGGGATAAATATCCGGCAACCCCTTCCGCACACCGTTCACCATCAATAGCAGCAGAGACGATTCCGCCTGCATAGCCGGCGCCTTCTCCACAAGGAAAAAGACCTTTCAAGGTTATATGCTGGTAGCTTTCCTTGTCGCGCAAGATACGGACGGGCGAAGAGGTCCGGGTTTCCACCCCGATCATCACCGCGTCATTGGTCAGGAAGCCTCTGGATACTTTACCGAAATGGCGGAAGCCCTCACGTAAGCGGCCGGTGACGAACTCCGGCATCCAGAAATGCAACGGGGAAGCCAGCAGACCGGGCGTATAAGAGGATTCGGGAAGATCGAAAGAGTTTTTCTTATTCACGAAATCAACCATCCGCTGTGCAGGGGCGGTTTGCTTCATCCCGCCGTTCAGCCAGCAAAGTTCTTCCAAACGTTCTTGGAAAGCCATCAAAGCGAGCGGCGAATCCTTACTGACCGCCATTTCTTCGTGTTTCATCAATTCGGAATAGTCTTCCGGGCGTATCTCCACCACCATGCCGGAATTCGCCCAGCGGGAACCACGATTGGAAGGAGACATTCCATTGACTACCACCTGGCGGGAACTACTTGCCGCCGGGACGACGAAACCACCTGGACACATACAAAAAGAATAGACTCCCCGTCCGCCGACTTGCGCCACAAAACTATATTCGGCTGCCGGCAGATAGTTTCCTCTGCCCTCCTTACGATGATATTGTATCTGGTCGATCAGCATCTGCGGATGTTCCAAACGGACGCCGACAGCAATGCCTTTGGCTTCGATAGGGATTTGCCGGTCATGGAGGTAGCGATACACATCCCGGGCGGAATGACCGGTTGCCAGGATGACCGGTCCCAGAAAGTTCTCGCCCGTATTCGTTTCGACACCTACGACTTCCCCGTTCCGGATGACCAAGGCATCCATTCGTGTCTCGAAATGGACCTCCCCACCACAGCGGATAATCTGTTCGCGGATATTCTCGATCACGCGCGGCAACTTGTCCGTACCGATATGCGGATGGGCGTCCGCCAAAATCGAAGTGCTCGCCCCGAACTGGCAAAAGACATTCAGAATCTTGTCGACCGAACCCCGTTTCTTGCTGCGGGTGTAAAGTTTGCCGTCAGAATAGGCACCGGCTCCCCCTTCACCGAAACTATAGTTGGACTCTCCGTCCACCTTATGCTCACGGCTGATCAGAGCGATATCCTTTTTACGTTCGCGCACGTTCTTTCCACGTTCGATCACGATCGGACGTAGGCCGAGCTCAATCAGACGAAGAGCGGCAAACAAACCACCCGGCCCCGCTCCTACCACCACGACAGGCTTCCCTGCTGATACGTCTTTATATTCCACCAATTGAAATTCTGGTTCATCTGGCTGCTCATTGATAAAAGCACGCAGTTTTACATTCACATAGATCGTACGCTGACGTGCATCGATAGAACGTTTTAGTACCCGAACGGTGTGGATGTACGGGACAGATATTCCCGTCTCGCGAGCCACCACCTGCTTCAGCGACTGTTCGCTGACTGCTTCTTCAGGCAATATACGGAGTTGTAATTCTTGTATCATTGTTACTTCTTTAAATTCAAACAAAAAATCAAACCGGCTTGCGCCCTGTATCCGCTCCAATCCACTTTGAAAGTCGATGGAAAATCTGGATTCCGACTCTGATGCTCCTGCATCACAGCATCCCATTCATAAGCGATACTCATGTTTAATGCAACATAGCGGCATAGGCTAAACTTGATGCCAAAAGTAGGCTCCACAAAGAAATTCCTGCCGGAAAAAGTATTATCCTTCCGGTATCCAACTTCCGGGTCGGACTCGACGAACAGGCGGTTTATCTCGTTCACCTTGTTCAGCACAAAACCAGTCGAGAGCCCCACATACGGCTCGAATGTAAAGATACTGACTTTTTCCTTCACCAGACAGAAGTGGTAAAAAGCACCGAGCTTATATCCTTTGTTACGCAGCTCGTAGTCGCAAGAGCCGGAATAATCCGTTACTCCATTCTTGCCCGCCGTATTCATATAGTTAAAAAGAACTCCCACATGATGGCGCCGCCATTCGACTCCGACACGGGCATCCTGCGTCACATAACCGGGGAAATTATCTGTAACCTGTACATTGGTAACAGGAAGCATCTGATTTTTCAATATATCTTTCATATCGGACATCTGATACGAACCGTGACCGATATTATATTCGATTGTCAACGACTGAGCCTGCCCGAAACGGTCGAAAAAGAACAGAATGGCTATAAATAACAATACCTTTTTCATATATTCGGACAGTTTTCGAGGTTAAACGAATAATTCGCATTCTTATAACCCCAGTCACCGACGGGAGAAAAACGCAATTCAACCACACGCTCTTCCTGCCCGGCAAGAGAAAATTCCGCAATGCCGTCCGTCACCTTCTCCGCCACGATTTCACCACCATAGACGACATCGACTGCCGAATGGTAAGGATATGTCCAGGACAAGCGTATGCGATCTTCCTTCATATATTCTACCTGCACCTCTGGTTCAGCTTGCTCCAAATCAAGCGATCCAAGCGAACGGGGACGGTCGGCTTCCGACTTGAAATAAATATAGACCTTATATACCCCCTTCTCCCCAGCATATCGCTTATCGGCATAAAAACATTTGTCGAAATCCGACCTTTGCGTGATATAGGTTGAATGAGCATTCTCGTCAATCGTACTGAACTCTATCTGGTAATGGTCGAATCCGGCACGGAGTGCCCCGTCTACCTCCCAAAATATTTCGATCAGTCCTTCTTCATTCACACGATGCCGCAAAGAGAACTCCGACTCGGTACGCGCGTTTATCTTGAGAGGCCAACTACGCTTTTCCACATATCGCTCGGCCCCGACCTGTCCGGCAACCGTCCCATTATTCGTCCGGGCGAAAACCTCACACGACAACTCATAAGAGCCATTCGGAATCAGATCCACATCCAGCATGAAATCACATCGTGTCCCATCGCTTTCCCATTCCATCTCTCCAATGCGGACGATCTGCTTCTCAACCTCAAATCCGAGCAACGGACTGATTTGGCAAGCAGCATTACCACTATGTTCCACCACAAAGATTTTGTTTTCCAAATCATGGATAAACGGACCATAGAAGTCCACACTCATCGCAACCGAATCAGCCTGCCACTTTTCAAAATCCATAAAATTCTCCCCCAGCCGATACTCGCAGCTTGTAAACAAGAAGAAAACACTTACAAATAGATAAACAACACTTTTATTCATATACATATAAACTTATCCGAACAATTGCCAGAAAGCCTCTTCCACCTTGCGCACTTGCACGATTTGCATCTTGCATTTGGATGTGTCGAAACCTTTCAGGTTATTGTGCGGGATGATAATGCGCGAGAAACCCAATTTTTCCGCTTCTAGGATGCGCTGCTCGATACGGTTCACCGGACGGATCTCTCCCGAAAGCCCCACCTCGCCACACATCGAGATACCCGGCTCGATCGAAATGTCGAGGCTAGAAGAAAGAATTGCACTGATCACCGCCAAGTCGATCGCCGGATCATTCACCTTCAGCCCACCGGCAATATTCAAAAAGACGTCTTTCTGAACCAGCTTAAATCCGGCACGCTTTTCGAGCACCGCGAGCAACATGTTCATACGCCTAAGATCGAATCCTGTCGCGCTACGCTGAGGCGTCCCATAGACAGCAGAACTCACCAACGCCTGTGTCTCGATCAGGAAGGGACGGATCCCCTCGATCGCAGCCGCGATCGCCACGCCGCTCAATCCCTCATGATTCTGCGTTAGGAGTAGTTCTGAAGGGTTACTGACTTCGCGAAGACCATCCTGGCGCATCTCGTAAATACCTAATTCCGCCGTGCTTCCGAAACGGTTCTTGATGCTGCGGAGGATACGATACATATAATGTTGGTCACCCTCAAATTGAAGTACGGTGTCAACGATATGTTCCAACACCTTCGGCCCGGCAATACTCCCTTCCTTATTGATATGGCCGATCAGAAGGACAGGTGTGCCGCTCTCCTTCGCATATTTCAGAATAGCCGCACTGCACTCGCGTACCTGCGAAACACTTCCGGGAGAAGATTCGACCACCTCCGTATAAATGGTTTGTATCGAGTCGATAATCAAGAGGTCGGGTTGAACGTTCTTGGTCTGTACGAATATCTGTTCGAGATTGGTCTCACAGAGAATGAAACAATCTGGATTCTCGTGCGCGATACGGTCGGCACGGAGTTTCAACTGGCGACTGCTCTCCTCGCCGGAGACGTAAAGCGTGCGGAGTCCCTTCAACCCCAAAACGGTTTGCAGGACGAGGGTCGATTTCCCGATACCCGGTTCCCCGCCGATCAAGACCAGTGATCCTTTTACCAGACCGCCGCCAAGAACACGGTTCAACTCCCGGTCTCCGAGGTTGACACGCGTCTCCTCTTCAGAAGTAATATCTCGAAGCAGGACGGGACGCACTTTGCCACCATCCGAAACGCCATAAAGTGCCCGCTTTCCGACCGGTTCCTTTACCACGATCTCCTCAACATACGTGTTCCACTCCCCGCAGGAAGGACATTTCCCGATCCATTTCGGAGAGTCAGCCCCACAGTTGGAGCAAACATATACCGTTTTTGCTTTTACCATTCTCTTATTTATTAATTACATGGACGCTTTGGAGACATAAAAAACATTCCATTTTTAAGATTATAAAACTGTCAATTCACGAACGAAAAGACGGTTTATTATCCGAAAAGATCAAGCGTCAACTGCTTTTTCTCAGCTTCGAGCTTCCTGAGGTGGCGTTTCCCTTGCGGCGTAATGATTTCCATCTTATCGAAGCGGGTACGGATCACCGTCTCGACCGTGTAGCTGATGTTAACCACTTCACCTAGTTCACTCATCTTCCGTTGTATCTCTAGCACACAATCTATACACATACCGCTCTTGAAGGCAATCTTTTCATCGAACATATCTTTCTTGAAATCTTCGTCGCACATGTAAAAGTCGATTGTCTCGCCGCCCTTGTTGTAGATGCCTTTCCAACGGTAACGGGCATCTTTCAGCACAGGTGAGATGATTTCTATCGTTGCTTTGTTGTCTTTAACAGGAGGCAATTCGTCAGAACGGAGGATGTAATAGTCAAACTGTTCGCGTTTGACCTCCAACGATCCCGAACGGCTGCGGTTATTTTCGTTCAGTTCGCGTAAAGTGAACTTTGTCACCTTCGGATAACCGCGTACAGCTTCGTAAAAGTTCGATTTGCATTTACAAAAACGCGGCGATGCACTGAGCAGTTCCACCAACTCGCGCGTCACGGTAATACCGGGTATTTTTTTTCTCAAATTACTACGCAATAAGGCAATTTCGCGCTGCATCTTTTCCTCGTCGGCCACCGAACGGTCCACAACCGGTTGTCCACCGACCAAAAGGGACGGACGCGTCCATACCTGCATGAACAAGTTAAGGAGAACAGAGATCAGGCGGCTGTTTTCACCTGCCACCGACCAGATTTCGCGAAAGCCCTCCTGTTGGGCAAAAGACTCGCAATAGACAGTCATTTTGATATCCAACATGTCTGCTAACGTCCGAACAAGCGAGAGTACCTCCTTTTCTGAACGATGTTTGATCATGGCATCCATGTAGTTTGACTTATCATTGAAGTAGTACCGCAGTTCGAGTTTGTTATCAAACTTTATCATAACTTACTCTGTTTTGGGTTTTCGATCGAAGAACGGGTTTTTCGAGGACGCACTTACCGGAATCGCCATCACACATTTGCAGTCGCCCAACATTCCCAAACGCTGTGCAGCCATACCGGCACTGAACATCACACGCGTATCCAGGCGCAAATCCGACGCCGTGGCACAAGCCGAACCGACCGCAATGCCCAAGTCCACCGAATTAATCGCACAAGGGACGGCTTCCGGCTTCTCCACACAAGTCGGAAACCCGCAGTGCGCGCAATTCAAACCCTGAACCTGCTGGCGCGTACCAGCAATCATGATGGCTTCAGCCTGAAGAATATTGTCAGCATCACGCAAAAAGAATTTTAAACCGGTTTCGCCGGACATGATGACAAGCTCTTCGGAAAGGCGTTTGATATCTTCATCCGTCACCATCGCCACTTCAATAATATCGATGCCTTTCCCTTTCGGAGCTGTCCGAGCGGCTGTCATCATCTGACGAACAGCCTGTAACACATACTCGTGTCGTATTTCTCTTTCGTTCTGTATCATTTTATATTGGTTTAGCACGAACAAAGATAATAATTACTCGTTTTATAGCTCAAGATTTGTCATCTTTTCTGTAACATCAAATGGATAGTCGGGGTATTCGTAAATACTGAAACGAGGTTCAGTCCCCCCCTCGGAATAATTCCAAATACTGATATACTCCCGCACATCTTCACCCATATCCTGTAATTGGCGCAGGTAGGCGGCGACGGACTTGTTCTCGACGATGTAGACTTCTCCTATCCGATCGATAATCGGGCTGTGACGGCGTCCGGTGTCGTGGTCGAATTTCAGGATACGCTTTCCCTCTGCTGTCAAACCGACCGTCCGAAAAGTCATGCTTTTGCCGATGGCTGGAAGATTCAACACACTGCGGTCGGTGGCAGCAAAAAGAAGATGGTTCTCTTTCAAAAAACCGGACAATTTCTTTCCTAAGGGTCGCTCATAGCGGATCAGCCGATACAGTTCCTTCTGCTTCTCTTTGGGGATAAGGCCGAAAACTTTCTCTTCTTGCTGTTCCTGTAAAGAACGGCTATTAGGAGCGAACACGGCATAGTTCTCGTGAAAACCCTTAACCGAAAAAGTGTAATAGCACACCACCCCCATCGCATTCAACGTCTGACGAAGTTTTGCCGTATGCCCACGCCGAGAAGCGGCAACGGTGTAGACCAACTGGTTAGTGATGATCCAACCGGCGGAGAGAATCGCCTCGATCGCCTTTTTTGCTTCCGGCGTGACCTCCAACGGGGATTGAAAATGTGTCTGGATAATAAACTGCGTAACACCGACACGTGAGGCTTTATCTTTGAAACTCCTCAAGATGCCGACTAGTTCGTCCGTGATTCTGAGAGGCAAGTAGGCAAGCAGGCGAGAACCCAAGCGGACCCGTTGTAACTCAGCGTACTTCTCCCCTTCGGGACGACTCTCGTTGGCTTTTCGTTTCCGGACCGCCATCTTATAGACAGCATCAAGTATGTTGCGGAGCGTCGCGTTCTGACTCATCAACGCGTCGCCTCCAGTAATCAAGATATCCCTAAGCTGCGCATCCTCTTCAAAATAGCGCATCAACCGACGCAGTTTCTTATCCCATGTTTCCTTTGGTTTCAAAGATTCGAAATCAAAATTCAAGCGCTCGCTCTGGAAATCATACATCCGCTGGCAGGAAGCGCACAGCCCGCCACAGGCACGCCCCATCGAATCGGGGATTAAGATCGCTACTTCCGGATAACGACGGTGTATGTTG